>Ga0182013_10009553_pt1 | contig 10199 bp, 7 predicted proteins | sample 612S2MmetaG_FD_120487 | JGI IMG/M metagenome (GOLD analysis project Ga0182013, IMG submission 120487) | Permafrost microbial communities from Stordalen Mire, Sweden - 612S2M metaG | ecosystem: Environmental > Terrestrial > Soil > Wetlands > Permafrost | place: Sweden: Stordalen | collected...
CCCATCAACACGGCGGGCTCGCATTCTATCTCCACCGGAGTCAGCGCCTTGGCCATCACCCCGACTTCATGCAGCAGGCTTTTGTCCTCCGGGTCGTCCATCACGAGGCCAATCTCGTATGTGGGGTTGCCGGCGGGCTGGGTTGCGTCCGGCTGCTGTCGGTAAATCCAGGCCGCGCGCACCCTGGGCTGCCGGCCCAGAAAATCACGCAGGGGTCCCAGATGCTTCGCCGGGTCGTCGCCGGGATCGAAGACGGCCTTCCGGGCGGATTGGATGTCGTATTTGGGTTCCGGACGGGAAAGGAGGATTTCCACCATGTCCGGGTCGAGGTTGTATTGACAGTCCTTCACACCGATGTTGATGTAGGGGTTCGCGTCGAAAGTGGCCACCATTTTCAGCAGTTGGTAGCCGGGCGCGGAAACGACGGCCCAATCGTGCGGGGACATTTTCCATAAATCGAGCGCCTGCTGGGCGCGGCCCGGCGAGGTGTAAAGCCCGATGAAGGCGCCCTGGGGAAAATTGAAAGTGCAAATTTCGGGGTTCTTGCCCGGCGGCGCGACCAGGTCGCTGCCATCCAGTTCGGGATGGTGGCGGACGATGACCCAGAGCGGGGAGGCGGCCAGGGGCGTGTAAAAACTCCAGAGCGGTGTGTTGCGATCCGCCAGCAAGGTGCGGAGCTTGGTTTCCAGACTGTTCACCGGGGTAAAAGTTGCCATAACAGAAAAAGATAGCGCGATTGCGCCGCGCGTCGAGTGAGAAAAGACAGCGCGACAAAATCAATTTGGGAGATCAATATCGGAGTTGGGGATGATGTGAGCCACAGATGGGCACAGATGAAACACAGATTCAATTTTTCAAAGCCCATGGGGCTGACATCTTGTAGATCAACAATTCAAAAACGAACAAAAGCTCCGTAGGAGCGACATGATGGTCGTCCGCAAGGACCGGAATATGTCGCCCCGATGGTGTCCGTCTGCAAAGACCTTGGATTATGTTTGGGATGTGTTTCTACAAATATGCCACGCCTACGGCGTTGAAGTGAACCGCGAACCACGCCAAACACGCGAAAACTTTTTGACACGAATTACACGAATTACACGAATTACACGAATTGCCGCGAATTGGTTTCATGCTCGGTAGGGCGGTCGCTGCTGCGCCGCCGTGATTGATTTGGGCTGCCCGGCAACACAGCCCGGTTTCAATTCCGCCTTCCGCCTTCAGCCTTGGAGAGAGGAGTCAAAACAAAGATTTGCTGCATACCAAAAACAAAAGGAGTTTCAAAAAACACCGGCACCACCCTCTCCAACATCCTTCGCTCGCGGGAGCGGGAGATTACCCCTCGCCCATCGGATGCGCGGCAACGCAGCCCGGTTTCAATTCCGCCTTCCGCATTCAGCCTTCAGCCTTGGAGAGAGGCTGGGGGTGAGGTGTGCCACAGATTAACACAGATGAAACACAGATTTTGAACCGCGAACAACACAAACCACGCTAACGCGGAATTGACGCCGCGGGATTTCGGGAGCAGAATCGCTTGCATGAGCACGACGAAGAAAAAACCGCTTCTCAAACCCGCCCGCAAACCGTTTCGCAAACTCCGGCCCGCTTCCGACAGGCTCTGCGGCAGTGCCGGCGGAGAGATCGCCGGACAGAATGTGCGGGCCTGGCGCGAGCGGCGCGGGCTGACGCTGAAACAGTTGGGCAGGCGCAGCGGCGTCTCGCCGAACACCATTGACCGGCTCGAACGCGGTTCGAGCGACCAGAGCTTCATTATCCGCGCCTCGATTGCCTGCGCCTTGGGAGTCCCCATGTGCCAACTGTGGACGCAGGATGAAAAGATGTTCAAAAGTGTGCCGCCCAGCCAGTTGAAACGCGGCAGGGCTTTGGTCATAGATTAAAACACGCTGAAAATCCCAACGGGATTAAATCAATCAGCCCGGTGTTGATGATGGCCGACTGCCAAGTCTGGCCGTGCGCAAGCACCTACGCCGGGAAAACATCCCACAAAATATATTCCCTCTCCGTTCCCGGATGGGAAGGGAGAGTCCGACGCCACCCTCTCCGCAATCCTTCGCTCGCGGGAGCGGGAGAGGATGTCCGCAGGACAGGTGAGGGTTGAACGGGAAAAACAATTCAGCGGAAGGCCGGATGAGGTGAACCGCGAACCACGCCAAACACGCGAACCGATTCAAGGACTGACACTTTTATGACAGAATCAATCCGCGCAGAGTTTTCAATGCAGCGTCGGCCTCTTGCCCTCTGGCGGCGATAAATTCCAGCAATTCATCCGGCGCGCGTTTGTCCTCTTTGCTGACGCGGTTCGGGTTGACGGCTTTCAGATCGTAGGCGGCATTCTCGATTGAATCGCCCTTGGCCAGTGATTCGCGCGCCTCGCGCTCGACGGCCTTCCATTTCTCTTCAAGCTCGATGTCCGCCAGTTTTTTTGCTTTGCGCCTCTCACGGATTTTATCTTCCAGCAATTTGGCCTGAGCGGTAAGTTCTGCCCCTTTCTCGCGATACGGACGGGCTTCTTCCAGCGCCTTTTGCAGCCGGGCGGAAAAGTCCATCGTCCAACTTTGTTTGCTGTCGGCGCGTTTCGGCAGCAGTTGGAAAAATTCCTCAAAGTGCCGGAGCGTGAACGGCGTCTTCTTGCCGGTCTTGATGTCGGACAAATCGTAATACCAGATTTTTTTCGTCTCGCTGCCCTTGATGAAGAAAACCAGATTCGTTTTCACGCCCGCACCCGCTGACGTGAATACCCCACCCGGCAGGCTGACGATGCAATACACGTTGCATTCCTCCAGCAGCTTGCGTTTGGTTTTCACGAACGCCTCGGCGTCCACGCGGAACAGCACGCCTTCATCCAGCACGATGCCGCAATGGCTGGTTTTTCTCATGCTCTTGAGCACGTTTTGCAAAAACAAAACCTGCGTCGCGCCTGTTTTGTATTCGTAGGGAATCTGCGCCTCTTTGCCCTCCTTGCCGCCGAACGGCGGATTCATCAAGACCACGTCGTAAACCTGCGGAGCGTCATTGAACAAACCATCATAGGCCGCCACGCCGGAAAGCGAATTGCCGTGCCAGATGTGCGGCTCGTCAATGCCGTGCAAAACCAGATTGGCCAGCGCGATGGGATAAACCGCGTTGTCCTTCTCGCGCCCGTAAAACGTCCGCCGTTTCAACGTCTCCAGTTTCGGGCCGGTGATGTCGTCGCCCGCTTTGGCGCGCATGTATTCGTAAGCCTGCGCGAGAAATCCACCCGTGCCGCAGCCGGGGTCATAAACCGTCTGGCCGATTTTCGGGTCCACCACCCGCACCATCGCGCGGATGACTTCGCGCGGCGTGAAGAACTGCCCGCCGTCGTTGCCCTTCTCGCCCATTTTCAGCAGCAAGCCTTCATACACCTGCGACAGCGTAAAAACGTGCGTGTCATCCACCGTCACGCTGCTGATTTCGTGAACCTTGTCCAGCACGTCGAGAAAGTTCTTTTCCGAATCAATCCGGCTGCGCTCCACGCTCGACATGATTTCGCTGATGACTTTCTGCCGCGCGTTCGCGCCGGGCTGTTTTTCCAGGCCCTTCAGCTTCGGCAGCAAATCCTCATGGACAAATTTCCAGACGCTCGCATTTTTGTCCTGGCGCAACGGCGAATCCGGCGCGGCCCAATCGCGCCAGCGATACGGTTTGGGGACGGACGACTTGAAACGGATGCCCAGCGCCTCCGCCTCGTCCACCTCGCGCGCCTCCTGCTCGTCGAGGATGCGGAGAAACAGCAGCCACGTCAGCTCCGGCACATATTGCAACGCCCCGGCGCAATTCGAGCGCCGCATGATGTCGCAGATGGATTTGACCGCGCCGTTGACCGACTGTTGCGAGCCGTGGCGTTTTGAATTGGGAACTTCCTTGGCGCGGCTCATGGATTTGAAACAGGTTTTCCTTGAGTCAGAATTTCCTGTTTCAAGTTTTCCAAACCGTCGGATGTGAACATCCGAACATTGTATTCCTGAAAAATATTTTCTACCACGGAAGCCATGTCGTTTGTCGAATCCGTAAAATCTGCCACCACGAACAATTGCATTTTCCCAAGCTGATGGTCGGGATGTCCGAAAATGTAATTCCCCTCAATCGCGTGTTTGCACGCCGCATTGACGATTGTGCCTCGCCGTTGCTGTTCAAATTCAACCGGCTGAATCAGGTTGAACCGGCCATTTTGAAATCCATACGGCACGGTCAATTTTTCCTTTAACGTCGGGATTTGGAATTCCAAGTCCCGCTTCAGAAAAGTTTTCAGGGCCACGTCAGCCAAAACATGGTCTAGCCGCTTACGCAGTGTCAATTCCGCGCGCACGGTAAGGTCTTTGACCGGGTGTTCCACCAACTCATGGAAAAGCGCATTCAAGTCTTCTTCGGGATTGAAAACTTTTACCGGCTTGGGATTGGTCAAAACGACCTTGCTCGCGCGCGTCTCGACGAACTGTTGCAAGTTTTCCAGCAAGCCAAACTCTGCCTTCTCCACTTCGATGCGCTGCACCAGCGCATTTTTCATGGCGTTCAAGTGCTGGTAATTGTCGGCTTCGTCGCCGAAAAATTTGCGGATGCGCTTGTTGTTGTCTGACACCTTGGCGCGGATGAAACCGTGTGCGGGCGAAAATAGCACTACGCCCACGTTCGCCGCTTCCGCGCGGGCGATGTCGGGACAATACTGCACCAAACAATAATAACCTTTGGTCGCATTCATAATTTTATCTTTCGTATCATACCAGCTTGGCTTGCAGCAAAGCGATGAATGTTTCGTTGACGTAATCTGCCCTATCACAGACCTGTGTGGCAAGTGCCGTCCGGCCTGCCGAATCAACCTGCCATTCCACCGGAATTGCGCCAGTCAGGTCTTTCACCCATTGTTTATCCAACGTCTGAAGCTTGGCAACGGCAGCCGTCAACGCATCCCAATGCACCCGGATGAACGGCTTGAATTCAGGAAACAATCCAAACATTTCATCGCCCTTCACCAAATTGATGTGTGACAATTGAGCGTTCAAATCTCTTCCGCAATTGAAGCAATGCGTGTGATCCATTGCCACAAGCCTCAATTTTCCCTCCGCCATACCTTCGTTGGACAGGAAAACATTATTCCGGTTCACCTTGCGTTTGGTGAGGTCAGGCGGATGCCGGTCGCAATTCCTTGTCCAAGTATCAAACAGCACCAATTTTCCGATGTCCTCTGGATTTATCAATGCCTTCAATTCGACCTCTGTTCCACCCCATTCCACTTGGGATTGCTCGCGCGTGATGAAGGCCGGGCCGGGCTGCGCCTGTCCGTTCTTGAACCGGATTTCATCCTCGGCCGTGACTTGAATGATGGCAAATTCAAACGTCGGCAAACCCAACCATGCTGCCAGTTGAGTGGCAAACCAATCTGCCGCCAGATATTGAGGCCCGCCGCGATTGCCCAAAGCTTTCAGAAAACCCGGCCCGGCGTCGGTTGTCACGCGCACGGTTTCCGTGGCAGTGGCAAACAGCTTGTCCGGGCGTTTGATGGTTGTGGGTTGCCAGGCCATTTTAATTTTGCTGGCTGAATGCCGAGCGCAGCAGCGTGGCGGGCAAAAGCTCGATTTCCGCCAGCCGCGTTTCCAACGACCGCCGGAGATTTTTAATTTCTTGCAACTGCTCGACAACTCGAAGCTGCGCTTGCCAGCTAGGAATTTCAATTTCGCCTTTGGCCAGCCGGTTGAACAACAGACGTTCCCGAACTGCACCGCGCGTCAGAGATTGGATGAAGTCCGCACCAGCCGGGGAGCGAAACCAATAATAGAACCAAGTCGAATGCAATCGCCCTTCGATGCCGCGTATCACGACATAATCGGGACTGGTGATGCCAGGCTTGTCGTCCTCGCTCACCAGCGCGATTGATCCGAGAAGAATACGCATCGGATTGTAGAAGACAGTGCCGGGCGTTACTGGTTTGTAGCGTCCGGGATACTTACCAACGCCTTCTTTTGCCGGAGCGAGACCGGCGCGAGTTGCGCCCAAGACTGGAAATTCGCTCCATCGTTCGCCGATGCCTTGCGTGATTTCGGAAAGACATTCGGCAATGCACCATTTGCGGCGGCCAGTGGTTTTCAACGATTCGCGAAGCAAAGCCAGAACAAGAGTTTGGGTGGCGTCCAGTTGCGCTTGCACGGCGGCGCGCGCCCGTTCCACTTCCGCCATCTGCTCCCGCAACCGCCCCGCTATCTGCCGTTGCTCGTCCTTCGGCGGCAGAGAAATATCGATACGATACATTGCTTCTTTGTCGAGATGCGGAATCGCCGAACCTGATTTTGCTCCATTAAAAATTTCAAATGTGGAAGTGAGAAAGGCTCGTAAGTAGCCGTCGTCAATTTCTGTCTTCTTGGATATTTTCCCCATCGTTGAGGAAAGAATTCCCCGAAAGCCAGTGAATATTTCCCCGGAATTTGAACCGTCGCAGATGATAATTGTTTCCGACTCGTCAACCACGACTGAATTTCTGTCATCAACTGAAGCATATTCAGGTGATTCAATTCCGCGCATCACCTTTGCGATGAGATAAGGTAAATCCCCACTCGTCGCGACGGATTTTAATTTTGGTTTTCGACCTTTGATGATTTCGCAAACCTCGCCAAGTTCAACCGTTCGCCAACCGTTTTGATTTTTGCTTTTCATTTCACGCGGCGAATAAAGTTTCCTTCGTCTGGCGGAGCAGCGTGGCCGGGTCGCCGCCTTGTTTCAACGCGCTCAATCCCCTGGCGGCGCGCACTTCGCCCGCGCTCCACAGTTGATCCGTTTCCAGCGCGTCTGTGCCGTCCTTCTCAAACTGGCGGGCAATGGCGCGAATCACGCGCACGGCAGGCTGCGGGAGTTTGATGAGCCAGTCCGGGGCGGTGGAGTCCAGCCGGGAGGCGCGTTCGGCGCGGGTTTTCGGTTTTATGCCGTAGGCCACGGCGGCAATCACGTCAAACAAATCGTAATCATCCATCTGCGCGGCGGTGCGGAGATTTTCCGGAAGCAACCCTTGTTCGGCGAGTTGTTCCAACAATTCGTGCCGCTGCTCCGGGTCCAGCCAGCGTTCGCGGAATCCGGCCAGCGTGGGCACGGTGGCCAGCAATTCCTCCACGAGCCGCGCGCGGTATTCCTGCGGCGTGGCGCGCACGGTCTGGCCGTCGCGGTTCATCAGGAAGAAATCTCCGGCGTGGCCGAGATCAATCTGCGTGCCTTTGACTTTCACCGGCGGCGGGCCGGGCGGTTTCGGCCCGTCTGTGCCGCCACCACCGCCGGGCGGCGGTGTGACAAAGTCCGCGCCAAAAAGCGCCGTCGCGCCGGTGTAATCCAAAATGCGGAACATGAGCTTTTCCCCCTCGACGCGTGTTCCGCGCCCTACAATCTGGTGAAAGAGAATCGGCGAGCGGATGTAGCGGAAAAAAACGATGTTGCGGACGCACGGCACATTCACGCCGGTGGTGAGCAAGTCCATGGTGGTGGCGATGAAGTTGCGTTTCTGGCTGTCGCGCAAGTCGGCAATAAGCGATTGACCATCGTTCGAGGCCATGCACTTGAAGGCAAAGCTGGGCAGGCGGCGCTCGCCTTTCGCTTTGCACCAGGCGGCGTAAAGGTTGTTGAGTTCGTTCGTGACCAGATCGGCGTGATGGTCGCTGGCGCAATAGACAATGGTTTTCTGGTGGGGATCGTCGTCGCCCTCGGCGAGCAGGCGCTTGAACAGGTGCGCGCACATTTCCGGCGTGCGCTCCACGAGGATAAGATTGCGGTCGAGGCCCGTGCCTTCGGTGCGTTCGGCGATGGCGTCCGGTGTGACCGGCTGGCCGGTGAGGGCGTTGGTGAGCTTCTTGCCTTTCACGTCGGCGCGCAACACGCCGCGCACGCGTTCGGGTTCAATTCTGCCATCGTGAAACACATCCCATTGCTCGATCTTGGCCGGTGCCAGGTAGCCGTCGGCGACGCCTTGCAGATAGGGATATTCATAGACCGGCTCGCCAAAGTATTCGAGATTGTCGGCCAACTTGCGGCGGTCGTTCTCAATCTCCTGCCTGGTCAGCTTGTCATCGGTCTCCGGCAGTTTGATCTGGCGCGGTGTGGCGGTGAGGCCGATGTGTATGCCGTCCTTGTTCGCCCTTAGGAAATCAAACCAATTGCCCCATGCGCTGCGATGGCATTCGTCAATCACGATGACATCGAAGAATCCGGGCGGGTAATTGCGCTCGAAGAAATTCTTCACCGGATGTTTCGGGCTTGTGCGTTTCTGGGTCTTATGGTCGAGGGTCTGGTAGGTGGCGATGAGGACACGGGCGTTTTTCTGCGGATTGCGGGTGCTCACCTCGGAGGCGTCGGTGCCGAATGCGGCAAGGAAATCGCCGAGGCCGTTTTCGCGCAGTTCGGTGCGGTCGCAAACGAACAGCGCTTTTCCAAATGCTCCCGCGTCCAGCATCCGGCGCAACAACGCGGCGGCAATGCGGGTCTTGCCGGAACCGGTCGCCAACGCGAGCAGAACGCGCGGGGCCTTTTTGGCTGCCTTTTCGCGGATGATTTTTTCCAGCGCGGCGCGGACGGCGGCATCCTGATAGTAACGGAGATGGTCGCGGCCCTGCTTGTAACCGGTGTTGAGCATTTGCAGGGCTGACGCTGAGGTCGGAAGGTGACGCTGTTTTAGATAGCGGGCAACCAGTTCGTCCGGGCGCGGAAATTCGGACATCAGCTTTGACTCTGAAGTTTGGCCCGAAACCTCGTCGTATTCGACAAACTGGTGGCCGTTGGAACTGAACACGAACGGAACATGATTCAGTTCGCCGACGCGGTAGCCCTTGCCTTGCTGCAAACCGTGTTCTGCGGGAAGTCTTTCGCGCTTGGCTTCCATTATGGCAAGCGCAATCGGCTCGCCGCCTTCAACCAATGGACGGCGCAAAATGTAATCGGTGCGTCCAACGGCCCGGCGATGGGGTTTGCCATCAATGATGTCAATTTGCCCGGCGGTCGTTTCAATCCTGATATCGCTGCCGCGATTCCAGCCGCATCCGTCCAAAGCCGGATCAATCAGCTCATATCGAGTCTGAGCTTCGTTGCGGTTGAGCAGTTCGGCAGGCATGCAGATTGGCGGACGAGTTTGCGCCGGAAAGGGGGCAGCGTCAATTCTGCGTTCGCGTGTTTGGCGTGGTTCGCGGTTCAATGCCCGCCATGTCCGCCACCACCACCGCCATCAAATCCGCCGCCGTGATGGCCTTCAAATCCACCGCCATGATGTCCGCCTGAACCGGAATCGTGTTGGTGGCCGTGATCGTGGTGATGCGGCTGTTCTGCGCTGGAATCGTTGCCGCCCAAAAACCAGACCCCGCCATCCTGCATGGAACGACGGCGATGCCGCCGGAGTCCGTGCCGTTGCCGGCGCGAGAGCAGCAGAGCCGGCACAACCAGCACCGCGACACAGGCCAGAGTTATCCCGATGGCTTCCATGATTTGCGCCAGAATCCGCCCATTTCCAAACCGTAGCAGCACGACGTGAGTCGGCTCCAACATTTTCCCCACCAGAATCAGAATGAGCGGACTCACGTCCGCTGCTACATGGCCAAATCTTGAACGTCGGCAGGGCTGCGTGTGGTGGCCGTCTGCAAAGACCGCAGCCCAAATCAAATCACGGCGGCGCAGCAGCGACCGCCCCACCGTGTTCGCGTGGCTCGGCGTCTCTGCGTCTCGGTGGCTGATCCCACATGGCGGACGTGCTGCGGCTCGGAGAGCCGCGCTCCGGTGACGCGGATTCCAAGTAAGAAATGGCGCATCTCCTCATGGAAATGCTCCATTTCCTCTTGGAAATGCTCCATCTCCTCTTGGATATGCCCCATCTCGGTGGCAAATTTCAGGCTGCGTCTTGGCGGTTCAATATCTGTGTCCACCCGCCGTGCCAGCGCCCGTCGCGGCAGGTCGCGGCAGGTCTGTGGATCTCAGTGGAAAATACCAGAATAAGCGGATTTTGCCCATGAATGGTAAAATTTACCGGGTATTTGTGCCAAAACAGGCAAAATTTGCCTAGCGACCATCATTAATTCCTCCGTGACCGTCTTTAGTCGCCCGTCGACCGTCTTTAGTCACCCGTCGACCGTCTTTAGTCACCCGTCGACCGTCTTTAGTCACCCGTCGACCGTCTTTAGTCACCCGTCGACCGTCTTTAGTCACCCGTC
>Ga0182013_10009555_pt1 | contig 10196 bp, 8 predicted proteins | sample 612S2MmetaG_FD_120487 | JGI IMG/M metagenome (GOLD analysis project Ga0182013, IMG submission 120487) | Permafrost microbial communities from Stordalen Mire, Sweden - 612S2M metaG | ecosystem: Environmental > Terrestrial > Soil > Wetlands > Permafrost | place: Sweden: Stordalen | collected...
GCGCAGTCGCTGCGCAACGAACTTGAAACAAGCAATAAAACCAGCAAAATCGCTGAACGACCACACCGCATCCACCGCTTCCGCAGTGAGCGCCGGATCCAGCATCATGACGGTCCTGCGATCGACCGTTCCTTCCAAATGCAGATGAAGCTCGGTATAGTGACGCGAAGCGTCACTGCTGGAAATGGTTAACCCCATATACTTGAAGTTCCCATGACTTCATCCGAAATGGAAGCAATTGCCGGGGGATATCATGGCGACGCGTTCAGCATTCTCGGCCCCCATGCCGTCGGCGCCTCAAAATGGGAGGTTCGCGCGTTCCTTCCCCAGGCCCTTAAAGTCACCGTCCTGGCCAACGGATCCGACATCCCAATGGCCAGGCGGCATCCAGAAGGCTTTTTCGTCGCCGTTTCAAGAGGCGACCCCGGCCCCTACAAAATCAAATACCAGACAAGGGAAGGGGAGACGTTCATCATTGAAGACCCGTACCGTTTCCCGCCCGTCACGACCGAATTCGATTTGCACCTGCACGGCGAAGGCACGCTTTACGAAGCGTGGCACTCCTACGGCGCGCATCTCGCGGTTATGGAAGGCGTGGCCGGAGTCCGTTTCGCTGTATGGGCGCCCAACGCCGAATGTGTTTCGCTGGCCGGTGATTTCAACCAGTGGGAAGCGCGCCGTCATCCCATGCGTCTTCGTACCGCCGGCGTGTGGGAGATTTTCCTGCCTGGCGCGAAAGAAGGCGATACCTACAAGTACCTGGTGCGCTCAAAACATCTCGGCTACCAGCAGCTGAAAGCCGATCCGTACGGATTTCGCAGCGAAGTTCCGCCCAAATCCGCTTCCGTTGTTTGCGATCTCGCCCGCTACGAATGGCGGGATGCCGGGTGGATGGAAGCGCGGGGCGACACTCAATGGCTCAAAAAGCCGATTTCGATTTACGAGCTGCATGCCGAGTCGTGGATGCGCCAACCGAATGGCGACTCTCTCACATATCGTGAGCTCGCCGTCCGGCTCGTCGGCTACGTGAAGCAGATGGGCTACACGCACATCGAACTAATGCCAATCCAGGAGTATCCGTTTTCAGGGTCGTGGGGCTATCAGGTCACAGGCTATTTCGCCCCCACTGCCCGCTTCGGAACTCCCGACGATTTCATGTTCTTCGTCGATGCCTGCCACGCCGCCGGCATCGGCGTGCTTCTTGACTGGGTGCCCGGACACTTTCCCAAGGATGCCCACGGACTCGCTTACTTCGACGGCACCAAACTCTACGAACATGAAGATCCGCGCCAGGGCGAGCATCTCGACTGGGGCACGCTTATCTTTAATTTCGGACGCAACGAAGTGCGCGAGTTTTTGATTTCGAGCGCGCTGTTCTGGCTGAAGCAATATCACATTGACGGCTTGCGCGTGGACGCTGTGGCGTCGATGCTCTATCTCGATTACTCGCGCAAGCCCGGGGAGTGGGTGCCCAACGCCTACGGCGGGCGCGAAAATCTCGAAGCCATTCGCTTCCTGCAGCGTTTCAACGAGTTGGTCCACGCTGTTCCCGGAGCGATTACAATCGCGGAGGAGTCCACGTCTTATCCTGCCGTTTCGAGACCGGTTTATGCAGGCGGACTGGGCTTCACAATGAAGTGGAATATGGGCTGGATGCATGACATGTTCCACTACTTCAGCGCTGAACCGGTGCACAGAAAGTACTACCACAACGACATCACTTTCAGCATGCTTTACGCCTTTACTGAAAACTTCGTGCTGCCGGTTTCCCACGACGAAGTCGTATATGGAAAGCGTTCTTTGCTCTCCAAAATGCCGGGCGACGACTGGCAGAAATTCGCCAATGTGCGAGCCTTCCTCGCCTACATGTATGCGCATCCCGGAAAAAAACTGCTCTTCATGGGAACCGATATCGGCGACTACAAAGAGTGGAACCACAATGCCGGCGTTCCGTGGGAGATGTTGCAGTCCCCGAGGCACGCCGCGCTCCAGCGCTGCGTTCGTGAGCTCAACCGTTTGTACAACTCGGAGCCGGCGATGTACGAAGTGGATTTCGATTACCGTGGATTTGAGTGGATCGATATTAAGGATGTCGATCAGTCCGTAATTTCATTCCTGCGCCGCGCTGCCAACGGCCAGGAGTGCATCGTGTTTGTCTGCAACTTCACGCCAGTCCCGCGGCATAATTATCGGATCGGTGTTCCCGAAGCCGGTTACTACAACGAGATTCTGAATACGGACGCGGAGAACTTCGGAGGCAGCAATATGGGCAACGGAGGCGGCGCACACGCCCATTTGAAACCACACCACGGACGATCCGCCCGCATAGAAATCACGCTACCGCCCCTGGCAGTACTAGCCTTCAAACGAAAAGGTTAAAGGGCAGAAGAAGACCGGTAGCCTGCAATCTGATGTAGCACAGACATTTTCGTCTGTGCGGTTTCACTTCGGCGCGAAAGCCGGAGCAGCCGACAGCAAACCCAGTCCCAGTATCATGAACACCAGCATCAGAACGATCTGGTAGTTAATCTTCGTATCGGTGCCGCTCAGTTCTTTCCACAGAATAAGACCCCAAACTGTAGCCAGCAAAATACCGCCGTCAGTCAGCAAATAGGACATCGAAGGATCGACACGCGCCGCTCCTTCCGCCCGAATCACTACGAAAGTCGCCAGTGCCCCCAGATACCAGACGATGCCGCCGAGAATTCCGAATCCGTGCAGCTTCGCTTTGGCGCGGAAATATTCCACCATTTCGACCGGTTTGCCCGCAATCGGCAGATTCATGAAAAAGAGGTTAAAAACGAAAGTGGACACCAGAATGCCCATGGCGAAAACAAAACCACCTGCGTAAGGTCCAAGCCCGGCCTCGGTATCTCGTGACAGTTGAAGAAGCGGGTAGAAAGACCCGAGGAAAAGTCCGCCAACACAGGCGACGACTACGCCCTTCATACTGATCTGTTTCTTGGTCGACTTGGTCTTGCCCGTCTGAATCATCTCAAGCAGCCTGGCTCTTGCGTAAGCCTGATAAGCCAACGCGCTCATGACCACCGAGATCACCAGAGCAAGCATGCCAATGAGCCGGAACGCCAGACTGGCTGGCGGCCCCAGAACGAGACTCCAGATCCCCCCGATAACCATGGCAACGCCCAAGCCCGCGGGAAACGCAACAGACAGGCCGACCAGAGAAATCGCCCCAACCAGAAGCATGTTGCCGAGATTGAAGATCAGCCCTCCGACAAACGCAAAAAGATCCTGCTTTTTGCCAGCCAGACGAACGTCATCCATGAACGAGAATCCGTCCCAGCCAAGCGTTCCGAGGGTTAGTGCGCAGATCAATGCGGCAATGACTACGCCGATTGCAAAGTCAAAATAATAAAGCTCGAAGCGCCACTTCTTTCCGGTTGCATTAAAAGTGTTCGCCCACGAGCCCCAGCAAATAAGGCATAGGACCAGCAGAATCAGAGAGGCAATGTGACTGGTGGGCAGAATCATCTTGGGTTGTGTGGTCTGGCTTTAGTAGTCTTAGTTACCGTACAACGCGTGTCCCGTTCGGGTCAACTACACCACAGTCCGGAAGCGACCGGCCCGCATAGTAATTAAGACCGTAAACCAGACTCCGGGGAAGCCGGGAAACGCAGGCAGGATGGCTTTGGAGCCAGATCGGACGTGCAGACGCCGCTTGATCTATTGCTGGAAAGAGACTGATTTGGAACAAGATAAATCCTATCACTGCAATCGTCGCCGCTGCGGGAAAGGCAGGTCTGCCGATCATTCCCACCGCGAGTCCGATCGCCAGCCCGAGAGATAGTTCTATCCACGGAATGTTCGCTGTTCTGAGTCCGTGCGCAAGTGCTCCCGGAACAACCTGTGCGACCGCCGGTAACGTCCCCATCAGCGCCAGTGGTGCGGCCATCGCGAACCGGGAACGCGGCGCATTCGCCAAACCGAAGCCGATAAGCAAACAGGCGGCGGGTAATAGAGGCAGCAGGTATCCAGGCAACTTATTCACAGCGGCCGAGAAGAACAAGAATCCAAATACGACCACCGCCCCCAACGTCTGAATTCGCGGATCTTTCCAGGCGGAACGACGCACAAAGGCCAGCAAAGGGAACCACGGGAAAAGCAACAGGAGCAATACGGGCAGGTAAAACCACCATGGCTGGACATGCTGCATGGCGCCGGAACTGAAGCGGCCGAACGTGTGCTCGACAAAAAAGACCCGCAGGAATTCCGGATTTCGCAGCGCGCAGAGGATATACCAGGGCAGGGTAATCACAACGAAAACCAGCACGGGAACAGGTCGAATCCGGCGCCAGCAAATCGGCAAAACCGGCAGGAAAAGAACCAGCGGCACCAGGCCTTTCGCAAGTACGGCCAGCGCGAGGCAGGCTGCGGGGGCCGTCAGGTCACGACGAAACGAGAGCAGCACCGCCGCTGTAAAGAAGGCGGCCAGCGGGAGGTCGGTTATCGAGACGTGACTGTAGGCCAGCCAGCCCGCGCTCGTGGCGAGAAGAGCGGTTGAACAGGACGCCACACGTTCGTCCCACTCGATCTTCAGACGCCACCAGAAGAAGGCAAGGAATGCAACGCTGAGTAATGCCACGGGAAGCCGGGGCGCCACATCCGGCCCCAAACCAAGCTTGAATGTCGTCGCGGTCATCCAGTAAAGGAGTGCCGGTTTCTCAAACCACGGACTACCCCACAGCCGGGGAGTGATCCAGTCTCCGGACTGCGCCATGGCTTGGCCGATAGCGGCGTATCGGGGTTCGTCGGTGCTGACCATCCCCATGCCGGTAAGGTCGAAAAGGTACAACGCGCAGACTCCGATTACCGCGGCGATGACGAAATAAATGCTCCGCCGCGATAAAATTGGGGTTGGTACGCCTTCCTTTATTTGCACTCTTACTACCCGCCCTGATCTTCACACATGAGGCCCTTGCACAGCAGCCTCACAAACTGGTGGTCATTTCGATTGATGGGTTCGATGCCCGTTTTCTGAACGACCCGTCGCTTCACGTCAAAATACCGAACATCCGCGCGCTGGTTCGCAAAGGCGTGAGCGCGAGCGTCATTGGGGTAGGAACGCCAGCCGCTGATCTGCTGGCCGATGAGCGTTCAGTAATGAAAGCGGCCAACGTCTTTTTCCCGGGTACCGGCTTTGCGTTCAACTTTCCTGAAGCGAGCGGCAACCAGTTCGACGCGGTGGCCCAGAAAAGCTCGCCGGCTGGTGTGATCGACAAGATTGAAGCCATGTTTCCGCGTTTTGAAAAACAGCTCTGGGACGATTCATCGTCCACGCAGGCGGCGACTTGGGTTCTCGCTACCGGATCGCCGGATCTCGTCGCGGTGCATTTGACGGACGTGGAATCGGAGCAAAAGACCACCGGCGCCATCAGCGTTTACACGCGTGAGGCGCTGGAAAATGACGACGAACTGATCGGGCAAATGCTGGCGAAAGTTCCAAAGGGAACGATCATCGCGATCGTTTCGAATCACGGAGCCGAGAACGCCAACTACGTGGTGCGCCCGTCCGTGTTGTTGAAGGCGCGCGTGGAAGTTGAGAACGGCTTAATAGGAACGACAGATCGTGCGATTGCGGAGCGCATCCGAAAGCTGATGACCGACCGGAAAAAACACGGAATCGCCCGCGAAGTGCCGATGGCTGAAGTGCGGGCGCGGTATCCCGAACTGGGGAAGTGGGTTGCCGCTTTCGATACTCCGCAGAACTATGTCGCCAGTGCTGAAGACAAGGGACCGGCACTGGGGCCGGGAACGCATCTGGCGGTTTGGGATTTGTGGCCGGCGCGACCGCAATTCCGATCCGTATTCGTGATTGCCGGGGACGGCCTTCAGAACAAGAAACTGGGTGAGATCGACATGCGCGCCATCGCGCCCACGCTTGCGGATGTAGTCGGATCTAAGCTCCTTGATTCACACCCTGATGCGAAGGCAAAGTCTCTGTGGCCTTCACTGCGAAAGGATTGAAGTTCGTCGACCGGTCGAAAAAATTGACGCCTTCGGTACGTTTCAGGTAGTTCACGATCAGATAGGTCAGCGGTGTGGCGAGGACTTCGTAAGCCACTTTGAACAGATAGCCGGAGACAATCAGCCTGAACATCACGCCCAGCGGCTGTCCCCAGAAGATGAAGAAGATCACGATGGTAGTGTCGACCGCCTGGCCGACGATGGTCGATCCGACGGTGCGGGTCCAGAGGTACTTGCCGTCGGTCCAGAGTTTCATCTTCGCGACGGTGAGTGAGTTGGCGAATTCGCCCGCCCAGAAGGCCAGCAAACTGCCTGCCACATTTCGCGGCACAACTCCGAAGAGTGTTTCGTATGCGGCCTGGTCTTTGAATTCCGGCGCGGGCGGAAGCCAGATGGCGAAAAGGCCGAAGGCCGTCATGATGATGCTGGCAAGGAAGCCCGTCCAGATGGCTTTGCGGGAGGCGCTGTAGCCGTACACTTCGGTGAAGACGTCGCCGAAAATATAGGTGATCGGGAAGAGTAGCTGGGCGGCGCTGAACCGGAACCAGCCGACGGCCACGAACTTCGGAGCGATCAGGTTCGAGACAATCAGTACCACTACGAAAATGTTGATGAGAATGTCGAGATAGCGATACTGACGCATGGAAGAGATAAGCTCACAATACTATGCCTGATTGGGTCATAGCGCCGACGGCGCGAATTCATCCCGATGCAAAGATCGGTCCGCGAACACGCATCGGCGAGTTCTGCGTGGTCGAGCAGGATGTCGAAATCGGCGCGGATTGTTTGCTTGAACCGTACGTCTATGTGAAGCGCTGGACGACACTCGGCGACGGCAATGAAATCTCTTCGGGCACGGTGCTTGGGACCGATCCTCTAGACAAGAACTTCAAGGGCGATCGCAGTTATTTGCGGATCGGAAACAACAACAAGATTCGCGAGCACTATACGATTTCCCGCGGCACAAAACCCGATACCGTCACCACGATTGGCGACGGGAATTACATCATGACTTCCGGCCATATCGCGCACAACTGCACGATCGGCAACAACAACGTGATCGCCAGTTGCGCTTTGGTGGCTGGTTATGTCGATATTGAAGACCAGGCTTTCCTTTCGGGCGGCGTGGTGGTTCATCAGTATTCGAAGATCGGCGGGCTCGCGATGGTAGCCGGCAATACCCGGGTGAATCTGGATCTGCCGCCGTTTTTCATGTACGCGGATTATTCCGCGGCTCCGAAAGGGGTCAATCTTGTGGGATTGAAGCGGGCTGGTTTTACGCTCGAGCAGGTTGGACGGTTGAAGAAAGCGTACCGGGTTTTGTACAGGTCCGGATTGAGGCTCGACTCGGCGCTGGAGAAAATTGAAGCCGAACTGGCGGATGAGAATACACTGCATCTCGTCCAGTTTGTGCGGGCTTCGCAGCGCGGGATTTGCCGGGAATCAACGCCTCGAGTACGATCTCATGCTGCTGCCGTGCGAGCCGGCGTCGAGAAGAACGGCGATGATCAGGATCACTAGGTTGACGCCTTGTATTGGCATGCCTCCGTTGACCATCCAGGCGTACACGATTGTCGTGATCGGCAGGAAGATGAAGCCCAGCAGCGGGAGCGCGAGGTTGTGATAGGCGTGGTCGAGCATGTGGGAGAACAGCCACATCATGACCAGCACTATGCGCGGGAAAGCGACGATTAGAAGTACTAAGAGGCACGGCATCGTTTGTGCTTACGCATATTTAGGGCCGAAGTTCCCGGAGAGCCCAATTTGCGTGTTCGGCTACCAGCGAATCCTCAGAGTTTGCCAGTTTGGTTAACGGTTCTTCGAACTTCTTTTGGCCTGAGTTCCCCATTGCTATCGCTATGTTTCTCAGGAAGCCATTGTATTTTGCCCGGCTTACCGGGGTGTGGCTGAACATGGCTTTGAATTGTGATTCGGTTAACTCGGCCATTTGTTCTAATGGCGGTGCGAATTGGCCTGGTTGGAATTCGATCGATTGCGGGGCTTGGCGGTTCCACGGGCAGACGTCCTGACAAATGTCGCAGCCGAAGATGTGCGAGCCCAAATGGCTTCGTTTTGTATCCGGGATTGCAGAGCGTAACTCTATTGTGAAGTAAGAGATGCACAGGTTTGCATCCAGTTCGTATGGGATTAGGGCTTGGGTGGGGCAGGCATCTATACAGCGGGTGCAGGTTCCACAGCGGTCTGGAGCTGGTTGAGGATTGGCTTCGATTTGTACTGTGGTTAGGAGTTCGCCCAGGAAGAACCACGATCCGGAATTTTGGTTGATCAGGCAGGTGTTTTTTCCTATCCAGCCCAAGCCGGCTTTTTGGGCCAAGGATCGTTCTAGCAGTGGAGCCGTGTCTACACATATGCGAAAAGCACCGGCGGCTTCGACCGCCGGCGGTACGGCCAGTTTCTCTAGTTTCGTTCGCAGAACGGTGTGGTAGTCTTCTCCCCAAGCGTATCTGGAGATCCATCCTCGGTCGGCTTCCGAAAAGTCTGTGGAGTAGGGTTCTGGTCCGTTATACAGTAATCCTACGGATATTATTGATTTCACTCCGGGTAACAGATTCTCCGGGTTGGACCTCAGGTCTGCGCGGTGGTCTGTCAGGTACTTCATTTCGGCTGCTTTCCCCTGGTCTATCCAAGTCCGGAAACGTGCGAAATCATCCACTGGTCCGGCCGACGCGACTCCGCATAGCTGGAAGCCGCATTCTCTCGCTAAGTCATGGATAATACGACTATTTATCACCTTCAGACCCGATTCTACCCCGTCCGACCCTTTTTTGGCGCAGTTGGATGTTTTCCGGTCGAACTGAAGGGTATTGGGTATTACCATGGCTAGAACATGCACAAACCCATTAAGTATGCAGAGAAGGCTGTAACTGTCGCGGCTGCCGGCGCCTGGAAGGTGTTTAACGCACTGAATTCCATCAAGCCGAACCCGTCTTTCACGCCCAAATGGTCCGACAAACCCCTGCTGAAGTCCTGGGAAAAGCAGAAGCCGCCGCTCGGCTGGCCGCGCACCACGGATTCTCTTTGCCCGATTTGCGTGCCGGAGATCCGCAACAAGATTGTGAACGGCGAACTGCCGGTCGAGATCCTTCGCAACCAGAAGGCCGGCGAAATCAAAGCCCAGATCATCCAGAAGGACGGGAAGATCGTGATGGTGAAGGATTGCCCCATTCACGGCCACTTTGAAGACGTGATGGCGATCGACACCGACTTCTTCGATCACCTGGAAAAGGTTTTCCCGGGCCGCGACATTCGCGCCCACAACGACAAAGATTTGCATAACCACGGTTCGAGCACGGTTACGCACGGACGCGGATCGGTCCTCACGATCGATCTGACGAACCGCTGCAATATGATGTGCGATCCGTGCTTCATGGACGCCAATCAGGTCGGTTTCGTGCACGAACTGAGCTGGGAAGAAATTCAGACCATGCTCGACAACGCGATCACGATCAAACCGCGCCGCCAGATGTCGGTGCAGTTTTCGGGTGGCGAGCCGACGCTGTCGCCGCACTTCCTGAAGGCCGTTGCTTACTCGCGCAAGGTTGGATACAACAGCGTGCAGGCGGCGACGAACGGCATTGAATTCGCCAAGAGCCCTGAGTTCTGCAAAGAGGCCGCGCAGGCCGGGTTGCGTTACGCGTACCTGCAGTTCGACGGTATCGGCAATGCGGCCAACTCGCATCGCGCGGTGGGCAATCTGTTCGATGTGAAGCTGCGGGCAATTGAGAATCTGCATTCGAACGGCGTGGACATCGTGCCGGTGATCACGATCATCAATGGCGTGAACAACGAGCAGGTGGGCCGAGTGGTGCAGTTCGCGCTGGACAATCCGAAGAAGATTTCGTTCCTTTCGTTCCAGCCTGTATCGTTCACGGGCCGCGACGAAGAAGTGACGCCGGAACGCCGTGCTGCACAGAGATACACGCTGTCGCACCTGGCGCATGACGTGAAGAATCAGGTCGGGATGGGCGAGCCCACGCGCGACTGGTTCCCGATCTCGTTCATGAGCACGTTTTCGGACTGGGCCGATCTGGTGCACGGACCGAATGCGGACTGGGGTCAGTTGAGCTGCGGCTGCCATCCGAACTGCGGTATCGGTATGGCGGTGATGATCGACAAGACGACGAAGGAGTTTCGTCCGGTGACGGCGTTCCTGAATGCGGAACAGCTGGCCAAAGACATTGCGAGCGTGA
>Ga0182013_10009556_pt1 | contig 10196 bp, 8 predicted proteins | sample 612S2MmetaG_FD_120487 | JGI IMG/M metagenome (GOLD analysis project Ga0182013, IMG submission 120487) | Permafrost microbial communities from Stordalen Mire, Sweden - 612S2M metaG | ecosystem: Environmental > Terrestrial > Soil > Wetlands > Permafrost | place: Sweden: Stordalen | collected...
ACCGAAAAACGCCGGCGCCGCTAGCCAGGTAGCGTCGACAGCGATGGCCGGAGCCTCGGTTCCGGGTAGAGATTCTCGGAATTTCGGGAATCCGAACTCACATGCGCAGTAGCGCAAGCTCTCCGCGCGAGTGCCGGCGAAATCAGACTGCGACTGGATCGTCACCGCACTAACCGTCTCTCAAAGGCCGCGGATACTTGTTGAGGTGGGTTCTTCTGGTCGCGGCCGCTCCCACGTCTGGATGCACCGATCGGGTCAACCCTTCATCCGCGTCGTTGCCCCAGTACTGGTTGGACACCAAATCGCCTCGGTGCTTTTGGAGGGTTACGTGGTCTGTCCTACCATTGCTGTGCGGAGGAGAGCACTCCCACCGCTGAGTGAAAGCTATGAGGTCAGAAATCATGCACCAAATCGTTGAGACCGTCGCAGCCGACGTCCAGTCGCGGCCCTCAGCAATGGAATTCGAAATGGCCTACCAGGCTCGCGTCGCGATTGACCGAATCAAATTCGCCATCAGGCACGCCGATCAGTTTGGTAAACCGTCCGATGCCATGAGGGAGGCCGGAATGCAATTGCTTGACGCCCTCCAACGTCTTGAATCCCTTGACCGTCGATTTCAGGCTCGGTCTCGAACGGCCACTTCGCACGAGAACGGAAATTCGCGAGAAGTGTTGGCTAACGCGGGAAGGGAGTGCCAATGAGCAGCGGTGACATCCTCACGAAGCGCGACGTCGCTGAACTCCTGCAGGTAAGCGAGAGAACGGTTGAGCGGTGGATGTCCGAAGGATCGATTCCATACACCCCGCTTCCGAAACGCGGCGCCTGGTCTGAGGCTCGGTTCCTCCGCTCGGAAATCGTCGAGTGGATGCGGAAGCGTACCGTTAAGCCGATCCGCGTGCCTCACGGGGTGGTAAATGCCCAAACCGCGTAGGAAACTTCCCAAAGGCATCCAGCGGCGCAACAACGGCACCCTGCAGATCGCCTACAAGAACGAGTTCGGCAAGATCGAGCGCGAAAACACTGGTCAGTCGGATGTCAAAGCGGCCGAACTCATGCTTGCTCAAGCCCGCACCGACGTCGCGATGAAGAAGCGGTTCGCCACCCTAACTTTTGAAAGCGTGAAGTTCATCGACCTATTCAACGACTGGTGGACCAACCACGGGAGCCGTACTCGAAGCAAATTCCAATACAGAACACCGCGCGTGATTGCTCGATTTGAGAAGCAGAAGGCCCGCGAAGTCACTCCAGACGCAGTCCGAGACTTTCTTGCAGACCTGCGAACGGAAGGACTGGCAGCCTCGAGCATCAACCAGTGTCGGACAATCCTCTGCAGCGTCTTCAACTATGCCATTCGGTTCGAGAAGTACGACAAGAACCCCGTGAGCGTCGTCCCTCAAGAAAAGGAACCTCCTGGCAGAGACCGTTTTCCAGAGCCCGAAGAGATCGTCGCGATGATCAACGTCTGTGAGGAAAAGGGAGATCTGGAACTCAAGGCTTTCTTGATCCTGGCGCCCACCACGGGAATGCGCAAAGGTGAGATCCTCGCTCGGAAGTGGACGGACATCGATCTGGACTCCAAGAACCCCTCGATAAACGTGCGCATCACGAAAAATCGTGAGCCCAAAAGGATCCAACTCCCGGATATTGCGGTCGATGCCCTCCGCGCGCTGCCCAGCTATGGCCACCACGAATATGTGTTTCCGGCGAAAGCGAACCCTCGGTTTCAGGGCAATTTCAAAAAGCCGCACGCGTGGGATCTAGGCAAGCGCTTCCGGAGGGTCGCCGAGGCCGCCGGCGTCAAGCAACTGCGGATTCACGATCTCCGCCACTTCACAGCGTCAACCCTTACCGCAGAAGGAGTTGCTGACAATATCATCAGCCTGCTGACCGGGCACAAGAGCCGCGAACTGCGACGGTACCAGCACCTCCGCGAAGATCTCAAGCGCGGAACGGTCGATCTCATCGCGAAGACGCTCGAGGAGGCGCAGCGGAACAGCAAGGACCGTAACGATGCATCTAGTGCACACCTACTGCACACGCGCTCAAAAGTTGGGAAAAAAGGGATCGGGAAAGACGCTAAGTGATTGGAAAATATGGCGGGGACGACGGGGCTCGAACCCGCGACCTCCGACGTGACAGGCCGGCGTTCTAACCAACTGAACTACGTCCCCGCAATGTCCGTCTGACTTTAAAATCGTAACACGTTGCCAGCCCTTCACGCAAAGCGCAGCACCTTCTGCTACCGTGTAGTCATGAAAATCCAGGCAGCGCTGTGCCTCGCATCGCTCGTCGCCGCTCTTTCCGCTTGCGGCCCCAAGGCGACGCCCGAAGACGCGCGCAAATTCACTGAGGAAGCGGAGCAGAAACTGCTCGCCCTCAATATCGATTCCGGCCGTGCCGACTGGATCAAGTCCACCTATATCACCGACGATACCGAGGCCAACGCCGCCAAACTCGACGAGCGCGCCATCAACGCTCAGGTGGCGTATGCGCACCAGGCCACGCAGTTCGACGGCCTCAGCCTCGATGCGCCCACCGCGCGTAAACTCAAGCTCCTCAAGACCTCGCTAACCCTCGCTACGCCTAAAGACCCCAAGGAAAGCGAAGAATTGACGCGCATCACCGCCAGCCTGGAAGGCACCTACGGAAAGGGAAAGTATTGCCCCAGCGGCCCCGAAAGTTGCAAGGACATCGAGCAATTGACCAAGATCATGGCCGAGAGCCGCGACCCCAAGCAATTGCTCGACGCCTGGACCGGCTGGCACGCCATCTCGCGGCCCATGCGCCAGGACTTCACGCGCTACGTCGACCTCGCCAACAAAGGCGCCAAAGAGTTGGGCTTCCAGGACAATGGCGCCATGTGGCGCTCCAAATACGACATGTCGCCCGACGAGTTCGGCAAGGAACTCGACCGCCTCTGGGACCAGGTGCGGCCGCTATATCTTTCGCTGCACGCCTACGTGCGCGCGCGCCTGCACGAAAAGTACGGCGACCAGGTGCCGGCCACCGGACCCATTCCCGCCCACCTGCTGGGTAACCTTTGGGCGCAGGATTGGAGCAATATCTACCCGCTGGTCGCGCCGCCCAGCGCCGACCCAGGCTACGATCTCACCGCGCTGCTCAAGAAGAAGAATACCGATTGGAAGCAGATGGTGAAATACGGCGAGGGATTTTTCACCTCGCTCGGATTCAGCCCTTTGCCGCAGACTTTCTGGGAGCGTTCGCTATTTCTCAAGCCCGCCGACCGCGACGTAGTCTGCCACGCCAGCGCCTGGGATATCGACTACGCCAACGACGTCCGCCTCAAAATGTGCATCCAGATCACCGGCGAGGATTTCCTGACCGTCCACCACGAACTGGGGCACAATTTCTATCAGCGCGCCTACGATCGGCAGCCGTACCTTTTCCGCGACAGCGCGAATGACGGCTTCCATGAGGCCATCGGAGACACCATCGCGCTCTCCGTGACGCCCGATTATCTGGTGAAACTCGGGCTCCTCGACAAGGCCCCGGATACCTCGAAGGACATCGGCCTGCTCCTGCATAAAGCGCTGGAAAAGATCGCGTTCCTGCCGTTCGGGTTGGTGATCGACCAGTGGCGCTGGAAGGTCTTCTCGGGCGAAATCCCGCCCGCGAAATACAACCAGACCTGGTGGGAACTGCGCCGGAAGTATCAGGGTATCGCGCCTCCAGGCGAGCGCACGGAGTCCGACTTCGACCCCGGGGCGAAGTACCACGTCGCCGCCAACGTCCCTTATATGCGCTATTTCCTGGCCGACATCCTGCAATTCCAGTTTCATCGCGCGCTCTCGCAGACCGCCGGGTGTACCGGTCCGCTGAACCGCTGTTCCATTTACGGGAATCAGGCTGCCGGGGCCAAGCTCAACGGAATGCTGGAGATGGGACTCAGCCAACCGTGGCAGGACGCGCTCGAGAAGATCGCCGGATCGCGGCAGATGGACGCCAACGCGATTCGCGATTATTTCGCGCCGCTCCAGAAGTGGCTAGACGAGCAAAACCAGGGAAAACAGCTGGGTTGGTAGATAATCCTAAAGTTCTTCGTTACTTCAGCCGATATGGCGAGTGATGAGATGGATGTGTCTATTCGTGGCATCGGTGGCGCTGGCGCAGACGCCGACAACCGCGCCGCCGCGAACCGTGCCACCGCAAACCGCGCAGACGCCAACCGTGCCGACGCCGTCGCGAACCGTGCCGCCGCAAACCGCGCCGCCGCAAACCCAAACCGCGCTGGCGCCGACGCCGACCACGCCCCCTGAGAAGGCGCCCGAGAAAGTAACAAGGACCCTCTCGGCCGCCGAACTCATGCGGGCATCCATCGAAAAGCAGCGCGCCGCCGTCCGCAAGCAGGCCCAAGCAGCGGGCGCTACGCTCATTCCCTGGTCGCCGTCGCCGGCATTGTCGGCCGATGCCCCCCCAGCGGAATGCGACCCTATTGCCGCCGATGTCGTCACGCCGCTCATCGAGAGCGCCGCCAAGGCGAACGACCTCCAGGCACCGATCGTGCGGGCCGTGATCGAGCAGGAATCGGCGTATAAACCGTGTGCCGTATCGCGCAAAGGCGCGCAGGGATTGATGCAGATCATGCCCGATACCGCCGGCGATTTGAACATGAAGGATGTCTTCGATCCCAAGGAGAACATCGCGGCCGGGGCGAAATATCTCAAGCAGCTTCTCGATAAATACAAGGGCGATAATAAGTTAGCGCTCGCGGCCTATAACGCCGGGCCGGCTGCCGTGGATGCCGCTAACGGCGTCCCGGACATCCAGGAGACGCGCGACTACGTAGACGCGATCTTGAAGAAGCTCAAATAGTTTCTGGTTGAGATGGCACGAGCGCAGAGGGCGGGAACGGAACCTGCTGCGGTTGGGACTCAAGGGTAAGGCCCTGGGCGTGGCGACGAGTCGTCGCGGCGCTTGGGGCGTCGCCGCTCAACCGGAACTACATCAGGCGCTGAGCAACGCCGTGCTGCGTCAACACGGCTTTCTTTTTCCATCAGAACTCGCGGCCACTTAAGGTCGCTAGGTTCAACCGCCGGATGCGGAAAACCGCATGTCCGGTGGTGTGGGAGGGTGGCGGGGCGCAATCCCCGTCACTCGACCCGATCAGGATTCGCTGCCGCTTGACCGGCCTTATGCCGAGTTCCGGATTATGCCGAGGGGTTTCACTCCGGCGCAGCTGGTCGGTATCGGAAGCGCTACCATCTCGGCATAATCCGCCGGACGGTAGTCGACGTGCCGGCCGGTCTTCTTGCCCTCACCCCGTACGAATATCAGTTGGGGAATCCCAGTCTGAACGCCGAACAATCGTCCAAACCTTTACGCAGTGGGACGCTCGCCGGTGTGGTGGCCATTGCGGGGGCGGCCAGCCATTCCGCCGCGATCGACAGCCGGGCTGTCGCATGGGCATGGGGGCAGAACGATGGCGGCTCGCTCGGCGCCGACCCCGAATTGCTGCGGCGCTCCGACGTCCCCATGCGCGTGGGTGCGGCCCTGCCAGGAGAGTGCTCGGCGCTATTTGCGTGTACCACGGACAGCGGCAAGGTGATCCGCATTTGTGGCGCGCAAGACGAGTCGCAGGTCGACAAGTGGAGCGAGATTCAGTACCGCTTCGGCCCGGAGAGTGGTCCGGCGGAGCTCGTATTCCCCGAAGATCCTTCCAAGGGACCGCCCCAGTTGTACTTCTCCCACGAGGAGAAGAAGGGCGACTATCGCGTCACCATCCGCTTTTCGAATGGAGTTTACACCTATTGGGTCTACTCGGGGTCGCAATCCGGCGCGGGAGTCCAAGTGGAAAACGCCACGGGGAAGGTCCTTTCCGATATCCAGTGCAACGAGAGGCCCGAAATGTTCGCCGAGTATCTGCGGATGAACCTTCCATGCGCCCCGAAGAATCCCCACGGAGCGGCCGCTTGCAAAGAGAGCCCGTACCAGGGGAAATAGCGGCCGGCAGCCCGTTCGTCACTCCGTTCGGCCGATTCGTCAAAATCGCCGCAGACTCGCCCGCGCGTGGGTTAACCTAAGGGCAAATGACCAGCAGGACCAGGCGCACGTTATTGTTGTACACCGCGCTGTTCGGCGTCTGGACGTTCCTCGGTCTGTTCCTGTTCAGCCAGGGGCTGGCCCAGAAGGTCATATCCCACGACCAGCATCCGTGGTGGCAGTACCTCGCTTCCTGGATGGTAGGAGTGTGGCTCTGGTTTGTGTGCACGCCGGTGGTGCTCTGGCTGGGCCGGAAGTTCCCGCCCGATCGCCGGCCGTACTGGCGCGGTATTCTGTTTCACCTGCTCGTCTCCCTTCTCTTCCCGTTCTTCGATCTCACCGTGGAAGCGTTCATCCTCCGCGGACTGCACTTATTTCCCGAGTTGATGACCAGCGTCCCAGCAACTTTGGGCTATCTCATGATCGTCGGGTACCACCAGGCTGTGCTGACCTACTGGAGCATTCTGGGAGCGCAAAGCGGGTACGGCTGGTATCGGCGCTATCAGGAGCGGCAGCAGGCAGCGCTGCGGCTGGAACTGCGATCGTCGCAGCTGGAACGGCAGCTCACGCAGGCGCACTTGAGCGCCCTCAAAATGCAGCTCCATCCGCATTTCCTTTTCAACACGCTGAATACCATCATGGTGCTGGTCCGGCAACAGAAGGGCCGTGAGGCCGAGGAGATGTTGGCGCGCCTCAGCGACCTGTTGCGTTGCGTGCTGGAGGACGTCCAGACGCAGGAAGTTCCTCTCAGCCGCGAACTGGAGTATCTCCAGCTTTACCTCTCGATCGAGCAGGTGCGCTTTCAGGACCGCCTGAAGGTGGACGTGGCGGCCGACCCTGAGGTGCTCGACGCGGCGCTGCCGCACATGGCGCTGCAGCCCATCGTGGAGAACGCCATCCGCCACGGCATCGGACGCAGTTCGACCGCGGGGTCGATCGGCATCGCCGCCTGCCGGGTGGGCAATTCGGTGGAAATCAAGATCCAGGATGACGGTCCCGGCCTGGCCCCCGCGAACGGCACGGCGAACGGGGGCATTGGACTGGCAAACACGCGCGCGCGGCTGCGGGAATTGTACGGCGATGCCGCCGGCCTGACGGTGCGAAACGGCGAGCGCGGGGGCGTGGTGGCGACTATGACATTACCGTTCCACGTTGCTGTTAGGGAGGCACATGCCGCTGACGGTTCTGCTGGTTGACGACGAACCACTGGCGCGCGACGGTCTGCGCATCCTGCTGGAGCGGGACCCCGAGATCGGCGCCATCTACGACGCCAAGAACGGGCACGAAGCCGTGACCTGCGTCCGCGAGCACGCTCCTGACCTGATGTTTCTGGACGTGCAGATGCCCGAAATGGACGGTTTCGCAGCAGTCGGCGAAATCGGCGCCGGGCAGATGCCCGCGGTCGTGTTCGTCACCGCTCACGACCAGTACGCCATTCAGGCTTTCGAGATCAATGCCATCGATTACCTGCTGAAGCCGGTCACGGAAGATCGCTTCGCGAAAGCACTGGAGCGGGTCAAGACGCGCCTCGCCGCCCAGGCCGGCGATACCAATCGGCAGATTCTGTCCTTGCTCGAGACCATCGCTTCTCCTACGCGATATCTGAAGCGCCTGGCGGTGCGCACCGCGGGTAAGACCGTACTGGTGGATGTCGGCGAGATCGATTGGATTGAGGCGGCTGAGAACTATGTGCAGCTTCATACGTCCTGCGGCGCTCATCTGTTGCATGTGACCATGAGCAGGCTCGAAAAGTCTCTCGACCCGCAGATCTTCTGGCGCATTCATCGTTCGGTGATCGTCAATGTCGCGCGCATCCGCGAACTCCAGCCCGTGATGCACGGCGAGTACGCCATCACGTTGGCCAGTGGCGCGCGTTTGCAATCGGGCCGCAATTACAGCGAGAAGTTAAAGGCGCTGGCGGCGAATCCCTTCTGACGGTAGGACATGCTTCAGCTTGTCCAGGCGAGCGCAGCTCGCCCCGCAGTTCCGTCGAGTTTCGAGACATCCATGTCTCCGCAATTCTGAGCAACCCGCGTGTTTTCAGTGCGGGCGCCTCACCTTCGGGACATCATGTCCCGAAAGGCGAACTCCGCGGTCTGAGTGCTCGCGCCACATCGGGATGAAGTCACAGGGCAGAGGTGCCACCGACGGCTGTCGGACTGAGCAATCTGTGACGTGACTGCCATGCTTGAGCTTGTCCAGGCGAACTGCGCTCGTCCCTCGGCTTTGGCCATTTCGTGGGCCAAGACTTCAGTCTGCGGAGGGCTTCAGGCCGAATTTCTTCGGCTTCGTCTATGGCCGTGTGCAGGTGCAGAAGTCCGACAAATTCGCCGCACATCGAAAACGGCGGCCTGAAAGGCCGCCTGCAGGCAAGATTGCCTGCCGCACAAAAAGCCAAACCCGAGAGGCGAGCTGCGCAGGCAGCAGTGCCTGCGCCACGTCGTGAGGGAGGTCACAGGCCGCAAGCGCTCCGCCATTCTGCCCGTGCTTACGATCCTATCCTGAAGTATGTCCCGCCGCCGGTTCGCCACCGCTTTCGTCCACCTCGTCAAATTTCACTTCGCTCCGCCGCGATCGAGCCGTAGAGTGAAGCCATGGAGAACGCCAATATCGCCGAACTGGACGCCGTAAGCAAACGCTTCGGCAACGTCATGGCGCTGGATGAATTCTCGCTGGCCGTGCGGCCGGGTGAGTTGCTGGCTCTGCTGGGACCGAATGGCGCCGGAAAGACCACGGCCATCTCCCTGCTCCTCGGGCTCCAGTTGCCGGATCGAGGATCGGCCCGCCTCTTCGGCTTGCCGCCGCAATCCATCGAGGCGCGGCGCGGCATCGGGGTCAAGCTGCAGGAAGCCGCGCTGGCGCCGGAACTGCGAGTTTACGAACAAATCGACCTGGTAGCGTCCTACTACCCCGACCCGCTACCCGTCGCGCGCGTGCTCGAACTCACCGGCACCGCGCCCTTGGCGCGCCGTCCGTACGGCAAGCTCTCCGGCGGGCAGAAGCGCCAGGTGCAGTTCGCCATGGCCCTCGCCGGGCGTCCCCGCCTGCTGTTTCTCGACGAGCCCACCGTGGGGCTCGATATGCAATCGCGCGAGACGGTGTGGGACATGCTGCGGCGCCTGATCGCGGATGGCTGCTCGATCGTCCTCACCACGCACTACCTGGAAGAGGCTGAGGCGCTTGCCGACCGGGTTGCGGTCATCGCCAAAGGCAAGCTCGTCGTCGAGGGCACGGTGGATGAGATGCGCGCGCTGGTGGTCCGCAAGCGGATCACGTGCCACACCAGGCTTGCCATCGCGGAAGTGGCGGCGTGGCCCGACGTGCAGACCGTCACCAACGGACAGCACGGGCTGCTCATCACCGCCAGCAATACCGAGAACGTGGTGCGCCGGCTGCTCGCGGCCGATGAGGATCTGCACGGCCTCGAAGTGCAGAGCGCCGGACTCGCCGAAGCATTCACCGAACTCACCCAGGAGGTACACTAATGGCCACCGCCCTGCCAGCCATGCCGCCGAGCCGCGTGCGTCGCGCCTATGCAGTTGAGGCGAAATATGAATGTTTGCGCATGCTGCGCGCGCCGGCGTTCGCCGGTCCCTTCCTGCTGCTGCCCGCCGGATTGTTCGTGCTCTTCGGAGCTTTGCTGTTCGGCTCCGCGATCGCCAAAGACCCGAAGGCCGCGGCGTTCATGTTCATGGGCTTCTCCATCATGGGCGTGATGGGGCCCGGTATGTTCGGGTTCGGCATCACCGTGGCCACCGAGCGCGAACACGGTCTTCTGCAACTGAAGCGAGCCCTGCCCGTGCCGCCCGCGGCATCGCTGCTAGCCAAGATGCTGATGTCGATGTTGTTTGTGGCGATTGTGATGGCCACCATGGCGGCTGTCGCACCGCTGGGCCACGTGCCTTTGTCGGCGCTTCCCATGCTGTACTTCTCGCTGGTTTGCGTTGCCGGCTCCGCGCCATTCTGCGCCATGGGATTTCTCATCGGCGCGTTGGCATCCGCCAAGAGCGCACCGGCATTTGTGAACCTGCTCTACCTGCCCATGATCTATCTCTCGGGTATTCTATTCCCGCTGCCGAAATCGGCAGAGTGGATCGCGTACTTGTCGCCGGCCTACCATCTCGACCGCATCGCCCTCACCGTCCTCGGCGCCGCGAGATACGATGGCCTGTTACTTCACATCGCGGTGCTCGCCG
>Ga0182013_10009557_pt1 | contig 10195 bp, 9 predicted proteins | sample 612S2MmetaG_FD_120487 | JGI IMG/M metagenome (GOLD analysis project Ga0182013, IMG submission 120487) | Permafrost microbial communities from Stordalen Mire, Sweden - 612S2M metaG | ecosystem: Environmental > Terrestrial > Soil > Wetlands > Permafrost | place: Sweden: Stordalen | collected...
CGATGAAGCAGAGAGTTTGTCACACGAAGTCGGAAAGATGCTCTTCGCAATCCTTGAATCAACCGTGAAGAAGGCGAAGGCTAACTGACCCCTGATCTCTGATCTCTGAAAGGCACTTATGCTGCACACATTCGTTGCTTATGTCGAAGACCTGCCGGGCGTGCTGACGCGCGTAGCGTCGCTCTTCCGCCGCCTCAACATCAACATCAACTCGCTCACCGTGGGCCGCAGCGAGCGCGCCGGCCTCTCGCGGCTGACGCTGGTCTGCGAGTCCTCGGCCGAAGCCGGCCATCGCATCCAGGCCAGCCTTTTCAAGCTGGAGAACGTGGTCGATGTGGACGACATTGCCCAGGCTCCAGCCGTCACCCGCGAGCTGGCGCTCATCAAAGTGGCCGCCACGCCGCAAAACCGCTCCCGGATCTTCGAGCTGGCCGAGGTCTTCCGCGCCCGCATCGTCGATCTGGCGCCGGAGTCGCTGATGATCGAAATCACCGGCGTGGAGAGCAAGATCGAGGGCCTCGTCGAGATACTGCGCGAGGATGAAGGCCGTATTCTGGAGATATGCCGCAGCGGCAAGATGACCATGCGCCGCGGCCATCACGTCTCAAGCGTTGTCAAAGCCATGGGCGCCGGCGATGCCGGAAAGGAAGCCGCGCCCGTGGAGGAGATCGAAGACCTCGCCGCCCCCGAGCCGGAGTAACGTTTAAAGCTGTCATCCTGAGCGGAGCGCAGCGGAGTCGAAAGTCTGCCCTGAGCCCGCCGAAGGGGAGCTGCGGTTGCTTTTGGGCCCCAGGATGGCGGATTGAAGACAGAATCGCGAGCTGGAGCAAAACGGCCCGCCCCCAAAAACTTCAAACCCAAGAAAAGGAAGAACCGAGAAAAACATGGCCAAGACTTTTTACGATCACGATGCCGACCTGTCACTCATTCAATCCAAAAAGGTAGCCATCATTGGCTACGGATCGCAAGGGCACGCTCATGCCCTCAACCTCAAGGACTCCGGCGTCCAGGTCAAAATTGGCCTGCCCGCCTCTGAAGCGGATTCCGTTGCCAAGGCGCAGAAGGCTGGCTTTGAAGTGATTCCAGCGGCTGAAGCGACGAAGTGGGCCGATGTGGTGATGATCCTCGCGCCCGACCAGATTCAAGCCAAGATTTATGCCGACGATATCGGGCCGAACCTCGCGGCGGGCAAGCTGCTGATGTTCGCGCACGGCTTCAATATCCACTTCAAGACCATCGTTCCCGCGGCGGGCATCGATGTAGGCATGGCCGCGCCCAAGGCGCCCGGCCACCGCGTCCGCGAGGTCTTCATCGAAGGCGGCGGAGTCCCCGGCCTCATCGCCGTCCACCAGGACTCGACCGGCAACGCCCACGCGCTCATTCTCAGCTACCTCAAGGGCATCGGCTGCACCCGCGCCGGAGTGCTCGAAACCACCTTCAAGGAGGAGACCGAGACCGATCTTTTCGGCGAGCAGGCCGTGCTCTGCGGCGGCATCAGCGCCCTCATCAAGGCCGGCTTTGAAACGCTGGTTGAGGCCGGCTATCAGCCCGAGAGCGCCTACTTCGAGTGCATGCACGAGCTCAAGCTGATCGTGGACCTGATCTATCGCGGCGGCCTGGCCTACATGCGCTACTCCATCTCCGACACCGCCGAGTTTGGCGATTACGTCAGCGGCCCCCGCGTCATCAACGAAGAGAGCCGCAAGGCGATGAGGGCCATTCTCAAGGAGATCCAGGATGGCAGCTTCGCCAAGCGCTTCCTCACCGATCTGAACACGGGCAAGAAGGAGTTTACGGCCTTCCGCGAAGCCGAAGCCAAGCACCCGGTCGAGATCATCGGCAAGGAACTCCGCGCCGCCATGCCCTTCCTCGACCCCATCACCGTGGAAGAAGTCTCCAAGACACGGTAGACCGGTTTCAAACAACAGACGCCGGACGGCCAAGCGCTGTCCGGCGTCTTCGTGTCTATTCGCAGATTTGATGGGCCAAAACCAGGAGCTTGGATTGGCTTTCCAGAAGAGTTGGCCGATCCTTCCTACTCCGCCTTTACTGCTCGCCCCAGCTCAGCTTGCTGCGCAGCGCCTCAAAGAAGCCGCTCTCGCTCATCCGGACCAGGTTGACGGTGTGGTGTGAGCGCCGGCAGCGCACCTCGTCGCCCAGGCGCAGCGCCACCGCCTGCTGGCCGTCCACGGTCAGCAGCGCCTTATTGGTAGCGCCATCTATGCGGACGGTGAGCGAAGCGTCGCCGCGCACCACGATGGGCCGCAACGTAAGCAGGTGGGGACAGATAGGAGTAACCACCAGTGCATCCACGTCCGGGGTGAGGATGGGGCCGTTGGCGGCCAGTGTATAAGCTGTGGAACCAGTGGGAGTGGAGACGATGACGCCGTCGGCGCGGAAGCGGGCCACCTTCTTGCCCTCCAGCTCCACCGTGAAATCGCCCATGCGGGCAATGTCGCCTTTCGAGACTACCACCTCATTCAGCGCCCGAAAGGCCGAATGCATCTCGCCCGCGCGCCACAACTCGGCGTGCAGCATGATGCGCGCATCGAGGACGCAACGGTTGCCGCGCCAGCCCTCCAGCGTCGAGTAGAGGTCGGCGAGGCGAACCTCGGTCAAAAAGCCAAGATAGCCCAGGTTCACGCTGAGGATGGGCGTGCCGGTGGCGGCGAAGATGCGGGCCACCGAGAGCAGCGTGCCGTCGCCGCCCAGAACGATCACCAGTTCCGGCGTCCAATCGGGCATCTCCGCGCGCTCCACGGCCGGCGCAGCCGTTGTGTACCGGCCGCCCTCCAGGTCCAGTAGCGGCTCACAGCCGTGGCGGCGCAGCCAGTCGATCAGCTCTGGCAGAAGCCGGGCCAGCTCTTCCTTGTGCGGCTTGCAGACTATGGCGACGTGAACCATGCGGTCTCAGTGTAACGGACCACCAGTGGTGGGGCCAATCTTTACTTACGGTGAGACTGCCACGTGGAGATTCGAGGGTATCCACCGATAGGCGGCGCACAAATCCCGATGCCTGAATCGGGTCTCTTCGTATATATTGGCTCAACGTCGAAAAGCAAATATCGATCGTCGGCTGAGCGGGCAGACGAACCTGTGAGTGGTGCGCTTGCGTCAGTTTTGCTGAATACTCAACCGAAATTGGAGGGTGTGATGGATTGGTACTTGATGGTCTTGAGAAGATATGCGGAGTTCGATGGACGGTCTCGCCGCTCAGAGTATTGGATGTATATGCTCTTCAATTTCCTGGCCATCCTCGCACTGACTGCGATAGGAGTTGTTGGACTCGTCATTTCGCACGATTACGGGGGCATTTTGTTCGTTCCCATGGGGATCTACGCGCTGGCAACCATGATTCCAGGGCTGGCCGTGGGTGTGCGCCGCTTCCACGACACCGGCAGGAGCGGCTGGCTGTTTCTGGTTTTCATGCTGGTTGGCATGATCCCGTTTATAGGATTCATCGGCGCAATTGTCCAAATCGTTTTCCTGTGCCAGGACAGCAATGTGGGAACGAACCAATACGGTCCGAGCCCCAAATATCCCGATTTGTCTGGGATGCCTGCCGGAACCGCGGGCTTCAACCCGATGGGGCTTGGCGCGCAGCCACAACCGTTCACGGGCGAAGGCAACTTTGGATTTTGCCACAAATGCGGCGTCCGGTTTAAGGATGCATCTCCATTTTGCGTTCATTGTGGAGCGCACGTTTGAGGATCGGGCCTGTTGCGCATACGGCAGGAACTCCTGGTAACGGTCTACGCGGGTGATTGGGGATTGAATTGTCTCGATGACCTGCCAGGGATTCGAGAAGGATCGCGGTTTCTGAAAGATGTAGCGAGGGAAGTGACTCCGCAGGAATGCAGATCTCTCCTGTGCCATCCGAAACTGGCCCATTTTAGAAATTTCAGTCGCTTATTTGCCGCTTTTGGGTTTATATTGGCAGCACGCCGGAAAACTCAGTGCAAATCCCAGGCATTGCGGCCAGCCTACTGTGTGGATGCTGCACGCTTAGCAACGAGGTTTACGAACGATCGGAAACGGAGGACGAAGATGGAATGGTATTTGTTGCCCTGGAAGAGATTCGCGGAGTTCGGTGGGCGCTCGCGCCGCAAAGAGTATTGGATGTTTACGCTCTTTAACATGGTGATCGCGATAGTACTGACTATCCTGAGTCTTGTGTTCAGGGAAAGCGGCATCGCCATAATTTTCTCTGGCATTTCTTTCATCTACTTCCTGGCCGCCTTCATTCCGGGGTTGGCAGTCACCGTGCGCCGGCTCCATGACTCCGGCAAGAGCGCTTGGTGGCTGCTGATCGCTTTGGTTCCCATCATCGGTTTGGCGATCATTGTTCTATTGGCGCTGGACAGCGAACCGGCAGCCAACCAATATGGCCCAAATCCGAAGCTAGGTTTGCAGGCCGCGTCGATCGGCTAACCAATGCGCCCTGGTTCCTCCACAGCCCCGCCCTCGCACGGAGCTGCGGGAACCGAAGCCTCGAACCGCCGCGCGTAGAGCAGGAACTCCCGGTTGCCCTCCGCTCCTGTAATGGGCGATGGAATCGTTTCGACCACCTGCCAGCCGAGCGAACGGATGCAATCGGTCACCTTGTCGACGGCCAGCTTGTGCGCCTCGGGATCGCGCACGATGCCGCCCTTGCCCACGTGCTCGCGCCCGGCCTCGAACTGCGGCTTGACCAGGATCACGGCCTCCCGCAGCCCTGGGGCGGCGGCCAGCACCGGCCCCAGCAGCAGCGTGGCCGAGATGAACGACACGTCCATCGCCAGGAAGATCGGCTCGGGAAGCGCCGTCCCGCACGCAAGAGATCCGGCTTCAAGAAAACGGGCGTTGGTGCGCTCCAGCAGGCGCACGCGGGGATCGTTGCGCAGCTTCATGGCGATCTGGCCGAAGCCGGTATCGACGGAGGTCACGTGCGCTGCACCGTGCTGCAACAGGCAATCGGTAAATCCGCCCGTGGATGCGCCCACATCGAGGCAGGCCCTGCCGGTGACCGGAATCTGCCAATACCTGAGCGCCTCAGCCAACTTGAGCCCGCCGCGGCTCACGTAGGGCTGGTCTTCGCCGAGAAGGCGGATGGGGGAATCCGCCGGAACCGCCGTACCGGGTTTATCGACCTTCTGCTCCCGGACCAGGACCCGGCCGGCAAGGATGAGTGCGCGAGCGCGTTCACGGCTGGCGACAAGCCCCCGCTCAACAAGCAGAATATCTACGCGCGTCTTGCCGCTGGGTGAGGGCTTCTTCATGATTTATGTGCCAATTGGCCCACATCTCAAACTACCACCGAGACTGGCTTGGTCAGACCAGGGCCGTCCGGCAAAGGCGAGAGTGCTGTCACTCAAAATTGCTCCAGAAGGGGTCTCTTTTCGCGCAAAACCGGCACGAAAGGCCTGCTTTTCGGTCAAAAACCGGCTGTTTCCCGGGGTTTGTGTTTACTGATAAGTACACCATTGCGGTTGATCAAAATGTTTATTTTGTTTCACTTGTCTTGATGACCAGTCCTCAATGGGTGGGGTTTTAGGGTAGGGGGGTGGGGTGCGGCAGTTTTCTTCCCCTTTTGTTCGCCTTTCCTTTGCCTTATTCAAGACCATTGTGCGCCCAGGAAAGTGAATTCTGCGCAACCACTTTTCGACTTCGCGTACTCTCCCAGGTGCCCAAATGCGAGGCAGCTGGGGCACCCATCTTTAGTGGATTAATTCAGGCCCCGGCACCGCAAGGCCACCCGCCGATAACAACTGAACGTCACAAAGTGAAAACAGCCGCATTGCTGGTAACGGACGAGCTTCGACATCACGGAAGAATTCTATACCCGTTCCGATGGTCGAAGTTCATAGAAGCCCACCCTTCGATAGAAAAAATCGAAGGATGGGGCACCCACTTTGTGGGATAGTTAAGATCTCAAAAACTTAGGGTGCGCCACCCGCCAGGGGAACTTCAGGTTACTCCACAGCTCCCATTCTGGGGTAGTGTGTCCCCCTACAACCGATGCGAAGCAGCGCGGGCTTCGGTCTGAACCCACGACCCGCTCATCGCGATAAAACTGCGATGAACGGGCCACAGCTTCTCAGGGCTCAAGGCTGCTCTTTGCGGTCGATGACCGGGCCACCTGCCGCTTCAAGCCTCCTCCTATTCCTCTTGAGATGAAGAGCCTAGATTTAACCATATTTGTGCTAGGGCCACTATCACTGCAAGGGCTGCAATGACTCCGTAGGTTACAGTGTACGAACCATGCCTGAACCATGAGGCAATGAACATGGTGAGGAGAATGAACGGCGTCAATAATCGGAAAAAGGCAGGGTTGGAGTAGATTATCTTCCACCACAGCCCCGCAAAGATAACGAATGACGCACCCAAAAACAAAATCTCGTCAGTCAAAACAAATGGCTGTTTCGAAAAGAAAACGTAGAAGAGAAGCAATGCTAATTCACATGCAATCACCACACGCGCCATCATCAACAATGTCGGCTTTCTCATCTTCCTTCTCCCAACCAATTCAAAGATTGATGACTAGAAAGGGTTTCCAGTTTTCAATCCAGTGATTTAGCAGACGAATCTCTCAGTTCTCCGCTTGTCAGTAATCGCCCGTAACAAGTATTCTCCATCAGAGCGCGAACCCGGCCAAAAGAACACAGGCAAAAACTATAACAAAGGCACAACTATGCAGTCCAGCACCGTGGCTGCACCACCGATACCAGTGCCCAAAGCGGAATGCTCCAAAGCCGCCACAAGTGCGCCTGATACTGCTGTGAGGCAGGCCGCGACTTTCACACCGAGTTCTAAGAACGCTTTGGCCGCAATGGTCTCTCGCCTCCAGGTGAGCATTTGATATTCTAAGAAATCTGCTCTTCCCGTCGGGTCGATGCCGTTAACCGGATCGCCGCCAGCATACAGATACTTATGCAAGGATTGTGGATCGGCGGGTACTCCGTCCTCTGGATCGCGAGACATGAACCTACCGGTGTTTGGGTTGTAGTATCTGGCGCGGAGGTAGTAGAGGCCTAGGTCTTGGTCGTATTGTTCGCCGCTAGAGCGGTATCGACTGTCGCACGATGCATCAGCTGCACAAACGGCGGGGGGCGTCATAGCTGTGGGCCTCGCATCGCAAGCATAGCCTCAAGCTCTCATAGGCGAAAGCCGGGGCAAAGTGGATCGAGGCCGTCGCATCCGGAGCTACGGCAGCGTCTGGCAGGCTGCCAGGGTTGCCTGGGCAGTAACGCCGGGCAGATAGCAGGGCTCACCATAGCCGGGCACGCGGCTGACCTCGTTGGCGTTCCCATTCGATCCGGTCTGTGTAGTCGTACGCACATCCACGATGTTGCCCTGTACCAGGACAGTGGTATCCACAATGTCCAGATCGGTGCGCAGGATGGTTAGATAAGGACTGTCTGGCGAGGCCACATAAACCTTGCCCTTAGTGGAGTTTTGCGTGGAGACCACGGTACGCGGATGGCCGATCACCTGCAAGGTCTTCTCCACCGTGTGACTGCTCAGATTCACGATGCTCACGGTTTGGTCGGTCTGGTTGGCCGCATAGGCGCGGCTGCCGTCGGCCAGCACAGTCACGCTGGCGGGATTGTTGCCAACCGGAATTGTAAAGGTAGTGCCGAAGGTTGCGCTGTCGTTTCCGTACTCATCCAGGCTCACATCGATCACGCTGATCGAGTTGCCGTCGTAGTTGGCCACGACCAGTTGGCTGGTGGCCGAGTTGTACTCGGCATAGACCGGGCCGGCGTGCATATGGTCAGGCGCCGGACTGACCGGCAGGCTGGGATGGCAGGTGACCGTCTGGCCGGACTGGTTGAGAAAGGGAGTGCAGGAGTCCAGTGTACTGGTCTGACTGTTGATTACCGTAATGGTGTCGCTGCCCCGGTTCAGCACGAAGAACCGCCTTAGGTCGGAACTCTCCACCCCGTAGACCGGGCACTTGCCCAGCGGCAAGCTGGCCGAAACCGTATCTGTGAAGGTTCCCAACACATCCGCCATTCCGTTGGGGCCTGTAGCGGGCGAGTTGTTGCACTCCACTCCGGTGGGATTGGCAATGTTCTGACTGATGGCGTAGTTGTACTGGCCGTTCGTGCCCTGCCCTGCGATCGTCACCGGTGTGAGCGCCACAGGGACAGCGAGCTTGAATGCCTGGGGGCTGCCCGAAAAAATGTCCACATAGTTCCCATTCGGATCCGCGGTCCACAATCCAGACGCCGGTGACAAGATATTCACGGGAGGATGTGGCGGGCCACTCTGCGTAGCCGAAGAAAGTGTGGAGTAGGTCACTAACTTGGCCTGCAGAGATGTGGTGATCGGGAAGTTGCTCAAGGTACCGTCGCTGTTGAGGGTGTAGCCATTGGAGCCGGTTGCGTCGAGGGTAAAGGCGCTCGGGCCGGGGCCGATGGGCGCCGCGGCCAGTACCGTGTCACCGGAGTAGTCGATGATGGTGACGACGCCGGGTGTAGTGGTGGATGGAGACGAAACGACCACCACATAGGACGTCACCTGAGCGGCTGGACCGCTTGAGGTGATGGGCGTAACCACCGGCCGGTAGGTACTTCCGCAACCGGCAACAAGGGTTACGGACGCGACGACCGCGCCCGCCAGAACCAATCGCGCGCGCGTCTTGCCTGCATTCATTGGAAAAAGCCTCATTTAGTTCTTTCCTGCTTACTCCGTGATTGTAAATCAGGGGGCGTGGCTTGGGTTTACTCGCGCCCCTTGCCACCCATGGAATAGACGCATCGCGAGCCCGGCAGAGATCAACCGGGCTCGCGATGGAGGGTTATTCCCGCTTATTTTGTTGGAGGATGTTGGAAGATGTGAGATTTGGTCCGATGAGTTGTACGACGCCGGTGTCCGGTCCGCTCCAGACGGCAGGGCCTGAGTGGCTTAACTTGCCGGCGGCGTCGTCCCAATGAATCCTGGTGACCGCCCCGGCGCCGTTTTCGTAGGCGTAGGTGGTTCCATCGTCTGAGAAGAGGGTGAAATCGCCGTCGGCGCCGGTGTAGACCTTTACACTGGCGATGGTTTGCGCTTGATGCGTGCTTTCAATGGGCTCACCGAGAGGAAGGATCGAACCAGCCCGCACGAAGAGCGGAATGGTGTCGATGGGGGCGGGGACTTCGATGGTCTGGCCACCCTGGAAGCGCTCATTGGTCCAGTAGTTGTACCAGTACGTCCCGGCCGGCAGATAGACCTTTCGGCTGGTCGCGCCCTGCTCCGTAACCGGTGCGACAAGGAACGCCGGACCGAACATATACTCGTCGCGCAGGTCGGCCACCTTGGGATCGTTGGGGAAGTCCAGCGGCAGGGCGCGCATGAACGGCGCGCCTGTCTGCCAGGTCTTGTAGCCGAGCGAGTAAATGTACGGCATGAACTGGTAACGTAGGCGCAGATACTTCTCCAGAATCGGCTCAGCCTGCTTGCCGTACGACCACACCTCGTTGGCAACCCGGCTGCCGTGGGTGCGGAAGATGGGCAGGAACGCGGCGTACTGGAACCAGCGCGTATAGAGCTCCGGGTAGTCGTCGTAACCGCCCACGACCGTGCGTGCGTCCGAGGGGTCGAGCAGCGGCGGATGAGCGGGGTGATGCTCTTCGGGCAGATACTGCCAGCCTCCGGTGTCGTTGGACCAGTAGGCAAATCCAGAGGCAGCGAAATCCAGGCCGGTGGGAATCTGCCTGCGCAGCGTGTCCCAGGTGGGGTAGATGTCGGATGACCAGAAGATCGTTCCGTTGCGCTGCGCGCCCGTGTAGGCGTCGCGGGAGAGGATCAGCGCGCGGCGGTCCGGCTCGTCCCGGCGGAAGCCGTCGTAGAGCGCCGCAGTATGGAAGAGCGGATATACGTTGAAGTATTGGGTACCGGGGCCGATGTGGAAGTACGCGCCGTTGGGCGGCAGATCGGGCTCGGTCTCGTCGGCCCAGAGCGAGTCAAAGCCCTTGCTCAGGATGTTCTCGTGGATGGTCTTCCAGTACCACGCAGCCGCTTCCGGGTTGGTGGTGTCGATGTCCGATCCGGCGCGGTCGTAGGGCAAACCGTTGATGGGCGTTCCGTCGGCGAGGTGAATCAACCAGTCCTTCTGGAGCAGATCGGCGTAGTAACGGTCCTCGGGCACGAACCGCGGCCACACGCTGATCATGGTCTCAAAGCCCATATCGTGAAGCTGCTTGTTCATGGCCGTCGGATCGGGCCAGAA
>Ga0182013_10009563_pt1 | contig 10191 bp, 6 predicted proteins | sample 612S2MmetaG_FD_120487 | JGI IMG/M metagenome (GOLD analysis project Ga0182013, IMG submission 120487) | Permafrost microbial communities from Stordalen Mire, Sweden - 612S2M metaG | ecosystem: Environmental > Terrestrial > Soil > Wetlands > Permafrost | place: Sweden: Stordalen | collected...
CGCCCGGAACATTTTCTGCGCGTGTTGGAAGCGGGAAAAGTTTCGAGCAACGTCTATCTGCGGCGCATCCACAACTTCGCCTTGGACATGACCTGGCTGCCGTGGCCGGTGCTGGCCAAGAAACGCTGGCCGGCAGTCGAGTTCAAAGAAAAGCGCGGCATCACGCTGGCCGAACATCTGGCCATCGTCGCCCGCGAACAAAATCCCGAACGCAAGGCGTTCTACAAACTGGCGTGGCATTTGGGCGCGTCGCAGTCAGACTTGGCATTCCTCGAAGCAGAAAATGTTGATTGGGACAACCACGTCATCAGCTACAAGCGGATGAAAACCGACACGGTGGCCATCATGCGTTTTGACGAGGACATGGCGGAAATCCTACGCGACCTGCCGGGGAGCGGCCCCTTATTTCCGTATCTGCGCACAGTCCGCGCGGGCGACCGGGCGACAGAATTTCGCCAGCGTTGCGCGGGTTTGAAGATCAAAGATGTAACCTTGCATTCGTATCGGTATGCGTGGGCCGAGCGAGCGAAGGCGGCAGGCTATCCCGAACGATATGCACAGGTGAACTTGGGCCACAACAGCAAAGCCATGACACGCGCCTATTCGCGCAAGGCCGAGGTGGAAATGCCTTCGTTGAGCGAATACGAACGGCAACAAAAAGCCATCATCGGAAACCATGAAACCGAATCAGTGACGCAGAGCGTCGCGGCATAAGGAGGACATTATGCAACCTTGGCACATAAAAGCACTCGAACTGGAAGCGTCAGGATTCAAACATCTCGACGAATTCATCCACGAACACGCCCTCTATTTTCTCGTCGGGGCCATCTACCTTTTGCTGGCCCTACTAGCGTGGGTATTAAGCGGGGCATTGCGGCGAAAAGGAGGAAAATCCACGCACCACGTCCGGCCAGCGATTATCATTCACCTGCCGGGATCACCACCGCCGCCGTCAGACACGTTTGACCCATTCCCGCCGCATAGGGAACCGCCTTATTGTGATGATCTGGATTGAACCGGGCCGGCGAGCGGCGGCGCGGAGTCTGCGAGCCACCAGCTCGCCGCGCCGCCGGTCGCTACCGCGTTACGGACTCGACGGCCCGCGCCCCCGCCGAGATTGGTGCCGGACGGCCATTGGGTTACGCCGAACCGCTCCCGGCGTGCTTTAGACGCTTATGCGCGTTTTTAACTCGCCAATGCCGGTGAATGGCCGCCACCACCTTGTCGAGCCAGTTCACATCGGCAAGCTGTTGTGCCAGCACATCACGCGAATAGTGTTTCACGCAATAACGCTGTGGACGGCCAAGCGGCTTAATCAAGCCCGCCCGCGACAGGGGCGGGATGATATGCGTGGCAACGCCCAACGCCTCGGCAACTTCCTCCTTGGTCATGGTGGCACGGTATTTTTCCAACGGCTGGATTTTTAACGGTGAATCAGCAGTCATAAAGTTTCCTTGGTTAAAGTGACGGTGACGGCGGTAATGAGGGTGTCATATACGGCACCCAAACGGCTGTCCGCCGACATTAGAAAACTCAATTCGTATCCCTGAAGCCGGCGTTCCAGCCGTTTTAGACCGCTCCCCAGAACGATCACCTCGGCAGAGACAAAATGAATGGACATTTTCTCCGGCGGTGCGTCCGGTTCCTTTTCCAAGGCCGGGTTGGCCGTTCTTTTGGCATACAAGAATTGCGCATAAGGCAACAGATAGCTGATGCCGTCATCGGCAATTATTTCAAGCGCGGCGATGTTGGGATCACTGCCGAGGCAGGGATTATCACGCGGGTTAGACGCTGATATGGCAGGTGGATTGTCGCTGGTGTTCGTTTGGCTTGATTTCATGGCTGCTCCTTTCGGTGGTTTTAGTTGGAAGTGAGTGGGCTAGGCGCTGGCGGAACCGTTTCAAAAAACGATGGCCGCGCTGTAAAATGGTCTGGAGGAAGTCTGGTTGCGGCATGGCCTCAACCGCCGCCAGCCGCGCACTGGAATGGGTCACGTGCAAACGCAATAATTCCGAATCATCGGTAAAGATTTGGCAGCGCTCGCGCCCGCGCGAGATGCTGACGTAAAACTGTTCCTGATTGATGGCGGGCAGCGAACGCGACGAGGCAACCAGCAAAACTTCATCCACGGTCTTGCCCTGGGCGGCGTGCGACGTGACGGCATAGCCATGCGTAAAGGTTCGATAATCAGCAGGAATCACCCGGCCATCGGCCAGCAAAACGGAATCACCTTGAACGGCTTTGACCTCAACCAGTTCACCGTTGACGAAGTGCTTGCGCCCGGCCACCGAGTTGGCTTGCAGCAACAGCTTGTCCCCAGCGGCAACTTTCAATTTTCGCTTTTCCCCCACATCACATAAGGCGGAGCCTTGACCCAAAGGAAAAATAGTTTCGGTGCCGTCAGCGCGTTGCACTTTCAGCGAATCGTTTTCAACAGCGACCACCGCGACAGTTTCATTTTTATTAAAACCATGCCCTCGACGATGAAAATGAATGGCCATGCCGGGACGATATTGTCCGGCATCGCGCTTCTGTGCTTCCGTCCACGATAATGAATCAAAAACCTGAAATTCTTTTTCCTCACCGGCCAGCCGACCTGATGTTTTCAAAGCGGTGCGGATTTTGTCCGTCACCGCCTCGATTTCATTCCACGTTGGTGCAACCAGCAGTGCGGACTTATTTTCTGCCAGCGTTTTCAAATATGACTTCGCCGCCGAGTCGTGAAGATCATGGTGGCCGTCCGCAAGCATTTCAGTCACTGCACCCATGCGTTCCAATTGCGCGAAGGCTTCAACAGTGCGTTTCTGCGCGGCCAGTTCCACGGCCTTGCGATACGCTGCGTTGCGTTGCCGCCGGATGGCCGTCAACTGGCCGGATTTGAAATTGGAATGCCGTTCCAAAATCCGCAGTGCATCGCCACGGGCGACCGAAGCGTGCTGCCCGGTGTCGCCAGATAAAATGATTCGCGCATTGTGCGCCCAATCAAACAGACGTTTCATGTCATCCATCCCCACCGCTCCGGCCTCGTCCAGCACCACCAACTGACGGGCAGACAGCACCGGTTTCGTCAGCAACAGGCTTTGCAGCGTCTTCGCCTCGAATCCCTCTTTACGCAAAACATCCGTTGCCGCCGCCGTTGGCGCACAGAACAATGGTTCAATCTTCGCCTCTTTGCAGGCGGCGACCAACTCGCGCAAGGCCGTGGTTTTGCCACTGCCGGCCAGACCGCGCAGGCCGGTGATGCGGTCACTGGTGCGCAACACATGGTAAATCGCCCGGTGTTGATCTTCGCCCAGCCAATCCGCAGGTTTGTAGCCCGGATGCAACGGCGCGACGGCATCGCAGCCCGCATTGACCGTCTGGATTAAATCCAGTTCCGTAGCCAGTATCTTTTGCGTCGAGAATCCGCGTTCGGTTTTAACCAAATCCGGCAGGTGTTTCACCGCTCCTTTCAAATCGTCCAAATCCACCGCACCCAGGCGATGCGACAACGCCACGCTCAACAGTTCATGCTCCGGCACCACCGATTTGCGCTCGAAGACATGGGCGACTGCATGGTTCAAAACCTGATTTTCCACCAGCGCGATGCGCGGCAGGCTCGATGAACGAGCCGACGCGCGCAGTGTTTGCAGCGATTGCCGATCATCGGCGGACAGTTGCGACCACTGCCGGTCGCGGACTTCGGCGGTTGAAATACCCTTTATTTTCTTTGCCCGGCTCTGATGCACTGCATGGGAAATTTCGTCGTTGGAAAGTTTGCGTCCCAACTTTGCTTCCATTTCCTGCACCACCACGTCGCGCTGCTGCGCGCGTTTGGAAAATTGTTTCAACACCGCATCACTCACACCCTCGATGTCAAAGCCATGTTTGGCCTGGGTAATCCGGTAGCCGATTTGTTGCACCCGTTTGGCCAGTTCGTTCCGATAGACCGCCGTGCCATAACGAATCGCGTCATACATGCCGCGCGCTTCCAACGCCTTCCAGCAACGCTCATCCTTGTCGAACGTGGCGTTGAACACCGTGAAATGTGTGTGCAACTGCGGGTCGAGTTCGCGGGAACTGTCATGCACGAATGATGCCGCCACCAGATTGCCTGTTAGCCGATCCTTGCGAGCACCCTGCTTGCGCACGCGCGCGGCGGCGAAGGTTTCGAGTTCGCGAAAAGCGAGCCGGGCCGCTGCTTCATGCGCTTCAATCAATCGCTGGTCGTCTAGCGTGACCGCCAGCACGGAGACGGATTTCGGCGCGGAACAGGTGAAATCATAAAACACCCGGCGCTGGCCTTCCTTCTGGCTCCGCTGCGTCAGCCGTTCGCCATCGTTGGGATTTTGATTTTCGCAGAGCGCATGAAACTGTTCGCGCGTGACTTCAGCCGTCAATTCCAACCGTTCCGCGCCAGCGCCGATCCACTGGCCGGGGCGGATTTCACCGGCGGCGTAGTAATCATTCTGCGCCAGATGCTCGTCGAAATACTTTTCGGCATCCGCCAGATTTTTATGGGCAACCGCAGTAAACATGGAGCGTGATTTTATCGGTTTTGAAAAAAGCTTTATGCCCCGCTGGCACATTCGTTATTCTCTTTCCGGCATTAATTTCCCGATTGGTGCATCGTGCCGGAACCGATCCGGCGCAGGGCGTGTCTGGCACACGGGATCAAAACTGAATCCAGTTTTATTCATGCCTGTCAGTTTGTCTGAACTTTCCTCCGTTGTGGTGTATGTGATACACCAAATGCACTTGACCGATGGTTTTTTTTCATTCGGCAACCAGTTTGGCGGAGCAGAAGCCCGCTTTTGTGTAATCTTTACACAAAATTTGACCGGCGTTTTCCGCCGGTCGTTGGTGGTGACAAGCAATGCAATTTGCGTCGTTTTCATAACGGCCAGCATGTCAGGATTTGGGGCGATAAATGTGCAATCATTGCACAAAATTGTTTTACCTCCCCATCACCGACTGAAGCAGACCCGTATTTAAACCGTCCATTGTCCAGCATCAACCACCGGACCGGATGGGAACGGTGTCGTGTCCATGATTTCCTTTGCTTGTCGTGCGCCCGCGTTCGGCGTAACCTCGCCACGTTCATCGAACTAAAACGACGATTATTCTTTAACCAAAACAATTTTGCGTAGCTACGGCTACGGGCTGCTTCGAAAACTGCGAATTTTCCAAGCCCGTTACACATCCGACCGAGCGCGCCCAAATGGGCGCGGCTTGGCGTGCTTGTGTAACAGGCTCTTCGCAGTGCCTCGAAGCAGGGTGCGTTAAGTCCGCGCCTCTTCTATTTTAGATTTCCCGTAGTCCCCGGCTCGCCACACGCCGTGGAACATCCTCTATTTCAGCAAATCACCGCCAAAGTCTCTGACTGGCAACATGCCGGCTTCAAGCACGACGAATTTCCCGCGCTGGCGGAAATCCTTGCTTGGGCAACGACGCCGGACGGTGCTGGTTGGCAGCTACGTCCGCCACAGCTCCGCGCACTCGAAGTTTATTGGTATCTGCGGCTCGTCGAAAAAACACCGCGCATTTTTGATCTATATCAACGGTATTTCCCGCCGGACGACGACACGGGAGCACTTTTGAAGGCTCTAGGAATTTCAGATGAAGCGTTCCGTGCGGCTAACTTCAAACTAAAAACTCTCTGGCAAAAAATTGAGTCAGACGATTCGTTCGTGCGCCAGTTCCGCCTTGAAGCTCTGCGCGAAACCGTTGCCCTTGATTATCCGAGCTACATTCTCGCGCTGGCGATGGGCGCGGGCAAAACCGCGCTCATCGGCGCAATCATCGCCACGGAGTTTGCGATGGCGCTCGAATACCCGGATGGTCCGTTCGTGCAAAATGCGCTCGTGTTCGCGCCCGGCACGACGATTCTCGCCGCGCTGCGCGATCTGGCCGACGTGCCTTACCAACGGATCTTGCCGGCGCGGCTTTACAAAGCGTTCGCGGCTTCCGTGAAAATCATCTTTACGCGCGATGGCGAGAAAGACATCCCGGTGATTCGCGCCAGTTGCTTCAACGTAGTTGTCACCAACACTGAGAAAATCCGCATCCAGAAGGAAACCATTCGCAAGTCCGACATCGGCACGCTGTTCAATCAGCAGAGCGAAGATCAAGCCCGCTCCGAAGTTGCTAACCTGCGTTTGCAAGCCATCGCCAGCCTGCCGCATCTCGGCGTGTTTTCCGACGAGGCGCATCACACTTACGGGCAGGCACTCGACACCGAACTCAAAAAAGTCCGCAAAACGGTGGATTACCTCTACCAGAAAAGCCCGAACTTGGTCTGCGTGGTAAACACCACCGGCACGCCCTATTTCAAACGCCAACCGCTCCGCGATGTGGTGATCTGGTATGGGCTATCGCAGGGCATCGGCGACGGCATCCTCAAGCCCGTCTCCGGAAACATTCATGCTTATAGCTTCGACGACAGCAACACGGATAAATTCGTCGCTCAAGTCATCACGGAATTTTTTCAAAATTATCGCGCCGTGAAATTGCCGGACGGTTCGCCGGCAAAATTGGCGTTGTATTTCCCCCAGACCGACGGCTTGAACGAATTGCGCCCGGTCATCGAAGCCACGCTCGCCAGTCTCGGCGAATCGCCAACGCTCACGCTTCGCAACACCAGCGAATCCAGCAAAGAGGAATTAGACGCCTTTGAACGGCTCAACGATCCTGGTGCGTCGCATCGCGTGATTCTGCTCGTGAACAAAGGCACGGAAGGCTGGAACTGCCCCAGCCTGTTCGCGTGTGCGCTGGCGAGGCGGCTCAAAACGAGCAACAACTTCGTTTTGCAGGCGGCATCGCGCTGCCTGCGCCAAGTCCCCGGCAATCCGCACAAGGCCAGCATTTATTTGTCGAAAGACAATCAAAACACGCTCGACCGCGAGTTGGCCGAGACCTACGGCACGTCCATCGCCGAATTGAATCAGGCCAAAAGCAAAAGCCGCAGCGCCATCATCCGCCTGCGCAAAATCAAACTGCCGCCGGTCGTGGTGAAACAAATTGTCCGCAGCGTCGTGCGCAAGCCGGCCAACGATTCCACGCTCACGCTGGCGAAGCCTGCCGCGTCTGCCGCGCCCAGGCTTGAACGCCAGACCTTCGACATCGCGCAACAGGCATCCACGCGCAGTCTGCTTAAACAGGTTGCCGAAACTGTCGAAATAAAATCCGAACCCGACACGCTCGACGCCTACACCGCCGCCGTCGAACTGGCGTCCGTGTATCGCCTCGATCTCTGGCAGGTTCACGGCGAACTCGCGCGGTTGTATGCGGGCGATGGCGTTGCCGTGCATCATCTCACGGATTTGGCCGGGCAGATTGAAAAGCAAGTTTGCCGCTACGAAGTGCGCGAGGAAACCGTCGAAGTCGCGCTGGCCTTGGTAAAGCCGGACGGATTCGAGCGCGTTCTCGACGCGGATGGCACGGAGTTTTACACCGCAGAAATCAGCTATCCGATTGAACGCGAATCGCTGCTCCTGAAATTTGACGAGTGGCGCGAGCGGTGGGACGGCAAGGCGGCGGGATTCGGCTTCCACTACAATCCTTACAACGCCGATTCAAACCCGGAAAAAAGTTTCTTCGAGCAACTACTGGAATATATCGGCCTGCACCCGGACAAGGTGGAAGATATTTATTTCACCGGCGCGATCACCGATCCACGCAAGACGGATTTCTTTGTCGAATACAAGGACGAGGACGGCAAGTGGCATCGCTACACGCCGGACTTCATCATCCGGCGCAAGGATGGCAAATGCCTGATTGTGGAGATCAAGGCCGAGCGCGACCGCGACCACGCCGTCAACGGCGAGCATGGTCGCAAGGCGATGGCGCTCCGGTATTGGGAAAATCTCAATCCAGACCGGCTCAAGTATCAAATGATTTTCGTGGACGGCAACACCGTGCCGCACGACCAGACCGAAATCGCCCGCGAATTTGTGGAGACTTAAACCGTCATGCCAGCAACCAAGAAATCCAAAACGCAAAAGCCGGATGCAATTCCGGCGGGCAAAGTGAAGAAACCAGCCGCGCCCAAATCAGCGGGCGGCAAGAAATCTCCGGCAGCAAAACCGACGCCTGCCGCCGACACGCCCGCGCCGCCGAAGCAAACGACCGTCAACATCACCGCCGCAAAGGGGCGACCGATGTTATCCTGGGTGGGGAAACGTCCCTTGCGCCATGTCACCGCGTTCCCGGCACAGCACGTCGAAAATTTCAATCCGACGGGCGAGCCGACGGGCAAAGGCGGTTTGCTCTTTCACGGCGACAACAAGGAAGTGCTGGCGCATTTGCTCGCCAACGGATTTCGCGGCAAGGTCAATCTGGTTTACATAGATCCACCCTATGACAGCGGTGCGGATTATGTGCGAAAAGTTTCGCTGCGCGGGCCGAAGGGGTCTGCAAAGGTTGATGGTGAAAGTTATGCGCTGGGGGAACAAATCCAATACACCGACATCTGGGCGAATGACAATTACCTTCAATTCATGTATGAGCGGTTTATGCTGCTTAAAGAACTTCTTGCAGATGACGGCTGCATATATTTGCATTGCGACCCGTCTCGGAACAGCTACCTACGGCTTCTGATGGACGAAGTGTTTGGGCCAGCAGCGTTCGTAAACGAGGTCATTTGGCAACGGTTAAGCGCACACAACGATTCAACACGTTATGGCATCATCCACGACACGATCTACTTTTACTCAAAGAGTGAGAAATACAGATGGAGTCCGCAGAAAACACCCTTAAGCGAGCGATACATTGAGCAATTTTTCGACTCAGTTGAAGAAAAAACAGGGCGACGATATTCACGCTCCGACCTGACTGCGCGTGGTTTGAGGACTGGTGAAAGTGGAGGACCGTGGCGAGGAATCAATCCCGCTGAAAAGGGAAACCACTGGAAGGTTAAGGTATCGCAGCTTGAAGAATGGGATAAAGAAGGTCGAATTCACTGGCCAAAAAGTGCTGATGGAATGCCACGATTGAAGCGTTATCTCGACGAGGTGGAAGAAACCGGGAGTTCACCTCAAGACATTTGGTATGATGTAAAGCCGATTCACAACCAGTCGCAGGAGATACTTGACTATCCGACGCAGAAACCAGAGGTGCTCGTTGGGCGGATCATCAATACCTCAAGCAACCCAGGCGACCTAGTGCTCGACGCCTTTCTCGGTTCTGGCACAACCGCCGCTGTCGCACAAAAATCAGGTCGCCGCTGGATTGGGTGTGACATCAACAAGGGCGGGATTCAAACGACCGTAAAACGGCTTGAGGACATCATAACCGAGCAAATCGAAGCGGCCAAGAAAGCCGGCCGGCAAAAAGATTTGATCGCCGACGAAACGGAAAGGCCACCGCCTCCCGCGCAATTTTCTTTCGCCGTCCATCGCGTCAACGATTATGACCTCGCCATCCAGCACAACGAGGTCGTCAATTTGGCGTGCGAGCATATCGGCATCACCCGCACCCGCAGCGATTCGTTTTTCGACGGTTCAGTCGGGCAGCGTCTCGCCAAAATCATCCCGTTCGGGCATCCGCTTTCCGTGCCGGACTTGGAAGATTTGAAAAAGGAATTGTCCGCGCGTTCAACCGAGGAGCGCGACGTGGTGGTGGTGTGCCTCGGCAAAGAATTGACGGTGGACGCCTGGCTCGCAGACTGGAATCTCCTGCGCAAGCGCGGCGACGTGCCGAACAAAATCGAAATCATCGAACTACGCACCGATCCCAAATACGGCAAGTTCATCGCGCGCCAACCCGCCCGCGCCAAAGTGGACATCACCCGAAAAGCTGACAAGCTGGTGGTGGAGATCAAGGATTTTATTTCGCCCAGCATCATCGAACGACTGCAATCGCAGGCCGGTTTGCTGCAACCAAAAATTGACGATTGGCGCGCGATGGTGGATTGCGTCATGATTGACCCGGCGCACGACGGCAAAGTTTTCAATATCACCCTCGCTGACGTGCCGGAAAAGAAAACGGATTTCGTCCAAGCCCGCTACGAACTCGACACGCCCAAAGGCAAAACGACCGTGGCCGTGAAAATCACCGACATGCTTGGCGAGGAAGTCATCATCACCAAGGAAGTTTGAATTGTTCGCTGGATTGCAGGCGAATTAGACACCTCACTTGGCCTGTGGTCAGCCATCGGCGCTTTGACTGGCCGGCTTGCTTCCAGGTATTCAGCAACCGGCCAGACAAATCGCC
>Ga0182013_10009564_pt1 | contig 10191 bp, 10 predicted proteins | sample 612S2MmetaG_FD_120487 | JGI IMG/M metagenome (GOLD analysis project Ga0182013, IMG submission 120487) | Permafrost microbial communities from Stordalen Mire, Sweden - 612S2M metaG | ecosystem: Environmental > Terrestrial > Soil > Wetlands > Permafrost | place: Sweden: Stordalen | collected...
ACCGATACCGGTGGATTCGGCAACACCGAATACTTCCTTGACCTGAAAGCGCATGATGAATGGCGCCCGATATTTCACAAGAACAAAGAAGAGCTGATCGCAGCCATGAACCTCGCGGTACAGAAGTACCCTGGTGCGATCTGGAACTTCTCGCAGCCGATCGAAGACAACGTCGGAGAGACGATGACCGGTACAAAAGGGTCGCTCGCGCTCAAGATCTTCGGGAACGACCTGAAGCTTCTAGAGCATAAAGGCGAGGAAGTCACTTCTGTTTTGACGGCCATCGCTGGAATGCACGATATCAAACTCCTGCGCGATTTCGGTCAGCCGAATCTCGATCTGACCGTGGACCGCAAGCAGGCGGCTCGCTTCGGAATTAATGTGGCCGATATTCAGGATGCGGTCCAGACCGCTGTGGGCGGCAACGCCGTGAGTCAGGTCCTGATAGACGAACAGCGATACGATGTGGTGCTTCGATATCAGGAGCCTTATCGCAATACCCAGCAAGCGATTGCCAGGGTTCGCCTGCTTTCCCCTTCGGGAGAGCGGGTATCTCTGGCGCAGTTGACGCATGTAGAGGTCAAGGACGGTGCATACGATATCTTCCGGGAAAACAACAGCCGTTATGTCGCCATAACCTTCAACGTCAGAGGCCGCGATCTGGGAACCACGGTCGAAGACGCGATCAAGCAGATCGGTGCAAAGGTAAAGCTGCCTCCCGGTTACACCCTGGGATGGTCGGGTGAATACGAGAGCGAGAAACGCGCTGAAGCCCGGCTGGCGATTGTCGTCCCGCTGACGGTTCTTGTCATTTTCATCATTCTGTACACCATGTTCCGCTCCTATAAATGGGCGCTGCTCATTCTGCTGAATGTCGGAATGGCCCGTGTCGGCGGTCTGCTCGCTCTTTTGATTACCGGAACCTACCTGAGTGTGTCCTCCGGTGTCGGCATGCTCGCTCTCTTCGGAGTGTCGGTGCAGACCGGCGTCATCATGGTTGAATACATCAACCAACTCAGGGCTAAAGGTCACTCGATCGCCGATGCTGCGGTGGAGGGCGCAGTGCTGAGGCTTCGTCCCATCATGATGACCATGCTGGTGGCAACGCTGGGGCTTCTGCCTGCTGCGTTGTCACATGAGATTGGATCCGATTCGCAGCGACCGTTCGCCATTGTTATCGTCGGTGGGTTAATTTCCGATTTGCTGCTGAGCATATTTCTGTTGCCAACTTTTTATACCTGGATCGCGCGCGAGGGAGATCCGCTCCCGAAGCCGGAGGCATCCCTTGAGCACTAGGTTATTTGTGGCTGCGATTGGCCTCGCATCCGGCTGTCTGCTGTATGCTGCCGATGCGTCGAAGCAGGACGAGCCAAAGCAAAAGGTGGAAATAAGCAAGACGGAGCGATTCGATTTCCCGTCCGGCGGCACGCTCCGGTTCAGCAACTCAGTCGGGACATTGACAGTAGAAGCGTGGGACCGGCCTGACGTGGAGATGACCACGATCAAGTCCTCGAAGATCGACCTGAATGCTCACGGACGTGAAAAGGCCACGCATTCGCTGGAAGGGGTGAAGGTCGCGGCCGAGCGGCACGGCGACGAACTGGTGATCACCACGAAATTCCCGCCTCATCGGCCTTTTCGCGTACCGTATCCGTTTTCTGGAGAAACCGGCTTTGACCTGGAATACAGAATCAAAGCCCCGGCCAACGCCAGGATCATCGTGGCCCACACCCTCGGCGAGGTGAATATCGACGGTCTCGCTGGCGATATCCAGGTGACCGTCGCTCAGGGCCAGATCCTTCTCCATCTTCCCGGGGACGGCAAATACGACATCCATGCGCACAGCGATTTTGGCAGCGTAAACTCCGACTTCTCTGAAGAGGAGAAACGCGACTGGTGGATGCTCGGACATCGGAGTGTCGACAACAATGCAGCGGCACCACACAAGCTGAACCTGAAAGTCGGATTCGGTGACATCGTCATTCTCAAGACCCGCATACCGAAATCCCCCGAGCCGGCGCCTTCGGCTCAGAAGACGGAAGGATTATGAAGAAAGACACAATCCGGGCTCGCATTCCCAAAGCCCGGATCGGTATCGTTCTGGCTGCGGCAGTGCTGCTTCCGGCTGCCGCCTCTGCCCAGACGGCTTTTACCTGGCAGCAACTCGTGCAGAAATTCGAAACCACGAATCCCACGATGAAGGCAAATCAGCTGAACATCGATGAATCGCGCGCTGCCGAGATCACGGCTTATCTGAGGCCAAATCCGGACTTTAACCTGACTGGTGATGGTTTTCAGGTCTCACGAAATGATGGAGTCTGGCGTCCGTTCAGCGGTGTTGTGGCGACGCCCGGTATCAGTTACCTGCACGAACGCGATCATAAGCGGGAGTTGCGGCGCGATCAGGCCAAACAGTCCACGGTTATCGCGGAGTCGAGTTATCAGGACGCGGCGCGCGGTCTCCTTTTTAACCTGCAGACTGCATTTGTCAATGTCCTGCAGGCCAAGGCTTTCCTTCAGAACGCCCGCGAGAACCTGACTTACTGGGATCGGGAGCTCGGGGTGAATCGCACTCGTTTCCAGGCTGGCGACCTCGCCCAGATAGATATGAATCGCCTGGAATTGCAGAGAGTTCAGTTCGAATCGGACTTCGAGACGGCGACGGTGAATTTAAGGACCGCCAAAATCCAGATTCTGATGCTCCTGAACGACCGCACGCCAATCGATCGATTCGATGTCACCGGACCTTTTGACTTTAACGAGGAACTGCGGCCTCTGGAGGAATATCGGAACATCGCGCTGGATTCGAGGCCCGACCTGAAAGTTGCCGACCAGAATGTAAAGCTCGCAAAGATTACTTACGATCTGGCTGTTTCGAACGGCTCGACAGATCCCACGTTTAGCCTTTGGTACTCATACAATCCTTCATTCTCCAATCCGTTTGAAAATCAGACAATCGGTGGAAGCATCAATATTCCGCTGCGCATCTTCGACCGCAACCAGGGCGAGAAAGCCCGCACGCAGGTGGATATCAGCCGCAATCAGAAATTGCGCGACGCCGCGGAGGCACAGGTTTTCAACGACGTTGATTCGGCTTATTACACACTGGTCCAGAATGTGAATCTTCTGAAACCCTACAAAGCCAAATACCTGGGGCTGGCGACAGACGTTCGCGACAAGATGACATTTGCTTATCAGAATGGCGGTGCGTCTCTGCTCGATTATCTGGATGCGGAGAAGTCTTATCGGGACACGCGCCTGGCTTATCTGACTCTGATTGGTTCGTACTTAACCGCTGCGGCGCAGATGAATATGGCTACCGGCCGGGACGTAATCCGATGATGACCAAAGAGCAGGTTTGCGCAACCATCATGGACGTCGGCATCATACCTGGGGTGCGCCTGTCCTCCGCCGAAGATGCCCGGTTTGCCGCTGAAGCCATTTATCAAAGCGGTATCCCGATTGTCGAAGTTACAATGACCGTGCCCGGAGCGATCGCCGTTATTTCTCAACTGACGAAACAGAACAGCGCGCTCATCGTGGGAGCCGGTACCGTGTTGGATGCGGAGACTGCCCAGCAATGTCTCGATGCCGGTGCTGCATTCCTGACGACGCCTGTCCCGGATCTGAAGATTGTGGAATTTGCTGTTAAGCACAGGACCGTAGTATTTCCCGGCGCCGCGACACCCGGCGAAATAAATTCGGCGTGGAAAGCCGGGGCTGACTTCGTGAAGATTTTTCCGTGCGCCCAACTCGGCGGCCCCGCTTATATCCGGGCGCTGCAAGCTCCGTTTCCGAAGATTCGGCTGATTGCCTCGGGCGGCGTCAACCAGGAAAACGCCGTTGACTATATCCGGGCGGGCGCCACGGCCCTCGGCATTGGCCGGGATCTGATTCACCCGGACGCCATCAAACGCCGCGAGGACGGATGGATTCGCGAACTCTCCCGGCGATATCGCAGCATGGTGAAGCAGGCGCGGAGCCTGGACTAGTCTTTTCAGGAAGTTGGGCCGTTTATGAGCCGCGTTCTTGGCATCGTTGTCATTTATGCCGCCATGTTTCTTGCATGGACAGCGGCGGGGTTGTTCATGCTGTTTGCTCCGGAGCGCTGCGGAAATCTCATTCACGACAGCTTCGGTCTCTATCCTGAAGTTCGCCGCGCCGATTGGGTCAAGAAGTTCATCCTTCGGATCATCGGCGCCGGCCTTCTCGGTTTCGCGGCTCATTTTGCCGCTCGGATCGCCGCGCTGTCGGGCTAACGCTCACGGATATTTTATGACTTTGTTATCCGAAGGCTTCTATACTTGAGGGGTTCCAACATGTCAGTTCTTTCTCCAATGCTTTGGGCTCTGCCACTATCAGCGGTTATGCTTGTGGCAGCCGCTCCGTCCTGGAGAGACAAGGCGATCCGGGACTGGACCGAGCAGGATGCACAGGAGATTCTTGCCGATTCGCCGTGGACGCGGACTATTTCGGCAAACCTTACCCGGTTGCAAACGGAGGATCAACGCCGGGAAGGCGGAAACATGGGGCAGGAACACGGCGTCGGTTTCGACGGCGTGGATCCAAACAAGCCCAAAGTCAAAATTCCCCCGACCATCGTCACGATGACGCCGCAAGGCCCCCGCTACGAGTCCAAACCGATCAAACTACTGCTTCGCTGGGAAAGCGCTTTACCCATTCGCGCAGCTGAACTCAAAGCCCGCGTCGTGCCGCCTCCTACGCTGGCTGTTGAGGGTTACATGCTTGCCGTCTACGGCGTCCCTGGCAATTACTTCAAGGACGATCCTGTAAAGTTGGGCGCGCCGCTGCAAAAGACAGCCTTCCTGAAGCGCGAGGGCAAGAAGGACGTGAAGCCCTCCAGCGTGGAGGTTTTTCAGCGCGAGGATGGGTTGGTTGTCGTATACGTATTCCCGCCCTCTGCCGAAATCAGCAGGAATGACAAGCGTATCGAGTTCAATGCGCTGATCGGCCGGGTCGCCGTCATCCAGTACTTTGATCCCGGACAGATGATATATCAGGGAAAACTTGAACTCTGATCTTTCAGTCTTCTTACTGTTTGGGCCACTCCGACGGATCGGTAAAACGGTAGCCGATATGACTGTCAGTCCGCAAGTAACGCGGATTTGAGGCATCGTCATCCAGCTTTTTCCGCAAGTGCCGCACGAACGACCTGAGATACTCCACCTGACTCGAATATTCCGCTCCCCAAACCGCGTGCAGGAGGCGCGAATGCGTAATCGGCAGTCCCGGGTGGGACATCAGGTAATGGAGCAGATCGAATTCTTTCGGAGTCAGATGCAGAGTAACCCCGGCCTTCTGAACCAGACGCCGCGCGGGATGCAGAGTCAGATCGCCGATCGCAATGAATTCGTCGCTGGCAGTGGCCGGCGTCCGCGCCCTCCGCAGTGCGGCACGGATTCGCGCTGTCAGTTCGCGAACATGGAAAGGCTTGGTGACATAGTCGTCGGCCCCCGCTTCCAGAGCCTCGGCTTTTCGTTCGAAATCATCGGTGACACTCACCATCAGGATCGCCAGTTTAGGACGGGACTTACGCAGTTCGATACAAGTTTCGACTCCGCTCTTGCCCTGCATATTCAGGTCGAGTAGAACCGCATCGTACTTGATGATTTGGCAGAGCGCCAGGGCCTCTTCCCCGCTGGAAGCTTCACCAACATCAAATCCCGCAGCCATGAGGGTAATATGTAGAGCGCGCCGCACAGAGGCTTCGTCGTCGACAATGAGAACTTTGCCTTCGACGCCAGCGCTGTGCCCCGTGCCGTTTTCCTTCACTGTGGTGGAAGGCTGTGTGAGTGTCATTTATAGGACTCCTGCTTCTTCGCGATCTGTTGACGGGACCAGCAGAGGCGTCTCAAAAAACCGTTCGTGATGGATAGAAGGTTCGTCGGGTTCTTCCTGCTTGCGGGCGAGTGCCTCCAGGTCTTCGGGGCGAATATCCTGAATAAACCCCGACGCCACAGCGCGTAAACGCCAGTCGGCCAGAAGTTTCTGCACCATCGTCCTGCTAAGTCCGTATCGTTCGCAGATGCGCCTTACCGGCCACCCCAGTGAGAAGTAGAGTCTCGCAATGCGCTCTTGCGTATCGCCCCCCGGTCGCCTGGTCAGCGTCGGCAACTGCGAGGGAAAACTTACAAGATTGCGCTGAATCGCCACGCGCAGCGCGGAATTCCCGAATAGTGAAATATTCATGACCGCTCCCCGATATCCCTATGACACGAGAATAGATAAAGCCGCGTCAGAAAGTCATAAACAATCAATTAGTCATAAGTAAGTTTCATCTCAATAAAAAGAATCGATAGATGTCGTGTATCTTATTGTGGACGCTGAACTTATGAAAAATGCGCGCGAAAATTACAAAATAGACATAAGTAACGCGCGGCGAGAAGCCGACGGCTATACTCAGGCAATTGTGGCAAGGCCCCTCGCTGAATCCCGTTCCGCTATGCTGGTGGCCTTCGCGGCTCTTGTCTGCGCCATCGGTTGGCTTGTCACGGATGTGCAGATCAACTACGCCGGTCACTTGAGCGGACTCTTTTACACCGGATCGAACGCTCCGCTACCCCTTGGGCCGATCGCCAGCCATACCTGGCGCGTGCAAGGCGACAAGGGCTATGACGGCGAGTTCTACCATCTCATTGCCCATGATCCGCTCGACCGGCGGGGGTTCCTGGCCTACGTCGATTCGCCACAGTACCGCTGGCGCCGCATCGGCGTGCCGGGCCTCGCCTACCTGCTCGCTGGCGGAAACGATGATTGGATCGACAAGACATATGTCGCGGTGGAACTGGTATTCACGTTTTTAGGATCGTTCTGGTTGAGCCAATACGCGCAGGCGCTTGGCAGAGCGCCCGTGTGGGGAATTGCCTTTCTGCTAATTCCCGGAGTCGCCGTCTCACTGGACCGCATGACCGTCGATTTGCCGATCGCTGCCGTTACCCTGGCTGTATTGTTCTACGCGTCTGCCTCGCAGCCGTCCTGGCAGTTATACGCTGCGCTCATAGCCGCACCGCTGATTCGTGAAACCGGTTTGCTTTTGATTCTGGCCTGGTGTCTGGCAAGATTGTTGGGCAGGTATCGTCGCGATGCGATCCTAGCCGCTGCATGCGCGATTCCCACCCTCGCCTGGTATCTGTATGTCGCATTGCACACTCCACCCGATCGGACGGCGTTCCTCGCAACCTATCCGTTTGGCGGTCTGATCACATGGACTATCCATGCTCTTGCGCACCCGGTGGAAGCATATGGACCGCGGACTGCCGCCGTCCTTGAGTTGGTTGCATTGGCGGGTATCTGGCTGGCTTTTATCTTGTCGGCGGGGATCGCCGTGCGCTGGCTTCGCGGCGATAAGAACGACAGTTTCCCTGAAATCGTCGCGATCGCCTTCGTGCTCTTCACTTGTCTTATCGGCTACCAGGACATCTGGGCGTCAGCCTACGGAATCGGACGAACGCTTTCGCCGCTGCTGATCGCCCTGTGTGCAATCGCGCTTCGTGACCGGCGCGTCATTCTTGCCATGCCGCTGCTTTTAATAGTTCCGCGGATTGCGCTTCAGTTCGCAGCCGAGATCGCGGTAGCGCTGGGCATCGTGGTGCGGCGGTAAACCAGCCACGCCGAAGCGATCACCGCGAGCGTTCCGGCTATGAGCTTAAATTCGAAGAGCCAGACGTTGTGGATTTCGTCAGTCGGCACAACAGCGCAGAGAATAGCCAGCAGTGTAATACTCCAGCCGAAGAATGCGCTGATGCGCTTTCCCATCTTCCATGCGCTTCCAAACATGTAGACGAACGGCAGGAATCCGGCGATCACCATGAGCGACACGAGAGTCTGATAGGCCCCGCGAATGGTATCGCCGTACTGGATAGCGATCAATAACCCCGACGCCAATACGCCCAGCGTCAGTATCGAAATATAGGGTGTAGCCCAACGCGGATGGATCTTCGCAAAAGCCGCCGGAAGCAGATGATCGACCCCAGCCGCGAATGGCATGCGTGAAACCGATGATCCGAGTCCGCCGAATTGCCCAATGGCGGTAGCCATCACCAGCAAGGCTATCGCGGGCGGAAGCCAGCCGACACCGATTACCCTTCCGGTCTCCGCCGCCGCCTGGGCCAGGCCGTTCAGTTCGCTGATATTTTCCGGGCGCAGCACTACGAGCATCGCCATGGTGGTTGCGGCATAGAACACTGTGGCGAATCCCGAGGCGATCCACGCGGCACGCTTCAGATCACGCTTCGGATTGCGGATTTCCGCCCCCATCAAGCCGACCATTTCAAAGCCGGTCAAAGCATAGGCGATGGTCGCGAGAAAACTGACGGTATCCCAGCTAAAACCCGGCAGTATGCGGAATGGAGTGGCGAGACCGCGTTTCCGCCAAACCAGCGATGCCATGACAACCAGCAATATTCCGAGAATCCACGACGCCAGCGCCCCCACATTCTCCGTCCACTTGCCGATTTTCACGCCGATAAGATTCGTACCCAATGCGATCCAGATGGCGGCAAGCGACACCGCGAGCAGAAATATCCGTCCCTCGGCGAGGTGCGCGTAACCCGGGCCGAGGGAGAAAACCGCGATGCTCATGTAGAACATGGCCGCGCTTGGAAACCAGATCATGATCCCCATCCAGTAGACCCAGAAGGCCAGGAAGCCGTGCCATGGACCGAAGTCGTGCCGGGTCCAAACGTAAAGGCCGCCCGCGTCAGGATGCCGTTCTGTCAATGCCGCGGTTGCGACGGAGAGAGGGACCAGGAAAAATACCGCCGCGAGTACCCAGAGCAAAATCGAGCCCGAGCCCGCATGAGCCGCCGATGCGATCCAGCGTGTTCCGACCGTGCACGCAATTGCGAACAGGGTCAGGTCGCGAAGTCCGAGTTCGCGCCGGAGTTTCATAACGCGCCTGAATTCATTTCGAAAATAACGCTCGAGCAGGTGACCGCCGCTTCCGCTTTGATCAACTCCGAGATATCGACGGTCCGGATATTCAGGCCTTCCCGTCTCAGCAAATCTTCCGTATCGGGAAAGCACGACGGCATCAGAACCGTATCGCCGATCCGTAAAACATTGGCGGCGCCAGGCTCGTCCTTCGCGACTTCAATGATCTGAAAATCGTGAAGCGCGGTCGTGTCCAGCCAAGCCTGGTTCGCCAGAACCTTACCGTCTCCGATGGAACAACATGCCGACTTCAAATGCAGGCATCCCGTTACTTCCACCGCATGGACCCGGTAACCAAGAGGTTCGACTTCCCCCCTCAGTTGCGAGATCCCCGCGGCATTGGTGCGGCTGGACAAGCCGACAAATAAATTGCGTCCGATTCGCATGATATCCCCGCCTTCCATACTTGCCGGTTCGCGCATCCGGCGCAGGGGACGGTATGGCGAAATTGCCGTGGCCAGACTTTCAGTCTCAGGTCGGCGGCTTGCCGCGCCCATCCGCAAGAGAATAGCCACCTCATCCAGCACCAGAACGGGATCTTCCACGAACATCGCGTCCGGCATGTCCGGCTCGGCGGGAAGGGAAATGACGTGCAGACCCACCTCGGTCAGGGCTCGTTCGTACTTGTGATGTTGTTCGACGGCAAGCTGGATGTCGATCTGCTGCCGCGGGATCCACGTCAGTTCGCACGATTCGAGAGTCGGGCTGACGGCGCGAGTCAGTGCTGCGAGCATGTCCCTAATCCATCACCAGTGTGGCGGCCTTGCGGATGGGATCTTCCGGGCTCTTTCTCAAATATTCAAGGGCAACGTCATCGAAGGAACTGCTGTGCAGAAATGCCTTTGAGTACGATTGCACCAGTTTGACGGCAAGATCGATATTTAACTGGTCTTTATACAGCGCAGCCATGCCGATCATCACCGCACGGATGATCGCGTAATGCACCGCCAGAAGGAGAAAAGCGTCCGTCATCGCGGCACGTCCCGAATCGATCGCAGGTACCGGGCCCGGCTTCCTGCGCCGCCAGGGGAAATAGGTTCTGAAGATATAGTTCACCACGAAGTTTTCGAAAAAGTGCTGGTGAGTTTGGACAAACGGCAGAAAATAAGTCCGGCAGGCGGATTGATACCGGGTCGCAAGGTCATCCATGCTGGATTCAGCCGTCCAGTCCAGACCGCGCATGAATTCGCGATAGCACTCAAGAAAGCGCGAAGATGTGTAATCCGTGCCGATTCGGGC
>Ga0182013_10009572_pt1 | contig 10185 bp, 6 predicted proteins | sample 612S2MmetaG_FD_120487 | JGI IMG/M metagenome (GOLD analysis project Ga0182013, IMG submission 120487) | Permafrost microbial communities from Stordalen Mire, Sweden - 612S2M metaG | ecosystem: Environmental > Terrestrial > Soil > Wetlands > Permafrost | place: Sweden: Stordalen | collected...
ATTGGCCGCGACGGCCAGTTGGGTACTCGACACCACGGTAGTGGGCTGCGCCACGCCGGCCAGATAGACGACGGCGCCATTGGCGAATCCGGTGCCGGTTACGGTCACGGTTGCGCTGCCGGGGTTGAGCGTGGTGGGCGTCACGGCGGTGACTACCGGCACGGCATTCTGCAAGTTAATGGTGACGATGGCTTGCGCGGTGGCGTCCTGCTGGCTGACGGCGGTCACCGTTACTACGGGGGAGGGCGGCAGCAGCAAAGGTGCAGTGTAGACGCCGGCGGCAGAGACGGTACCGACAGTGGCATTGCCGCCCGTGATTCCGTTGACCAACCAGGTCAACAACTGATTGGTGGTGCCGTTCACCTTGGCGGTGAGGGCCATGGTGGCGCCGGCAATTACGGTTTTATTGTTCGGCGTAAGCGACACGGAGATGGTCCCGGTGACGGCGTTCTTGACCGGGAGGAACACCGCGGCCTGAGAGGTAGCGCCGGAAATGGATGCTAGAATGGTCTGGTCGCCGTCGGTAAGCTGGGGAACGAGGAGATTGATCTGGTACTCGCCGGGAGCCACCACGCCGGCATACTGCACAGTGGCAGCAGTACCGCCGACGGTCACTTTGAACTGGCTGAGGTTCGAGATGGGCGCGGGGGCGGATACCATTTGCCCGATGGGCATGGCGGGCGTGGTGGGGCCGAGCCCGGTGGCATAAATCTGCAGGGATTCGCCAGGCTGGGCCGGCCGCGACGAAACCGCACTGCCGAGAAAACCAGCCGGCGCAACTACCGTCCCGTCACTGTTGTGGAGGGCCGCCACGTACTTCGCCTGGAGGGTGAAGAAAGCGGGCGCGTAATTCTGCAACGTAACGGTGGACGTACCCGTGCCATTCAGGTTCTTGACGACGACCGGCACGGCGCCGGTGGCGGTATCGGCAGGCGCCTGCACATTCAGTTGTCCCGGGCTGACGTAGGCGATGGCGGCGTTCTTGCCATCGATCAGGACGCTGACGTTATCGATGGTAGTGGGCAGCGCCGTGCCCGTAAAGTCGGACGCCTGCCACGCGCGGGTTGTGGTGGCAAGACCGGTCCCATAGATCGACACCCAGGAGCCGCTCTCGATAGCCGAGGCTCCGCTGGCGCTATTGGTAACACCGGTGATCGATACAGTTGAAGTCTGGCCGAAAAGGGAAATTCCCCCGGCAACAAGGATCAGCGTACCTGCCCAGACTCGTCTCATGCTTTCCCCCGTTACAGAGTTTCTTATTTGGGCGTAGGTTAACACGAGTATCGTGTCAGGATGATGTTTACTTTTGGCTCAGTTGGGGATATGTGCTGTAACGCTCAATTCTCGGGCCTGTGGCAGCCAATCCTGGCCGCAGGCGGCCTTTCAGGCCGCTGTTTATGCCACATAAGGACCAATCTCCAGAGGCGGCATTTCAGGCCTCCGCCTGACCTTTGGCCATTTACTGCGCGCAATTGGATCGCGATGCGGGGCGGGCTTCTCCGTCGGGAAGTGGCCCATAGGCCCCGAGAAATTCGTCCCGTATCGAAAACGGCCGGCTGGAAAGCCGGCCTGCAGGCAAGATTGCCTGCCACACGAAAACGGTTTCCACCGCGCAATCGACCAATTACTGCCCCGCCGGGGGCGCTGCCGCTGCTTTCGGCGCCGGAGTTTCTGTCTTCGTCGGCACGAGTTCCTTCAGCGAGCGGGTCGTGAGTTCCTTATTCACCGAAGGGAGGGTCGACTTCAGCAGCGCATCGAGCTTACTCTGCTGCTCGGCAAGCTTGCCATTCAGCAGCTTGTAGACTTCGTACGACGCGGCGGTCGGCTTGCCATCGCCGTGCTCGACACTGGCACCCAACGCCGCGATCTTGTTATTCAACTTGATGGGGAAGTTGAGCGGGTCCTGACCGCTGCGATTTTGCACCTGGTACACCTCTTCTTCGATGGCACTCAGTTTCTCGCGGAACGAATCGAGCGACGCCTTCAGCGCGGCATCGCCGTTATCCTTCAGGCGCTCGTCCATCTGCCGCTTGAACTCGCGCACTTCGATGACGATCTCGTTCGACTGCGTCAGGTCGTCGCGAATCTTCAGCGCGAGGGCGAACTGCTCGGCGAGGTCGGCTATCGTTACGCTGTCGAGGCGCGGGTCCTTTTCCAGGATGAGCTTCTCGGCCGCGGTTTTGCCATCGGCGGTGAGGCGCACCGAATAGGCGCCGGGGACTGCTTCGGGCCCTTGCGTGTTGCCGCTCCACAGGACCATCCCTTCGAAAGTCTTGGCCGGCGGATAGCGCATGTCCCAGGTGAAGCGATTCAATCCCGCCTTGTCAGGGGCGTTCACCACTCCACCGCGGCCGCGTCCACCACCTCCACCGCCGGGGTCGCCTTCGGCCGCGGGATCGCCACCCGTGCCCGGATCGGCGGCGGCGGCGGTATCGGCGCCTGCGCCGCCGCGTCCACGGCCACCACGGCCGCGCCCGTTGGCTGCGTCATTGGGGGTGCCAGTGAAGGTACGGATCACCTGGCCCTTGGCGTCGAGGATGTCGATGGTGACCTTCTCGGCGGGCTTCGCGAGGAAGTAGTCAATGCGCGCCGGGCTGACATTGCGTTCGACCTTAGGCGGTGCGAAGAGGTGCAGATCCTCGCTGGTCAGCGTGGGCTTCAACTGGCGCAAGGGCGTGATGTCGTCGAGCACATAAAAGGACCGGCCGTGGGTGGCGATCACCACATCGTTGCCTTGCATAACGATGTCGGACACCTGCACGTCGGGCAGATTGAGGGAGAGCGATTGCCACTGCGCGCCATCGTCGAACGAGACGTAGATGCCGTGTTCGGTGCCGGCGAAGAGCAAGCCCTGGCGCACGGTATCCTCGCGAATGGCGTGCACGAAGTCGTCCTCGGGGATGCCGTTGACGATCTTCGTCCAGGTCTTGCCATAATCGGCGGTCTTGAAGATGTACGGTTTGCGATCGTCGTTCTGATAGTTCTTCACCGCGACGTAGGCTGCCGCGGGATTGTGCGGCGAGGCTTCGATGAGGCTGACGCGTCCGAAATCGGGCATGCCGGGCGGAGTGATTTTGGCCCAGTGCGGAGACTTGGCGTTGGCGTCGCGGCTGATGTAAACCAAACCGTCATCGGAGCCGGTCCAGATAGTGTTCACGTCTTTGCACGCCGGCGCGATGGTGAAAATGGTGCCGTAGATTTCCGGACCGTTCTGGTCGTGGGTGATGGGACCTCCGGAATCGCCGAGAGTTTTCGGGTCGCCGCGGGTCAGGTCGTCGGAAATACGGGTCCAGGAGTGGCCGTCGTCGGCGGTCTTCCAAAGGTGCTGCGACGAGGTATATAAGATGTCGGGATTCACGGGCGAGAACACGATGGGGTAAGTCCACTGCCAACGCTCGGGGAGCGAGCCGGCGCTTTCACCCGAGAAGAACAGCGGGTAGACCTGGACGTCTTTGCTGTAGTTGGTGCGGCGATCGAAGCGGGTGAGCAGCGCGCCCTGGCTGCCGGCGAAGAAGATGTTGGGATTGCGCGGGTCGGTCGCGATGTAGCCGCTCTCGCCGCCGCCCACGCTGTAGGTAATGGCAGCGCCGCGTCCTCCGCCACCGCCGCGTCCTCCACCGCCGGCCGTGCTGGGAGTGCAAATGGTGGAGCTATCCTGCTGCGCGCCGCAAACGTGATACGGAATCTCGTTGGTAACCGCGACGTGGTAAAGCTGCGCCGTGGGGAATGTCTGACCGGTCCAGGTCTGGCCGCCGTTGAGCGAGACGTTGCCGCCGCCATCGTTGCTGTTGACCATGCGGGTGGGGTTGGCGGGGTCGATCCACAGGTCGTGATGGTCGCCGTGCGGAGCCTGGATGGTGCGGAAGGTTTTGCCGCCATCGGTCGACTTGTACATGCTGGTGTTGAGCACGTAGACGGTGTCTTTGGCCTTCGGGTCGGCGTACACACGGGTGTAGTAGAAGGCGCGCTGGCGCACGGTACGATCTTCGTTGATCAGCTTCCAGTTGGCGCCGGCGTCGTCGGAAACGTAGAGGCCGCCCTTCTGGTTTTCGACCATGGCGTAGACGCGATTGGAATCGCCGCCGGAGACAGCCACGCCGATCTTGCCGACGATGCCCGATGGCAGGCCGGGATTGCGCGTGATCTCGGTCCAGTGATCGCCCGCGTCAGTGGACTTGTAGAAGCCGCTGCCCGGTCCGCCGCTGGTCAAGCCCCAGGGAGTGCGATTGACGTCCCAGATGGCAGCATAGAGGATGCTCGGATTGTGCGGGTCGAAGACCAGGTCGACCGCGCCCGAGTGGTCGTCGCGGTAGAGGATTTTCTCCCAGGTGGCGCCGCCGTCCTTGGAGCGGAATACGCCGCGCTCGGTGTTCTTGGCATAGGGATGGCCGAGGGCGGAGACGTAGACGATGTTGGGGTCGGTGGGGTGGATGCGGATGCGCGAAATGGCTTGCGTGTCGGTGAGCCCGGCATTCTTCCAGGTGCGGCCGGCGTCGGTGGATTTGTAGACGCCGTCGCCTTGCATGATATTGCCGCGGAGTTCGGTTTCGCCCATGCCGATGTAGACCACGTCGGGGTTGGACTCGGAGACCGCGACCGCGCCTACCGAAGAGCTATGGAGTTGGCCATCGGTGACCGGGCGCCAGGTGGTGCCGCCGTCGGTGGTCTTCCAGAGTCCGCCGCCAGTGGCGCCGAAATAATACTCGTTGGGGCGCGAGGGGCTGCCGGCGCAGGTGATCGATCGGCCTCCCCGTGGGGGTCCGATACTGCGCCATTGGAGCGCGCCGAAGACGGAAGCTTCATAGGTAGCGGCGGCGGCTAACGTGGCGGCAGCTGCGACAAAATACGGGAGCGATAGTTTGCGCATGGAGATCGATTATATCGAAGGCGGGGTGGGGAGCGGGCGAGGAAGGCGGAAGCGGAGATCGCAACGAAACCCAACACGCGATCCTCTAACGGGGCCCTGGCGCAAATCCATCTCGAGCGAACTACAACGGATACATGCTGTCGGGACGGTTCGACGGCCGGGAGCATTCACCTCGAGACTCTGAACTCCTGATGTCTCCCCGTAACTTTGACGCGCCAAGGAATCAGACTGAGCCACTGCTCCACAATGACCAAGTGTTTATTGGCCACGGATGAACACAGATAAACACGGATAAAACAAGAGCTTTTTTCTTTCTTATCCGTGTTTATCCGTGTTCATCCGTGGCCAATAATGTTTGTTTGGTTGGGTTCGTACACAGCTCATCCTAATTCCACGGAATCAGGAGTCCAGAGACTGCTCCATTCGGCGCCTCCGGTCCGGGGAGGTTACGGCAGGTTTAGATCGTCACGACCGGTGACAAGCCATTTTCCGTCGGGGCAAATCCCTGCATCGGCCCCCCCTGATCAAGCGGAACGCCGGCAAGCGCGTCGGCGCCACATCCCAAGGCAGGCCCGACAGGCGCCGCATCGTGAACCACCGTCACTCCTGTGCGAATGGCGCTCCAACCGCATGTTCCGCGCACGTGGGAAAATGGGAACTATGTATCGCCGCACTCTGGTCTGTCTCTTGGTCGTCGCGTTCCTGGCGATGGGCCAACGGGCCATCACCGTCCAACAACTGATTGAGTTCGTCAAGAGCCAGGTGCAGTTGATCAAGCAGAAGAAGGGCACCGACAAGGAGCTCGCGCTTTCCCTCGCTTCCGTACGACTGTCGGAGAAACTCGACGCCTCGGTAATCGAAGACCTACAGGCGGCCGGCGCCGGCCAGTTGACTATAAAGGCCCTTCAGAAACTGGCAGAGCAGTCCGCTAGCCTAAGAGCGGCGGTCATCGAAAAAGAGGTCGCTTACGAGCCTCCTCCTCCGCCTTCCTCAGTGGAACAGGGCAGAATTTTGAACGAAGTCCGCGAATACGTGGCGAATTACGATAACAGCATTCCGGATTTCATTTGCCTGGAGATCGAGCAGCGCTCGATCGCTCCCAATCACGGTGGTCGCAACGGCAATGAGCCGTCGTTCCGCCTGATGGACACCATCACCAGCAAGATCACCTACTTCAAACACGAAGAGAAGAAGGAGGCGATGCTGAACGGCAGCCGGGTGGTGACCGGCGGCGATTACGAGAAACTGGGAGGCGCGACTTCGCGAGGCGATTTCGAAACCGCGTTGCGCATGCTCTTCGATCCCGCCACGCAGGCGCACTTCGAATGGGCCCGTTGGGCGACCTGGCGCGGACGTCTTACGATGGTGTTCAGCTACCACGTATCGCAGGACCGTTCGCAAACCAAGATAGGAACGGGCGAACACAAAATCGAACGTATCACTGCCTACTCCGGAGAAGTTTTCGTGGATGCCAGCCAGCCCCACGTAGTGATGAGACTCACGTGGAAAGCCGAAGACATTCCTGTGGACTTCCCCGTCCAGCGCGCGGAAACTACGCTCGACTACAAGTGGGTCGACCTCAGCGGAGAAAAGTTTCTGCTGCCGTACGACGGAGTAGTCCTGATGGACGGGCCGGATGGCATGTCGAAGAACGACAACCGCTTCGATTTTTATCGCAAGTACGAAGTTGGATCGTCCATCACCTTCGATATTCCCAAGGACTTCACGCCGCCACCCGATTCAAAAGAGGCGCCGCCAGTGAACTGCAAAGACCCCAAGAACAAGGATGTCCCGGCGTGCAAGAAGCAGTAAAGGGCGTGCGAAAATACGGACATATGTGCTGCCGACTCCTGGCTTGCCTGCTGGCGGTCTCAATCGTGGCGCTGGGCCAGAATAACACCCGGATGTCGGTGGACAGGCTCGTCGCCTTCGTGCAATCTTCCGAGAAAATCATCAAGGAAGAGAAGACCATGACAGACAAGCAACTCGCCGAGTTCCTGTCGAAGGTCAAACTCACCGAAAAGCTGGAGGCGAAGGTCGTCGAAGACCTGGAAGCGTTGGATCTCGGTCCGCTGACGCGCCGGGCGCTGGAGAAACTGCGGGTGGATTCGCAGGCCCTGACCGCATCCTCACTGAAGCAGGTGCTGCCGGACGAACCGATACCGCCGCCTTCGTCCCTGGAGCAAGGCGCGATACTCGACGCGGTCCGCGACTACGTCGCAAACTACGACAATAACCTGCCTGACTTTGTCTGCACCGAAGTGGAGCATCGTCTCATCGCGCCGAAGCCGGGCACGCGATACGGCGGGCGTCCGGGCAGCGAGCCGTCCTACACGGAATCCGATACGGTCACCAATCGCCTGAGCTACTTCGATCACAAGGAAGAGAAGCATACTATTCTGGTGAACAGCCGGCCGGTGTTCACGTCATACGACAACCTGAACGGGAGTACGTCGAACGGCGATTTCGGCACCATGCTGCGCGATCTTTTTTCGCGACGCGCACAGGCCCGCTTCGAATGGGCGCGCTGGGCGACGCTGCGCGGACGATTGACGATGGTGTTCAGCTACCGCGTGGCGCAGACGAATTCGACGTTCACCATCGGTGTCAAGGATCTCAAGAGGGAGATCGTGGCCGGGTATTCCGGCGAGGTGTTCATCGATAAGGAGACGCGCAAGGTGACGCGGCTGCTCGAAGTGGCACAGGATATCCCCGCGGACTTCCCCATCCACCACGCGCAAGAGCGGCTGGATTACGATTACGCCGATATCGGGGGCCATCAATACCTGTTGCCCTATCGAGGCGAACTGCGGATGGAGGGCGAGGAGATCTTCTCGAAGAATCTCCTGGACTTCCTCCACTACAAGAAATACAGCGCCGATTCCGCCATCACCTACGACATTCCCAAGGACCTCTCGGTTCCCGACGCGAGCCTGCAGGAGACGCCGGCGAGCAAGGCACCGGTCGACTGCAAGGATCCGAAGAATCGGGACGCCGCGGAGTGCAAGACGGGGAAGTGAAGAGGCTCTCAGCTGTCAGCTCTCAGCTTTCAGCTGACTGCCGCTAGGGTGTCGTCATCGGCCTACTTCCGACCTTTTGCGTCAGAAATCCGACAATCGCGCCGACTACGAAACCCGGCAGCATAATCTGCAAATAAGGGTGCACGCCGTTGACCGTATCGGCAGCCGCCACGAGGAAAGCGAACAACAACCCGAGCACCGAGCCCAATATGATGCCCCACTTCGTGGAATGAACTTTGCGGGCAAACCAGCCGCAAAGCAGACCAACCACCATGCCCTTCATCGACGACCCGAACATGATGCTGCCCATCGTGGAACGCGCTTCCGGGTAGAACCACGCCGTAGCGCCGTCAATCGCACCAAGCACCAGCCCCAGTAGCAGGCCGGCGACGATTTGATTCATAGATCGATCCTCTCACTGCCTGATTCCGCGTGGGAGGGGAAAGCTTTAAGAGGCTTTCAGCTGTCAGCTATCAGCTCTCAGCTGAGTGCGTGTCCTCGCGGGGCGTTCTGCGATTGGGCGGCGCATGGAACCGGGGTTTAAGCTGACAGCTGAGAGCCGATAGCCGAAAGCTTCTTTACGTCCTTCCCGCCGCCATTTTCCGCTCCAGGGCCTTCATCAGGCGCGACTCCACGTCGCCGGGGATTGGGTACGGGTCCATGCCTTTATAGATCTGGATGGTTTTCTTGGTAGTGTCGGCGATCACCCAGCAGTTGGGGCACTCGGAAATGTGCTGCTCCAACTTGGAGCGCAGTTCCGCATCTGCGGACTCGTCGAGGTAATCGCTCAGTTCGTGCAGAAAATCTTTACATGTAAGCAAAAGCGTCGTCCCCCTTGCGCTTGAAGTAGCGAGTCAGTTTCTCGCGCAATTGTAATCGGGCTCGCAGCAATCGGCTTTTTACGGCCGGCACCGAAAGCCCCAGCGCTTCCGCCGTTTCCTCAGTAGAAAGTTCGTCGATATCGCGCAGCACGAACACCGACCGATAGGGCGGTTCCAGACTCTTCACCGCCGTATCCAGGATGCCGCCAAGCTCATCGCGGGAAAAGCGCTGTTCGGGATCTTCGTCCCAGGCGGCAATCTCCCGAACCATGGTGTCCTCGCCGGTGTCGATGGTTTCGTCGAGCGAGACCGACTTGTCGGTTTTCCGGCGCCGCAGTTTCATCAACGCCTGGTTGACCGCGATGCGCACAATCCAGGTATAAAATTTCGAATTTCCCTGAAACTGATCGAGGTGCTCGTAGGCCTTCATGAAGGTTTCCTGGAGCACATCTTCGGCATCTTCGCGGTTTTGTGTTACGTGCTGCGCCAGGCGAAAAATCTTACCTTCGTAGCGCCGCACCAATTCCCCGAACGCGGCAGTATCTCCCTCACGGGACTGCGCGACGAGGATAGTTTCGTCGGCATCGGCTAGGCTGGAAACAGGCATGGAGCGCTACTAGCCATCATAGCGCACGCGCCTCCTGCGTCTTGCGGCTCGGCGAACGGGGGGGGGTGCTTATCCGATTTGGGGGGTCCGACTGTTCAGGCCCAGCAACCGCTCCTTACGGTCGCGGCTCTGTTACGGTTGCCCCGTGTTTGCAGCTGCTTACAGAGCCGCGACCGCGAGGGAGCGCACATGAATAACCTCACAGCAACCGACGTGGCGCAGACTCTCAGTCGGCAGCGCTGAGACTCATCTCGGCGCTTCGAGAGGCTTCCTCCAGAGGGTCGAGACGAGTCTCGACCCGGCAGGCACGAGTGCCTGCGCCACATCGCCATCTCCTGACAATGTGAACTTATTTTTGCGCGACCCGTAAGGGAGCGGTTCGCGGACGCCCATTCCCCCAGATCGGTTAAGCACTCGAAGAAATGCCGCCGCCACCCACCGCGTCCGTTTGTTAACCTTGGGGCGTTGCCACACAATCGGGCCCGCTCGTTGTTCCGGGCCTCGTACGGCCTTATTCCCACAGGAAGGTCACATCGTGTCGAAGCACCTGCTCTGTCTTTCATTTCTCGCATTCGTTCCCGCCATCGCCCAACCAACGCCTTACCCATTCAACGACCCGAATCTCCCCACCGAAAAGCGCATCGACAATCTTCTCACCCTCATGAACAGCGACGAGAAGATCGCTTGCCTCGGCACCCGCACCGCCATACCCCGTCTCGCTGTCCCCAATATCGGCAGCTCCGAGGGCATCCACGGCGTCGTACAGCGCGAAGCCCGCGGACCGAACCAGCCCATCGCCACCACGCAATTCCCGCAACCGCCCGGAATGGGCGAGACTTGGGATCCCGAAATTGTCCGCCAGGCCGCCGG
>Ga0182013_10009573_pt1 | contig 10185 bp, 10 predicted proteins | sample 612S2MmetaG_FD_120487 | JGI IMG/M metagenome (GOLD analysis project Ga0182013, IMG submission 120487) | Permafrost microbial communities from Stordalen Mire, Sweden - 612S2M metaG | ecosystem: Environmental > Terrestrial > Soil > Wetlands > Permafrost | place: Sweden: Stordalen | collected...
ACGATGTGCAACGCCAGATCGGTCGTTTGGACATCGACCGCGTCGCTATCAAGCTTCAGTGCCGAAATGCCCATGCCAGGCCTCCTTGAATGCCACGCGGTGTTCGATGACCAGGGCGCGGATACGGTTCAGCTCGTGAGATCGAAAGCCGCGCGAGCCGGCGAGCTGGACCGGATCGAGCCAAAACTTGGCGGTGCACTGGTCGCGTTCGACGTGAATGTGCAGCGGCTCCGCCCCTTCGAGGCTGTAGAAGAAGAAGCGGAACCCGGAAACATTCATCACCGTGGGCATGGGCCGCGTCTTCCTCTCGGCCTGGCGCCTTCAGCGAACCAATATCGCCACGAAAAATATCACCGACCACATGCTTTTCGGCAATAGATTAATTCGGCTTTTTCGTGGGCCAATCGACCTGTCGAGGTGTCCATTGGGCCGACGCTGCGGCGTCCACGACAAAGATGTGTTTTTCGGCGCCGATTGACGGCTCCGCGGGACGGGGATTGGGTTGAGCTGCGGAGCGCGGGTCGTCTAGCGGAGTGCGGGGGATGGGCGGATGGGACCAACGCTACCTGGGCTTTGGGGCGTTTCCGGAGACGCTGTCACCGCTTGAGATCGAACACTTCTTCACCGCGTCGGCGGGTGAAGCGGCGGCGATATCCGGGCGACGCACGCCGGTGAACCGCATGGCGTTCGCCCTCCAGCTCGGCTTTCTGAAGATGACCGGCCGGACGTTGAACTCCGTGGAGATCGTGCCGCCCGCGGTGCTCGAACACCTTGGCCGGCAAATCGGCGCCCCGCCGCCACGGGTCGCCTCGATCAGGGCGTTCTACCGCCGCCGCCGGACACTATTCGATCACCAGGAATCCGCGCGCCAGGCGCTCGGGCGCGGCCCGCTCAATGATCACGCGGAGCGCGGCCTGACCGCCTATCTCCGACGCGAAGCGGCGGCCGCCTACGATGTGACCGAACTCATGACGCGGGCACGCATTTGGCTTGTCGGCCGGAACTACGTTCTGCCCCGGGAACGAGACATCCGCCGCCAAGCCCTCGCCGCACGCCGACACCAGGAGCAGCGAATCTACTCTGCGATTGAGGCCGCCGCGCCCCTGTCGTTGCGTCAGGACTGGGTAGCGAAGCTCGCCGAAGCGCGTGAACACGACCAGATCACGCACCTCGAATGGCTGAGCGTGACGCCGGCGACCCGGAGCGCCAAGGCGCTGGAGGAGCAGCTCAAGAAAGTCGAGTTCTTGCGCGGCCTGGGCGCCGATCGCGTGGGCTTGGCGGACCTGCCCGCTGCTGGCCTGGCGTTCTACGGCCAGCGGACAATGACCAGGAAGGTCGGGGCCCTTGGCCTCATCAAGGAGCCGCGCCGCACGATAGAGCTGGCCTGTTTCCTGCGGCTGACCCTGCAGCGCCTGATGGATTCAAGCCTGGTTCTGCTCGACCATCAGATCGCCGCCCAGTGGCGAGAGGCCCGCGAGCGCGCCGCCGACGGCCAAACTGGGCGTCTGAAACGGTTCCGCGGTCTGATCGGGGATTTGACGACGCTGGCGGGCGATGAGTCGTTGGACGCTGCTGGCTTGCGGGCGCGGCTCGCCAAGTTGCTTGAGCCGTTCCAACCCGAGCTTCAGATTTCTCAGATCGCCGCCATCCGGAAAGAACTCGCCCAGCGGCAGGGCGAATTGGACCGCCTGTTGCGCGCGGCGAAAACGGCGAAGCTGCAGACCCCAGCCGATCATAAGCTTGCGCAGGCGTTGGCCCTCCTGGACGAAGTGGGAAGAACGGCTGCAGGGATCTTGCCGGCGGGCGCCGCCAACCTCTTCGGCCCCTCATGGCGCAGCCTCCTCGATCAGCCCGATCGAAAGGCGGCGATGAACTGTTACCGGGCCGCGACGGTCATGCTCATGAAGCGGGCGATCCGAAATCGCTCGGTCACCGCGCCCGACAGTCTGAGCCACCAGGCCCCTGGGGACCGGCTCATTCCTAAGGCGATTTGGGACCGCGATCGCGGGCGGTTGACCCGAAACTTGTCGCTGCCGCCCACGGCCGAGAAATATATCCAGCGGCTTGAGGTCGGGTTGGAAGCAGGTTTGAGCGCCTTGGCCGCCGCGGTGCAGGCCGGCGAAATCACCATCGAGGGCGACGCCGTCCGCGTGCCGCGCCGCAAACCCGCGCCAACGGATCCTCGGGTGGAGTCCGCGCGGCGCGGGATGACCGCGGCCATGGGAATCCATGAGCTGTCGGCGGTGATGATCGAGGTTGATCGGCTCACACGATTCTCGTGGAAACTCCTGGGGCGCCCCGCGCGGTCAGAAAAGGAGCTGGTCACGCTCTATGGGGGCCTGCTCGGCCTGGGGTCCGACCTGAGCGTGGCGGAGTTAGCGCGCATGATCCCCTCGGTCGACGCCGACAGCCTCGGACAGATGGTTTTGCGGTTGGAGACCGACGGACGTCTGCGCGCGGCCAATGAGGCCGTTCTTGGTTTCATGCGCCATCACCCGGTGGCGGGTCTTTGGGGTCGGGGTCTCAATGCGTCCGCCGACATGATGAGCCTGGAGGCGACCCGATACCTCTGGTCGGCGCGATTGGATCCTCGCCGGCGGACCTTCGCGATCGGGACCTACGCGCATGTGCTGGACCAGTGGGGTGTCCTCTATGACCAGCCAATCGTTCTGAACCGTCGGCAGGCCGGCGCCGCGATCGAAGGAGCGCTCAGGCAGAGGCAGGTCGATCATCTGGAGAAAGTGGCGGTCGACACCCACGGCCACAGCCATTTCGGCATGACCCTGGCCAAGGTGGTGGGCTTCGATCTCACCCCGAGATTGGCGCGCCTGAAGACACGCAAGCTTCATCTGCCGACGGGGTTCGCCGGCGCCGTGCCGGAGGTTCTCAAGCCGCTCATCGCCCCGACACCCATATCGCGACGCGTGATAGGGCGCGGATGGGAGGAATTGCTCAGGCTTGGGGCTTCGGTCAAGGACGGCTGGTATCCGGCGACCGATGCCCTGGACCGGTATGGAGCCGCCGCGCGGGGCGATACCGTCTATGAAGCCGGCGCCGCCCTCGGCAAGCTGCTGCTGACCCTGTATCTGTGCGACTACCTCGGCAACCGCGAGTTCCGAAACGAAATCCTGGACCTTCTCAACCAGGGCGAGGCCGTTCACAGCCTCCAGCGAGCCATCCACAACGGCGCTATTCCCGCCAAGCGCGGGCGAACAACTCAACAGCTCGAAGCGATATCGGGCTCCCTGACCTTGCTGGCGAATATCGTGATGACCTGGAACACGCACCATATTCAGCGGACGGCGGACCGGGACCCAATCATCTTTTCCGATGACGTCCTCGCCCACATCGCGCCGATCGGGCATGGGCACATCAACCTGCGCGGGGTCATGACCTTTGATCTGGGTCACAACCGATCCGCCCTACTCGGATTGTCGATGGCTGCGGTCGCTCGAGGCTGAGTGGCTGCGAAAAGCTGAATATGCTTATAAATCAATGTGATAGGATTTTCTACGCATTCAACACATTGAAATTAAAGAACTTTCTTAGCGTCACTTTTGGCGCCGAGGTTACGGGAAGGCCACTTTCTATTCCCAGAACACCGGTCTTCGGCCGGTTCGACACAACACATATATTGCGTCATTGACTCCATGCCTACACAACTTTATTGTTGTGTCATGGCTGTGCTCTTCGACCCTGACACTGGCTACCTTCCGATGGGCGTCCACGCCTGGCCCTGGGTGGATTTCCTCGCGGCGTTCGCATGGAATTCGCGGCGTGTGTTTCTCGCCGGCGGCCTCTATCGCGCGTTGATTAATCTGAAGATGGCGGGTTGCCGCGCCGCGATAGTCGATGGCAGCTACGTCACTTCCAAACACCTGCCCGGCGACTTCGACGTCGCCTTTGACCCCAATGGGATGAATGGCGCGCTGGTTGACCCGGTACTGCTGCGCCACACGGACGGGCGGAAGGCCATGAAGGCCAAGTACTTCGGCGAAGTTTTCCCTTGGGGGCACCTGGCCTGCCAGACGACCGGAATGATCTACCAAGATTTCTTTCAAAAGGACCGTGATGGCCACGCCAAGGGCGTGGTCTTGTTGGATGTGAGGGCGTTGCCGTGATCGTGACCGACCGCCAACTAGCCCACGCCAAGGCGCAGGCAGAGAGGTTCCGGGCCGCTCTGGCCGCTCTGGAGTCGGGCAGTCTGGACACCACCGACCTGGACCCACGATTGAAGACCGCCCAGATCGATTCGGTACGAGCCGACCTTGCGCTTCTACAATCGGAGATCGTCGAATTTGAACGCCTTCGCCACGGGGCAGTGCGCAGCTTCGACACAGATTCGCTGGCCGACCTGCCGCGCCTGCTTATCCAGGCGCGGATCGCGGCTGGGCTCACCCAGCGGCAGCTGGCTGATCGGATGGGGCTGAAGGAACAGCAGATCCAACGCTATGAGGCGACCGTCTACGACGGCGCCAGCTTTAGCCGCATGGTCGACGTGGCAGACGCCATCGGCCTGCAGGTCAACAAACGGATGGAACTGATAGAGCCGGAGGACCCGCAGGCGGTGCTGAAGCGCCTGTCGGCCATTGGTCTGGACGAAGGCTTCCTGAGACGTCGTATCGCGCGGGACCTGGATATCAGTCGCGAATCCGTTGGCCTTATCGCCGACCGCGTCGGTGCGATCTTCAATTGGTCACCTCGGGACATCCTGGGATCTGGCGCTCTCGACCCGTCACAGATAGGCGGCGCCACGGCGCGGTTCAAAATGCCGAAGGGCCGCGACTCGCGCTCCGCCGCTGTCTACACCGCTTATGCGCATCATTTGGCATCGCTGTGTGCGAAAGCCATGGCCAACCGCCCGCGCGCACCAATACCAAGCGAGTGGCGCGCATTCCGCCACGCGCTCGTCCGTGACCACGGCGCTGTCGATTTCCGCGCCTGCCTGAACATGGCGTGGGACCTGGGGGTTGTGGTTTTGCCGCTGAGCGACGCGGGCGCGTTCCATGGCGCCTGCTGGCGGATCAACCACGTCAACGTCGTCGTATTAAAGCAGGCTCACCGCTACCCGGCGCGCTGGCTATTCGACCTGATCCATGAGTTGCGGCATGCGGCCGATGACCCGGACGCGCCCGAGTTCGAAGTGGTCGAGGGAGAAGAGACGTCAGACGAGCGGCGGACCTCGCGTGATGAGCAGGTCTGCAGCTGGTTCGCCGGGCAGGTAACGCTCGACGGCGAAGCGGAAAGCCTCGTGGAGACGGCGATCGAACAGGCCGGTGGCGACCTACGTCGCTTGAAGACCGCGGTGACCTCCGTCGCCGCGCAGTCCGGAGCCGATGTCTCGGCACTGGCCAACTATGCCGCCCACCGCCTTTCCCTACAGAGGGTGAACTGGTGGGGTGTCGCAGCCAATCTTCAGGACACCTCTTACGACCCGCTAATCTTCACGCGGGATGTCTTCTTCCAGCGGTTCGCCTTTGAGGGCCTCAGCGAAACCGATCTGGACCTCTTAACCCTGGCTCTCCACGACGAGGCCGCCGATGGCTGACGATCCTGAGTTTGACCAGCAGGCCTTCACGCCGCTCAAGGTCAAGTGCACTGACAGCGACTGCGAGACTGGGCATCATGCCTTTAGCCCTAATCGAAAGAAGAAGAACTGGGCCAAGTCCTATGAAGGCGAGTGCCGCGAATGCGGCGTGAAGCTGATCGACTGGGATCGCGTCAAGCAGAGGGATATCAGGGACGTCGAAGGCGTGTTCGGCGAACTGCAACATGAGCTGATCCGCCATGTTTTCTTCCATGCGCCCTTTGACGAGAAGGCGCGCGCGGAGGCCGCGAAGCTAGGCCGGCAAGGCTTGCGCGCGAAAGTCCGGCCCTACCTTGAGAAAAAGATCGGCCCCGCAAAGATTTGGCGGGATGGCACCCAGACCCCGAAAGAAGGCAGCGCGATCCACTTCGGACAGCACGCTACTGCCACCTGCTGCCGAAAATGCATCGAATATTGGCACGGTATCCCGCGCGGCCACGACTTGACCTCGGCCGAACTCGACTACTGCACTGGCTTGGTGCTGGCCTATCTTGAACAGCGGATGGCTGTCCTGATGGCGCAGCCCCCGGGCGTCTCGAAAGAGACTGACTTGTTCACGCCGAGCCCGAAGATCAGCGGCGAAACGGATCGGCTGGAGCCCACGGTCTAATGGCCAAGAAGCCTATCGACACCCCAGCCTTCACGGCGCGCATGCGTGCAAAGATCGTGCGCCCTGAAACCCGGGAAATCCTGATCAGCCGACTGGCGGGCTCTGATCAAGAGGCAGACCTGACCGTGCCTCCAAACTGCGACGGCCTGGGGCGTGTGCGTCACTTCCGTCGGGCCACGCCGGACGGGTGGCCGTTGAATCCCTTGCCCATCGATCCCGCCGCGCGGGCGCTTGGACGTCCAGGCGGCGACTTGGCGCGCGCGCAGGTGTTCCAAAATGCGGCTTGCGGCTGGCGCTGCTGGTATTGCTTCGTTCCCTTCGAAATGCTCACGGGAAATGAAAGTCTGGGCGCGTGGATGACCGCAGACCGGCTGGTGTCGCTGTATGCCGCTGAGCACGATCGTCCCGATATCATCGACCTCTCCGGTGGGTCGCCCGACCTAACGCCCGAATGGGTGATCTGGATGATGGACGCCTTGGAAAACGCTGGCCTGACGACCAGCACCTATCTGTGGTCAGACGACAACCTTAGCACAGACTATGTCTTCACTGAGTTGACCGACGCCCAGCGGGACCAACTGGTTGGCTACCCCAACTATGGCCGGGTCTGCTGCTTCAAGGGCTTCGACGCCGAGTCCTTTGCTTTCAACACAGGCGCTAGACCGGATGATTTTGAAGCTCAATTCGGGCGGTTCGGTCGCTATCTCGATCTCGGCCTTGACGTTTATGGGTACGTGACCCTGACGGGCGCTGATTTAGCGGCCGTGACCCGAGGCGTGCCGGCCCTTCTCGATAGACTACAAACGCTCGATCCCAATTTACCGCTGCGGTTAGTTCCGCTCAGCATCGGCAATTTCTCGCCCACTCAGGAACGCGAAGCGCGGGGCGGGCAGCATCTTTTCGAGGCGGCCGCTCCGGTGCAGGCAGCAGCTATCGCCCTTTGGACCACCGAGATGGAGCGCCGTTTCCCGGCCGAGCAGCTCGAGCTGGCGATCGTCGACGTGCCGTTGAGGTCGCGGACGTGAGCGCTTTCCAGGGCATTCCGCCGGCGTGGGCGCCGTCCTTTCCGGACCTGGTAGGCTCTTCCAGGGGACGTCACCCCATCGAGCTGCTCGCCGAACTGACGGGCGACCGCAGTGCCGTTGCCCAGCGTCTCGCGCGGGAGGCATCAGTTATTCCTGTCCGCCAGTCTCCCATGCCGCAAGGCGACGGCTTGGCCTTGCCGCATCCCCTGGATTCGGAATGGCGGTTCAATGCCGACACAGCCCACGGGCTGGTAATGCGGACGATCGAGGCCACCAAGCCTGGTGACACGATCCTTCTGTTGGGCGTTCCAACGGTAGTCCTAGCCGCCGCCGAGACTGATGCCGACCGAAGTTTCGTTGTAGCTTGCGAAGAAAACATCATCGGTGTTGGCCTTATGGCTCGGATCGCCTGCGATCCACGGTTTCAAGACCCAGTGGCTGCGAACTGCGCCGCTGCGATCGTTGATCCACCCTGGTATCCCAAGATGTTCGCTGGCCTCCTGGGACAGGCTGCTGCGGCTTGTCGAGTTGGCGGCACATTGTTCATAGGAGCTCCGCCGCTTGGGGTTCGGCCGACATCTGAGGTCGAGCGGCACGAAGCGCTGGCGACTGCGGCCGACATCGGTCTCGCACTGGTCATCGAGAGCCCCGAAAAACTGGTCTACAGGACCCCAGCGTTCGAGCAGGCGGCCATGGAGGCCGCTGGCCTGCGCCTCCAACTGCCCACGTGGCGGCATGGCGACCTCTTGGTCTTTCGAAAGGATAGGAGCGGCCGCTCCCCAGCCTTGCCACCAGCGCCGCCCGCCTTCGAGCTGACGCTAAATGGAATCCGCCTGCGGTTGCTCGCTGGTCCAACTACGGCGTCGAAGCTGATCACCCCGATCGCCAAGGATGAAGTCTTTCCCAGCGTTAGCACGCGGGCACCCGGCCGCGCCGGCGCCAATCTGTGGACTAGCGGTAATCGGGCGTTTCGATGCCCGCCCGCCGCGACTCTCACTGCGTTGCAGTTGCTAGCGGCCGAAAATGACCTGTGGCCGAAAAGACTCGGTCCGATGGGAAAGGAGTCCGTGGATTCAACGTCCATTGACCCGATTCACCTGATTCCCGAACTTGCGCGAATCGCTGCGCGCGACCATGCGCATATGGCCGCGCTGGTGGGGGTGTCGTCTTGGAACCAGGCTGCGAACGACGCGCGATTCTTGAACGGCTCCGCCGCCACGTTCCGGCAAACTCTGCTTGGGGTCGCCGCCTAAGCGGGCAGCTGGGCCAGACTGAGATCACCGTCGGCGTTCATCTTGCCATCTTCGTCGAGCCCTTTCTCACGGCCGTCCTGGATGGCCGCAAGACGATCGAGTCCCGCTTTGGCATCCATAGACGGCCGCCTTATCGCTGTGTTGATCGGAATGACATTATTCTGATCAAGCGCAGCGGCGGCCCCATAGTTGGGGTTGCCCAAGCTGGAGCCGCCACGTTCCACCAATTGTCACCGACAGTGCTTTCCGACATCCGCGAGCGGTTCGCAGGCCAACTCTTCGCCCTCGACGAGGACTTCTGGGAAAGCCGCGCCGACAAGCAGTACGCCACGCTGATTGAACTAAACGACCCGTCGGAAATCACGCCGTTCCCGTTTCCTAAGCGTGACCGCCAGGGCTGGGTTATCATTGACCGGCGCCCGGAGCGGGAGCCGCAATTGGCTTTCCGATGATCATCGTGCTCGCCGGGGCCATCGGCAGCGGCAAAAGCACCCTTTGCGCAGAGTTGGCGGCCGCCCATGGAGCCCACCGGGCGAGCTTCGGCGATTACGTGAGGTACTTGGCCGGACAGCGCGGCCTGGACGTAACCCAGCGAACCGTGCTGCAGGATCTCGGCCATGAATTAGTTGAAGCTGATTCCCGTGCCTTTTTGGATGGCGCGTTGGACTGGAGCAGCCATCTACCAGGGAAAGATCTGGTGCTGGATGGCTTGCGGCACACGAAGATACTCGCCGCGCTACGGGCGCGCGCAATCGATTCCAATGACCCGATGGTGCTCATTTACTTGGATACTTCATTGGACGTGCGTCAGGCTCGAGTCGCTTCCCGTGGCGTGAGCCTTACCAAGATGATTGCAGACGAACAGCACCCGGCCGAGCTTGACCTTTACGAGGGCCTGCGTGGCGCTGCGGACCTCGTCCTGATGGGGGACAAGCCAATCGAGGAGCTTCGCGATGAGGCTCTGAACTTTCTTGCAGCGCTAAATAGCTGACCGTGCACGGAAGACCTGTTAGAACAAGATGAGAACAAATGGACACTGAGTCTTGAGCCAACGCACCGGAAGCGCCGATCTGCCTCTCCATGGCGGCCGTGTGCCCGCCTGGCTCGCGGACCGCATGACGGCGCTCGGCGTGGTGATGTGCGAGACCATCATCCACCATTACGGGCGAGACGAACTGCTGCGGCGGCTGGCGCATCCATTCTGGTTCCAGGCCTTCGGCTCTGTGATGGGCATGGACTGGCATTCGTCCGGGATCACAACAAGTGTCCTGGGCGCCCTGAAACGCGGTCTGACGCCGCGGGCCAGGGAGCTTGGGCTCCATGTGTGCGGTGGCCGCGGCAAGCACTCCCGACAGACGCCGGCAGAACTTATCGCGCTTGGTGATCGGCTCGGGTTCGATGGCGGAGCGTTGGCCACCACCAGCCGGCTGGTCGCGAAGGTGGACAGCGCTGCTGTCCAAGATGGTTTTGACCTCTACCTGCATGGCTTCATCGTTAGCGACGACGCTCGCTGGGTTGTGGTGCAACAAGGCATGAAGGGCGACGCTGGCCAAGCGCGCCGTTATCACTGGCTCTCCGAGGGCTTGGAGAGCTTCGTCGATGCGCCTCACGTCGGCATCGAGGGCGAAACCCAGGGCGAAATCCTCAACCTCACCGATCTGCGCGCGGCGGCTTCACGCACCGCCCAGATCGAACTGCTAGACGCGTTGG
>Ga0182013_10009574_pt1 | contig 10184 bp, 9 predicted proteins | sample 612S2MmetaG_FD_120487 | JGI IMG/M metagenome (GOLD analysis project Ga0182013, IMG submission 120487) | Permafrost microbial communities from Stordalen Mire, Sweden - 612S2M metaG | ecosystem: Environmental > Terrestrial > Soil > Wetlands > Permafrost | place: Sweden: Stordalen | collected...
ACCGGCTGCGGCCCCTCATCGCCAAATACGCCGAATTGTTGAGCCGAAACAGCGCCTTCACCGAGACATTCGGACTCGTCTGAAAATGAGGGGATGGCTGAGGGCCGAGGCGGGAATCTTTGTCCACGACAAAGAGATCCTTATTCGTTGCTGCCCACTTATGATCGTCGAACTCCACGAGACGACCTTCGAGGGTCGGCGTCTCTCAATTCCGGACCTTGTCACGATGGCGAAGGAGTTGGGCTATACAGTGAAGGATAACCGCCGCAACGTCTACGTCTTTGAGAACCTCGCCCTGGGTCTCTCTCCGGCGCAGTGATCGCCATTCAGTCGAATCCCAATGCCGCTCTCTCCGGCCCGAAGGGCTTTTACAGGGACGCCATATTGGCGTTAGGGCGACAAGATAAGGAATCACAAATTCTGTAAGTTCTTCCTCGCGCTCCAGCTCTTCCCCCGGTCGCGCTGGGCGACGACGAGGCGGCGCTAGTTTGTCCGCCATTTCAATAGCCCGCGCATTATGTTTTCTGAAAAACACAAAACGTGCTATTCTACCCTCATCGCCCCTCCCGCTCCCCGATGCGCGCCATGCCCAAGACCCGCAAGCCATCCCGCCCCGCCGGGCCGCCCGCACAGCCGCCGTCCGCGCCTCCGCCTCCCCGCCGAACGGCGATGCGGCGGGCGACGGCGGAGCGGAAGTTGCGCATCCTGGAGCGGCTGACCGCGGGCGTCTCTTTTACACATATATAGCGCGTAGAAAACCTCACGATCCGCCGCGTGCGGCAGATCATCGCCGAGATGCTGGCCAAGCGCGAGGTCGATCCGCCCGCCGGCTTCGTTGCGTTGCAGATCGCCCGGCTCAGCGACGCGATGCAGGTCGCCCACACGATGATGACGGAGGGCGACCTCAAGGCGATGGACCGGGTGATCCGGCTTGCCGGCGAGCTCGACCGCGATCACGGTTACGGCCGCGCCGAGATCGCCGCCGCGCCGGCGCGCGAGCTGCCGTTGGCGAAGCCGGCGCCCGCCGAAGTCGAGGCGGAAATTTTCCGCCCGGCAAAGCCCTGAAACAACGCGAAACGCGGCAGGAAAGGCGCGCCCCTCGCCCTGCCCTCCGCCACGAGCGGGAGAGGGGCGCGCGATCCAACCGCCGCCGCCTCACAGCTGCGAGCGGTCGATCGCGCGTTCCGCTTCGGGTATCGATTCCGGCCGGCCGACGTGCAGCCAGATGCCGTCGAGGCGCACGCCGTAGAGCCGGCCCTGCTCGGCGGCGCGGAAGAAGAACGGCGCCAGCTTGAAGACGTCCTCCTTCACCGTTTCGAACAATTGCGGCTTGATGACGCCGACGCCGGCGTAGACGAACGGCGCGACGTGGCGCGGGTCGCGCTTCGTCAATCGGTTGAAGGGATCCATGGTGAAGTCGCCCGGCCAGTCGACGCCGACGGCGCCGGCCGCCTGGGCGACGAGCAGCAGCGCGTCCATCCGCCCCGGATCGAAGAACTTGATCAGCCGGTCGAGTTCGGAGCGCGGCCCCTCGATCCACAGCGCGTCGGTGTTGCAGATGAAGAACGGCGCGTCGCCGATCAGCGGCAGCGCCTTCTTGATCCCGCCGCCCTGGTCGAGCAGCCTGGCGCGCTCGTCGGAAATGACGATCTGCGGCGCGACGCGGGTCGTCAGATGCGCCTCGATCTGGTCGGCGAGCCAGTGCACGTTGACGATCGCCTTGCCGACGCCGGCCTCGGCGAGCCGGTCGAGGCAATGGTCGATCAGCGTCCGCCCGGCGACCTTGACCAGCGGCTTGGGGATCGCATCGGTGATCGGCCGCATGCGCTGGCCGAGCCCGGCGGCGAACACCATCGCGGTCGAAGGCGTCGGCCTGGGCTTCGACTCGGGCGTCGGCTTGGGCATCGGCTCATGGCTCCAGGCTCGCCGACCCGCCTTCGCCGAGCGCGCGCGGCAGGCAGCCCTCGAACCAGCCCCTCAGCGGCCGCAGCAGCGGATGGGCGAGGTTGCGCGCCAGCCGGCGTTCGACCAGCGGCAGCAGGGCGAGATATTGCGGCTTGCCGTCGCGGCGGTCGAGTCGGGTGAAGATGCCGAGCAGCTTGGTCGCGCGCTGCGCCGCCATCGCCGCGTAAGTCCCGGCGAAGGCTGCGGCGTCGAAGCTCGGGTCGCGCTCGCCGCGCAGCCGCACATAGAGCGCGATGAGCCGCAGCTCGAGCTCGACCGGCACGTCGACCCGCGCGTCCTGCAACAGCGAGGCGACGTCGTAGGCCGGCGGGCCGACGACCGCGTCCTGGAAGTCGATCAGGCCGAGCCGGCTCAGGCCCGCGCGGCCGTAAAGCCAGTGCAGGTTGGGCGAATGGTAGTCGCGCAAGGTCCAGGTCGTCGGCTGGGCGAGGATCGGCGCCAGCAGCTCCCGCCACAGGCCGAGGAACACCTGGCGGGCGCCGGAGGCCGGCGTGACGCGCGCGGCGGTCGGGGCGTACCAGTCGAGCGCCAGTTCGACCTCGACCAGCATGGCGTCGATGTCGTAGGTCGGCAGCGCGTAGGCCTCGTCGTCGATCGGCAGCGCGCGCGGCAGCTCGCGCGCGTGCAGATCGGCGAGCAGCGCCGTCGCCTCGGCGTAGCGCTCGGGGTCGGGCCCGCGCGCGTCGGCGATGGTCTCGGCGCCGAAATCCTCGATCAGCGCCAGACCGGCGGCGATATCGTGGGCGTAAGTTCGCGGCGTCGAATAGCCCTGGCCGCGCAGGCCCTCGGCCATGGCGAGGTAGGCGCGGATGTCGGGCGACAGCTTGGCGATCGCCGCATAGGGTTTGCCGTAGCGCAGGATCGGGCCGTCGGGCCGCGGCGGCGAGATCATCAGGATCGCGGCGGCGCCGTCGGGCTTGGTCAGCCGCTCATAGGCGCGGACCGAGGCGTCGCCGGCGAGCGGGACGCGCTCGCCCTCCGCCCAGCCGGCCTGGCGCAGCAGCCGCTCGATCGCGCGCGCGCGCCGCCAGCGAACGCCGAGCGCTCCGAACGCGCGCACCTCGGCGCGACGGAACTCGGGGCCGTAGGCCGGGTCGAAATGGAGCGCGATCTCCAGCCGGTCGGCGGGGAGGGCGCTCGGCGCGCGCTCCGGCCATTCGACCATCGTCACGGCGCCGTCGATCGCTTCGTCCCAGCCGATCTGGGCGAGTTCGTCGTCGCCGCGCAGACGGTAGAAGTCGGCGTGGACGACCGGGAATCCAGGGCCGTCGTAGACCTGCATCAGGGTGAAGGTCGGGCTCGGCGCCTCGAGCCCAGGATCGTCGGCAAGCGCGCGCAGGACGGCGCGAACGAGCGCAGTCTTGCCGGCGCCGAGGTCGCCGGACAGCGCGATGAAATCGCCCGGCCGGACGAAGCTCGCGAGCTGTCGGGCGAGCGTCGCGGTCGCCGCTTCGTCGACGAGCGCGATCGCTTCGCCGTCGCCTTGCGTCGCCGCCGCCATCTCAGGCCGCCGCGCTCGCCTGACGCGGCGCGCCGTCGATCGGGAATACGCAGGTCACGGTCGTGCCCTCGCCGTAGACCGAGTCGATCTGGACCCGGCCGCCGTGCAGCTCGACCAGCGCCCTGACGATCGACAGACCGAGGCCGGGGCCGCGATGGCGCGAGCCGCCGGTGTGGCTCTCGAAGCGGTCGAAGACGCGGTCGAGCACGTCGTTGGGAATGCCGCGGCCGCGGTCGCTGACCTTGAACACGATCTCGTCGCCGCGGCGCATCGCCGCCAGCGTCACCGTCTGCCCCGGCGCGGAGAAGCCGATCGCGTTGGAGAGCAGGTTGAACAGCACCTGGCGGATGCGCCGGCCGTCGGCGCGCAGCGAACCGACGTCGTCGGTGGCGACGATGCGCAGCTCGATCTTCGAATCGCTGAGCCGGTCCTGCACGCCCTCGGCCGCCGCCTTCATGGCCTCGACGACGTCGACGTCCTCCGGCCTCAGCTCGAGCGCGCCGGCGTCGATCGAGGCGAGGTCGAGAATGTCGTTGATGATCGCCAGCAGCGCCGCCGAGGACTTGGTGATGAAGCCGGCGTATTCGAGCTGCCGGGGATTGAGCGGGCCGACGCCGCCGTCGGCCAGGAGCTGGGTGAAGCCGATGATGTTGGTCAGCGGCGTGCGCAGCTCGTAGGAGACGTGGTTGACGAAATCGTTGCGCAGCTTCTCGGCGCTGATCAGGGCCTGATTGCGTTCAGTCAGCGCGCGCTCGACGTTGGCGCTCGCGGTCACGTCGAGGAAGGTCAGCAGCGTCGCGCCGTCGGGCAGCGGCAGGGCGGCGCAATCGAGCGCCAGGCCGTCCTTGCGCGCCACCCGCATCTCGAAGCCGCGCCGTTCCTCCGGCAGATCGACGATCCGCGCGCGCAAGCCGTCCCACAATTGCCCGTCGTCGAGCAGCGGCGCGCACAGGCGCGCCAGTTCGTCGATGTGCGGCCGGTCGACGGCGCGCGCCGGGTCGAAGCGCCACATTTCGGCGAACGCCGGGTTGATCAGCTTCATCCGCCCGTCGGCGCCAAACACCGCCACGCCTTCCTTCAGCGCGTCGAGCGTCTCGCCCTGCACCCGGGTCATGGCGTTGACCTGCGAGGCGAGCGCGTAGCTCTGGGTCGCGTCGTCGAACAGGTAGGTGACGCCGCCTTGCGGATTGGGGCTGGCGACGACGCGCAGCGCGCGCCCGTCGGGCAGATGCCAGACGCTCTCGATCGGCTCGATCGCCTGATAGGCGGCGAGCGCCTGCGCCTTCCAGCTGCGGAAATCGGCCTGCTCGGGCAACTGCCGCGTCGAGCGCAGGCGATCGAGAATCTCGCCGTTGGTCGGCTGCGAATCGAGGAAGGCGGGATCGAGCGACCAGATCTGGCGGTAGGCGGCGTTGTAGAAGGTCAGCTTCTTGGCGCGGTCGAAGATCGCCACGGCGGTCGACAGCTGGTCGAGCATGCGCGAATAGGCGTCGAGGTGACGCTCCATCTCGACGCGCGCAGTCTCGAGCTCGGAAAGATCGCTGGCGAGACCGGCGGCGCCGTCGGCGGTCGCGACCTCGGTCGCCTCGAACAGCTTGCGGCCGCCGGCGACGACCGCCGGCGCGCGCCGCCGCCAGACGCCGCTGTCGGCCCGCGCCTGCGCCGCTTCGGCGCCGAGCGCCTGATCGAACAGCTCGACGCCGCGCGCGACCGCGTCGGCGCCGTCGGCGGCTTCGACCGCGCGCGCGTAGGCGAGATTGGCCCAGGCGATCCTGCCGTCGACGCCGCGCGTCCAGGCGGGGCCCGGGATCGCGTCGAGCAAGGCGCGCAGCGCGTCGAGCGCGGCGTTGGCCTGAGCGTGGCTGTCGCGCAGTCGCGCGAGCTGCAGCCGTTCGCCGGAAACGTCGAGGATGCGCACCACGGCGCAGCCGGCGACGGCGCGGCCGTCGATCTCGAAATGGCGGCCCTTGAGGCTCGCGGCGGCGAGCGAGAACGCTTCGCCGCGGCCGAGCAGCCGCTCGACCGCCTGCTGCAGGTTCGCCGCTATGGCGGGTTCGAGCCATGAGGCGAAGGCCAGCACGCGGCGCGGCGAGGGCGCGTCGGCGACGAGCGAGAAGTCGCCTTCAATGCGCGGCTCGCCGTCGGGCCGATCCCAGGCGAGCAGGATCTGCGGTTCGCTGGCGAGGAACAGGTTGGCGCGGTCGAGCGCGGCGCGGGTGCGGGTGAGCTCGCTGGCGAGTTCGGCTTAGCGCTGGGTCAAGCGCCGCCGGCCGACGAGGTGCAGCGAGGCCGTGAGCACCGAGAAGAACAACAGCAGCAGGATGACGAGGCCGCTGAGGTCGGTGGCGAACGGCTCCTCGAGCGCGAGCGGCCCGCCGCCCGCTTCCGCCCGCGCCGCGCCGGCGGCGCAGCACAGCGCGACGACGACGAGCGGCGCGACGGCGCGGCAGGCGAGCGCACGAAGAGACGGGCCTCCCGACCGGATGCGCGCCCTCGCCGATCGCGTCGTTAGTTGCAAGCCTCGGCCCCCAGAGACCTTCGCGGGCGCGCCCGCCGCCGGGCGCCGCCGCCGCCGATCGTCCTCTTACCGCCGCGAGGAACGAATCAACGTCCTCCAGATTTACGCAAAGCCGCCAAGAAAGTCGTTAACCGAATGTTGGCGAATATTGTCTGAAATTGGATGTAGATTCAAAATGTCGCGACAAAGCGGGCGCCGCCGCGCTTTTCGCGCGCTCAGCGGATCAGGCCGAGGATGTCCTTGACCGCGTCCATGTTCGGCTGGGCGATCAGCCGCGCCTTGCGCGCGCCTTCGGCGAGCACCGAGTCGACATAAGCCGGATCGGCGTTGAGCCGCAGGATCTCGGCGCGGATCGGCGCGAGCGTCGTCGCCGTCAGCTCGGCGAGCGCAGACTTGAACTGCGAGAATGGGCCGCCGCCGAAGCGCCGCAACACGTCGGCCTTAGTCTCGTCGGCGAGCGCGGCGTAGATGCCGACGAGATTGTCGGCCTCGGGCCGGCCCGCCAGGCCTTCGACCTCGCTCGGCAGCGCGCCGGGGTCGGTCTTCGCCTTGCGGATCTTGGCCGAGATCGCGTCGGCGTCGTCGGTGAGCGCGATCAGCGAATATTCCGAGGGGTCCGACTTCGACATCTTTTTCGACCCGTCGCGCAAGCTCATCACGCGCGTCGCCGGCCCCTGGATCAGCGGCTCGGGCAGGGGGAAGAACGCGTCGCCGAATCCGAGCTCGGCGATCTGAGCGGCGAAGTCGTTGTTGAATTTCTGCGCGACGTCGCGCGTGAGCTCGAGATGCTGCTTCTGGTCGTCGCCGACCGGCACGTGGGTGGCGCGATAGAGCAGGATGTCGGCCGCCATCAGCACCGGATAGTTGTAGAGGCCGACGGAAGCGTTCTCGCGGTCCTTGCCCGCCTTCTCCTTGAACTGGGTCATGCGGTTGAGCCAGCCGAGGCGCGCGACGCAATCGAGCGCCCAGGCGAGTTCGGCGTGCTCGGCGACGCGGCTCTGGTTGAAGACCGTGTTCTTGTTCGCGTCGATGCCGCAGGCGAGGAACGCCGCGGTGACCTCGCGCGTCGTGCGACGCAGCGTCGCAGGGTCGTGCGGCATCGTCATCGCGTGCAGGTCGACGACGCAATAGAGGCAGGGGTGGGTCTTCTGCATCTCGACGAAGCGTTTGAGCGCGCCGAGATAATTGCCCAGATGCAGATTCCCGGTCGGCTGCACGCCGGAGAACACCAGTTCAGGAAATTTCGCCATTTCGGTCCGCGTCGCCTCTTTCGTAAGCGAGCGGCCTTATCGCAACCGATCGGCGCCGGCGCAAGAGGACGGCGCGCGTCTACAGCTCGCCGTCGGCCTCTTGTAGGCGCGGCCGTCGGCCGCGCCCTGTTCATGAAAGTCGGAAATGGACAGCGTTTGCGCGCCGGACGCGCTCGCCGCGCGCGTCTACAGGTTCAGTGATTGGCCGCGGCTCACGCGGCCATCGTCAGAAAGGGTGGTATTGGAACATCCAGGTTTCGGTCAGCGTCTCGCCGTTGGCCTGCAGGAAGCAGCGCAGCTCGACGGGATCGGCGCCGTCGACGGTCAGGTCGAACTCGGCCCGCCAGTGGCCGGGCACGTCGTCGGGAACGGCCTCGATCAGGCGGTAGCCCTGCAGCGAGCCGCGCGAGGCGGTCACCACCATGTCCGGTTTGACGCCGTAGGGCAGGGTCGCGAGCGGGCCGCCGAGGAATTCGACGACGAACTTGCGCACGCCCGCCGGGCGCGGCAGGCCGGGCTGGCCGCCGCGGCCGAGGCGCGTCGCGACGCACCGCGCCAGTTTGGGCGGATAGGGCTCGTCGGCGAGCCAGTGCAGGCGATAGTTCAGCGCAATCTCGGCGCCGGCGGGCGGCGGCTGGTCGGGCACCCACATCGCGACGACGTTGTCATGGATCTCGTCGTCGGTCGGAATCTCGCACAGCTGGATCCAGCCCTTGCCCCAGCCCGAGCCGTCGGCGGCCGGCATCGGCTCGACCCACAACGTCGGCCGCCGGTCGTAATAGACGCCGTCGAGGTAGTGATCGAACACGCGGTCGCGCTGGCTGAGGCCGAACCCGCGCGGGTTGTTGTCGGTGAAGGCGGAAATCATGATGCGCGGCGGATTGTTGAGCGGCCGCCACAGCCGTTCGCCGTTGCCCGACCACATCGATAGGCCGTCGGAATCGTGCACCTCGGGGCGCCAGTCGATCGCCGTCGTCTTCTTCGTCTCCGAGTACCAGTACATCGACGTCAGCGGCGCGATGCCGAAGCGCGTGACGGCGGCGCGCACGAACAGGGTCGACTCGATGTCCATCGTCACGCCCTTGCCGCGCTTGAGCGCGAAGCGGTAGGCGCCGACGATCGACGGCCCCTCCATCAGCGCGTAGACGATCAGCGTGTCGTCGGTCTCCTGCGAATCGACATAGAATTGGGTGAAGTCGGGAAACTCCTCCGGGTGGTCGGCGACCGCGACGTCGAGCGCGACGCCGCGCGCCGACAGGCCGTATTGGTGCAGTTCGCCGATGGCGCGGAAATAAGCGGCGCCGAGAAAGGCGACCCAGTCGTTCTTGCGCCAGTCGAGCGCGCCGTCGCGCGCCTCCTGGATGCGCAGGCCGGCGAAGCCGGCGCCCTGCGGCAGGCCGTGCGCCACCGAGTCGGCGGGCATGTCGAAATAGGATTGATCGTAGACGATCTTCCGCGCCTGGCCGTTCTCGACCGCGTACATGTCGACGGCCTTCTGGAAGAACAGGCCGAGGTGGAAGAAGGTGACCGGAAAGCGTCCGGGACCGTCGGCGAACAACGCGTGGTCGGGGCGAAAGCGGATCTTGCCCCATTCCTCGTAGTTGATCTTCTGGACGATGTCGGGCGCGGGACGGGGCGGCGGCGCATACGGACCGTGCGCCTTCTCGCGCGCCTGCGCCTTGAGCAGATCGAACGAAAAAGCCGACGGTTCGCCAAAGGTGAGTCCGTCCGGCGCCGCGGTTGCGGATTCGCCGATGGCGGAGACCGCCGCGGCGGCGGCTGCGCCCTTCAACAGCGTGCGGCGGTCAACGGTGTTCGTCATAGCCGACCTTCATTTTCGCGCGATCAAGCAGGATAGTGACGCTTCGTTACGATTCGACCAATTCGCCGCACAGGTCCGCGCCAGGGTTAACGGCGCACAAATGTGAGATAGACCGGCGTCCGGCCGGCGACCCGCGCCTTGGTTTCATAACGGGTCGGGGCCCAGTCGCCCCACGGCCGGCGCCAGCCTTCGGCATCCTCGGCCAGCCAGCGAAAGTGAGGCGAATCGAGAAACCGGGCGAGCGTCCAGCCGGCGTAATCGTCGATGTCGGTGGCGAAGCGCACCGTCGCGCCCGGCCGCGCGGCGCGCGCGAGCTCGGCGACGGTCTGGCGGGAAACGACGCGCCGCCGGTTGTGGCGGCGCTTTGGCCACGGGTCGGGATAGAGGATGAACACGCGCGACAGCGCGGCGTCGGGCGTCGCTTCGATCAGCGGTCGCGCGTCGCCCGCCCGCAGCCGCACGTTGCCGACGCCGTCGCGCTCGATCGCCGCCAGCGCCTTGGCGATTCCGTTGAGGAACGGCTCGCAGCCGATGAAGCCGACGTCGGGATGGGCGAGCGCCTGGGCGACGAGATGTTCGCCGCCGCCGAAGCCGATTTCGAGCCACAGCTCGCGCGGCGCGAAACCGAACAGCGGCGCGCCGGCGGCGAGCCGCGCGGCGTCGACTTCGAGCCTCGGCAAGAGGTCGGCGACGAGCTGCGCCTGGTGCGGGCGCAGCGGCTTGCCCTTGCTCCGCCCGTAGAGGGTGCGGCGCGTCGGCGCTTCGGGCGTCGGTTCCGCCAATGCTCTTTACGCGAGGTGGGAGCGCAGCCGCTCGGCGAGGTCGGTCTTCTCCCACGAGAAGGCGCCGTCGTCCTCGGGCGCGCGACCGAAATGGCCGAAGGCGGAGGTGCGGGCGAAGATCGGCCGGTTGAGCTTCAGGTGCTCGCGGATGCCGCGCGGCGACAGGTCCATCGAGTCCATCAGCGCCTGTTCGAGCTTGCTCTCGTCGACGTGGCCGGTCCCGTGCAGATCGGCGTAGATCGACAGCGGCTTGGCGACGCCGATGGCGTAGGAGAGCTGCAGCGTGCAGCGGTCGGCGAGGCCCGCGGCGACGACGTTCTTGGCGAGATAGCGCGCAGCGTAGGCG
>Ga0182013_10009575_pt1 | contig 10184 bp, 8 predicted proteins | sample 612S2MmetaG_FD_120487 | JGI IMG/M metagenome (GOLD analysis project Ga0182013, IMG submission 120487) | Permafrost microbial communities from Stordalen Mire, Sweden - 612S2M metaG | ecosystem: Environmental > Terrestrial > Soil > Wetlands > Permafrost | place: Sweden: Stordalen | collected...
ATGCGCACCACCGCGACCATGATGTTCGGCGTCGGCGAGACCGTCGATCAGCGCATCAACCACTTCGAGGTCGTCCGCCGCCTGCAGGAGGAGACGGGCGGATTCACAGCATTTATCCCCTGGAGCTTCCAGCCCAAAAACACCGCTCTCGGCGGCCGCGGCTGGGATGAAGCCACCAGCGTTGAATATCTCAAGGTCCTGGCCATCGCCCGCCTCTATCTCGACAACATTGAGAACGTGCAGGCCAGTTGGGTCACGCAGGGCCTCAAGGTACTCGAAGTGGGTCTCCACTTCGGCGGCAACGATGTGGGCTCGGTGATGCTGGAAGAGAATGTGGTCAAAGCCGCGGGCACCAGCAACTGCACCACGGAAGAAGAGCTGCGCAGAATCATCCGCGACGCCGGCTTTAAACCGGTCCAGCGCGATACTCTTTACCGCACCATGTTTTTGAACTGATGACCAAAGAGTCAAAGCACGCCAAGACCAGTGATCTATCAAGGCACCTCTGTGATGCAATGCTCGGGTGCTTACCGCAGACTCTTGCACCGAGCAGGAAGCTCAATACTTGGTGTGTGCTCACATCAACAGTCGGAAATCGGCTTTGTATTGGGTCTACCACTCAAAGAAGCAAATAGAGGTCTTTTTGAGATGTGAGGACTCCCCAGAGATATGCAACGTAATTCAAAGCAAGTTGCCGTTGGGGATAACGCTAAAGCAACGCCCTCATCCACGCAAAGGAATTGCGATATCCACTCCGCTGTTCTTCTTCGTTCAAACCGAAGACCAGGCGCGAAACATGGGGCCACTTCTTGAATTGCTCGCGTCAAACGGATTCGCACCAAAGGCTGCAGGCCGCAAACCCACTCTTTCATATTGGGTGCCGAATTCGGAGAAGGATGGCTTCGATTCCGAAGCAAACGAGGAGGGTGAACGAGTCAAAGTCTCGGTCAATAAGTACGAGCGAAGCCCAAAGAATCGCGACGCCTGCATTCGAGCGTATGGCGCCCTATGTTCTGTCTGCGAATTCGATTTTTCCATGACGTATGGAAAAATTGGAGACGGATACATCCACGTGCATCACCTGACACCCCTTAACGCCCTCAAAGGAAAGCCGCAAAAGATCGACCCTATCAAAGACCTACGACCGGTATGCCCGAATTGCCACGAGATGCTTCATAAGACTGACCCGCCATACACCATCGAAAGGCTCAAAGAGATCATTGTGAGGGCGAATGACCTCGGACTTGGATCGAAGATATCTCGTCACGAAGCATAGAATCAACTCGTGTACGAATGGGACGAAGCCAAGCGCGAAGGGAATCTGATGAAGCACGGCTACGACTTCGCCGACGCTGACATGGTTTACGAAAACCCCGACAAACTCACGCTTTATCCCGCCCGGCGCGGTGAGTCGCGATTGCAGGACATTGCTGTTGTCAATGTCGATGGCGTGATTTTGACGCTCGTCTATGTCCTTCGGGGATACAATGTACGTGTCATTTCGTTTCGGAAGGCTTCAAGAAAGGAGCGGCGCGCTTATGACAATTTCAGGGCACAAAAGCAAAACTGACTGGAAACGTGTCGAGCGCGAATACGACTCAGACGCTCCCATCCCATACGACCCCGAAGACGGCCCTTACGACCCAAATGACGACGCAGCCGTTGAAGCCTATCTCAAAGAGGCAACGATCTGGGTCGGTTGGCCCAATCCGGTGATGGTGCAGAAGGACGGAGTTCCCGTCAATCAGGACAAGCCGGCAGCCTCCGAGGACAGTGAGCCGCACGCCAAGGCCTCATAAAAGCAGAACAACACCAGCAAAGCCTCGCCTCGCCCCTTTACCGCTACAATGACCTCATCTTGTCCCCCCGGAGGCCCTCATGCGTCCCTCCTTTTCCCTGGGCATTGAAGAGGAATACCAGACCATCGATCCCGTCACCCACGACCTGCGCTCGCACATCGAGTCAGAGATGCTGGCGGCCGGCAAGCTCCGCCTTCAGGAGCGCGTCAAGGCCGAGATGCACACCTCGGTCGTCGAGGTCGGAACCCGCGTCTGCCGCAACATCGACGAGGCCCGCGAAGATATCTACGAGCTGCGCCGCGAGATGGTCAAGCTGGCTCGCGAGCATGGCCTCGAACTCGTCGCCGGCGCCACGCATCCCTTCGCCGACTGGCGCACGCAGGACATTTATCCGGACCCCCGCTATCACCAGGTAGTCAAAGACCTCCAACTCGTGGCCCGAGCCAACCTTATCTTCGGCCTCCACGTTCACGTCGGCATCGAAGACCGCGAAGCCGCCATCCGCATTATGAACTCGATGCGTTACTTTCTTCCTCACATCATGGCCCTGGCCACCAACTCGCCCTTCTGGCTGGGCCTCAACACCGGCTACAAAGGCTACCGCGCCAAGGTCTTTGAGAACTTCCCCCGCACCGGCATCCCCGACGCGTTTTCCAGCTATTCCGAGTTTGAAAACTACGTCTCGCTGCTGGTCCGCACCAACTGCATCGACAACGGCAAAAAAATCTGGTGGGACATCCGCCCGCACCCGTTCTTCAACACCGTCGAAGTCCGCGCCTGCGACATCCCCCTCCGCGCCGAAGAGTCCGTGGCCATAGCCGCGCTCATCCAGGCCACGGCGGTCTATCTGTATCGTCTCCACGAGACCAACCTCGACTACCGCCAGTACGCCCGCCCTCTGCTCATGGAAAACAAATTCCGCGCCGTCCGCTACGGCCTTGACGGCAAGCTGATCGACTTCGGCAAGCAGCAGGAAGTCCCTCTGCGCGACCTCATCGACGAGTACCTCGCCCTCATCGACCCGGTCGTCGACGAGCTGGGCAGCCGCGAAGCGATCAACGGCATCCGCAAAATCCTCGAAACCGGTACCGGCGCCGACCGCCAGCTCAAGGTATTTGAAGACTCAAACCACGACCTGAAAGCCGTAGTCGACTACATGGCCCAGGAAACCGCCGCCGGCCTCTGATGAACGTGAGTCTTCTCCGAAAGCGTTGTAACATTGCCTTCTCCCTCATTTCACGGGAGCATATTGAGTGATTGGACTCGCCGAAATTCACGCCATTTGCTGCGGTCACTTGACACACATTTCCGGCGGATACGCACATTCCGCTTGCCCGTCGGGAGATACGCCGCAGAAGGTCCCGAGCGTGTGTGTCTTGGTTGAGAATGGGCAGAGCGCGTCGCACGTGCCGAACTGTGGCACGCAAAGCGGCGGGAATCCGTGAGCATCTCCACAGAGCTTCTGCCCGGCGGGGCATGTGACTCTGACCGCCGAAATACTGCATGTCTTCGCGTCGCCGGCGGTTATGGTCAAGGTTGCGGAGTCGGCCGTGGACCGCTGGCAGTCGCCGGAAAAGCCGATACCGTAATTGACTAGGCTCGTGGATCCGCTGGCTGCAATCGTAATGGTGTGGGTTGCGGTGGAGAGGCTTGTCAGTTGCCTTGTTTGATTGAAGCCCCAGACGCCTGCGGCCTGAACCGCGCCGTCAACCAAGATGGTGAAGCGGTCGGGCGTGTAGGATAGCGGCTCGATCGCTAAAGAAATGGTAAGCGTGGGAAAGCCGTTGTTCGTGATGGTGCAGGCTTTTGCAATCCCGGCGACGATTTGCACCGAACCCTTTGAATCGCAGTCGCCGCCGAACACGGTGGAGTAGTTGCCAGGGCTGGTGTTGGCGGCACCTTGTTCCGCGACCATGTGTGTGCCGTCGCTCAACGGAACGGCGCGCGTTTGCGCCTGATCTCCCACGTTCTTGAGGATGACCGTTCCGCCAGAGACGCCGGGATCGATAACCAGCGCGAACCGGCCGGGGTCGCTGACGGGCCGTACCGATTCCGTAATCGCCACCGTCCCGGGCGGCGTGACTGCCTTGCAGTATTTGGCGTCACAGGCAGCTATCGCGTTTCCGTAAATGTTGAGGCACGCGCTGTTTCCGTACTCGGCCGAGATATGTTCCTTGAGGCAAGCGCCCAGCTCGGATTGCGCGACCGCGACGCATTGCTGCTCCTGCGGTTGCTGGCAGGTTTTTTGAGCTGGCGGCGTTAGCGTGGGCGTAATCTGTTCCACCTGCTCCCACATCTCGATCACATCCTCGGCAGAACGGAAAAGCTCCTGGGCAGCAGGAGCTCCCGGCGAATCCTGATTCGCCAGCGCCTGTATGAAGTCGGGCATCATCGCGTAATTCGCCAGCCCATCCGTTTGCAGATCGTAAACTTTATTTCCGGCGGTGTAAGCCGCCAGTGGCATAAGACCGAGAGCAGCCGGCGCGGAATTCGAGGCGATGGTCACTGGATAGGAAATATCTTGCGCAAACATTCCCGTGGCCACGCCGTCCTGGTTCCCGGGAATTTCCTGCTGCAGGCCGTTCATGTCGGTTCCGAATGCGATGCCCCTGCCTCCCATAAGAAACTGACCTTGGCGGAAGGTGTCGAGAAACGAGGCAACCGGATCGCTCGTGGTCGGGTCCCAGGCGGTTCCAAGGCCAAGGACGCCGCCCAGGTTGCCAAGGCGAAGCAGATGGTCGGGGCGGATGGCGCGCTCATTTCGTGCTGACGCTCCGGACCCGTTGTAGGTGCCCCACTGCCGGATTCCGGTATGGCTGTCCATGATGGGGTAGCCGAATTGCTCGGCCAGCGAAATGGCATCCTCCGTCGACTGCTCGCCCATGTGCGCCACGTCGAGCAGCAGCCCCATCTGCATCAGTTGAAAGAAGGCCTGCTGGGTCAAACCAAGCGCGTTCTTGTTGCCGTCCCCCTGCGCGTCGGAGTAGCCGAGCGCGTTGAACTGATCCGCACTGATCGGGTTTGCGAGTACGAAACCAGGGAAGCAAGCCTGTAGGGTCTTGGGTACTCCAAGATGAAACGAGATCGTGGGGTCGAAGCTCGACTTGTAAAAACTTCCGGTCAGGAAGTAGTTGTTGCCGTTCCATAGGTCGGCGTAGATAGCCGTGCCGCCGAAGACGGGGTGGTTGGACAGATGAATGGGAATAACGTGGCGCACCCCATAGGTGCTGACCAGGGTTTGGATGTCGCTCAGCGAGAGGGCGTCGAACTCGACGCTCAGCACCACCGCAATCTTGTTGGCGGCGATGGCACTGCGCGCCTCCTCCGGCGATTTAACAATCTGCATGAACGAGCCGTTAGCCGCGACGAGCGATTGGATGAATTGGATCTGCTTGATAGCGGAATTGAGATCAAAGCCAGCGGCGGGCGCGGGCGGGGATGGATTGAGAGAACTGTTGTAGCCTACGCTCGCCCACAGGGTCGACAGGACTTGATTATCCGTCGCTGATGCAAACAAGAGTCGCAACCCGCCCAGGTATGCGTGCTTGAGCGCGGAGATATGCATCTGCTGATGTTCGACAAGGATCGGGCTGGGCCAGTTCTGGAAACCGGGCGCGCCGGCATGCATGTGAACCGTATTCATGGATTGGTCGAACGTCTGGATCACGCTTTTGCGCTCGAAGTATTGCACGTAGTCCATAAAGGGAGGGGCATGCGTCGAAGTGAAGGGCGCGACTGGGGTTACCGGTGACCAAAACGGCGGCGGATTCAGAACCAGTTCCCACCAGGTCGGGCAAGAGTTACTGGGATCGGCTAGGTTATTAAGCAGCAGTGTTAATACGCTCGCCGGCCCCGGAAAGACGACCGTGCTGGATTGGTTGCAGTTGGGCAGATCGGCCGTAACATCCGACGAGTTGGCGTCCATCCCGGGTTTGCCCCAAATGATGCCGTAGTTTCCATGCGCATCGGCTCCGAACCCCAGGTGCGAGGCCGGGTGTGTGTGCAGATCGGCGAACCCCCAGGCGGGTGGAGTCTGCGGAAACACACGAACACAGCATGGCGAGAGGCAAAGGAGCCCGACAAGGATACATATTCGCAATGCACATCTGCGCAGCGACAGAGTCCCGGGCGCGATCGCAGGCCCTTGCCGCGAGCCATGTCTAAAAGCGGCTGAGGTACGCAACTTCGAAGTTCGCTGCAGTTTGACAGTTAAAAAGATCAGATGGATTGGTGGGGCATACATGGTTCGATCCTCCTGACGGCTTTTGGGGTTCCGACGGACGAGGTACAGACCGGGCGCCGCGCGGGCTCACCACCCGAGTCTGGCGATCGGTCTGCAGACCAGGACAGAGGTGAGCTTGTGGGGCCTAACCGCGGCCTGCCTCTAAGGGGGTTCGCTTTGCTTGCCTTCCTGCGAAACGAAAACGGAATGATCGAATCACTCCTCACCGCGAGAAAGCGCCGCTCATTAGTTCAGAGCATTCACGGGGGAAGCAGGGAAGTGCCAATAATTTCGTGATGGTATTCGGCAACGGGGACACAAGTCAATGAAGATCTCGCCAATTGAGCGGCGGATGCCAGGGGCTGTCAGCCGCCGGCGCGGCCGTCGAGCGCACCTTGTCCAACTCCCGGGCGCCTCTTCCGCCGAGAGGAGACCCGACGGCCGATCCGGTCCCAAAAAACTGAGCCGAAACCGAACAAAATGTGACATAGTAATCAAGAACTTTTCGTCTTTAGAAAAGGAATGGAAACTCCAAGATCAAATCCGCTTATCGGTCTTGACCTCGGGCCGGCAGCGCGTCACAGGACGAACAAGCGATGAGCCACCCCACTCCGTCGCGTCCCCCTAGAGCGACCCGGTCTTCAAAGCGCGATGTATCCCGTCGCCTTGCAGACCAGGGCACTGCTCTTGCTGGAATCACGTCGGACGATTGGACCGCTCTTCCCGACGAGGCCCGGCGGGTCCTCATCCAGAACATCGACCAGACCTACAAGCAGTATCTGGAGAGCTTTTACAGCTCGGCCGACCTTTGCGTCGACAAATACAACGACTACACCAGGACCCACGGCCGTTGGCGCCGCACCGCCATCCTGGGCTCCGGCATTCTCGCTTGCCTTAACTTCATGGCGGCAAGCACCGCTCTTGCGGGTTGGCATCACGGTCTCATCCCCATCGTCGCGGCTGTTTCGGCTTTGATCCTTGCCGTCCTCGCGAATCTCGAAACCTTTAGCAACGCGGTCGAAAAGGCGCAAACCTTTCGCGAATCGAGAGAGCTCTTCCTCGACGCCGCCCAGGAGTTCGATCGCGTCTGGACCGTTTATGTCGTCGGTCTCGGCGACAGTCTTCAGGCATACGAAAATGCGATCGAGCTCTACAAGCGAATCATCTCGGCCGACTCCGAGTTGCGCAGCAGTTTCAAAGAAATGGGCAAACAAAAATAGCTAGCTCCAAAGGTGAGAATGGCAACCGAACCTACCAACTTCTCCGGACTTGCGAGTGGCGCAGATACGACCAGCGAGTACGCGCACACTCAAAGTACCGAAGAGGCGACGAGGATCGGCGGATATGAAAAGAATACCGAGGGAATCAGGAAGCTGACGCTTATCCTCTACCCCTATCCACGGAAGCAGCCTAAATCCATCTGGTCCAGATAGAGAGGATCGACCATCAATCAACCACAAAAAACCGAGATCATCGCGTTCTGCAGCGGAAAAGGCGGTACCGGCAAAACCTTGACATGCGCCTGCCTGGGGTATGCGCTGGTGCGCGGCGGACAAAGTGTGCTGATGGTCGATGCCGACCCCGGAACAGATGGTCTTTCCCTTTTCCTGTTGGGAAAAGAAGGACAAAGACAGGTTCAGTCCTTCGATCCGGAAAACACCTTTGTGGGAACGCTCGTCAACTTCAAGGAAAACAAGCGGGTGGCTTTCCGGCCGCGGCTGATCCATCGCCGGGGGGACGATCATGGCGTAACCTACGACGCTATCATCAGCGGCAAAAGCCTCTACGGCGAACAGGAAGAGCTCACCCGTCAGCTGGCCGTGCCCGATCTCGACCGCGCCACCTTCCGCGAGGCCATTCGCTATCAATTCGACCAGCTCCGCACGGACGGCGAGTTCGACTATGTGCTGGTGGACACGCGAGGCGGGTTCGCTCTCGAAAGCACCGATATATGCGCCCTCGCCGATAGCTTCATCGTTGTCACCGAGCCCGACTTCACCTCCTTCTACCAGGACCGGAATCTGTTGAAACGAATCAACCATGCGGCCGGAGAGTTAAGCTCGCCCTCGGTGCTGCGGGCCATCATCGTGAACAAGGCAACCGACGTGCTGAAACGCGATGACCGCCCGTATCTTGAAAACCTTGAGGTCTCGTTTCGAGCCGAACTCGAACGCGAGTTTCCCATCAGGTTCGACGAAACTTATCCCGTGCCGGTCGATATCGAAGCGCTCCTGGCCTACAAGGTTCAGAAGATCCCCTACGTCACGGCTCCCGGGTCTCTGTTTTCTTTCGCAACTCTCGCGGCTTTTTCGAGCATTCTCCAAATCGTGACTTCGCAGTGGTCGAAAGAGCAAGTTGACAAGTGGAATGAACTGGTAGACCGGGTGTCTGCCGCTCTGCATGAAAAGGAACGTCTGGAAGAACAGCGGGAGTCGGAAAAGAGGAAGCGGGAAACCGAATGGGAGGGGCTGCAAAAGAAGCTTCAGGAAAGCGATGCGACCATTGCGGCTCTCAAGGATCAACTTGCCGAACAAAAACGCGCCCTCGAGAGCGAGCGTCAACGCTCCGATACCGTCTTTCAGCTCTTTTCGCCGTTGAACCCGCAAGCCGCTTCTTCATTCCAGGCGCCCGCTCATCCCCAGGTCCCTTCCAAGCTCTCATCGTCGATCCCGCCAGTCGCTTCTTCACTCCCCGTGGCCGCTTTCGCCCCGGGGCCGTCCGCACTAAAGGCAGGGATCCCGCCAGCTGCTTTTTCACGCCCGGCGCCCGCTTATACCGGGTCGGGACCAGGGAAGGCACGCGAGCCGCTGAGCCAGCCGGCAAAACAGCGCACCTTTGGCATGATGGTGGTCGTCCTGGTTGTGCTTGGCTGCATTTTGTTGCTGGGCGTGGGAGGCTATGTGGTGTTCCGCCACATAAAATCTTCCGGCTCGACTTCACAGCCTTTGTCACAGGAATCTTCCGGTACCGCCCCGGCAACCGCGCCTGTCGCACCTGCTTCAAACTCCCCGGCGTCAGTCATTCCTTCCGCAAATTCGAACGCCAATCCCGCACCGTCGGCGTTGTCAAATTCAAAGCAAACAACGTCCACCGGCGCCAATTCATTGACTCCGCAAAAGGGGTCTCCAGCGAAAAGCCCCAGAATTGCTCCATCATCTACCCTCTTTAATTTCCTGACGCACCCCAGGGTTTCGCCATCATCATCTTCCTCTTACAGCCAAATTTCGAGCATTCTCTTCCAACCATCGGCGGCGTCGGCTTCGAATCCGAACGCTATAACGTACTCGGATATCGAGCAGATCACGACCGCCCTCAGCTTCTTTTACGGCGCCTACAATGCGCACAATGTGAACCTCATGCAGGGTGCCTGGAAGGGAATGAAACCTGAGCAGGCTAGCCAATTCGGGGCGTTCTTCAAAGAGCAGCCGACAGCGACCATTTCGTATCAATGCTCCGATCTCAAGAGCGTATCCAGCAATACGGCCACATGCACCTGCGTCGAAACGACGACGATTTCTTCGGGCGGAAAGCCTCAATCCGACAAGGGGCCGTTTCAGTTCACCTTCAACAAGGACGCCAACGGCTGGTTCATCGCCGACCGGCGCTAGAGGCAGTTGGCGCCGGCTGCCATCCCAATGAGCACTAAGTCAAGAACAATGCCGACTTTCAGGTCGCTATTCTTCTACGCGTAGTCGCTTCTCAATCGAGCGGGCGCAACCTTCCGTGACGCCGCCGCTAAGACTGCCGCGGTTGCGCAACCGCTGTTCCGAACCTCCGTCAAGGCAGTTTCCGGTTATGTCCTTCGGTTTCCCTTTCAATTCCACTCTCCGGGGAGCAATCTCTGTTTATGTCGACTCACGTTGCGGACCTGTCAGTGATCATTTTTGTCGCTGCCCTGCTGGGAACATTTGCAGTTGCGTTCCTCCGATGCAGAGCATCGTGATGCTCGGTATCTCGAAATCAAGACCTGGGGCATCTCGGGTCGTCGCCTGTCGAGGTTCTGGGTGAAAGAACACGCCGGCCGCAAACGACTATTGTTGACACCTGAATTATGCATAGCCTGAGCACACAGGCACCCCCGGCCTGTTGAGCAGCGGTGTTGTGCCAGTATCTTGAGCCTCTGAATTTCCCCCTTGTTTTCGATTTCCCAAGGCCGTGCGGTA
>Ga0182013_10009576_pt1 | contig 10181 bp, 7 predicted proteins | sample 612S2MmetaG_FD_120487 | JGI IMG/M metagenome (GOLD analysis project Ga0182013, IMG submission 120487) | Permafrost microbial communities from Stordalen Mire, Sweden - 612S2M metaG | ecosystem: Environmental > Terrestrial > Soil > Wetlands > Permafrost | place: Sweden: Stordalen | collected...
CGAGGAAGACGCCGGTGAGCCCGCCGATGGTGAACAGGCCCATGAAGCCGAACGCGTACAGCATCGGCGTCTCGAACGTGATCGAGCCCTGCTGCAGGGTGAAGCTCCAGTTGAAGATCTTGATTGCGGAGGGCACGGCCACCAGCATGGTCAGCAGGCTGAATACCAGCGCCGAGTAGTTCGACACGCCCATGATGAACATGTGGTGTTCCCACACGAAGAAGCCGAACAGCGCAATCGCCACCGAGCTGAACGCTACCGCCGTGTAGCCGAAGACGCGCTTGCGGCTGAAGGTCGAAATCGTTTCGGAGATAACTCCCATGCCGGGCAGAATCATGATGTAGACGGCCGGGTGCGAATAGAACCAGAAGAGATGCTGAAAGAGGAGCGGATCGCCGCCCTTGGTGGGATCGAAGATGCCGATGCCGATGGTGCGTTCCAGCGCGATCAGGACAATCGCGATGGCTACCACCGGCGTGGCCAGAACCATCAGGATGCTGGCGGCGTAATGCGCCCACACAAAAAGCGGCAGCCGGAACCATGTCATGCCCGGCGCGCGCATCTTGTGGATGGTCACAATGAAGTTTAGGCCGGTGAAGATGGAGCTGAAGCCGGCAACGAATGCGGCCAGACCGGTGGTCAGCACGTTTGTATTGACATAATGCGTGGAGAGCGGCGTGGTGAAGGTCCAGCCGGTGTCTACACCGCCTGTTGCCATGGTGTAGATGGCCAGAATGCCGCCCGCCATGTAAAGGTACCAACTAAGCAGGTTGATCTTGGGCAGCGCCAGATCTTTCGCGCCGATCATCATGGGGATCAGGAAGTTGCCCAGCGTGGCCGGCACCGAGGGCACCAGGAAGAAGAAGATCATGATGACGCCGTGCATGGTAAACACCTTGTTATAGGTGTCGGTAGCCATCAGATCTGTCTGCGGCGTCAACAGCTCCAGGCGGATCAGCCCGGCGAGCGCACCGCCGATAAAAAAGAAGAAGGTCAGCGAGATGAGGTACAGAATCGCTATCCGCTTGTGGTCGCTGGTCAGCAGCCAGCTCAGGATTCCGTTCTCTTTGGTGATATAGTTCACCTTCGGAATTCTGGCCGTGGATTGGTCGGGAAGACTGACGATTGTGGCGCTCATTGCTTCACCATCCCTTGTGGTGCGGGTTCATGCGCCGCGGGCTTTTCTTTAGCAGGTCCGGTCGCCGCCTGTGCCTTGCTTGCGCTCTCCGGCAGCAGATCGGTTGTATTCAGCGTCTGCTGAATGCGGTAGTCGGAGTCGAGGTTCTTGATGTACTCAAGCAGCGCGATCACTCCCTCTTCGCTGATCTGCCCTTGATAAGTTGGCATGATAGGCGCATATCCCTGAGTCACATGCTGCGACGGATTCAGAATCGACTCACGCAGATAAGCTTCATCGGCAACCACCGCGCCACCGCTTGCCAGCGGCAGCTTCGCCCCGTATACATTGGCAAGGCTCGGCCCGCGCGCATCCGGCCGCGCGTTGTGGCAGGCCGCGCAACTCAGGCTCGCGAACAGCCGCTCACCGTTCTGCGCCAGAGACATGCCGCTGGTGGACTCGGCGAGCCACTGCTTGTAACCCTCCGGCGTCATCACCACAACATCGCCGATCATCTGCGAGTGGTTCGTCCCGCAATACTGTGTGCAGAAGAGGTGATAGGTTCCCGGCACGGTGGCCTCGAACCAGACTGTCGTGTAGCGCCCTGGGATCGCCTCGCGCTTCACCCGGAAGGCGGGAATCGAAAAGCTGTGAAAGACATCTTGCGAGATCAGCGTCAACTGGATGGCGCGGCCGGTGGGAATGTGAAGCGAGTTGATCTCGTGCTGGCCGCCGGGGTGCTCGGCCTTCCACATCCACTGTTTGCCCACCACATAAATATTCATGGAGTTGGGCGGAGGCGTGTAGACACGGAAGTAAATCAACGCGCCCCAGACAAACATGGTGAGGAAGAGGCCCAGGGGGATAATGGTCCAGGTGGCTTCGAGCAGCGTCGAACCCTCCACCTGCACCGCGACCGGATGCCGCTTCTTGCTGTAGAGGATCGAGAAGCTGGCCACAAGAAGAGCCACAATCGTCAACCCGATCAAACTCACCAGGATCATGAAAAAGAGCAGAGCGTCCATCTGAGGCGCAATGCGCGACGCCTCCGGCGGAATGAGCGGGAAGTTCGTCAACCACTTGACGAGAAACTGCCACAGTACTGGGCTGATGTGGTCCATTCCGTTATCCGTTCACCTTTGTTCCTGTCCCCGGCTTGCCTGTTCCCAGTTGAGCGTTCTGGCGCGCGTCCCGGCGAAACATTGCCAGCATGAATCCGCCCAGGCCAAAAACCGTTATAAGTCCGCCCAACTGCACCACACGCGCCACGATGAGCGAGTGCTTGTTGGTCTTGGGATCGTAGTGATAGCAGTAAGTCAGTATGTTATCCACCGGCGAGCCGATGCGATTTGCCGAAGCATCCACCAATCCAAGCCGCAGATCCTTGGGCGAATACTCCACGCCCATGTAATACTGCGCCAGCTTGCCCTCCGGCGTGACGATTTGAATGGCGCTGGCGTGCGCAAACTGCGTCAGCTTTCCGTCAGGCCCCGGTATCTTCACATATCCAAAACCCACCGCCTTGGTGAGAGCGTCGATGTTCGGTTGCGTGCCGGTCATAAAGTGCCAGCCGGAAGCAGTCTCCGGATGGCCGTAGCGCTTCAGATAGATGCGCTTCTTGGCCGCGGCCAGGTCGGTTCCCTCCGTGGGATCGATGCTCACCACAATCACATCGAAGTCCTTGCCGGGAACGAACTTCACCATCTGCAATGCGCCGGTGAGGCCGTTCAGTTCCTCCGAGCACAGCATGGGGCACTGATAGTAGACCAGCGCCAGAATCGCTGGCCTCTTGCCGAAGTAGCTGGCCAATTGCACCTGCTTGCCCGCATCGTCAGTGAATGTGAGCGAGAGCGGCAATTGCCGATTGAGATTCTGCGCAATCCCCACGCCGCTTAATATCGCCGGAGGCTTGTCGCTCACTGGCGCCATCTGCTTCTCGTCGTACCGCGAGACCTGCGCCAGCAGAGCCGGCGCAGCAGTACAGAACGCCGCCGCAAGCACAGCAAACTTCGCCGCGCTTCGCCAACCTCCACGGATTTTGCCTTCGCTCAACATCTTTCTCACTTCCGATCCAACAAAAACTCTGGGTGCCCCAGGTCTCGAATTTGAGACCTGGGAAATCACAAACCACAACCCGCGCCGCGCCCTACTTTCCATGCTCCGCTGGGTGCCCAATCCATTTCGCGTTCTTTGCGAAAAGGGTGGGATACCACAAATCTCAACCCGCCACGCCTACAGCACTTTCTACTTCCCCTTGCCCGTCGCGGACTTCTGTTGCCGGGTGCCTCATCCTTTTCGCGTTCTTTGCGAAAAGGGTGGGATACCACAAATCTCAACCCGCCGCGCCTACAGCACTTTCTACTTCCCCTTGCCCGTCGTGGACTTCTGTTGCCGGGTGCCCCATCCTTTTCGCGTTCTTTGCGAAAAGGGTGGGATACCACAAATCTCAACCCGCCACGACGTAAATCACTCTCTACTTCCTCTTGTTCGACGTGGCCTGCAACTGCGCCTCGTCCTGCTCGTACCCGGTTCGCGTAAATCCGTTGGTCAATGGCGCCGTCACCACCGGCTCGCTGTCGCCGGTCATGAGCGGCGCGCCTTCCACCTTGGGCGCCACCGGCAATCCTCTCTCCGCGATCAACTCCATCGCCCGCTCGATGGGAATTCTCACCTTCCCCTGCGACTGATTGGCCCAGCTGTAGTGCTCCAGCAGCAGATCTTCCTTGGCGTGCAGGTCGGCTGTCTCCTGGCTGCCGTCGTCGGTCTGCAAGCGCGGAGTGGGGAACTGCTGCGCCAACTGGTTCAACTTGCTCTGCATCTCAGGATTCGAGGGCATAGTGCCCAGCGGTCGCAGATCCACAGTCGTCGACCACTTGTTCTTCGGCTGGTCTTCCTTGGCCATGTGGGCAAAGAGCACCTTGCCGACTCCATAACAAAGTACCGCCGTCACCACTACAAAGATGCTCAGCGCGGTGAGAAAGACCAGCACTCCCGATATGCGCACGTCTGAGCGCTCGAAGCCGGTCGAGGCATCAACCTCTTCGCCTGAGTGGTCTTCCGGCTCTTGAAAAACGCCGTGCTCCGATTCGTCGTCTTTATGCGTGGGCATGTTCAGGCTCCAGAATCTCCGCAACATGCGGATCGTTGGTCTGCACCAGTGGCCGCGCCTTCAAGCGGGTGCAATAAAAGGCGAACCAGAATGCCGTCATCGCCACCGGTACGGCAATGTATTCAAGAATCCCCCAACTGAAGTGAAGATTGCGCGCCGCATCCTTGAAGTTCGGCTCGATCAGCCAGAAAAGATCGAAGGCTTTGGCGAAGATCATCCATTGGCACACCAGCACAAGCCGCTTCTTGTTCCGCTTCAAATCTCGCGATAGCAGCAGCGTGAAGGGAATCAACCAGTGGAATGCAAAATCCAGCGTGATAATCACGCCCCAGCCGCCCATAAAGCGGTCAAGGTACCAGGGAATCTCTTCCGGCAAATTCCCTGACCAGATGATGAGAAATTGCGAAAAGCCCAGATAGATATTCAGCATGACAAAGGCAAAGGTAAACTTGCCCAGGTCGTGCTGTTCGGTGGTGCGCAGGATGGTGCGGAAGGGTTCGCCCTTCGACAGCGCGATGGAGACGATGATGCCAAGCGCCAGTACCTGGTAGCCCTGGCCCACCAGAAACAGCAGGCCGTAGACCGACGAGTACCATGTGGGATCGAGCGACATGACCCAATAGATCGCCGCGGCGGACATGGTGATGGCATACACAACGATGCCCGGTCCGCTGATGTTCTCCAGTCGCTTGATCCACTCGGGCGTGGTTGTGGGCGGGTCGGCATCTCTTTGCAGGCCCAGGGAGTTGAGCCGCCAGGTGTAAAAGCCCCAGATGGCAAAGCACAGCAGGCTCACGCATACGAAGGCCATCGGATTGAGCATCGGCTGCTTGAAGCGAATCGCATGCTCGATCGACTCGAGTTGTGCTGCACCGATCAAGCCGCGCTTCACGCCATCGTCGATCATCGCCGGGCTCGCCCACAGATAAAGCCTCTTCAGCGAAAACGCAATCACCAGCCAATAAGCGAAGACCAGCGGTAGCGTGCTGCTCATCGCCTCCAGCGGCCGGCGCAGCAGCAGACCCCACTTGCCACCGCTCACGTACTGCACCATCAGCAGCGCCAACCCGCCAACTGCGAAGCCAAAGGTAAGCATCAGGCCCAGCAGCCAGGCGCGCAGCACGTGGTCGATCGATCTGTCGGCAAGGGCCAGCCCAATGGCAATCACCGCTGAGACCGAACCAATGGCCAGCGCACGCGTCTGCCAGCCGTCCACAAAGGCCGGTGCGCCAAGATCGGCGGGGAGCGTGTTGGCGTGAGTCTCGTGAGCCATTGCTTCTATCCTTACCTGGCGGCCGGTACGGCCGGTTGGCTGAGGGGAATCGTGATTCCTGGGGCAGCCGGGTTGGCCGGAGCCAGCGCCGGATTGCCCTGTATAACATCGTGCGGATACGCCTGAATTGCCGTGGCAGGAAGCGTCCACGGTTCGGCAAATCCTTCAGGCAAATGGTTCTCTTGCGCCACGTCTTTCAGGTTTTTGATGGCGACGCCCGCGGGCACATCCTTCGCATCGGCCGCCTGGCTCAACTGCAATGCGCGAATGTAAGCCGCTACCGCCCAGCGGTCGACAGGCGTCAACTGCGCCGAGTAATCCGGCATCGCTCCGTAGCCGTGCGTCATGACGTAGTAGTAGTGCGAGAGCGGCTGCGCCAAGCGCACCTGGTCGTGAAAATTCCCCGCCGGCTTGAAGCCCCGCTCCACAATCGCGCCCAGTCCGTTGCCCACACGCGAGTGGCACGGAGAGCAGTTGACATTGAAGCGCTCCTGGCCGCGCTTGAGCACCTCGATCGTCACGGGGAACGGCATAACATTCACCTCGGCGCGATAGCCATTCGCGGCTTGAACGACACCGGTATAAAAGTAACTGTCCTCGCGCAACTGCCCGCGCGCCACAGTGTTCGCCACCTGCGGACGCGCGCCGCGGTGATCTGCAAAAAACTCCGACCCACGCTGCGGAATCAGCTTGGGTTGGTTCTGCATATCCTGGCGGCAACCAGCAATCAGCAGAATCGCGCATAAAGAGCCGGCAGTTGCAACGCGAGCTATAGGCAGTCTCGGTCTCCCACCCTTGCGACAAAAAAAAGTCGCAAGGATGGGGCACGGAGCTTGAGTGGCTCTCCGATCCCAGATCACTGATCCCTGATCTCTGATCTCCGATCTCTGATCCCTGGTCATCAGTACTCCACCTCCACCACTGAGACCGGCGCAAAGCTCTCAAGATAAGCCCTTGCTTCAATCAGATCGAACTTCGGATCCAGCGCCTCCAGGCACAGGAAGAACTTGTCCGTCGTTGCTCCATCGCGAAAGTTGGGCGCATTGAAGAGCGGATGATAGAGCGCCGGCAGCCCGTTCAGCGCCAGCATTCCAAAAGCCGCCGAAAGCCCCGCAAACAAGATCGTCCACTCGTAGGCGGGCACAATGAAGGCCGGCCACGAGTACAGCGGACGCCCGCCGATATTCAGCGGATAGGCCCAGACCGAGACCCACGTCTCCAGCAGGAACATCGCCGTCAGCCCCATCAATCCGCCAATCAGCGTAATCAGCGGCACCTTGTTGCGGTGGAAGCCGATGGCCTCGGCCGCCTCTTCAACGGGATAAGGCGTGTAGCAATCCATGCGCCGCCAGCCGTCAAGCCGCGCCTGCTGAGCGGCTCTCACCAGGTCGCCCGGAGTATCGAATTCGGCCAGCAGGCCGTAGGTTCCTTCGCGTGGGGGCATCAGTGCGATTCCTCCAATTCACGAGTCCTTGCGAGCTTCATCAAGGGTGCCTTTATCTCCCACCCCACGGACGAGAACCTGTCCGCGGGGGCCCCGGCAAGGAAAAAGGCACTTGAATACCGTGGCTTCGACATGGGGCAATTGGAGGATCGCATCAGTCGTTAGCCTCCGCTTTAGGTTTGGGCGTAATCTTCGCCGCGGGCAGCATCATGCGAATCTCAGACATGGGAATCATGGGCAGGAAGCGCACAAACAGCAGGAAGAGCGCCGTGAATAATCCCAGCGTGCCCACGTAGATCATATAGTCCCACTTGGTTGCGCGGTAGGTTCCCCACGCCGAGGGCAGGAAGTCGCGGTAGAGGCTCGTCACCACAATCACGAAGCGCTCGAACCACATGCCCGTGTTTACCACGATGGAGATGAAGAACATGAATGGAATCGATGTGCGCAGCTTGCGCGACCACAAGGTGATCAGCGGGATCGCCAGGTTGCAGGTGATCAGCACCCAGTAGGCCCAGCCCATCGGCCCAAACATGCGGTTCCACATCATGAAGGCTTCCCAGTGCGACGCCGAGTACCAGGCCATGAAGACTTCCATCCCATAGCCGTATGCGACAATGAAGCCCGTGGCCAGCATCACCTTGCCCATGTTGTCGATGTGGCGCTCGGTGACCAGCCCCTCCAGGTGATAGAACTTGCGCAGCGGAATGGCCAGCGTGAGCACCATGGCAAAGCCCGAGTAAATCGCGCCCGCCACAAAGTACGGCGGGAAGATGGTCGTATGCCAGCCCGGCAGAACGGCCACCGCGAAGTCGAAGCTGATAACCGTATGCACGGAGAGCACCAGCGGAGTGGCCAGCCCGGCCAGCAGCAGCGAGGCTGTCTCATAGCGCATCCAGTGCCGCACGGAACCGCGCCATCCCATCGATACCAACCCGTACAAATACTGCGCGGCCTTGTTCTGCGAGCGATCGCGCATGGTGCCGAAGTCCGGAACCATGCCGATGTACCAGAAGACAATCGAGATGATCGCGTAAGTCGAGACCGCGAAGACGTCCCACATCAGCGGCGAGCGGAACTGCGGCCAGACGTTCATGGTGTTGGGATACGGCAGCATCCAGTAAGCCAGCCACGGGCGGCCTACGTGAATCAGCGGGAACATGCCGGCGCAGACCACGGCGAAGATCGTCATGGCCTCGGCAAAGCGGTTGATCGAGTTGCGCCATCCCTGCTTGAAGAGCAGCAGAATCGCCGAGATCAGCGTACCGGCGTGGCCAATGCCGATCCACCAAACAAAGTTGATAATGGCAAAGCCCCAGGCCACCGGCTGCGTGATGCCCCAAATGCCGACGCCCGCGAAGAAGAGCCAGGTCAGCGCCACCATCAGCACCGTCGCCAGCGCGCCACCCACGCCAAAGATGGCAAACCAGCCCAGCGGCGTCTCCGGCGTCAGTACGATGCGCGCGATCTTCTCAGTGACCGACCTGAAGGTCTGCCCCGGCGCAATCACGCGGTATTCGCCGGTCGCGGGATCGATCTCCGGGTTGTCTTTCAATTCGACTGCCATCCTGGCTCCGCCAACTCGCTAACTCACTAACTTGTCCAATCGCCAACTTGCTAACTCGCCATCTCCGCGCAGCGGAGGCTAACTCGCCGCATTTGTTCTAACCATCCCAGCAAATCCCTCAACCCTTAACCCCGTGCTCCACCAAAGAAGCCTCCAACTCCGGATTCAAATTCAACACCGCGGCCACATACTTGGTCCGCGGACGCGTATTCAGATCGGCCAGCACCTGATAGCTGCGCTGGTCGGCCTGCAGATTTGCTACCTTGCTCTGCTTGTCGTTGATGTTGCCAAAGGTAATCGCGGATGCCGGGCAGGCCTGCTGGCAAGCGGTCACTATCTCGCCGTCGCGCACCGGGCGATTCTCCTTGTCGGCCTCGATCTTCGTCGCTTGAATTCTCTGCACGCAGTAGCTGCACTTCTCCATCACGCCGCGCGAACGCACGGAAACGTCGGGGTTGCGCAGCAGCTTGAGGCTCTCCGTCTCGTAGTCGGAGTAAAGCAGGAAGTTGAAGCGCCGCACCTTATAGGGGCAGTTGTTCGAGCAGTAGCGCGTGCCCACGCAGCGGTTGTAAACCATCGCGTTCAGCCCCTCGGGCGTGTGCACCGTTGCGCCCACCGGGCAAACCTGCTCGCAGGGCGCGTTCTCGCAGTGCTGGCAAGCCATGGGCTGGAAGTGGGCCCGTGGGGCCGCTAGATCTCCCTCAAAGTAAGTGTCAATCCGAAGCCACTGCATGTTGCGCCCGATGCGCACCTGCTGCTTGCCCACCACGGGGATGTTGTTCTCGGCATAACAGCTCACGATGCAGGCGTTGCAGCCCGTGCAACTGTTCATGTCGATGGACATGCCCCAGGCATTGTCCTTGTACTCCCAGTTGGGGAAGAGCGTGAGACTCTTGTCGGTCTTTTCGCGCCCCGGACCCTCGTTGGCAAAGCCCGGATTGGCCTTGAACTCGTCCAGCGTGGCGTAGCGAATAATGCCGCGCTCGCCGATAGCCTCATCGGCTTCGAGCGAGTTGTTGCCGTTGCCCTGCCCGCCAAACTGCTTCGGTCGGTGGTCCTGGAAGTGGCTCTTGGTAACCGCGACTCCCCACTTGCCTTCGACCTTCCTGATTGAGCCGACCGTATAAAACGGCGCGTCCGAGGTGCGGATCGCGTAGGCGTTGAAGCCCGCGCCCGAGCCGACGCGCCCGGCAAACTGGCGGCCATAGCCCAGATGCACCGTCACCGAGTTATCGGGATGCCCCGGCGCAACAATCACCGGCGCATTCACCTTTCGACCGCTGACGGTCAACTCGACGATGTCGTCTTCTTCCAGGCCCAGCTTGGTGAGCGTCGCGCCGGAGACTAGCGCCGCATTGTCCCAGCTCAGGTTGGTCACCGGCTTGGGCAGCTCTTGCAGCCAACCTACATTGGACCAGCGGCCATCGTAGATATTCGGATCAGGACGGAAGATGATCTCGATCGCATCCTTGGGCGATGGCGCGGGAAACTTCAAATCCACGAAAGAGGGGGAATTGCCAAGTTTGGCTAAATCGTTTGTTGTTCCTTCAATCCAACCCTGATGAAGAGCCTTTCGCCAGCCTGCCTCGAAGTCACCCTTGATGACCGGTTTCCACGTCTCTCGCACAGCCTCATACGGACTCAATCCTGGTTCGTCGAGCAACGCCTGAA
>Ga0182013_10009577_pt1 | contig 10178 bp, 7 predicted proteins | sample 612S2MmetaG_FD_120487 | JGI IMG/M metagenome (GOLD analysis project Ga0182013, IMG submission 120487) | Permafrost microbial communities from Stordalen Mire, Sweden - 612S2M metaG | ecosystem: Environmental > Terrestrial > Soil > Wetlands > Permafrost | place: Sweden: Stordalen | collected...
AGAAACCGCCGGTGGCGCACGGGTGATCGGGAAGGTCTATCGGGCGCCCGGGCGGGTCAATCTCATCGGCGAGCACACGGACTACAACGACGGTTTCGTGATGCCCGCGGCGATCGCGTACGACATCCGGATCGCCGTGACGCCACGCACCGACCGGCAAGTCAGCGTTGCTTCGCACGACTTTCCCGGGACGCGCCATTTCGATCTCGATCGCCTGACGCCCGGCGTGCTTCACGACTGGAGCGACTACGTCCGCGGGATGCTCATCGAACTGCAAGCGGACGGCGCCGCGCTGCGCGGCGTCGATTTGGTGGTGACGAGCAGCCTGCCCGTCGGTGCGGGGCTGAGTTCGTCGGCCGCCATCGCGGTCGGCGTCGGATTCGCTCTGCTCGACGCAGCGGCACTGCCGGTCGACCGCGTGAAACTCGCGCTGGCCGCGCAGCGTGCCGAGAACCGGCATGCCGGGATCAACAGCGGCATCATGGATCAGTTCATCTCGGCAAACGCGCACGCGGGTCAAGCGATTTTGCTCGACACGCGGTCGCTGACCTTCGACTACCTGCCGCTGCCGGCCGCGGCGACGTTCGTGGTCTGCAACACGATGGTCAAACACTCGAATGCAACCGGCGGGTATAACGACCGCCATCGAGAATGTTCGGCCGGCGTCGCCGCGCTCGCGGCGCGCTATGCGGGCGTTCGCGCGCTGCGCGACGTGACGCTCGAGCAGCTCGAAGGTGCGCGCGACGCGCTGTCCGACACGATCTTTCGCCGCTGCCGTCACGTAATAACCGAGAATGCGCGGGTACTCGCGGCCGGCGCGGCGCTCGAACGCAGCGACTTCGACGAATTCGGCCGGCTGATGACCGCATCGCACGCCAGCATGCGCGACGACTTCGAGATCAGCGCACCGGAGGTCGACACGATGGTCGAACTCGCGCGCGCGTTCGGCAGCAGCGTTTACGGCGCGCGCATGACGGGCGGCGGCTTCGGCGGCTCGACCGTCAACCTCGTGGCCGCCGGCGACGTCGATGCGTTCGTGCGCTACATCGTTCCCGCGTATCGCGCGGCGACTGCGATCGAGCCGTGCGTGTATCTCGGCGTCGGGGCGCCCGGTGCGGGACTCGTCGCGTGAGTGGCGACAACGCCTGGCAGACCCTTCCGCACCGGCGGCGCAATGCCCTCACCGGTGAATGGATTCTGGTCTCGCCGCATCGCACGCAGCGGCCGTGGCAAGGCGAAACGGGAGCCGCGCGCGCACCCCAAAATAAGCCCGCCTTCGATCCGACGTGCTATCTGTGTCCCGGAAACGCGCGAGCAGGCGGCGCCCGCAACCCGCCCTACGACGGCACGTTCGTGTTCGAAAACGATTACGCAGCGCTGCGGCTCGATACGCCGCCGGGCGGCGTCGATGAGGCCGGGCTGCTCGTCGCGCGCGCGGAACGCGGCATCTGCCGCGTGGTCTGCTTCACCCCGCGCCACGATCTGTCCATCGCCCAAATGCCGCCGGCGGAGATTCGCGCCGTGATCGACACCTGGGCCGAGCAGTATTCGGAATTGGGCGCGCTGCCGGACATCAACTCGGTCATCGTGTTCGAAAACCACGGCGAAGCGATGGGCGCGAGCAATCCCCATCCGCACGCGCAGATCTGGGCCAACGCGAGCATCCCCAACGAGCCGGCCAAAGAGCAGGCGGCGGCGTCAGCGTATTGGGCTGCAAACGAGTGCTGTCTGCTGTGCGCATATCTGGCGCGCGAGATCGCCGCGGGCGAACGTCTCGTGTACGCCAACGAGCACGCGGTCGCGCTCGTGCCGTTCTGGGCCGTTTGGCCGTTCGAGGCGCTCGTGGTCCCGCGCGTGCACGCCACGGCGCTCGATAGCATCGATGTCGCGGCACGCGACGGTTTGGCCGCCGCGATGCGCGCGCTCACCGCAGCGTACGACCGCGTCTTCGACGTGCCGTTTCCCTACTCGATGGGATTCCATCAACGTCCGACGGACGGCGCGATGCATCTCGAATGGCACGCCCACGCACACTATTTCCCGCCGCTCCTGCGCTCGGCGACGGTCCGCAAGTACATGGTCGGTTACGAGATGTTGGGCATGCCGCAACGCGACATCACGCCCGAATCCGCGGCCGAACGACTGCGCACGCTCGTCCGCTAAACCGTGCCGGCAAGACGAGCATCGTAAATAGTGCGCAATTCGACGAATGCGGCGCGCAAATCGTCGGTGGAAAACGTTCGTCGGCCAGAGCCGCACGCGCGAAGCGCAAGCGCCGTTCGAGAACGTCGGGCGCCGCCGCGCCGAAGCCGCACTCATCGCAGGCCGGTTGCCGCGCGTCGCGTCGCGAGCGTGAGGTGCTGTTCCGGCTAGAGGTGCAAACGCTGCTCGACGATGAGCGTTGAGCCGGTGAAATCGGGCGAATTGGGAACCTGCGGGTAGGTGCTGATTCCGCCGGCAGTGCTGCGCCGAAAACTTACCAGCAGCGACGAACGCGCGCTTTGCCGGACTTCGGTGCCTACGAAAAATAAGCGCTGCGCGAAGTCGAGCGGCTCGCCGAACATGCCCTTGAGCGCGTAGCGCCCCACGCCCGCCGCCACGACGACGTTGGGAGAAAGGTGTCGGGCATAGGTCAGCACCGCTTGCGGCACCTCGTACGAAACGGCGTCTTCGGGATGCGCGGCGACGAACGGGCGATACAGCGTATCATCGACGACATCCAGCGTGACGTCGCCGAACGACGGATGCCAGGCCGCCCATAACGCCGAACGCTTTTGCCGGCCGAACGTTGTCGCGTCGCCGTGCTGCGGCAAGTAGTAGCCGTCGATGAAGCCGGTTTGCTGTGCGGATTCGAGCGTTTCCGCTTCGATCTGGCGCAGGTCCGTGTACTCCAAGTGCAGCTCGAACGGGCCTTTGTCAACGTAGTAGCGCAAGCGGTAGCCCTGCCGGTTCACTCCTAAGACGCTGTTGTCGATGAGCTGGTAATTCGACTTCAGCCATTGGCCGGGCCAGGCGAACGCGACGCTCCACTGATTTTCGCTCACACCGTACGGCAAGATCATCGTCGCGTAACGTGGTTCCATACGATAGAAGTCGAGCGAAGCCGTGACGCGTCCGCGCGCTTTCGTCACGCCGGCGTGGTAATATCCGCCCGGTGCCGCCGTTCCCGGACGAGCGGCGAGCGACGACTCGTACCAAGCTCGGCCGACCTCGACGATGCCGTCGAGTCCCAGCGCCGGCACGGCGTGGAAGGTGCTGCGCGCACCGGCGATCGTCTGGCGTTGGCCGGACAGCATGCTGGTCGGCAAAACCCCTTGCGGATAGAGCGTGAACGTCGGATCGCCGCCGAACGGCACCGTCGTGGCGAACGGAGCGCCGGCCGTCGTCGCGTGGAGCACCTGGGCCGAGAACGTGGTGCCTTCGCCGCGGTCGAGAACGAGCGATCCCAGCGAAAGCCGCGCCGAATCGCCGCCGAGACTCGGCAGATCAGCGTTGGTCAGCTCGAGCGTCGCGGTATCTCGCTTCGCGACGAGGTCGATGCCCTGCAGCGGCAGGAATGCCGCCAGCGGCTGCCAGACGTCGAGGCCGGGAGTCGCGCTCGAAAGCGTTTCCGCCGGCGCGTACGCGATGGCCGGATTGATATTGGTCAGTGCCGGCTGGGCGAAGACGAAGCGGTCGGTCTGCGCGAGATCGAACCAGCCGGCGCGCAGCCGCAGCGCGCCGTCAGCCGTCGCGACGCTTCCGGACAGAATCGAGAGCCGCGTCGCCGTTCCGTCGTCTTCGCCGGCATGCGTCGGAAACGCGACGGCATAGGGCAAGGCCCGCGAGCCGAGATGCGGGTTGAGCGTCGGCAACAAGCTTTCGGCCCAGTATGCCGCATTGGTGACGCTGCCGTGAACGCTCGCCAGCCCCGCACCGAGGCCGATGTCGAAAGCCTTCGTACCGTATTGCACCGTCGACAACAGTTCACCGATGCCGCTGTTGCCGCTGACCTGCGGCGCGCTCGAAAACAGATCGTACGGCGTATTGGGCGCAAGCGGAGATCCGGCGATGAATCCGTTTGCTTCCGGGCCGACCAGTCCCGGGCCGGCCGTGTTCTGGCCGACGAACGTCAAGCTCGAGTCGGCGGTCGCGTGCAATCCCAAACGGCGCGACATCGCCGGCGACGCGGTTACCGTCGGATTGGCCGGCGCCTGCGAGCCCGCCGGAGCAACGGCCGGAGAACGCGTCGGACTCGGCGCGGGGGACGTGGCGGCACCGTCCGCGAGTTGCGCGGCATGGATTGGAAGCGCCGTGCCGCCCGGCACCACGAACGCAATGCACGCCGCCGCGCCGACTTGGCGCAAGCGCCGTACGATATGGATCTCGTTCGGTCGCGCAGCCGCGTCCGAGCGGCCGGCGGCAGCGGCACGCGCCCCGTACGGTACAATGAACGCATGAAGAAAACCGGAGAATCCGATCCGGCGGTGCGCCGAAGCGGCGGCCCGCGCACGTGCTTCAAGAAAAATGGCGGACCGAAGGCCGCCTTCGCAACCGCGAAGCTCGCCGAGCGTGCGATACCCCGCACGTCGACCGGACTGCGCCCTTACCGCTGCGCGCTGCACGGTTGGCATCTGGGGCACTGACGTTCCTCCGGCTGCGGCACGCGATTTTCGCTCGAGCCGCCCGTCGTCGCCCGACGGGCTCCCAGCGTGCGCGATCGAACTCCGGGGGCGGGCGGCAACGTCCGCGCGTTCCGCGTCGTCATCATCGCGTGCGCCGTGTTCTTCGGGCTTACGGTCGCGGCCATGTTCGTCTATCCGGGCGGACGCGTCGGCGACGTCGATTCGAATGGTTATGCTTTCTCTAAGAACTTTTTTAGCGACGTAGGGATTCGACTTCGTCGAATCTGATGGGTTCGTCTCGGCTTCGCTCGACGAACCCGTGCGTTTGGGCTTCGCCCAAGCCGCCACGCGAACGCATTCGGGAGCGTCGAACCTGCCGTCGCTCGTGCTGTTCTGCATCGCGCTCGGCGCCACTGCCGGGGGCGTCGGGCTTTTCTTCGTCGCGTTCGCCCGCTTATTACGCGTGGCTCACTGGGCCAGCGGATCAGCACCGCCGTCACCGTTTGCGGCATCGTCGCCGCGGTGTGTTTCGTCGGCGTCGCGCGCGCGCCGTGGAATTTGTATCTGCGCGCGCACAACGAGTTCGTGGTGTGGGCATTTCGCGCATTTCTCGCTGGCGCACTGCGCGCTGCGGTGGCGACGGGCATAACAGCGAGCTTTCCGCGCCGATTTACGTGGATCTTCGGCTCGTTCGCGCTGCTGCTTTCCGCCTACGTCGGCTTGCTGATCACCGGACCCAAGCCGCACACGGCGGCAGGTGCGTTCGTTCAGGCGACCGGACAAACGATCATGGTAGACGCGTCTGTTCTAACGATCCTGGTCGCATCGGCAAGTATCGCCCCGATTCGCCCGCGGGCACACTACTCGCCCGGACCGCCGACGACGCCCTTTTTCGGCTTGGGCATCACGACGACGAGGAAAACGGCGATGAGCGTCGCCACTGCGATCGCCAGCGACACATCGGCGTACGCGAGGATCGTCGCCTGACCGTTGACGACGCCGAAGAGTTGTTGCGCATTGGCTTTCGCGCCGCCCATCTGCGAAAGCGCCGGTGCACCGGGTACGACGTTGCCGGCCAAAACCGCGAGATGAAACGCCGTGCGCCGGTCGACCAGCGTCGACAGGGCGGCGATTGCAATCGATCCGCCAAGCTGCGTCCCAAGATTCACATAGGCGCTCGCCTTCGCGCCGACTCGCTGCGGCACGCCGCCGAGCACGGCGGTCGTTAGCGGCACGAACAACATCGCCGCGCCGACACCCGTGAGCATCAGCGGCAGCACAAACGTGCCGAAATCCGAGCGCAGCGTCGTGAGCATCGCCTGCGTGTAATTGCCCAACGCCATGAAAAAGAAGCCGAACGCCATGAAGATGCGGGCGTCGACACGTCCCACGAAGCGCGCGATGAGCGGCGTCGCAAGGCCGATCGGAATCGCGCGCATCAAGATGAGCAAACCGCTGAGCGTCGCGGTGAACGCGAGCGAACCTTGAACGAATTGCGGCAAGGTGTAGGTCGAGCCGAAGATCGCGCCGCCGATCAGCATGGCCAAGATGAAGCCGCCCCAAACGGCGCGATAACGGAACGCCCGCAGATCGACCAGCGGCTGCTTCGCGCGCAGTTCCCACCAGATCAGCGCGCCGATGCCGAGTGCGGCCGTCACCGCGAAGAGGCAGTTGTTGGTGTCGGCAAACCAGTCCCAGCGTTCGCCTTCGCTCAGGACGTACTGGAGCGAGCCGATGCCGATCACGAGCAGCAGCAATCCGGGGACGTCGAGCGGCGTGCGGCGCGCGGTCGTCGGATCGCGCAAGAAAAAGAGCAGCAGCAAGAACGAGGCGATGCCCGGAACGATGTTGATGTCGAATACCCAGTTCCAGTTGGCGTTGTCGACCAGAAACCCGCCCAGCGGCGGACCAAGCGCCGGACCCATGATTGCGCCCAACGCGAAGATGCCTTGACTGACGCCGAGCTGCTCGGGTGGAAACGTGTCGCGTAAGATCGTCTGCGACGTCGCGAGCAAACCCGCGCCGAAAAGACCTTGCACGATCCGGAACACGATCAGTTCGTCGATCGAGGTGGAGATGCCGCAGGCAAACGACGCCGCGGTGAACCCGGCGATGCAAATGAGGAAGTAGCGTTTGCGCCCGAGCAGCGTCTGAAGCCACGGGATCATCGGGATCACGATGACGACGGCGATCGTATAGCCGTTGATGACCCAGGTTCCCTCGTCGGTGCCGGCACTCAAATTGCCCTGGATGTTCGGCAGCGCGACGTTTGTGATCGTCGCGTCGAGCGTCTGCAGCAGCGCGGCGAGCATGACGCCCATGACGATGAGAAGACGCCGAGCACCGGTCTCGACGACGGACTGATCTCCGCCGGCTCCTGTCGGCAGGTGCGAGGCACGTGCCCCGCCCGAACGCGGAAGCAGGTCGGCTCGTGTGGCCACTGATGCACTTTCCCTTAGCGGAAACGAAGCTGACTTTTTCCCCCGCGAGCTGCCGCCTAATCGGGCCCGCCCATGCAGGCGGTCGCCGCCAAACGCACGGTCGGGCGAAGCCAATCTTCATGCAAGGTCAAGCCCGGCGGTCCGGTCAGGTGAGCGCGCTATCGAGCCGCGAGAGGGAGGTCGTGCGCCTCATCGCGAGCGGATTCTCCAATAAAGAGATCGGCGCGACGTTATCGCTGTCGGAGAAGACGATCAAGAATCACATTAGCCGCATTTTCTCCAAACTTGAAATCACGGCACGCACCCAGTTGGTCGTTCACGCCATCAAGACCGGCATCGCTTAGCGCGACGATCCAAAGCCCGCTTCACCTGCCGGCCACGTCCAGCGCTTACTGACGAAGCTGCCGCACCGTCGGTTCATCCGTTTGGTCCGAGGCGACGAGAGCCTTCGGCGGCGGGCCATCGCAATAAGTGATGTCGAAGCGTCGCTCATGCGAGCTTTGTGCAGGCTGCTGCCCTGACCGGTTTTGACCCGGTCACGGCACGCGGAAGCGGAATCGTACAGATTCGCCTGCCGATGACCGGCAATCCGCTGCGTTACATCAACGGCTACGTCGTCGAGGACGACGACGGACTGACCCTCATCGACGCAGGCTGGAAAGCCGACGACGTGCTCGCGGCGCTAAACGCCGGGCTGGACGCCTGCGGCTATTCACTCGCCGACGTTCGCCGGCTGCTCATCACGCACTGTCACTTCGACCACTACGGACTGGCCGGAACGCTGGGTCGCGCCGGAGTGTCCGAATTGCTCATGCACGATCGGGACTGGCAGCTCGCGCGCGATCACTTCAGCGATCCGGCGGCACTCGACGCGGCCGCGGACGACTGGATCGCGCGCAACGGTCTCAAGGTGGATGTTTCACTCGATGAAGAGCTCATGCACAACCGCACGGAAATTGCCGCTCCGACGCGCTCGCTCGACGACGGCGAACGCATCGGGCGGCTGCGCGCATTGTGGACGCCCGGACATACGCCGGGACACCTGTGTTTCGTCGACGAGCGGACCGGCGCGATGTTCACCGGCGACCACATCCTCGATCCCGTCACGCCGCACATCGGTATCTGGCGGCCGGGGAACCAGAATCCGCTCGGCGACTACATCGCCTCGCTGCACGGCGTTGCCGCGGCCGGCGCGACGATGGTCTTCCCGGGCCACGGGGAACCCTTTCCCAGTTTGGCGCGGCGCGTTCACGAACTGCTCGCGCACGAAGCGCACCGCGAACGGCTGATCGCGGCCGCCTTCGCGGGCCAGGTTAAGACGGCCGCCGACATCGCAAGCGTTCTGCCGTGGACCCGGCGCGAGCGCCCGTTCGCCGAACTGAGCCCGACGCATCAACAATTCGCGGTCGCCGAGACGCTCGCCCACCTCGAGCATCTGCGCCGGCGCGACGCCGTCGAATCGACCGAACGGGCCGGGACCATCACGTTCGCCCGTACGCCGGCGAGGCGCTAACCGATCCGTTCGCAGCGCCTCGCGGTTTCCGCCATCTTCCTGACCAACGGGATCGGCCAAGGCACGTGGGCCGCCTTCATCCCGATCATCAAGGAACGGCTGCAGCTCAACGACGCCGGCCTGGCCGTCGTGCTCTTCTGCGCGGCCGTCGGCGCGATCGTCGCGATGCCGCTCTCGGGCCGTTGGTCCGATCGCTACGGCAGTCGCCGCGTGACCGCCGTCAGCGGAACGCTGTTCGGCGCGGCGCTCGGCTTGGTGACGGTCGTGCCGGCCTATGCCCTGATCGTGCCCGCGGCACTTGCCATGGGCGCGGGCAACGGCGCGATGGACGTCGCGATGAACGTCAACGGCGTCTCGCTGCAGGCACGCGCCGCCCGGCCGCTCATGTCGTCGCTGCACGGGCTTTTCAGCGTCGGAACGTTCGTGGCGGCAGCCGGCATGGCACGCGTCGTGGCGGTCCAGTCTCCGCTCGTCGCGGCCAGCGCGGCCGTCGCCGCGTTCATGATCGCGGCTTCGCTGGCGCTGCGGCCGCTGCTCGTCCGTGACGGGCCGCAGCGCAGCGCCGCCGCGAAGCGGCCGGGACACATCTCGCGCCGCCTGCTGCTGCTCGGGGCAGCGGCAATTTGCGGTGCGGTCGCTGAAGGTTCGCTCGTCGAGTGGAGCGGCGTTTACATGCGCGAGTCCCTGCGCGTGGGGATTTCGGCGGCGCTGGGCGGCTTCGCCGCGTACGCGATCGCGATGTCGACGTCGCGTTTCTGCGGCGATTGGGTCGTGCACCGGATCGGTCCGGTCGCGCTCGTGCGCGCCAGCGGTCTCCTGGGGGCGACCGGTCTCGCGGTCGCGCTCATCGTGCACACGTACTGGGCGGTCGCGCTGGGCTTTTTCATCGCGGGGCTGGGCCTGGGCAACGTCTCGCCGCTCGTCTACGGTTCCGGCGGCGACGATGCCGACACCGGTGCGGGTGCCGGCGTGGCGGTGGTCACGACGATGGGTTACAGCGGCTTTCTGATCGGCCCGGCGCTCATCGGCTTCACCGCGCAACGAGCGTCGATCGACGTCGCCTTCATGTTCATCGCCGCCTTCGCGCTCGGCATCGCCCTCCTCGCTCCCGCACTTGCGGGTTGCGCGAAGGCTGAACCCGCAGCTTAGAAGATTCGCCTCAGCTTCGCTCCACCAACCCATGGCGTTTGCGGCCTCGCCGCAAGCCGTCCGTCGAGTTTTTCCGAAAAGTCGGACATACCAGGGATTCGAGTTCGTCGAATCTGTTACGTTCGGCAGCGTCCGATCCGCTCGTCGTCGTCCGTCGGGTAAACCCGACGGACTCCTTGCTAGACGGGGAGGGCGAAGGCGACGATTTCGTTGCTCTCGCGGTGATTGGTCCAGAAACGTTCACCGTCGAAGGCCAGCGAGCGCGCGGCGAAACCGATCCGCACCAGATCGGTGAAGACGGGTGCCGGACCACGCGCGTCGACGCGCGTAATCCAGTAGTCGGTCGTGTTCTCGTCGTCGGTCGTCACCAAAAAGAACCGGCCTTCGACGATCACGCAGCCGCAGATCTGATGCGGCACCGCGATCGTGCTGCCGACGTTTCCCGCCTCGTCGAGACTCACGATCGCTTTG
>Ga0182013_10009579_pt1 | contig 10178 bp, 11 predicted proteins | sample 612S2MmetaG_FD_120487 | JGI IMG/M metagenome (GOLD analysis project Ga0182013, IMG submission 120487) | Permafrost microbial communities from Stordalen Mire, Sweden - 612S2M metaG | ecosystem: Environmental > Terrestrial > Soil > Wetlands > Permafrost | place: Sweden: Stordalen | collected...
GGTATTTTCTCGGAATTTAATTTGGCGATAAATTTTTCTTTTCTGTAGCGAACATAATCCTTATTTTTCCAGCCTGTGCCGTCCCTAATAGTCATTATTGCACCATCTTCTATTGAGCGGTGATGAATGTTTTCTATTATTTCATTTTGGGCAAAATTGGGAAGTGACCAGAGGTAGATATCTTGTAAACGCTTCATCTCCTGAGATTGATGTTTGTCATCTGAATTATAAAGTAAGAGCGGTAAATCTTTGCAATCATCCTTAAATATGAATTTAATTTTATTCGGGTGATTGATTACGTCCAAAAACTTTATTCTCCACGTCTTATGATTGGAATAAAAATCAAACATCTCTACCAATGGCAACAACCTCACCCAATCGCGCGTCCATGGGTCTTTATTTTTATCAAATTCAGCAAAAGGCATAGCCGCCTTTTCTTCAAGAGACAGGTCTGGATCAGTACTGTTTTTTAAAGGCTGGCAGGTGCCATCTTCTAACTCTCCCGAAGTACACCCGAGTATTTTCCCTATTTTTATCGCTGCGATCTTTTGTATATTGCTCATAAGGTTATCCCCCTTAAATCTTTTGAAGGGCTTATGAGTAGTGGTGTCAGCAACCTCTTCTATCAAATCTGCGTATTTACCTTCATCTGCATTACCGATGCTTTTAATGACTAAATTTCTGATATCATCAAGATCGTCATAATATTTCAAATAATCTGCGGAAGAAAAATTTGGGAAAGCCGTTTGCATAAATGTGGGAGATTGGATTACCTCAGGCGGAAGTTTTCTAGTTAAATCCAGTATTCGCGCTACTGGGTCTTTATAAGATAATTTTTTGTTGAAATATTCAATCGGCTGAGTTGTAATCCTCTGCGGCACGCCCATGGCATAAAGATCTGATAAACAAATAACCGTACCAAGCCCCAAAAGGAGATATATCAAAGTTTTTTTCATGTTCAAAATCCCTATATTTTTATTATATTTCTATAATTTATAGTATGGCAGGCTGAACCCATAAATTCAATAGACTGGTTACCTTTTTGCTGAATAATAGCTATATTTAGCCAAAAAATGATTGGGCGACATTGGCCCTTTAAGTTTTTTTATTTGCTCCTTGGGCTAAGCCTGTGCTAAAATGGTAGTTAAGTATACAATCTGCACAGGTAAAATTTACCGCAAAAAAGAGGGTGAGAAAATGATTTTTAAGCGAGATTTGACGGCTGTTTTAAAGCGATTTTCTAAATTTCCTGCAGTGGTCCTATTGGGGCCGCGGCAATCGGGCAAAACAACATTAGTTAAAGAAACTTTTAAAAAACATGTTTACGTTACCTTAGAAGACCCTGAAATATTACGTTATATCCTAGAAGATCCAAAAGGTTTTTTGCGAGAATATGAAAATGAGCATGGAATAATTTTTGATGAGTTTCAACATGCCCCAGCGCTTCTTTCGTATATTCAAATCGAAGCGGATGAAAAAGATCGGCCCGGATATTTTGTATTAACCGGCTCCCAAAATTTTTTGATGAACGCGGCTATTACGCAATCACTCGCAGGAAGGGCAGGAATTTTGCATTTGATGCCCCTTTCAATTCACGAACTTGAACATAACGATCATCTGCCAGAGTTTTTTGATAATTTGATAATCAAGGGCGGCTACCCACGCATCCATGCAAAGAATTTTTTGCCCGAAGAGCTTTTTCCTTCTTATATAAGAACCTATGTAGAACGCGATGTTCGCCAGCTTATTAACGTTGAAAATCTTATCACCTTTCAGAAATTTATGATGCTCTGTGCAGGGCGAGTGGGACAAGAACTTAATATTAATGATATTGCCACCAATTGTGGCATAAATAGAAAAACAGCCGACAATTGGATTTCCATTTTGCAGGCTAGTTACATAATTTTTCTATTAAAACCATATTTCAATAATTTCAACAAACGTATCACTAAAACCCCTAAACTGTATTTTTATGATACAGGCCTTGTCTGTTCTTTATTAGGAATTCGTTCTACAGAAGAGTTATACAAAAGCCATTTCAGAGGAGCTTTATTTGAAAATTTAATTATCGCCGATTTTTACAAGCAATTTTATAATCTTGGCCTAGAACCATCATTATACTACTGGCGTGATCAAAATGGACGAATTGAAATAGATTGCTTAATCGACAAAGGAACGGTATTGTTTCCTGTTGAAATAAAATCGGGTGAAACTATTTTGAATGATTTTTTTAAAAGCATACAAACATGGCTTGAAATCACCGGAACGGCGCCTGAAAATGGCTATATTGTCTATGGTGGTCAATCTCGGCAAACGCGATCAGTCGGCACCATAATAGGCTGGAAAGCCGCTGGCTCTTTTATAACTAAGCTTGAAAAAAAGTAACGCTCGCACAGAAATTATTTTTTCCACGCATTTATGATTGTTTCAATAGCATTAGGATATCTATTTACCATTAATATAGCCGCCGCTGCGCCCGCTCCAAATGAACCTAAAAACGGCACAATTATTCTTTTTTTAGCAGAATGCACAGCCTCTTTTTGCAGCTCATCTATTTGTTGCTCAAGCTCCGCATATTTTTCAGACCATGCTTGCTCACGCTTTTCAAGCTCTCCTGCCAAGCGACCCGTTTCTTGTGTGAGAACTTCTAGTAGTGCTTTTTCTCGCTCTTGCTGATCGCTATAAGCGATTAAATCTTTGACAAGTGATTTGCCTGTTTCTTGGCAATTTTTAAGACGAGATTCCAGATGTTTCTCGTAATCTGTTCCGACATGCACAATGGTATCAGAAGCTGGCTCTTCTTGATAATTGTCTAGACCATAAAGCGCATTGCTTAAAAATATACCGACGCATATAAAAAAATATCTTTTTGTCATCTTCAATACCTCTTTGTGTCAGAAACAACTTTCTCACAGTATAGAAAAATTTAAGGGTTAAAAAAAGAAAATCTTCGTAAAACTAATCATTAAACAATTCAAGCAACTGAAATACATTACTCAGTTTGTGTAATTTAATCGAGGTATGGGGAAGTTTTTGGTTATGGGGCACAAAAAGCTGCGTGATGCCAAATTTTTCAATTTCATTAATATGCTGCCCGATTTGATTAATAGGCTTAATCTGGCCCGTTAAGCTCAGTTCACCCAATGCGATGCATTTTTCTGGCAATGGTTTTTGAAAGTAGCTTGAAAGCAAAGCCAGCGCTATCCCTAAGTCTAAAGCGCTCCCTTTTATTTTGAACCCACCGCTGACTTTAAAAAATATATCTTGTCCACTCAATTTAACTTTAAGATATTTTTCTAAAATGGCAGCAATAAGTACCACTTGGGCAGACTCAAGACCACTTACCACCCGTTGCGGCATGCCATATTTCGATGCAATAGTGAGCGCTTGCAGTTCGAGCAATATGGGACGCGTGCCTTCAAGATGGCTCACCAACATGGAGCCCGGCGAATGCGAGACCTCCTGCAAAAGATGTTGGTTGATATTGGGCATCTGCTGCAAACCGGAAGCGTGCATTTCAAAAAAGCCTATCTCGTTTACCGTGCCAAATCTATTTTTAACTGAACGCAATACGCGTGTCTGCCAACGGTCTTCACCCTGCAGATAAAAGACAGCGTCAACCATATGCTCCAGCGTCTTTGGCCCTGCCATAAAGCCGTCTTTAGTGATATGGCCACTGAGCATCACCGTGATACAGTTTTCTTTTGCAAGGCGCATCAGCCTGAATGCAGATTCTTTCAATTGCCCGATAGTGCCGGGCAATGCCTGCGTATCTGACGAATAACAGTTCTGAATTGAATCGATAATAACTAAATGTGGCTTGTATGATAATGTGGTCGCAATAAGTTCATCAAGGTTTGCTTGGTCAGAAAAGAGCAACTTTTCATGCATACAGCTTAAGCGCTCAGCACGCTGCTTTACCTGCTCAAGTGATTCTTCTGATGAGAAATAAAGGACATCATACTGATGCGCAAGATGAAACGCTACCTGCAGCATGAGCGTAGATTTCCCGATCCCGGGATCACCCGTTAAAATGATAAATGACCCAAGCATCAGCCCGCCGCCGGTGACTCTGTCCCATTCATCAATGCCGCAGACCATACGCTTATGCTGAGTTGTTTGCACGTCGGCAAGTTTTTTCATGGGGACTATACGTACAGAGGCAGCTTTTTGCGCTTGTGGCGTTACGGCCGATATACTGCCCTGCTCAAGAGTGTTCCACTCTTTACATTCGGGGCACTGCCCAAGCCATTTTATGGTCTTGAACTGGCAATTGTGACAGTGATAAAAACTTTGTGCTTTAGCCATTTAATATTCTGTATATTTCTTTGAATTATCTTTTGCTTTATCAACCGGATATTTTTTGCGATTGAGTTCCATTTTACGCTCAAATGCTTGTGACAGATTGATATTGTTCTGTGCGGCAAAATTGAGCACCCAATAAAGGACATCTACGAGTTCATGCTCAACATCAGTCCGCTTTTCTTCTAATGTCTCTTTTGAAGTACTACTTTCGCACCAGAGAAACAGTTCCATCAGTTCTGCAGCCTCTATGCTTAAGTACATGCTCATATTTTTTGGTGTTTGAAACTGTCGCCAATTACGTTCGTCAACAAACTTAAGGACAGTGTCTTGCATTTCTTTAATTGTTTTTTCCATCACGTTCATCCTGAGTGTTTGTGCGCTTCGCACAAAAGTATCGAAGGGCCATAGTTATACATGAAGTTGGGGCATGATAGCATTATAGGTGATCTCAAAACAGTTTCTGCAGCGGGCTTGGTAACATTCCTGCGCACCGACCATAATTAATGGGTCATTAAAGTCAGCAGGTTTGCCTTCAACGAGACGTTGGGTGTGATGCGCATCAGCACCACATTGGTTACACACAGCCTTAAGCTTGGTGATAGTGTCTGCGCGTGAAAGAAGGTCTGGCATGCAACCAAAAGGGATGCCACGGAAATCTAAATCAAGACCGGCTACGATAACGCGTCTGTTTTGATTCACTAATTCCATGCATATATCAACAATAGATGTATCAAAGAATTGGATCTCATCTATAGCAACAACTATTGTTTCTGGCAGTAAGAAATTCTTAACTGCTTGAGCATTTTCTGCTGCGAGTGCTGGGTAGTTGTAGCCGCTATGCGCATTGATATGCTCAATGGTTTTTCTGGTATCAAGGCTATGCTTGAAAACTTGCACGGGCAACTGCGCAAATTCAACACGTCTAATGCGCCGAATAAGTTCTTCAGATTTTCCTGAAAACATTGATCCGCAAATAACTTCTAGAGATCCTTTATAAAAATTTTGCATAAGATGCCCTTCTTTTAACTTAATTTTTTGGTATCACTCAGAGTATCAAAAAGTATATCCGTTGTCTTTTTAAAAAAACAAATTAGACTTTACGGTGTTTAAGACACTATTTTAAAAAAGGATATCATTATGAAAAAATTATTCTTGCCACTTGCATTACTTACGCTGTCATGTGCGGCTATGGACACTGCTGTTACACAGGAATTTACCCAAGAACAGCTAGATGCACAACAGGCGTTTTTACAAAAAATCGGCTTGGAAATGTTCAAAAATCTCATGCAAAGTGCAGAATTGAAAGCGTGGTATTATAGTGAACAAACCACTGACGATCAAAGAGCACAATTTGATGACCTTTGCATTAAATATGCAACACTTAATTTTGTTATATTTGAACAGAATAAACCATTCTACAATCAACTTTTTGATGCATTAACTAGCTTGACTGGTTACACCGGCTGGTTTGCTCAATTGAACTTCATGTCAAAAGAAGTGGCTGCGGCTCTTCAATCACAGCAAATTGCGCAGGACTTGAGTGGCTCTGAAGAATTTGATGAAGATGAAGATTTAGAATAGTTTAATTTTTTTTAAATTAAAAAGGCGCTTTCAAAAGCGCCTTTTTTGTTGTCTATATGCTTACTGTCTCTGCATCTCTTTTTCAGCAATGCATTCCCAAATAATATATTTTAAATAATCTTTTTTAGGCGTTAAAAACCCTTCAACTTCAGGCGTTGCCAACCAGTCATGGTGACGCGCAGCAAGATCTTCTTTAATGTAATCAAACATAGCTGGAACAAGAATATCTTTAGTCGAACGCAAGAAATATCCGTAGCGGTACAGTAACGACCAATAAAGATGATTAACGGTCTTACTTGATTGTATAATGCCACAGGTATGTAAATGGTTAATCTGCTCGGCTAAGATGCAAACCGAATCCCATGAATCTTGCTGCGTTTGCGGGTTCCATACAATTTTTTCTAAAGCGCTTTCTATGAACCTGGATACTATATTTTGTAAATCAGTTACCGGGCGTTTTTGCGCAGCCTTGGTCACCAGCTCAGAAATCTCTTGCGCAGTCGGGTTAATAACTTCGTCAATAGTGTTTAAGAAGGTATCGAAAGTATTAATGCCATCAAGCGGGTTTTGTGAATACTTGGTAAAGCGTGAAATGAATCGCTTATATAAAATGTCTTTGATCGACTCTTGTAATGTTTCTTGCTCTTTTTGCATGCACATAGTTTGCAGGTAGCGGGGCAACTGCTCCAGTAATAAACTGAATGACAAGGCATTGACCCAATGGGTATCTTTCATGCGTGTATGAAAGATATCAAAGACGGTCAGCACAAAATCGTACGGTTCAACGATGGTATTACTGTAATGCAAAAAATGTGCTAAATGGCCAAAATGTGATGGCAAAATATGTTCAGTATAGGTAGGGACATTAAATTGCTCTATAAAAAAGAGTTCAAGCCCCGCTCTATTAAAGGCAATCGGCCGGGTCATAGTTTCAAATGCCTCTTTAGTAAGCGGTGCGGCTTGCGCTACAGGCATATTGCATAGGAATGCCAGAAGATAAAATAGGGTATTTTTGTGGTTCATACACGTGCTTTCGCTATAAAAACAAGATTATTCTTTTATCGGTGTGTAAAAAATGTTACCATACAAAAGTGAGTTTCTTCAAGATAAAAAAGCTTTCGCTCGTAATATATGTTTGGTAACCAATGGCACTCTATTATTATAAAGCACTTTCTAAAGATGGAAAAAAAATATCGGGCACTCTTGATGCTGCCTCTTTAGCAAATGTGCGCGAGACATTAGTCAAGCGCGGTCTTTATCCCATTAGCATCACCGCAAGCCAAGAGGGCACAAATTTTTCTAAATTCTTTAGAGACTTTTTTCAAAAAAATGTCGACTCCAAAGATTTAATATTTTTCACCAAGCAACTTTCTGTTCTTTTGAAAGCAGGCGTACCGCTCCTACAAGCACTCGAACTTCTGATTGAACAAACTGAAGGGCAGCTGAGTACCATTGTTATTCACTTAAAAGATGACATTAAAGAGGGTAAATCGCTCGCAGAGGGCTTAGGTCAATACCCCAAAATATTTTCTAACACTTATATCCAATTGGTTAAAGCCGGTGAAGCGAGCGGCAAGCTTGAAACTATTCTTGATCGCTTAACTTCTTATATCGAACGCTCTGATGTCTTACGCAAAAAGATACGGGGCGCGTTTACCATGCCAGCCATACAGCTTTCTATTGCGCTTGGGGTAGTGGTGCTTCTTATGGTGGTAGTAGTTCCCGGAATCACCGAAACATTTAGTTCCATGAAGATGGAATTACCCCTTACCACCAAAATTTTGATGTGGCTTTCTGATTTTCTTTTAAATTACTATCTTATTGTTTTGGGTATATTAGTGACCAGTATTGGCGGTTTTATATGGTGGAAAAAAACAGAATCTGGCTCACGCGTATGGGATAAATTTATTCTTAAGGTGCCCATTGCCGGTTATTTTGCACGCATGGGTGCCGTGGTGCAATTTAGCAGCACACTGGGCATGCTTATGGAAGGTGGCGTTAATTTGGCCGAGGCGCTTACTATCGTTACGAGCATTGTAAAAAATAAAATCTTAGTGGATAAGTTGCAGCAAGCGCGCGACAGCATTATTAAGCAAGGTAAAATTGCGCAGTATCTTAAAGAGACAGAGATGTTTCCCGCCGTTGCTATCTATCTGATAAAGACAGGCGAAGAGAGCGGCACATTGCCCGATATGCTCTTGCAAGTTGGCAACTATTATGATGCTGAAGTGACCGAATATGCAGATGGCTTGGTATCAAAAATCACCCCCGCCATGACCATGTTTATGGGGGCAATTGTCGGCTTTGTCGTTATGGCGATTGCAAGCCCAATGTTACAGATGAATGAAAGTCTTGGTAAAGATTTATAGGTATTTTTTTTTAAGTATGTGTAAGGAGTTTTATGGTTCAATTACGTATGAAGCAGGCAGGATTTTCTTTGGTGGAAATTCTTGTTGCATTGGCTATTATCGGCGTCATGATGGGCGGCGCTTTAGGATTGTTGAGCCAAGTTAAAAAGGCCAAAAGAACATCAACAGAGGCGAATATTCGCGCGGCAAAAACGGCCATCGAGCAATACTATGAAGACACAGATGTCTATCCAGCATCGCTTAAAGATTTGGTTGATCGCCCTGCAGACAGCAGAGTTTCTGCCAAATGGAAAGGCCCTTACATGGACAAAGAAATGGTTAACGACCCCTTTAAAAGCGAGTACCAATACTCAGTAAATCCTAAGGGCTCAAAACCGCCCTATGAATTATATTCTTATGGTCCAAATAAAGAAGGCGCGCCGGAGGAAGAGTGGATTCAGGCGAAAAACTTATAAAGGCCCATCGGGCTCTCACCGGTTTAAGTTTACCTGGTTTCAGTTTGATAGAAATCTTGGTGGCCATAGCGATTGTTGCGCTTATGGCCACACAAGTTCCGCGCCTGACGCGCGTTAATTACAACAGACAAGAGAAACTTGTTTCAAATCTTAATATGCTTGCCCGCAACGCTTGCACTCATGCTCTGCTGAGTGGCAAGATCACCCAACTCTTTTTCGATTTTTCTGCCACCCCCGCACGCGTAAGCATACGACAAGAGACAGATAAAAAAGAGGGCGCGCATCAAAAAACCGTCTTCGATCCGGTATCATCACCAACGGGTAACGATTCATTTATATGGGATGATTCTTTAAAAATTGAGCGTTTTATTATTGAAGGCAAAGACGAAGCTGCTGGCGGCAATCTAAAAACTGTTTGGATATATATTATGCCTGATGGCATTGCTCAACAAGCAACTTTGACTGTGCGCGATGACCATACACAACAAGTAAGCCAATTTCAGCTTAATCCATTTTTTGTACAATTCAGGGTGCTTTGATGAATATAACGCGGCCAGGATTTTCGCTCGTTGAAGTGCTTGTTGCATTAGTTATGGTGAGTATTACTATTACCAGCTTACTGTCACTACAAGGCATGCTTTCAAAGATAGTGTACAAAGACAGTATGCAGTGGAAAGCTGAACAACTAGCAGTACAGATGCTTGCCGACAGCGACAGAAAAGAGCCCTTAGAGCCCGGTGCCTCTTTTGAACAGGAACAGGATGGCTTTAAAGGGAAGTATACCATTTCAAAGCCGCAAGAAAAGAGCCCCTTGGGCGATATCAAAGATTTATATAGTGAAAAAGTAACGGTGTCATGGACACGTCTGGGAGTCCCCCAGGACTTTACACTCGTGCGCTTTTCTTATAGACCAAAACCCTCCTCCGCCGAGGCTACGGCGGGGCAGGCCCGCTCTGCAGAAAAACCTGCGAAAGCAACAACATGATGCGCCCAGGGTTCAGCCTCATAGAAATTCTCGTGGCACTAACAATCAGTAGTTTTGTTATGCAGATGGTTTTTACTACCATCTCGTTACTGCAGAAATCTGCTCGCCGTTATAATGAACTTATTGCCAGCGATAGTCAGCAGGAGATGCTTTTTGGGCAACTTCAAAAAGATATATCGGGGATGGTTATCCCTTTGTATGGCTTTGTTCCCGGCACCAAAGACAAACCCGAAGAGCAGCAGAAAAAACAGGAACAGTATAACGCGCAGTACGGGCTCCAGATAGAAATCGAAAATGAGCGGCTCAAGAGTTTGAGCTTTGTTACCACTTCAGTGCTGGGTAGCTACGGTGTCTTTAAGCCGCGTCTGGCACGCGTACGCTATCTTCTTACGCCAGAAGAAAATTCTTCTTACTTTAAACTGCTCAGACAAGAGTCTGCTGAATTGTCTTTAGCCGATTTTGAAAAAGATAACGATAAAAATA
>Ga0182013_10009581_pt1 | contig 10176 bp, 7 predicted proteins | sample 612S2MmetaG_FD_120487 | JGI IMG/M metagenome (GOLD analysis project Ga0182013, IMG submission 120487) | Permafrost microbial communities from Stordalen Mire, Sweden - 612S2M metaG | ecosystem: Environmental > Terrestrial > Soil > Wetlands > Permafrost | place: Sweden: Stordalen | collected...
CTGCCGCAGAATCAGCGCCGGCGAATCCGGATAGCGCTCGGCCATCTTGTCCAGCACCTGGCCAATGCAGAGCTCCTGCAAGGGGGGATTCTCCGGTCCGCGCGAGTAGCTCAACATAGGATCAACAAAGGCTTCTCTCATGGGAAAAGAATGCTCCTAATCTTGCGCGCCTTCCAGCCCATTCCGCGCGCGACTTGTGAATAGTAAACGTCGAAGCAATTCGATTAACTTATACTGTTGTGAATTCTTGGAATACTGCGCTCCCCCACCTCCAGCCGCTCCGGAGTGCGCAATAGAGTACAGTGGAAGGGTGCCATTCGGCCGCAAAGGCCGCGTAAAACTGGCGTAGATGCCGCGAAAACGCGGTTTAGAGGTATTCAGGATGAATGACTTAGCCGAAATCGGGCGGGAGCGTGCCAGGTGATCCGCCGCTCGGATGTGCTCATCCTGGGTGCCGGGGCCGCCGGACTGATGTGCGCCATTGAAGCCGGACGGCGGGGCCGCTCGGTGACCGTGCTGGAGCGCAACAACCGTGCCGGCGCGAAGATTCTCATCTCCGGCGGCGGGCGCTGCAACTTCACCAACATGGACGCCACGGCCGCGAACTTTCTCTCTTCGAATCAGCACTTTGCAAAGTCTGCGCTGGCGCGCTACACGCCCGCGGATTTTCTCCGCCTGGTGGATCGCCACCGCATCGCCTGGCATGAGAAAGCCGCCGGCCAGCTCTTTTGCGACCGCAGCGCGCAGGACATTCTTTCTATGCTGGAAGAGGAATGCCTGCGGGCCGAAGTGCGAGTGAACATGAGTGCCACGGTGCGCACCGTGCGGCAGAGCGGAGAGCATTTTGTGGCCGAATGCGGCGACGACGAGTATCGCGCCCGCTCGCTGGTGGTCGCCACCGGAGGCCTCTCCATCCCGAAGATGGGCGCCACGGCTTTTGGCTACGAGCTGGCGAAACAGTTCGGCCACAACGTCATCGAGCCCCGAGCGGCGCTGGTGCCCTTCGTGCTCAGCCCGAAGGATGCCAAGGCATTCTGCGATCTCGCCGGCGTTTCCACCGAGGTTGTCGTCAGCGCTGGCCGCCAGAGCTTCAAGGATAAGCTGCTCATCACGCATCAGGGCTTCAGCGGCCCGGCGATTTTGCAAATCTCCTCCTATTGGCAGACGGGCGAAAAGCTGCGTGTGGACTGGGCTCCCAATGCGGAGGTTCTGCTGCCCATGCTCGCCTCTCCGGCCGGACGCGACGCGGCCACGGCCTTGCAAAAGCTGCGCCAGGTGCTGCCCGCGCGGCTGGCCGATCGCTGGATGGAGTTGCACGCGCCCAAACGCTGGACCAACGCCGCCATCGAAGAAGCCGAGCGCAAGCTGCATCAGTGGGAGTTCACTCCGGCCGGGACCGAGGGCTTTGCCAAGGCCGAAGTCACCGCCGGAGGGGTGGACACCCGCGAGCTTTCGGCCAAGACCATGGAATCCGTCAAAGTGCCAGGCCTCTATTTCATCGGCGAGGTGGTGGACGTTACCGGCCAGCTCGGCGGATACAACTTCCAGTGGGCGTGGGCCAGCGGCGTGAGCGCCGGAAAATCCGCGTAGAACTATCTCGAAATGTGGGATGGCACAAAAGCGTTGCCAAGCTCCGCCTCTGCCATTTACCCTTTGGCGAACTTCAAACGCTACGGCGGCCAGCCCGCTCAGGCGATCACCTGTGAGGAGAAAGACGAAAGATGCTCAAGGGATTTCGCGATTTTGTTATGCGGGGCAATGTGATGGATCTGGCGGTAGGTGTGGTGATCGGCGCGGCTTTTGGCGCCGTGGTCACCTCGTTTACCAAGGACGTGCTGATGCAGGCCATCAGCGCCATCGTGGGCCGTCCGAACTTTGATGACGTCGTGCTCTCGGTGCACAACACGCCGCTGTTTGTGGGCAAGTTTCTCTCCGCGCTCATCAGCTTCCTGCTGATTGCAGCCGCCGTCTACTTTGCCGTGGTGCTGCCGATGAACATGGTGATGGCCCGGATGAAGAAGCCCGAAGCTCCGGCCGAGCCCACCACCAAGCCCTGCCCGGAGTGCACCCTGGAGATTCCGCTGGCCGCCAAGCGCTGCCCCAACTGCACCGCGCAGGTGTAAGTAGAGCTCACTCAGCGCATAGGGAACTACGCAATGGAAAAGCCCCGCGAGAATCTCCGCGGGGCTTTTCATCTGACTCAGGTTAAGTCCTGTTGCGCCGCGCCAGGGCCGCGATGGTGGCCACTTCGGTTAGCGCGACGATCGAGGCCGAGGTCACGCACCAGACGCAGTAGGTCTCCAGGATGTAGGCCTCGACGTAAGTCAGGTACACGCTGAAGGCGACGGCTCCGGTCACCAGCACCAGCACCAGCCACCAGCGGCGGAAGAAGGCCGCTATGGCGATGGCCGCATAGCCCAGGATGCCGAGGACGGCGATGGGCAGGCCGCGGTTCTCCGGCTGGCGAAATGGCGGCGGAGGAAATTCGGCGAAGGGGCTGTGGTTGACCACGCCGCAGTCCCAGCGGGCGTTGATGTCACATGGTGCGGCGCCGACGCGGTAGTGTTCGCGGAGGGCAAAGCCGCTGACCAGCACTCCCGCCAGGGCAAGGATGACAATAAGATAGCGCATGGAGCCTCCGCCCACATTGTAACTTCTGGCGTTTGTTGAGGCGAGGGTGGGGAACGGGCGCCGGAGGTTTTGGGCCTCGCTTGCGTCGAAAGCATGGCGGGGCGCATCGAAGACAGTGTAGGATGAGATTTTAGTGCCCGGTTGGCCCCGGTGGCGGCCGTGCGTGAGGTAGACGAAACTGGAGGACGAATGGCGAGCGATGCAATCCTGGAAATAACTGATGCGAACTTTGATCAGGAGGTGCTGCAAAGCGTGCAGCCCGTGCTGATTGACTTCTGGGCCACCTGGTGTGGTCCCTGCCGCGCCCTGGCTCCCGTGGTGGACGAGGTCGCCAAGACCTACCAGAGCAAGGTCAAAGTGGTGAAGATGGACGTGGACCGCAATCCGGCCACTCCGCAGCGCTATAACGTGCGCGGCATTCCCACGCTGCTGGTCTTCAAGGGCGGGCAGGTGCAGGAGCAGATCGTCGGCTACGTTCCCAAGGAGACGATCGAGAAGGCGCTGGACAAGCTCTCGTAAATCGAAATCGGGCCGCTCATCCGGCCACCCAAACGCCCGGCAGACGCTGGGCGTTTTGTTTTGCGTTGGAGTGCGGGAGCGGAATTCCACCGCCTGCGGGGATAGTTCTTGTCAGGCGCAAAGCATTAACGGTACGCTGGAGCGGAGCAGGCTGGCCCCAGGAACAGCGTTTGATTCTGCGGGCGGGCGTATCAGGAAGTGCGCCCTCCAGGGAGGATTCAGGTGACTGTTACCGACTACCAAGATGTGCTTGAGTCCCTCCCCGGCCCGGCCTGGATCGTGGATGCTTTTCAGCTCCAGGTGGAGGCGCGCAACCACTCCGCCGAAGCCATCTCCCTGAGTGGCGAGTTTTCCTCCCTGTTTGCCCATCCCCTGGACGAGAGAGTGCTGCGGCTTCTGCGCTCGGCCGAGGCCGAGGTGCAGTTTCAGGCCGCGCTGAAGGATCAGCCGGGGAGGTGGGTCATTTCGGCCAACCTGCTGGGCTCCAGCCAGGTGCGGGCCGCCGGTCGCCGCCTGGTGCTGGCGCAGCCGGTGGCGCGCTTCGATGTGCCCGGCGAGATCACCTTCGACGAGTTGCTGGATTCGTCCTTCGACGGCATGGCCGTGCTCAACTCCCAGCATAAGTTCGTGCAGATCAGCCGCCGCTTCCGGGAGATGTTCGGGTACACGCTGGAGGAACTGCGCGGCAAGACTCCGCTGGCGTTGACGCCGCAAGGCCTTGAGGAAGAGATTGACGAAGCGATCGGCCGCCTCGACCGCGGCGGCGTGCACAGCCTGCAAACCAAGAGGCGGCGCCGCGACGGAATGCTGATCGAGGTGGAGGTCTTTGGCCGTCACATCGCCAGCGGGCGCTACCGCGGTGGCCTGGTGTTGATGTATCGCGACATCAGCGAGAGCAACCGCAATGCGCGGCTGCGCGCCATGCGCAACGAGGTGGCGCGCATCCTGACCAGCGCCTCCACTCTCGAAGAGGTGGGCCGTCGTCTGCTGCCGGCCCTGGCCGACGCTCTCGGGTGGGACGTAGTCCGCCTGTGGCTGGAGGACGACGCCGGCGCCATGGAGTGCTTCTACAGCCACAACGGCCCGGGCTGCGAGTGCGCCAACCGCAATACGGCGGGTGTGCAATGCATCTTGAACCCGGGCACGGTGGGGCGGGCGCTGCTGCGCGAGGGGGCACACTTCCAGCCGCCCGAATCCTGCGCCGGCCAACTGGACTGTCCCATGCTCGACGGCGTGCAGCTCGCGGTGCCCATACAGGACGGGAAGGGCCAGAGCCTGGGCGCACTTGAGTTTCTCTCCGCGCATCGCCCGGTGGAGGAGTCCACCCACCGCGAGTTGCTGGAAAATATCAGCGTGCAGCTCGGCCATTTCATCACCCGGGCGCGGGCGGAAAAGGCTCTGGAAGAGAACGAGGCGCGCTTTCAGTCCCTGGTGGAATCCGTGCCCATGGCCATCCTCATCATCCAGGACGATGGGCGCATCCTGTTTGCCAACTCCGTCTGCGAGTCCATCTCCGGCTACACGCGCGAGGAGTTGTGCGCCTATCCCGTCTGGCAGTTCTTTCATCCGGAGGACACGGCGCGGCTGCGCGAGAGGGGAGAGATGCGCCAGGCCGGCCAGGAATTCGACCGCCGCCACGAGGCGCGCATCCTGCGCAAGGGCGGCGAGGTGCGCTGGCTGGACTACGTTGTCTCAGACATCCATTTCAACCACCGCCCGGCCCTGCTCTGCGCCGGGCTGGACATTACCGACCAGCGCGCATTGGAGATGCAACTGCGGCAGACGCAGAAGATGGAGGCCATCGGCCGGCTGGCCGGCGGCATCGCCCATGACTTCAACAACGTGCTCACGGTCATCAGCTGCTGCGCCGAGACCATCCAGATGCACTCCGAGGCCGAGGCGGAAGTGCTGCGCGCTGCCGGCGAGATTTCGCAGGCCAGCGATCGCGCGGCCGCACTCACCCGTCAACTGCTCAGCTTCAGCCGCCACCACGCCATCGCCCGCATGCGCATAGACCTGAACGCCGTGCTCGCCGGCATGGAGATGATTCTCCGGCGCTCGCTCGGCGATGACATCCTGCTCGCCCTGGAGATGGAGGCGAAGCTGGGGCCGGTACTGGCCGACGCCAGCCAGGTGGAGCAGGTGGTGCTGAACCTGGCGGTGAACGCGCGCGATGCCATGCCGCGCGGCGGCAATCTCCGCATTCGCAGCCGTGGGGTCGTGCTGGAAAACTCATCAGTAGCGGGCGCCGCCGCCGGCTCCTACGCCGTGCTCAGCGTCAGCGACAGCGGCGTCGGCATGAGCCAGGAGATCCAGCAGCATATCTTCGAGCCCTTCTTCACCACCAAGCAGCCGGGGAAGGGAACCGGTCTCGGCCTGGCCACGGTCTATGGCATCGTCAAGCAGTGTGGCGGCTTTGTGAAGGTGACCAGCCAGCCGGGGCAGGGCTCGACCTTTGAGGTTTATTTTCCAGTAAATGCCGGCCCCGTCCACGGAGGCGCCTCCGGAGAAGAAAAAGACAGCTCCCTAGGCGAGACCACCATCCTACTGGTGGAAGACGAAAGCGACCTGCGCGACCTTCTACAAGCCGGACTGGTGCGCGAGGGGTACAGGGTTCTGGAGGCCGCCAGCGCCGCCGAGGCCTTGCAGGCCAGTGCCGCGCATCACGGCCAGCTCGATCTTCTGGTAACCGATGTGGTGTTGGGCGGCATGAGCGGGCGCGAACTGGCCGAGCGCTTGTTGATGCTGCGTCCCGGGCTGAAGGTGCTGTTCATCAGCGGACACAGCGGTGCGCACGTGCTGGAGGGCGGCGAGATCGAGGGGCGGATGGAGTTCTTACAGAAACCTTTTGCGCCCAGCGTGCTGCGCCGCCGAGTGCACCAGATGCTTTCCACAGAGTAGAGAAAGGGGCGTCACCACCCGGTCCGGCTAGCGGGAGAGCACAGGCCTAGTACTTGCGCAGCACGGCCACCACGCGCCCCTGCACCCGCACGGAATCCGCGGGAACCATGATGGGCTCCATGGCGGCGTTCGAGGGCTGCAGGCGAATCTGACTGCCCTCGTGGTAGATGCGCTTCAGAGTGGTCTCCGAGTCGCGGACCAGGGCGACGACGATCTCGCCTTCGCGGGCGATGTCGGCCTTCTCCACCAGCACGTAGTCGCCGTCCATGATGTGTTCGTCCTGCATGCTCTCGCCGGTGACCTGGAGTACGAAGACGTCGCGGGCGCGGGTGAAGTCGCTCAGCGAGATGGTCTCCGGGGTCTCCACCTGCTCGATGGGGCGGCCGGCGGCGATGCGGCCCACCAGTGGCAGCTCCAGGGTGCTGACCATGGATGGCCGGGCGCGCTCGGGAATTCCTTCCGGAAGCGGGAGAACATCAATCGAGCGGCTGCGGTTGTAATCGCGGCGCAGCAACTTTTTTGCTTCCAGGTTGTTAATGTGTTTGTGCACGGTGGCCAGCGAGCTGAGGCCCATGGCCGAACCGATTTCCTCAAACGAGGGGGAGTAGCCGTTGTTTTGCACGAACTCCGCGATGAAGTCGTACATTTGACGCTGCCGCTTTGTTAATGCCATGGCTTCCCTTTCCAAGGTGAGTCGCGCAGTTTGAGTAGTTTGGCGAATAAAAGGCGAAGTGTCAATGGCCCATCGCGAAAGGGGACGTGCACTCTTAGGTACCTGCCGGAAGGGGCAATTCCTCAATCGGGGATGTGTGCCATTCTTTCAGGCAGCTTACAATCTGTCTCACCATGGCCGATGCCGCAAAATTGATTGACCGCGCCGAGAAGCTGCTCGATAAGGGCAAGCCGGAGCTCGCCCTGGCGGAGTTCCGCTCCGCGCTCGAGCTGGAGCCGAAGAACGAAGCGCTGCTCCACAAGACGGCCGACCTGAGCATGAGCCTGGGGCAGTTGGGCGTGGCCAGCGATATGCTGCGCCGCCTCTTCGTCAGCGCCGTGGACAGCAAGAAGCTCGGCGAGGCCGGGCTGGTCTTCCGCAAGCTGCAGAGGCTCAAGGCGCTCGATCCCGAGATGGTGGTGCGCTACGCCGACCTTTGCGAGAACACCAGCCGCCGCGACGCCGGCGAGGCCTATCGCGTGGCCTTCGAGGAGTTTCAGCGCCTGGGCGACGGCAAACGCGCGCTGGAATGCATCAGCCATGCCCTGGAACTCGACCCGCGGATGGATGACTTCCGCGAGCAGGCGCGCATCGCCGAGGCCATGCACGAGCCCAAGCTCGCGGCCACCGCACTGGTGAGCCAGGCCGTCCTGCTGGAGCGCCTGGGCCAGGATGCCGCCGCCATCTACGAACGCGCCTTCGGCGACGATCCCGACAATATGGCCGCCCGCCTGGGCTGGGGCCGCGCACTTCTTGCCGATGGCCGCGCCGCCGAGGCCGCGGACCTTCTGCACCCCCTGGCCAGCTATCCCAGCAGTCCCGATGAGGCGCGCGAACCATACGCCATGGCGTTACTTGCCATGGGCCGCGTGGAGGACGCCGAGCCCTACGCCTGGGGATTGTTCGAGCGCAACCCGAAGGCCAACCTGGGCACCCTGCATACGGTCATCGGCGGGCTGCTGGACCGCGACCGCACCGAGCGCGCGCTGGAGCTGGCACGCAAGCTGGAAGATCACAGCCGCAAGGCCGGCATGCGCGGCCAGTTCATGCAGGACATGGCGCAGCTGGCCGACCTGAGCAAAACCAGCATCCCCTTCCTCGAATACCTGGCCGAGATTTACAACAGCGCCAACCGCGAGCAGGACTACGCGCTGATCCTCGGCCGCCTGTTTACCGCCTATTACGAGACCGGGCAGTACGCCCGCGCCCTCGACGCTCTGGACCGCTCGGTGGACATTGATCCTTACGAGGCCGAGCACAAGGAGCGCATGGTGAAGCTGGCCGGCCATGTGCCGGAGGAGCGTTTGCAGATTGTGGCGCGGCGCCTGGGCGTGGCCCCTCCGGAGGCGATCACAGTGGCCGCCGACGAGGCCGTCGAGGAAAATCCCGCGCCCAAGGTGCTGGAGAACCTGATCCTGCAGGCCGAAATCTTTCTGCAATACGACATGAAAGACAAGGCCATGCAGCAGATCGAACAGATCCAGCGCGGCTTTGCCGGAGAGATTGAAAACGATCCACGGGTGCGCCAGTTGTTTATGAACGCCGGGCTGCCCGTGCCGGAGCGCGCCGAGACGACGGTAGAACGCAACCGCATGGCCGACAGCATGGTGCGCGCCGCCGAGGTCAGCCGCCTCATCGCCCGCCAGACCGATCCGCACAACGTGCTGGTGACGGCCGTCAACCAGATTGGCACGCGCTGGCAGTACAGCCGCTGCCTGGCCGCGCTGGCCACGCCCGGCAAGCCGCCCTCCATGGTGGTGGAGTACTGCTCGCCGGAGGTGGCCAAGAGCGAGCGTACGGCGATGGTGCGCCTGCTGGCGCTCAGCCAGCGCCTCACCCTCACCGAGCCGGTCTTTCGCGCCGCCGACGTCAGCATGGCCGAGGCCCTGGCGCCGATCAAGGCCGAACTGGAGCGCCTGAATGTGCACTCGCTGGCCGTGCTGGCCATGATCAGCGAGGACAAGACCATCGGCCTGCTGATCGTGCAGCAGTGCGGCGTGCGCCGCCGCTGGACGCCGGATGACATGGCCCTGCTGCGCTCGCTGGCCGATCAGATGGCGATGGCCGTGCACGGCGCGCGGCTGCGCTCGCTGGTCAGCACCCTGGGCGTTGCCGAGGAGAAGACCGGCCTGCTCAAGCGCTCGGCTTACCTGGCGGCGGTGGTCAGCGAACTAGGACGGCAAAGCGAAACCGGCGATGCCAGCGGCACCCTGGCGCTGCTGCAGGTCAGCATGTTGACCTCGCAAAGCGAAGATGAATTCGCCATCTCCGAGATGACCCGCACCCTGCGCAGCATGGCCCAGGATGACGCCATGAGCTTCCGTTACGATCGCGACACGGTGGCCCTGCTGATGCCGCACGCGCCCGCCACACAGGTGGAGATGCTGGTGGAAAAGCTGCGTGAGGCCATGGACCCGATCGGCGTGACGATCACGGCCGGCATTGCGCTGGCCCCGCCCTCCGGCGGCTACGATCCCGAGGATTTGGCGACCGAGTGGGTCAACCGCGTGGCGCGCGCCCTGGTCAAGGCCGGCACGGAGAATCAGCGTGTTTGCGTCATGCCGCCGCAGCCGCTGCCCTCCTAGTTGCGCCCCCGCGCTGCGTGCTACACTAACCCCCGCTAAACGTTCGTTATTTCCCCATTCGGCGGTCAAATCATGCCAACCAGTGCGATATTGCAGCGCTTTCGCGATGCGGTTACCCGGAATCCGGAGCGGGATGCCATCCTTGGCACCGACTACGCCATCACCTACTCCGAACTGGAGAGCCGAGCTGCCAGCGTGGCCCGTCGAATCATGGATCGCACCACGGGCCCCACGGTGGCGCTTCTCTACCAGAACAAGCCGGAGTTTGCCGCGTTGCTGCTGGGTGCGCTGTGGGCCGGCAAGATCGTCTCCGTGCTGCCCACCCTGGCTCCTCCGCCGCTGCTTAAGCTGATGTGCATGGAGACCGGCGTGGACCTGATCATCACCAGCGAGGAGTTTGTCCCGGCCCTGACCGCCGTCGGAATGTCCTGCTGGATCGGCGACTCCAGCCCGGAGTTCACTCCCGCGCAGGTACCTGTGCAGCCGGTGAGCGGAGAGGTGGCCGTGTTGCTGTACACCAGCGGCACCACGGGCCGCCCCAAGGCCGTCGCCCTCAGTGAGCAGAACATCATCAGCAACATTGAAGGCTGCATTGCGGCCACAGGCTATGACGACAAGCAGGTGATGCTGGCCATCCTCCCGCTCTTCCACGCCTACGGACTCACCGTCAGCACCCTGCTGCCGTTGACCATTGGCGGCAGCGTCGTGGTGCCGGAGAAGTTCATTCCGCGCCAGGTACTGCAACTTATTGAGAAGTACCGCATCAGTTGCCTGATCGCCGTGCCCGCGCAGTATCGCGTGCTGGTCAAGGAGCCGACGCCGGTGGAC
>Ga0182013_10009583_pt1 | contig 10173 bp, 5 predicted proteins | sample 612S2MmetaG_FD_120487 | JGI IMG/M metagenome (GOLD analysis project Ga0182013, IMG submission 120487) | Permafrost microbial communities from Stordalen Mire, Sweden - 612S2M metaG | ecosystem: Environmental > Terrestrial > Soil > Wetlands > Permafrost | place: Sweden: Stordalen | collected...
CTCCACGAGCGCGACCACAAGCGCGAACTCCGTCTTGAGAGCGCGCAGGAGGGTACCCGAATCTCCGCCTCGCAGCATGAGGACCTCAAACGGACTATGGAGTTCACGCTGCGTTCGGCCTTCGTGCAGACCCTCGAAGCCAAAACCATACTCGAAATGGCAAAGGCCGACATCGAGTACTACGACAAGATCATCCAGATCAGCCGCGACCGTTTCAACGCCGGAGACATTGCCGAGGTCGACATGGACCGCATCGAGTTGCTGAGGGTGCAATATGAAGCTGAGCTTCAGAACGCCATCGTCAACCTACGCACCTCTAAGATCCAGTTGCTGCAGTTGTTGAACGATCGCACCCCGGTGGAGCAGTTCGACGTCAACGGCCCTTTTGATTTCTCCGATGCCCTCCAGCCGCTCGACGAATTCCGGCAGACGGCGCTGGCCGCACGGCCTGATCTGCAGGCCGCCATCGAGACCATTCAGCAGTCTGAAACCAACCACAAGCTGGCGGAAGCCAACGGCTCGACCGACCCCACACTGGCTGCCTGGTACACTTACAACTCTTCAAACAATAATCCCAACGGCATCCAGACGCTTGGCGCCAGCGTCAGCATTCCGCTGCGCATCTTCGATCACAACCAAGGCGAAAAGAAGCGGACCCAGATCGATATCGATCGCAGCCGCCAGGCTCAAGAGGCAGCGCGCGCCCAGGTTTTCAGCGATGTCGACTCGGCCTACGCCCAGGTTGAAAGCAACATCGCCCTCCTCAAGCCCTACAAGGCCAAATACAACAGTGAGGCGCTCAAAGTGAGAGACACCATCACCTACTCTTACCAGCACGGCGGCGCTTCGCTGATGGACTTCCTCAATGCGCAAAGCGATTACCGCCAGGTGCAACTCGCCTACGCGCAGCTCGTCGGCGCCTATCTTACCGCCGTGGGACAACTCAATCTTGCCGTCGGACGCGAGGTAATTCAATGACCAGAAGGCTCACCTTGAACTCATTTCCCATCGCACCGTTGGCCCTCGCCGTTGCGGCATCGTTTGCGCTCATGCTTTCCGGATGCAAGAACAAAGATCAAGGCGATGGCGCGCCCCCACCCGCGCAAGTCGTCCAGGTTCGCGACATGAACCTGATCACCATCGACAAAGACGATGTTGCCAAGTTTCCGCTCACCACCGCCGGCCAGGTTGAAGCGGCATCCGACCTGAAGGTTACCGGCTCGGTCTTTCCCGACATTTCGCGCGAGGTTCCGGTCATTTCGCTGGCTAATGGCCGTGTGGTCGACATCAAGACCCGACTCGACGACAACGTCAAGAAAGGCCAGCTTCTGTTCAGCGTGCAAAGCCCCGACGTGACCAACGCGTTTGACGCTTATTTGAAAGCAGTCAACGACGAGCAGATGGCCAACAAGGCTTATCTTCGCGCCGAGGACCTGGTGAAGCACGGCGCCATCTCGCAGGCCATGCTCGAGCAGGCCGAGGACGCGGAAAAAGACGCCAAAGCTGACCTGAACGCAGCGGCCCTGCAGTTGAAGATGCTGGGGGTGGATAAGGACCACCCCACCGACGTCGTAAATGTCTACGCGCCCATCACCGGCGTCATCATCGGCCAGAACGTGACCAATGCGGCCGCGGCCGGCGTCACCCTCTCCGGCTCCGCAACCGCCTTCACCGTCGCCGACCTTTCCAGCGTTTGGGTTCTGTGCGATGTCTACGAAAACGACATTCCCAAGCTCGCGCTGGGCCAGGAAGCCCGCATCATCGTTGACGCCTATCCCAACCGCCCGATTACCGGCCGGATCAGCGATATCGGGCCGGTTCTCGATCCTTCCATCCGCACCGCCAAGGTCCGCATTCAGGTCCCCAATCCGGGCTTCCTCAAGCTGGGTATGTTCGCCACGGCGACCTTCACCAGCCGCGCCAAACAGACATTCGCGGTGGTGCCAGCCGATGCCGTGCTTCACCTGCACGACCGCGATTGGGTCTACGTTCCCGCCGGCGGCAACCAGTTTCGCCGGGTTGAGATTCGCGCCGGCACGATGCTCGACGGCAATCGCCAGCAGGTTCTTTCGGGCGTTCAACCCGGCCAGCAGGTGGTAACCAATGCGCTCCTACTCGATACAGCGGGGAACCAGTAAATGATTCGCGCACTTGTTGACTTTGCGCTTAAAAGTCGCTGGCTGGTTCTGGGCGGAGTGGTGGTGCTCACGGCCTGGGGAATTGTCTCGTTCCGCAACCTCCCCGTCGAAGCCTATCCGGACGTGGCCAACAACTACGTCCAGATCATCACACAGTGGCCGGGCCGCAGCGCGGAAGAGATCGAGCGCCAGGTCACCGTCCCGGTCGAGATCCAGATGGCAGGCATTCCTCATCTCACTCATCTGCGCTCTACCACGCTGGCCGGTCTCTCCAGCCTGATGCTGATCTTCGACGACGACTCGACCAGCGACCTCAATCGCGAGCACGTCCTCGAGCGACTCAGCATGGTCAGCCTCCCAGCCAACCTTGTTCCCCAGATGGGAACCGACTGGAGCCCCGTCGGCCAGATCTTCTGGTACACCCTGGAGAGCACCAACCCCTCCTACGACGTGATGGAGAAGAAATCTCTTGAAGACTGGACACTGGAAAAAGACTTTAAAAGCGTCCAGGGAGTGGTCGATGTCTCCAGCTTTGGCGGCCCGACCAAGGAGTATCAGGTCCGCCTCGATCCCGATAAGCTCGTCTCCTACGGCTTAAGCATCGCGCAGGTCGAACAGCAACTCGCAAACAACAACACCAACGGCGGCGGCAGCTTTATCGAGCAAGGCTCGCAGCAGGTCAACGTCCAATCCCTCGGTCTCTATCAAAGCGTCCAGGACATCGAGAACACCGTCGTCAAGGCTCAGAACGGCGCACCAGTCAGGGTCCGCGACATCGCTACCGTTACGCAAGGTCCTAAAATCCGCCTTGGGCAAATCGGCAGAGCCACGCACCTGCCTGACGGCCGCATCATCGACAATCCCGACACCGTCGAGGGAATCGTCCTGCTGCAAAAAGGCGACGACTCGGATCCGGTCCTGGTCGGCATTCACGACGAAGTCAACAAGCTGAATAACGGCATCCTGCCCAAGGGCGTGAAGGTAGTTCCCTTCCTCGATCGCTCCGATCTGGTCAAATACACGGTAAAGACCGTGGAAGATAACCTCACCGCGGGCATGATCCTGGTCTCCGTCATTCTGCTTCTCTTCCTGGGCAACGTGCGCGGAGCCATCATCGTCGCACTCACCATTCCATTCGCACTCATGTTCGCGGCCATCTGTCTCGATCTCATTCACATTCCGGCCAACCTTCTCTCGCTGGGAGCGCTCGACTTCGGAATGGTGGTCGACGGCTCGGTGGTCATGATCGAAAACATCGTCCGCCATCTTGCCCACACCGACGACACGCGCACTCCGGCTCAAAAAATCCGCGAAGCCTCTCACGAGGTGCAGCGCCCCGTCTTCTTTGCCCGGGGCATCATCATCACTTCTTATCTGCCCATCTTCACTCTTCAGGCCGTTGAAGGACGTTTGTTCAAGCCCATGGCCTGGACCGTCTGCTTTGCCCTGGTGGGTGCGCTGGTCTTTGCCATCCTCGTCGCCCCGGTCATGGGAAGCGTGGTGTTCAGCAAAGGCGCGAAGGAATGGAAGAACCCGGTGATGGAGTGGCTCACCGACCACTATCGCTCAGCGGTCCGCAGCGCAATCATGCATCGCAACTGGACGGTGGGCATTTCCACGGTTCTGTTTGCACTCGCGCTTTATCTCTCCTTCGGCGGGCCAATCGGATCTGAATTCCTGCCTCATCTCGACGAAGGCTCCATCTGGGTGCGCGGCACTTTGCCGCCCAGTGAAGGACCTACCCCCAGCATCGAGTTCACCAATAAAGCCCGCATTGTAATGGCTTCATTTCCTGAAGTCACGCAGGTGGTAAGCCAGACGGGCCGTCCCGACGACGGCACAGACACCACCGGATTCTTCAATACCGAATACTTCGTTGACCTCAAGCCTCGTGAAAAGTGGCGTCCCGTCTTTCACAGAAACAAAGAAGAACTGATCGCCGCCATGGACAAGGAACTGGAGAAGTTTCCGGGCGTCATCTGGAACTACTCACAACCTATCTCCGACAACATGGAAGAGGCCGTCTCCGGCGTCAAAGGCGAGCTGGCCGTCAAGCTCTACGGCGATGATCTGCGCGCCCTCGAGCACACCGCCGAAAAAATTCAGACGCAGATGGCCACGGTGCGCGGCATCGAAGATCTGGGCATCTTCCGCATTGTCGGCCAACCCAATCTCAACTACAGGGTCGACCGCGATGCCGCCGCGCGCTGGGGCATTAACGTCTCCGATATCCAAGACGCTATCCAGACCGCGGTCGGCGCCAACGCGGTCACCCAGGTCCAGCAAGGCGAAGCCCGCTACGATGTTACGTTGCGTTATCAGCAGCAGTATCGTGACACGAGCGACGCTATCGCGGCTATCCGGCTTCTGGCGCCCTCAGGCGAGCGAGTCTCACTGGCCCAGCTGACTAAGGCTTCCACTGATGACGGCGCTGAACAGATCAACCGGGAGGGCGGCCAGCGTTATATAGCCATCAAATATTCGGTCCGGGGCCGCGACCTTGGCTCAACCGTTGAGGAAGCGATAGCCAAGGTGACCCATAACGTAAATCTGCCCACCGGTTATCACCTCGAATGGGCGGGAGAATACGCCAGCCAGCAGCGCGCGAACCGCCGCATGGCGATTGTGGTGCCCGTCACCGTGCTGGTGATTTTCCTCATCCTTTACACCATGTTTCGCTCCTTGAAATGGGCTGTTCTGATCCTGGTCAGCGTTGCCATGGCCTCAGTCGGCGGCCCGCTCGCGCTGTTTGTCACCCACACCAACTTCTCGGTCTCATCGGCGGTCGGCTTTCTGGCCCTGTTTGGAGTCTCCGTCGAGATCGGCGTCATCATGATTGAATTCATCAACCAATTGCGCTCGCGGCGCAAAGGCATGGAAGAATCGAGCCGTCAGCACATCATTGAAGCTGCGGTCGACGGGTCAGTTCTTCGCCTGCGCGCCATCATGATGACCATGCTGGTGGCTACGCTGGGATTGCTACCCGCCGCGTTATCGCACGCCATCGGATCGGACTCGCAGCGGCCTTTCGCCATCGTCATCGTCGGCGGCCTGCTGGCCAATCTTGTGATCGGCGTCTTCCTGTTGCCAACTCTGTACGTCTGGCTTGCTCGCGAAGACGACATACTTCCCGCCGTCGAATCGACTGAGGACTTCTAAGGCGGAATTGTCACAGGCGAAGATTGAGAGAAAGCCGACCATACGATTTCGGCACTTTAGGGGCGTGTTTTGCGTCAAAAACCGACACGAAGAGGCCAAAAATGAACTAAGAAAATGAGGTTATGTTTACCATCTGATAACCCATGTCGTGTTGTAAGATGTTGATTTGTAGAGACTTGGTTGGGACGCCGGCTCCAAACGGGCCTTTTCGGAGGCTGGGGGGGTAGGGGGTCCCGGAAATTACCGGTCGGGCACAACCCCGACAGATGGAATCAGACATGAAATTCTCCCATTTCCAGTGTGCGCTTCCGGCGGCTAATTGCACGCAATGGCAGTTGACTACAAGGCAAGTCAGGCGGCCGGCAATTCTCGACGAGTTTGAGCGGGTCGGCAAAAACTCGTTTCTCATTGCGCCCATCGAAGCATCCGCCCAAGTCGAAATGAAATCCTGCCGAGGATTGCCAGGACAGCGCTGGGGGCAATCACATTTCAAGAGGGGGGGATTTCAAGCCGAGGCCAATTTTGGTATATCCGTTGGCACGGATCAAGCCGTGCCCTTTCAAAGCTGCTCCCGTTCATGATCCGAATCCAAATGCGATTGTCTGACAGCGCCGGGGAGGGTGCTGCCAACCGAGCCTTCACGGGTGTATGATTCTCGCGCTGTGTCCCCTTCGCGGCATTGTCCCCGTTCGCGGTTTGTCTCGTAGAAGGTTCATCCCCCGGGCGCTCGCACCTGCGGCCAGTGTTCGGTCCTTTCGGGTAACCGTCCGTGATGGCCACAGCGAAATAGGAATCCATAGGAGGGTAGGCATCATGGCCACATCGACGGCAACGCATCCGGGTAAGCTCAGCGATCGCGTGAGTTTTCGCCCCCGCTACGGCAACTACATTGGCGGCAAGTGGGTCGAGCCCGCTTCCGGCGAATACTTTGAGAACATCACCCCCGTGACGGGCAAGACATTCTGCGAGATCCCGCGCTCCAATGCACAGGACATCGAGCGCGCCCTCGACGCCGCTCACGCCGCGCGCGAGTCATGGGGCCACACCAGTCCTACTCATCGCGCCAACCTGATGACTCAGATTGCCCAGCGCATGGAAGAGAATCTCGACATCCTGGCCCTGGCCGAAACCTGGGACAACGGCAAGCCCATCCGCGAAACCACTGCCGCCGATATTCCTCTTGCCATCGACCACTGGCGTTACTTCGCCGGCTGCATCCGCGCCCAGGAAGGCACTATCTCCGAGATTGACCGGGACACGGTCGCGTATCACTTTCATGAGCCCCTCGGCGTGGTCGGCCAGATTATTCCCTGGAACTTCCCCATCCTGATGGCTACCTGGAAGCTTGCGCCCGCTCTGGCCGCCGGTAACTGCGTAGTCCTCAAGCCCGCCGAACAAACTCCGGCCAGCATTCTGGTCTGGGCCGAGCTGGTCGGCGACCTGCTGCCTCCCGGCGTACTGAACATCGTCAACGGCTTTGGCCTTGAAGCCGGGAAGCCGCTCGCCTCCAGCTCCCGCGTGGCCAAAATCGCCTTCACCGGCGAAACCACCACGGGCCGCCTGATCATGCAATACGCCAGCCAGAACCTTATTCCGGTAACCCTCGAGCTGGGCGGCAAGTCTCCCAACATCTTCTTCGCAGACGTGCTCCAGGAGGACGACGATTTCTTCGACAAGGCCATTGAAGGCTTCGTGATGTTCGCTCTCAACCAGGGGGAAGTCTGCACCTGTCCGAGCCGAGCTCTCATCCAGGAGAGCATCTATGACCGCTTCATGGAGCGTGCGCTGAAGCGCGTGGCCGCGATCAAGCAGGCCAATCCGCTCGAGTCCGACACGATGCTCGGGGCCCAGGTGTCTAACGAGCAATTGGAAAAAATCCTCAGCTATATCGACATCGGTCATAAGGAAGGCGCCGAGCTGCTTTGCGGAGGCGAACGCGCCCACCTCGGCGGCGAACTCGAAGAAGGCTTCTACGTTCAGCCCACCGTCTTCCGCGGACACAACCGCATGCGCATCTTCCAGGAGGAAATCTTCGGTCCTGTTGTTTCCGTCACCACCTTCAAGACTGAAGAGGACGCCCTGGCCATCGCCAACGACACTCTCTACGGCCTCGGCGCAGGCCTGTGGAGCCGCGACGCCAACCGCTGCTACCATCTCGGCCGCGGCATCCAGGCAGGCCGTGTCTGGGTCAACTGCTATCACGCCTATCCCGCCCACGCGGCCTTCGGCGGATACAAGCAATCCGGCATCGGCCGCGAAACCCACAGCATGATGCTCGACCACTACCAGCAGACCAAAAACCTGCTGATCAGTTACAGCCCTAAGAAGCTGGGCTTCTTTTAGAGGCAGGGATCAGAGATCAAAGATCAGTGGTCAGAGATCAGGGACCAGGGATCAAGCATCGGAGATCAATGATCGGTGGTCATAGATCCGACTGGGAGCCCCATCCTTGCAAGGCTTCTATCGCAAGGGTGGGACTTCACGAATTCACTCAGCTTACGTTCGGCGATGCATACCAAGCGGGCATCGCTGGAAACAAGAATGCAAGTTCAACAAAACGAGAGGCCGCCGCAGAGTTCTCCGGACGCCCACCCATCGGACAGAAACAAAGACGTCCGATGAATGAAGCGCAGTTTCATCCCGGGAGTGGGCAACGCCGGTGGGGGACTGACAACTAATTAGCTTTGGCAGCTCCGTGGCTTTTCAACTATGCCCGACATACCGCAACAGGTTCTCGCCACCGACCTCGCTATCCACCTCATCAGGGTGCTGCGCGCGAAACATGGGGAACTCATGTTTCACCAGTCCGGCGGCTGTTGCGATGGCAGCTCGCCCATGTGCTACCCGCGCGGCGAGTTTATAGTCGGCGACTCCGACGTCCAGCTGGGCGAGGTCGACGGCGAACCCTTCTACATGAGTCGCAGCCAGTTCGAATATTGGAAGCACACCCAGCTCATCCTCGATGTCGTCCCCGGCCGCGGCGGCATGTTCTCTCTTGACGGCCCCGAAGGGCTGCGCTTCCTTATCCGGTCGCGTGTCTTCGACGACTCCGAGATCGAAGACCTGCGCGCTGCCGGCCGAATCTAAATCTGAGCCGCGGTCACGCGATTGCGCCCAGCGTTTTTCGGCCGGTACAGCGCGGCGTGCACCGAGTGAATTGTGAAGCGGATCTGAGGTTCTCGTTAGTCTGGAATTTTGTGCTTCTCGGCATGCTCTCGCCGCGGTACCATCAGCGCATGAAAATTCTCCGGCGTTCCTTTCTGAAGACAGTGGCTGCGTCGGCTTTTCCCGCCGCAGCTCTGCATGATCTGATGGCCCAGGCGACTCCGGCCGCGCCTTCCGCCGCCCAGTTGCATTTGGTCGGCGCAGGCAAAGACCGTTTCGGCGAAGATCGCCATACTCAATTCAGCTCGATGGCCTTCAAGATCGATCCAGCTGAGACCGGCGGCGGTCTTTTTATCATCGAGCACACCCATCTTGTTCCAGGAGGTCCTTCTCTTCACCTGCACTATAACCAGGAAGAATGGTTTTATGTTGAGGAGGGGGAAGTAGTCTTTCAGGTGGGTGAACAGAGAATTCAGCTTCGCGCTGGAGAATCCATTCTTGCTCCGCGTCGCGTGCCGCACACCTTTTCAGCCGTGGGCCAGCCGGGGCGCATGCTGATTGCATTTACTCCCGCCGGGAAGATGGAGCAATTTTTCCGCGGCGTACTGGCGAAACCAGATTTGTTGTCTGACCGCGAGTTCAACTGGCAGTGCGAGATAGAAATCATCGGTCCGTCGCCGTTCTGGAAGCCTGGCCCGGCGGCGTAGACCGGCGTGCACCTAGTCGCAGACCAGTGAGGCCTCTGGGAAATCGAGGTCCATGGCATCCGGGCTGGTTGCTGCGCCTGTCTCGATGGCTCCATTCGACTCCGGCCGGGCAGAAAAGAACTCTTCCACCTGCGCCAGCACCTCGACGCCTGTCTTTGCCTGGTAAATCGACGCTCGCAACTTCGCGCCGCCCGGCACTCCATGCGTAAACCAGGTGGCAAACTGCTTCATCTTGCCGGCCGTCTCGCCCATCCGCGCGGCCTTAGGCAGCGCCTGCGTGGCTTCCGCCTCGCTCAAAAGCATTTCGAAATAAACCCGGATCATCCGGTACCGGTCCTCAACCGTGGGCACGTCGTACCGCGCAGTCGCCGTATACTGCGCAATCTGCCTGAAGATCCACGGATTCGCCGGCGCGGCCCGCCCGATCATCACCGCATCGCAGCCCGTCTCCGCTACCATGGCCGCCGCGTCTTCGGGCGTGCGGATGTCGCCGTTGCCAATCACGGGAATCCCAACCGCCTGCTTCACACGCGCAATCCACTCCCACTGCGCCTGGCCGCTATAGCCCTGTTCGCGGGTACGCGCATGAAGCGCCACCGCGTTCAGGCCCTCGGCTTCGGCCATGCGCGCCAGTTCCACACACACAACCTGGTTCTCGTTCCAGCCCATCCTGAACTTTACTGTGAACGGGATCGACACGGCCTTTCTCACCGCCCTGAAGATCTCCCCGATACGCGGGAGGTCCCTCAACAGGCCAGACCCTCCATTGCATCCCACCACCCGCTTGGCGGGGCAGCCGAGATTCAGATCCACGGTGTCGAATCCAGTTTCCTCCACAATCCGCGCCGCCTCGGCCAGCGTCTCGGAATTCGACCCGAAGAGTTGCGCCCCGATGGGATGCTCATCGTCGTAGAACGTCAGGTAGCGCTTGCGCTTCGTCTCCCGCATCCGGGCCAGCCCATCGGCAGAGGTAAATTCCGTCATCAGCAGCCCGCATCCCGACTGCGCATTCGTTACTGCCGCCTCAATGGCAAGCTCGGCAGCCTCTGACCCCTGATTCCTGA
>Ga0182013_10009588_pt1 | contig 10170 bp, 10 predicted proteins | sample 612S2MmetaG_FD_120487 | JGI IMG/M metagenome (GOLD analysis project Ga0182013, IMG submission 120487) | Permafrost microbial communities from Stordalen Mire, Sweden - 612S2M metaG | ecosystem: Environmental > Terrestrial > Soil > Wetlands > Permafrost | place: Sweden: Stordalen | collected...
CCGCGAATTACTCGCGCCCAGGCGATGGATGCGCTTTCTTCCATGGCCAGCATTGCGGGATATGAGGCGGTGCTTATTGCCGCCAGCACATTGCCGAAACTCTTCCCTATGATGATGACCGCCGCGGGTACGCTCACCCCGGCGAAGGTTCTGGTGCTGGGCGCCGGCGTGGCGGGGCTTCAGGCGATTGCTACTGCGCGGCGCCTGGGCGCGGTGGTTTCAGCCTATGACGTCCGGTCGGCGGTGAAGGAACAGATCCAGAGCCTTGGAGCGAAATTCGTTGTTCTCGATATTGAATCGGCCGAAGGCACTGGCGGATATGCCAAAGCCATGGACGAGGCCTATTACAAACGGCAGCGGGAGCTTTTGGCTGCGGTTTTAAAAGAGCAGGATGTCGTTATTACTACTGCTGCTGTGCCTGGCCGGAAGGCGCCGATTCTGATTACTACTGAGATGGCGGAGGCTATGCTGCCGGGTTCCGTGATCGTGGATATTGCGGCGGAGCGCGGCGGGAATTGCGAGTTGACGCGGGCTGGGGAGACGGTGGTTCATCGTGGCGTGAGTATTGTTGGCGCGCTGCACCTTCCGTCGAAGGCGCCGTTCCATGCGAGTCAGATGTATGCCACGAATCTGGTTAATCTGCTGAAGCTGATGATCGATAAGGAAGGCAAGCTGTCGATCAATCGCGAAGACGAGATCATTCGCGGCTGCCTGGTGACGCATGAGGGCAAGATTGTGAATCCGGCGCTGGTTCCGGCGGCTGTAAGCCCGGGAGTTCCGAGTTAGATGAAACAAATGCGCCTGGCGTCATCTGTTCCTTTGAAATATCGATTTACAGGCCAAGCCGGTCAGGGGACCGGCTGCAAACCCGGGGGGCCGCCCCACTTCCGGGTCGAGGTTCTGAGAAGACTAAGTGGCAAGATGGACGAGGTCAAATGAATTACGAATTCGGTTTTTACGTTTTCATGCTCGCGGCGTTTCTCGGCTTTGAGCTGATCCGCAAAGTCTCGCCTCTGCTGCACACGCCGCTGATGTCACTGACGAACGCCATTGCGTCGATTTCGGTGGTGGGCGCGATTCTGATCAGCGGTGAAAAAGACGCCTCCACGCTGTCGCGGGTACTGGGATTCATCGCGGTTACGGCCGCGACGACGAACCTGGTCAGCGGCTTTCTGATTACGGACCGCATGCTTAAGATGTTCAAGAAGCGGGAGCCGGCCAAGAAATGAGCTTTGACGTTTACCCTGCGCTGTATCTGTTTGCGGCGGCCTGTTTCATCCTTGCTCTGAAGTGGATGTCTGCGCCCGCGACTTCGCGGCGCGGCGTGATCACGGGCGAGTTCGGAATGCTGCTGGCCGTGGTCGCGACACTGCTTCGGCACGAGGTGGTGAATTACGAATGGATTGCGGCCGGATTGATTTTGGGATCCGCGATCGGCGTTCCGCTGGCCATGCTGATGCCGATGACGCATGTGCCGCAGAGAACAGCTATCTCGCAGGCTTGCGGCGCGCTGGCATCCGCTTTGATTGGGACTGCGGAGTACTTTCGGCAGTTGCCGCATGGGTTCACCATGGGCGCGCTGGTACTGGAAACGCTTTTGGGGTTTCTTACATTCACGGCTAGCTTGATGGCGTTCGGAAAATTGCAGGAGGTTTTGCCTTCGCGGCCGATTACATTTAAGGGCCAGAATATTGTCAACCTGGGAATTTTGGGGGTTGCGGTTGTGCTGGGCGGGTCGCTGGTGCTGCATCCCGAGAACACCTTTATTTATCCGATTTTTGTTTTGCTTGCATTGTTGTTTGGCGTGCTGATGATTATTCCGATTGGCGGCGCGGATATGCCGACCGTAATCGCGCTGCTTAATTCTTATGCCGGTTTGTCGGCTTGCGCGATGGGTTTTGCGCTGGATAACAAGCTGCTGATTATTGCGGGCGCCCTCGACGGGTCTTCGGGATTCATCCTTTCGATCATCATGTGCCGCGCGATGAACCGTTCATTTACGAATGTTCTGTTTGGCGGCTTCGGTCAGTTGCAGACAACGGTGGCGGGTCAGGAGGCTCGGCCGGTGCGGTCGGCGAGTCCCGAGGAAGCGGCGGCCATTTTGGGCGATGCGCGCAGCGTGGTGATTATTCCGGGATACGGCATGGCGGTGGCGCAGGCGCAGCATAAGATCAGGGAACTGGCCGACATTCTGACGAAGCGCGGTGTCGATGTTAAGTTCGCGATTCATCCGGTGGCCGGCCGTATGCCGGGGCACATGAACGTGCTGCTTGCCGAAGCGGATGTGCCTTACGACAAACTGATCGAAATGGAAGATATCAACGGCGAGATGGCAATGACGGATGTCGCGCTGATTGTGGGCGCGAACGATATTGTGAATCCGGCGGCGTTGAACGATCCGAACAGTCCGATTGCCGGGATGCCGATTCTGGATGCTTATAAGTCGCGGACCATTATGGTGATCAAGCGGGGTATGAGTCCAGGATTTGCGGGTATCGATAATGAGCTTTATTACATGGACAAGACGTTGATGTTGTTTGGCGATGCGAAGACTTTTACGGCGAGCCTCGTGAAGGAACTCGGCTCCAATCACCACTAAAAACTGCCGTTAATTTTCCGAAGGCAGCTCGACATGATCAATGACGAGTAATGTCAGCGGAGCCTTTGTCGATTCCAGTTTCAGTCCGAGCTGTTCGCGCAGGGCATCCAGAAACGTTGGTCCGTCCGCGGTCGGCGCGACGGGACTGGTTGGCTCGGGTGTCCACTCGAGTACGAAATCGTATTTCCCGCTGAGTCCCGTTTGATTCACCACGGGGCGTCCCACTCTCCCCATACCGGGAATGGCAGATGCGAACAAGTCCATAGTGGTGTTCCTGGACCCGCTCCGATTCATATGTTCGGGACTCATGGCCATCATGTAGACGTCACATCGCGGCGGAAATAGTTGGGCTCCGTCTGCCGGTTTTTCGGCAGGGGCATCGCAAGGGGCACCTTCGGCGTGGGGATGCAGCTTTGGCCCCATCTTCCCGGGTTTTACCGGAGTCAGCGCGAGTACGGGGACAACTTGCGTTTCAAAATGGACCGCCAGCTTGAAGCGATCTGCAAGCAGCGATTGCATCATCAGCCGCATTTGATCCCTGGCGGGATTGCCTTCCGCACGGGCCTCAATTTCGAAGCGGTCCGTGCCTGCCCACTTTGGCAGACGGGCGAGCATGGCCTCTCTCTGTTCCTGAGTTAGCGAGAGCTTATATGCGAACCGGATATAGGTCAACAGCGCAAAGTCCGCTGAGAAGCGCCCGTGCGGCGCGAGGTTGGTTTGCATGGATTCAAATGCATCCCCGACATCGAGGGGGAAGTTCGGCGATCTGAACGGCCCTTTGTCCGGCCGGACGGATACAACGTCGAAGGCCATCCTGCCGCCTGCCGCGGTCTGCCAGTCAGGGACGGTTTGTGACTGCGCTACCGGCCCGGTAATTCCAATCCACCCGGACGCGAGAAGCGCCAGCCCGATGGTCCTTTGCATCTATCAATGATGTCACGAGTCGCGCCGGTGAAGTCCCTCGCGCGATACTTTGAACTGGAATGAATCGCCTCGAGGAATTGACCCGCCGACACACCGCCGCTGAAGAAGGCGGTGGCCCGGAACGCCGCGAACGGCAGCACCGCGAAGGTAAACTGGCCGCGCGCGAACGTATTGAACTCCTCCTTGACGAGGGCACGTTTGAGGAGATCGATAAACTTGTCCAGCACCGCTGCCGCGACTTCGGTATGGACCAGCAAACGATTCCCGGTGATGGGGTCGTGACCGGCTTTGGACGGGTTAACGGACGTCCCGCTTATGTATTTGCGCAGGACTTTACCGTCTTCGGCGGATCGATGTCTGAAACCAATGCCCAGAAAATCTGCAAGGTGATGGATCTGGCGCTGAAGACCGGGGCGCCTTTCATTGGTCTCAACGACGGGGGTGGCGCGCGTATTCAGGAAGGGGTTGTTTCGCTTGGCGGGTATGCGGATATCTTTCTGCGTAACACCCTGGCTAGTGGAGTCATCCCGCAGATTTCCGCCATTATGGGGCCGTGCGCGGGCGGATCGGTTTATTCCCCTGCGATCACCGATTTCGTTTTCATGGTGGCCGACACCAGTTACATGTTCATCACGGGGCCTGATGTCATTAAGACCGTCACACACGAGGATGTGACTAAGGAGCAACTCGGCGGGTCGATGACCCACAACTCGGTCAGCGGGGTTGGTCATTTCGTCTCTCGCGACGATGCGGAATGCATTCGGATGATTCGCGAATTGCTTAGCTATCTGCCGCAGAATAATCGGGAAGATGCTCCGCGCAAGGTTTCTTCCGATCCGATCGATCGCGCCGATTTGTCGCTTGACATCATTGTGCCGGCCGAATCGAATCTTCCTTACGACATTAAGGATGTGATTCATAAAGTTGTTGATGACGGGGATTTTTTCGAAGTGCACGAGCACTGGGCGCGCAATCTGGTAGTCGGATTCGCGCGTCTCGACGGACGCCCTGTCGGAATCGTAGCCAATCAGCCTGCGTTCCTGGCCGGCTGCCTCGACATCAATTCATCCGTCAAAGGCGCGCGGTTTGTGCGTTTCTGCGATGCGTTCAATATTCCTTTGATTACGTTTGAGGACGTTCCAGGATTTCTTCCTGGCACGGATCAGGAGTTCGGCGGCATTATCCGCCATGGGGCCAAGCTGCTTTATGCTTTTGCGGAGGCTACGGTTCCGAAGATTACCGTCATCACCCGGAAGGCTTATGGCGGGGCTTACTGTGTGATGGGGTCCAAGCATATTCGTACTGACGTTAATCTGGCGTGGCCGACTGCGGAGATTGCCGTGATGGGTGCGGAAGGGGCGGTGAATATTGTTTATCGGCGTGAATTGAACGGGGCTGGTCCGGAGTTACGGAAACAGAAGATCGATGAGTTCAATGACCGGTTCGCTAGTCCGTTTGTGGCGGCGGAGCGGGGCTATATCGACGACGTCATTGAGCCGCATGAGACACGCGGGCGGTTGATTCGGTCATTGCGGATGCTGGAAACCAAGGTGGATACGATGCCGAAGAAGAAGCATGGCAACATCCCGCTTTAAGAAAAAGACGCACAGGCGTGGCCAAGGCGCAGACAAATAATGGATCTTATCCTGGACAAGCCTGACCATGCTTCCCTCGCCCGTGGTCAAGCCTGTGCCACATCGCATTCCATGTTGCAGCCATTTTCGGCTGCGCGGTAATCGCCTGAACACGCCCGCCGGTTGCGAGACACACGGGCGGTTGATTCGGTCATTGCGGATGCCCGAAAAGCACGGGAACATGCTGCTTTAGCTTTCCTGTTCGGGATTGCGGTGCCGCTCCTTAACAGTCGCGGTTCGGTTTGAATACGTTTACAGCATCATTGCGGCAAGCTGTAGGCGATGTACTCGCCCGAATAGGCCCCGCCGCTGACCGCGACGATAATATACTGCTTCCCGTCCACCGCATACGTCATCGGCGATCCGCTCTGGGGAGCAGGCATCCACACCGCACCAACCTGCTTCCCGTTGGTCTTGTCATACGCGCGCAGCATCGCCCCGCGCGGGTGTTCAGGCGTCGTCGTCACCTGCGGATCGCCCAAAATCACCAGCGTCCTGGTGACAATCAGACCAACGCTGCCCTGCTGTCCGGTCTTTGGAATATTCAGGCCCTTCAGCGCCGGGTGATTGCGTACGTTATCCGGCGTATCGCCATGGGGCACCTGCCACATCAATTCGCCGCGATCCAGATTAATCGCCGACAAGACGCCATAGGGCGGCTTCACGAGAATCAGACCATCCACGGTCAAACCGTTGCCGCCTTCGCCGCCGCGACCTGGACCCGCAGCCGCTGGGGCACCCCCACGACCACCCGCCTCACCCTCCGGCGGGTTGCCCAAAATGGTTGCGAGCTTCTTTTGTGTCGGACTCGTCTTCGGAGCATCGGCGCCGCTGCCAAATCCGGGCCCTTCATTCACCCGGAACTCCCGGCCCGCAACTCCCGCCAGATAGCGGATGTCGGAAAATCCCGGAGGCGGTTCTACTAATCCTAAAGGCGATACACCGGCGTTTGCAGCCTGCGCATAGACGGTATGGGTCTCCGGATCGTAAGAAGCGCCCGGCCAGTTGGTGCCGCCCCCCAACGTCCCGATCGTCAACGCTGCCAGCGGTCCGCCGACCTTGCTTACAACCGGTGGCAGAAACATCGGACCCAGTTTGTACATCTTGACCTGCTCGAGCGCCTTTGCCCGCAGCTCGGGCGTGAAGTCGATCAGTTCATCCGTCGTGATGGCCTGGCGCGCATAAGCCGGGGGTTTCGTCGGGAAGGGCTGCGTCGGCGAATACCATTCACCTGGCACATCGCCGGCAGGAACCGGCCGCTCTTCAATCGGCCAAACCGGCTGCCCTGTTACGCGATCGAACACATAAAGGAACGACTCCTTACTCGGCAGCGCCACGGCTTTAATGGCCTTGCCGTTCACATTGATATCGGCGAGCAGGGGCGCGGACGACAAATCGTAATCCCACATCGGATGGTGCACCACCTGGTAGTGCCACTTCCGCTTGCCGGTTTTTAAATCGACGCAAACCAGGCTGTCGGCAAACAGATTGTTCCCTGGCCGGTGTCCGCCGTACTGATCCGAAGTCGGGTCTTCTACCGCGAGATAGACCAGACCCAGGTCCTCATCGACGGTGATCTGGGTCCACACGCCGGCGTTGCCGTTGATCTCGGCGGAGTCCTTCAGCCAGGTGTCATAGCCGAATTCCCCCGGTCTCGGAATCGTATTGAACTGCCAGGCCTTCTTGCCGGTTCGAATATCGTACGCGGTCACCATACCCTTGGTGTTGTTGTGGGTGACGACCTGCGTGCCTTCTTTGAACGAGGACCCGACAATCACGAGGTCCTTCGTAACGGTCGGCGTGGCATGCAACCCGATCTCGCCGGTTTCCAGATCGATCTGCGTATTAAGACCGGTCACCGCGCCGATCTTCATATCGACGATGCCGTTATTGCCGAACGTGGTGATCGCCTGTCCGGTCTTCGCGCTGAGCGCCGCCAGTCTGTAGCCGGTCGTCACATAGAGGATGCGGTCGTCGCCTTTTCCGTCGGTCCAGTAAGAGAGGCCGCGGCCGGAAAGCTGGCGTGGCGAGAGGGCGGCCCGCGTTCCTTCCCGAATGCTGTGCGACCAGATCAGTTCACCGGTTTTGGCATCGAGTGCCACCACCGACCGCCTTGTGCCGGCTGTCGTATAGATCACGCCTTTCACCATGAGCGGCGTGCCTTCCAGCTTGTACTCGGCCCGCGGACCCAGACTGTCGGTTTTGAATCGCCATGCAACTTCGAGTTTGTTGAAGTTGTCGGCGTTAATCTGATCGAGCGGCGAGTATTTGGAACCCCGCGCGTCGGCCGTGTAGTAGGGCCATTCGCCGTTCTTCGTGGAAGGTTGCTGCGCCCACGCTGTGCAAACAACGGCGAGCGCTGCCGTAAAAACCGGGAGTCGATTTGAAAACATGTAATTCCCTCTGCTCCGGGAATTATCTACTCATTAGCTGCCAAGCGCAACCGTACAAATACAAAACGGCGCAGGCTCCACATGCGGGAGTGCCTGCGCCGTCCACCGGAAAACTTTGGCTTTCCGATTTACTTTGAGGGAGCTGTGGATGTGGCCGACGGCGTGGTTGTGACGGCCTTCTTGTGCTTTTTCACCTTTTTGGTGCCAGTCGTCGCGGTGCTCGTGCTCGATGCGGAATTCGCAGCGGGTGCGGCCGGGGCGGCGGGTGTCTGAGCCATCGAAATGCCAGCAGTTGCCAGCGCCAGGGAGAATCCAATAATAGTAGAAGTGATCTTTTTCATGATGTTTAATCCGGTCCTTTTCAGAGGCCGTTTCCTCACTGCCTCTGTACACATTGACGCGGGCGACTATTAACCGGACGTGAATGCATCATTAAATACGATTCACCCGCGAAATTGGCCTCGTGCGATGCTGAAGACGGCACCTATGAGACAACCGGAGCAAATTGAAGAAGAGCTGTTTGAAATCGGAGGGATGGCGGACGATGCCACCAAGCTCGAGCAAATTATTGCCTGGTGTGCCACGCATCCGGACGAAGTGCCTTTCGCCCTGCACATACTTCTTCACCGGTCGGCTGCGGCGAGAACAAAATAGCCGCGACTTAGCCCGTCCGATCCCGATACCGGCCGTGCCGCTCCGGATTCGGACGTCTCTGCTTCACCGGCACCCGCAGCTTAACATTCACTCTTCACAAGCCCCGACAGAAAGGGGCATTTCTACTTTGCCCTGGCAGGCTTTTATCGCTGACTTAAGGGATCGACAAAGCCTCTGTTAAATGCCAGTATATAAAGGTATTAAGAGGTTCTCCAGATGGCCGTAACGACCCTCGATCAGACACGGATACAGCGCGAAAGAGAAGTTGAGAACGCGCTTGCTAGTGTGCGCATGGAGGGGCTGGAGCCGTCGGCGGAAGCCAGGGACATCTTTCAGCGGTATGTCGAGGGCGATCTGACCTTGAAAGAGATGGGCCACACCGTGGATCAGCTACTCGATCGCCAATATGGACCCGTACATTTATCCCGAAACGAATGTTCTTAGGAACCTCCGGGATATCCGGGATGCTGAACAGCTCAACAAATTCGAGGCGGTAGCGACAACCCGGCGGACTGTTGAACTGGAACACGAGCCCATACAGGGCCGGTTTGATACAGGCCACCTCCAGGCGATTCACCACCATATTTTTCAGGATGTGTACGAATGGGCCGGAGACTTCCGGACTGTGAGTATCTCGAAATCCGGCGACCCATTTGCATTCCCCCAGCACATTGTTTCGAGCCTCCACAAGACATGTGGAGAACTAAAGCGCGAATGGCATCTCGCGGATAGTAACATCGAACGCTTCGCCAGCCGGGGCGCTTACTACCTTGGTGAGATCAACGCCATTCATCCGTTTCGTAAAGGAAACGGGCGAACACAGCGCGAGTTCATCAGAGAGCCTGGAGTTCAAAACGGATTGATGATCGACTGGAGGCAGGTGTCGCGGGAGGAGATGATCGAAGCTTCCCGCCGCAGCCTTCGCACGGACAATGGAGGACTGGAGCAGGTTCTCAGGAAGGCTCTCGATAATGAACCAAACAGACAGCGAGGCCTGGAACGTGGTCAGGGCGGTGGCGAGAGAGGAAGATAGCTCCTGAGCTTCTATGCGGCGCTAAGCGACGGTCGAATTTTTCCGGCCCTTCCCTTTCCCCAGCTTCTGGCGTTCCGTCAAATCACACCCTTTTGCCAAGGCCAAATATAAAGTCAAAGGCCAGCAGCACGACCACGCGTGCGGGCGCGAGCATTAAGCTTTTGCATTTAGCTTTTGAAATTGCCATGGGCCCGTTTTTCCTGTACCCTGTGGCGTTACCCTGAAAGAAGGAGCGCAGGCTATGAACGTGACCATTGATCTGTCGGAGCAAAGCGCCGCTGCCCTTGAGGCGCAGGCGCGGGCGGCACACATGCCACCTGAACGCTACCTGAGCAAGATCGTGGCGCGAGCGCTTCATAGCCAGCACCCCGGCGAAACGCTTGAACAGTCCGCAGGGCAACACCTGAAGCCGAAGAAATCAGCCTACGGCCTGCTCGCCAAATACGGCCCCGGCCCCACGGAAGAAGAGATCGACGAGAACCGGCGGGAGATGTTCAGCGGATTTGGCGAGTTAGCCCCGTGATTGCGGGCGTTGCCGACACGCATGCGGCTCTTTGGTATCCGCTAAAAAATCCCAGCCTGTCAGCTACGGCACGGCGCTTCATGGATGACGCCGCGGCAGCCGGTCAGGATATCGTGCTTTCGCCGATCAGTCTGGCAGAGATTGTTTATCTGGTGGAAAAGAACCGGCTGGCAGCATCGGCCTACCAGGATTTGAAAAACGCGCTGGCCGACCCGGAATGTGTAATCGAGGAAGGGCCATTCAATCGCGAGATCGTGGACGCCATGCTACAGGTGCCCCGCGCCGACGTGCCGGATCGGATCGTGGCGGCCGCCGGGATGCATTTTGGCGTACCGGTTATCAGCCGCGATGGCAGGATACGATCATCGTCGGTTAAGACGATCTGGTAGCCCCCAGCCGAAATCATGCCG
>Ga0182013_10009589_pt1 | contig 10170 bp, 5 predicted proteins | sample 612S2MmetaG_FD_120487 | JGI IMG/M metagenome (GOLD analysis project Ga0182013, IMG submission 120487) | Permafrost microbial communities from Stordalen Mire, Sweden - 612S2M metaG | ecosystem: Environmental > Terrestrial > Soil > Wetlands > Permafrost | place: Sweden: Stordalen | collected...
AGACTACCATTAGACATTTTCCCCAAATAATTTTCTTCATTATTCCCATTCTATATTCTTTTGCTTGATTTTTTTATTCTATCATACAATCATTGTATGATATATTTAGTATTGTACTCGCATTTTTTATCAGTACAATTTCTCCATTCTTTTTTTTTTTAACCATCTCATATTATATCATATATTTGGATGTTTTACGATTACCTTTCCTCTTATTTTATTAATATAACGTATAGACTTTATCTGCTAGATATAAATCGTGGATCTCTTTTATGTATTTTATATCTCTGGCGTCGCGTCCACTAAAATCAGGAAAATGGTTTAGGAATTGTTGTATTAACTCTTTTGTAGGCTCATGATATTCTATTCTCGATACTCCCGGAAACGAGCTATTTGTATGTGCACAAGCAAAAATTACTTCACTATCATCCATATCACCGCTCATAAGAACGATAATCATAAGCTTCTCTGTACCATCTCCAATTTTTACGTCTTCATATCTCGGAAGGGATAGCCAACTATCCCATACCAATTTTGTATCTATAATTCCTTTGCTATAAACATGAGCTATTTTTCTACAGTCGCTAATCGCAGCTCGTAATTCTTGAATATTCTTATTAATCACTGCACCCAAAGCCGCTTTCCTTATCTCATCTAAAAACTCCATCTCTTTCTATGAGTTTTCCTATTTTCAAGTGAGCATTTTTAAATATCAGTTTTATTCTCTAAGAAACAAACAAATAGAAAAACAAATAAAAAAACAATAATTGTATAATTACGATCACTTTATATAAATAAAACAAGGAAAAAAAAATGGATGTGAACGTAAGAGAAAATCCAGATGATAATTGGAAGATAAAGCTTTTTGAGAGATTTGGAGACTGGGATCCACTTGTCATTGGGGTTGAAAGTTATCACGCCGCTTTTCAAGTTCTAGAGTCTTTGTCTGATGATTCGTCAAAGCGATTCGAAAATACATCTTTTGACAAAGAATCAGGAGATCCTCTAGGTCACGAGGATTATCGTAACTTTAAACATTGGATGGGAAGACGTCCTTATGTTAAGAACAAACATGGTACATTTTGGGCGTATGGTGGCTTTGAACCAAATGACATTATGGCTGATCTCGGTCCAAACCATATTATTCTATATGGTCCTGAGAACGGCAAACTCGAAATAAATGGGAAGCCAACACCTTCAAAAGAAGCATGTTGGCCTAACGTTCCTCTTGATTACTATTGTGATACGAGGAATTTTAAAGGCGAAACAATTTGCGACTTAGTCTTTTATCATATCGATCCATATCATTTGAAAATCTCAGATAAGCATATACCAGGCTATCCAATACCATATATCGATAACAGATTGCCCTCATCTACATTAGTTGTAATAAGAGGGTGGACTCCGTCGGATGGAGAGAAAATCAGACGCGTTAATGTAACCCTGATTCCTCAACCAGAAGGAATCAGATTATTTGAGGTCATTATTCGTCCGAATTATTTGTGACGAATCAGGAAAATGACGAATAAAAAACCAATAATTATATAAAGTGCATGTAATTATAAAAATTACAGCAGAAATCCATAACAAAAAAATTTCACCTACAATGTCATCAGAGCCAAACGACAAGACTGTCTTTCCTGAGAAAATCTATGTTTCTGGGAATCCTTTATTCCTTAGGGGATTTAATGGCAAATACGAATATTACAAAAATGAGAAAACCGGACTTGTAGAATATCATCGGGATCCCCATATGATGAAAGTAGGATGTGGTCCTTGCCTGACACAACTCTTTATCCGTCCTACAAAGATTTTCAAAGCATCAAAAGATCAAAGATGGCAACTAACCACAAATGATGGCGCAAGCGATGATTCATGGTGTCTTCACGTAAAACGTAGAGTGGGAGATGGAACTCCTCTTGGAGATTGGGGAACTATTTTAGTCACAACCCATGAGAATTTCGATACATGGTGGAGAAATAATGGAACATATATCAACAACGCTATCATAATTTTAATCGTCTTGGCCGCCATAGTTTGGTTCTTCGTCAAATAATGTTGAAATAGATGAAACCGAGAACATAAATAAACATATAAGTATAACGCATACTTATATAAAAAAGAATCCAAAAATATGGACGCCGACTCTAATCCGGAGGAAATAGAAAGTCCTCGTACAGAAGAAGAATTAAGGGAAGAAATGATATTTAGATTTAGATTAATAAAACATCAATACAACATTGCCACCCCAGAACACATGAAGACTTTAACCTTGGATCAATTAAGAGAGCTCTACGATGTAGAAATAGCTAAAATTGAAAAACAGAAAGAAGAAAGGGAAATAGAAACACTCAAATATCTATTACAAAATACAAAAGACTTGAAGTTAGATGAAAAAGATTCGGACGGAAACGATAAAGTATATTCTTTGAAAGAACTCAATGCTATTTTCGATAAAAGGTTAGCTGAACTGAATATGTCAAGAACAGATTTCTTTAATTATATTAATATTATGGCTACAGTTGCTTTAGTCTCCGGCGTAGAAAATAACCAGTAGTCAACACAATAAAAAAGAGATGATAATAGCTAATATTATATTAGCTATTTGTTTTTTATATCTATTTGTTTTTTAAGCCCCAGACTTTTTTTATTCATTGCTTGCCCATGGAACACTAAATGATCTTCTATTGATGGCAGAGCGTCCTCCGCTGATATCTGCTAGCTGCAAATCTTTTCCCAGACACCTACTAACTTCATCCATTATTATGACAGTTCCTTCTCTACGTTTTCGAATTCCATCTTCTTCTCTGGCAGTATTTGGAAATTTAAGTAGAAAATATTGATCCCATGCATATACTTCATAGGTACATCTAAAATTAGGCTGAAATGTTGGTATCTCTTTGTCTGTTATTCCCAAGGAATTTCCATAACTCATAGGATTTCTCGCGTTGTTTAATATAGTATTGAAGTAATACATCTTATTTTCGAATTCCACTAAACTATATTCCGCTATCACTTGGGATTCTACCAACTTCTCCATTCCACCAACAATATTAGCTAGTTTGCTCGTAAATATATTTCTTTGACTTTCGTCTTTCAAACCTAAGGTTGCTATTAATGCCGAGATTGGAATTTGCACAGCGTTAGTTCCTGATAATATCAAACGTACTTCTGCGGATGTCGCGTAAGCCCATGGTTGCAACCAAATATCTCCAACAGGACAAACTTGCTTGACGTCATAATTGAACGCTAATCTAAATTTCATCGATCCCATCTTCGGTCTCATGATGTTAAAGCATCCAAATTGAAATATATTGTCATAAATTACACTTTTGCTAGTTTCTTGTACTCGAGTCTTATTTGTCATTAATCCAATAGTCGCCCTATTATCAAAGGATTGTATTCCGTCGCTGCTAGTTTCATCTACAGGCTTTGCAGATTTGCTGCCATGGGATAAGTTTCTCAAATCAGAAATTAATAAAGTGTCCTTACCTCTATATGAGAGAGCATCGTCATAAGTAAATGGTTTCTTGAATATCTCAATGTTAGCCTTCTTATTCTTCTCTGTCGTTAAATTTGCGGGAATAGTGAATCCTTCAGGGTCCCATAAATCGAACTTATGATCAGGAAATAATTTTGCTACTATTGGAATATGAATTCCTGGAGCGGCACCAACGTAAACGACAAGCTTAGCCAGGTGACCATATTTTGTCAAGAATATTATTTCGTTGATCAATAGCTTTCTCTGTCCAAGGTAATCAATACCATCTCGCTCTTTAATTTCTGGTCTTTCTCTGAATGGAATATTTGCTGGAAGCAGATTGTAATTTATCGGTAGATCAAGAGGCATGGTAAGAAGACCGCCTTGTGTAAAGGAATTAAAAACCAATTTATATTGTTTCAATCTATTCATCTCGAATAACTCAGCATCCGTGTACAATTGTTTTACGACTTCCTTGGTTCCAAAAAGGCTTGCATAATATTCTGAGAATTGAGGCAAGAGTCCACCTAAAGGATCACCAAGACCTCCAGTAACATACTTTGTCAATTCTGTAACAGGAACTTCCAGATCTTGTATTTTTCTAGTGTGAGTTGCTATGTTTGCTGCTCCAGAGCCTTGATTTGTAGCGATTCTGATAGCACGACTTTTAATTCCCAGACTACCTTTATGCAATAACAATTGTCTAGGTTCTACGACATTATATCTAGCTATTTCTATGTCAAATTCTTGAGGTATCCCATCAATTACTCGCTGTAATCGAGTTGGACTAACCATAGGAATTCTTGGCACTGATGCATTTTCATAGAATTTTCCGTGTTTCATCAATTCGAACGATGCCGGAAAACAATCTGTCAGTTGACCAACAACAAAATCAACAAGCCATGGAGATAAAATTAGCTTAAGAACTCTTTCTGGCATTATCGAGAAGAAACTTTCTATCACAGATGCGTATGGTTGTTTATCATCTGCGATTATTCCATAGATTTCATCTTCCAATACAAATGTTTTAACAACAGGAATAGAAATGGAATCTCTGCGTGTTTCTATCAGATTTATCTTGTTTGGATCCAATTCCTCCAATGCTGATTGAAAATTTGTTATGCCTCCACGTTGAATGATAGTTTTGACAGGTTTTATGAAATTGAGTTCATCCAAATCTATAAATTTCTGTTCTCCTGATGTCAATCTCATAAGAGAAACTAATGTCCCTTCTCGATCAATATAAGTATGAATGACTCCAGTTATAGCTCGGTTGGTTATTCTTTCTTTCATCGATTCCTGTGGATTCATTGGATTTTGTCTCATAACATCTACAACCATTCCTTCTATATTGATTCTATTCACTTCAACAGAATCTTCAAATTTTGGTTGTCTTATTCCTGGATATCCTGGAACCTCTATAGCTATTCTTTCTTCTATATAACGTATTAAATCAGGCACAGATGGAGAATATTGATATGGATAAAACCATTGAGTATTTATAGCTCTCAGTCCATCGTTGTAATATTTAAGAACCCATTGAGCTCCCTCCAGCCATTTTCTACACATTTCATCTATAGATTGTTTTGACAATTTAGGATCTGCATATTTAGAATCAAAAATACCAAAAGCCCTTGCTCTGTGTAATTCAAAGAATGTTGCTGACACTAAAGCCGGAGTTCTTTTCTTTCCGCTACTTTCAACTCCCAATGATAATCGAATTAGGTCATCCGGTTTCGCCCTGTCTTTGGTTGGATTATTTTTCAGGAAGTCATGTTGAACAGCCAAAGTCTTCATAAATACTGGAGCGAATCCTGATATCTCACGCAGATACTCCAAAAGATTGACATAGTTAATTCTGTCCTTCCGCTCAACTATATACGAGTTTCCGCGTCCTCTCGATCCGTTTCTTATTCTTTGAGTTAGTTTCTTATAAATCTCAAGAGCTCTTGGAAGTGCTCCAATGTCTTCCATCTGTAAATTCCAACGTTTTTCTCCCTTCTTTTTGGTATACAAAACTCTGCGTATGATCCCAGTTATAGGGTCTTTTTGCGTTGGATACATTTCATACTGTTCTTCCTCCTTATTGAAGATGCTGTCATTTGGAAATTCTTTGCTACCATAATTAACGCTTCCATCTTCACGAGTCCATGTCTTTTCCTTCTCATCGAATGTTGTCTTACGTTGCTTAGCACTAAATTCTCCTATCCTTTCTTTTCCTAGATCTCTGGGATTAAATGTTTGTACCGGATCTTCGGTATCTAGATTAGTTCCTCGTCCTCCATGTTTGTAAGGTTTTCCTTGCGCATTCATGCCAGGTTTGCCACCATACCTAAAAATATCTGGGTACCGTTCTTGTATATCTTCATAGGTAAATGTCATCGGCGCCATTAGCGTTAATATTTCTAGTTCTGGCATGGCAGGCAAGAAGTCGTTCCCAAGAAAAAAGGTCACAATAGAAAAATCAGCAATCTCGTTTGTGCCTCTGCTTCCACCGGGATTCATGTAATCAGTTATCAATTTGTTTCTAATCTCTGTCATCCTGGAATATGTAAATCCACCGTTAAAACAATCTTGCCATAGCTTATTACAATGAGCCGCATACTGAGTAGAATTCATATCACATGGAGGCCTAAGAACTGCTTGTATAGCTCTTTCTAGAAGATCCATTGATCTATCGTTTGACATATTATCTCTCATAAATATAATATTACTAGATTGTGTGAGAGACAATACTATCAAATCAGCATCTGCGCCTAAAACAACATTATAAGGCGTCTTTCGTCTATCATCAGCAGCGTGAATCAATCTTGTCATATCTTTGTTATCAATTTTGTAGTTCATTTGTTCGAAAATCTTATGTTCTCCTTCTCCAGGCTCCCTATGACTAGAATAAACAATATCGATGTTGGGAGAAATCTTAGAAATTTGATCTTTATATGTTAGAGGCCACTCGACAGACAGATATCTATCGAGATCATCCATAAATTTAGTTCCTGGACTTATTACTACTGGATCAAAGAAATCAAGAGGAGCTCCCGATGGCCTGAACCTTCGAAATCTTTGTTGTACCATTTTGGCTTTAGGGGCCACTCCATCGACTGATATCATAAAAACTTTCTTGGGTTTCACTGTAAGGAAGGCGTACAAAAGATAATATCCAAGATTCTTAAACAAAATCTTTTCTCTGTCTTGAACTGGCATCTGACGATAATAAGTCTGCAGTTCAAAATCGTCTTGCATCAAATCTCTAGATAGGTTATACTTGAAGACCCTTTGACATACATTATGGATAGGCGTATTTAGATCGATATAAAGTCCCTCAACATATTCAGTATCCTCATTTAGACCTAAAGTCTTCCATATCAGATCTGGATATTTGTCGATGAGCCATTTGAAAAATCTTGGTATGCCCATTTTATCCCCTTTCCCGTATGTTACCTAAAATTTGCTAAATGTCTTTGAAGACGCAACTGTCGCTCTTTTTGGCGAGATTTTTCTTTTATTTTTGTTTATAAATAAATTTTATAAACATTTTTGGTTGTACCCCATATATTTTTCTAATCATTTTTGATTTGGCCTTTGGGATTATATATTAAATCTTCCATTAACCGGATCTCTGTTTACAGCGTAAAAAATAGCAATATTGTATAATGTCCCTTGTTGATTGCGGGTTAATGGAGCCATTAATCCAGGCACTAATTGCGGATTAGCATTAATAACTCCAATATAATCATCTAATATATTAGGATACGAAGTATTTGTTAAGAATGATACAGCCATGACTACACCGAAGAAACGTTCTATAAACTGCACATAATTTTCACCCACATAATGTAACTGTAATGTCCGACGAATTATGGAAAGATCAATTCCCGCCTGGTCTAGATTATTATTTGATCCGAGAGCTAGCAATCTGATTAGGCCGTCTAATGGTAAATTTATTGGGAGCCCGTTTTGTAGTATAAATCCACCTGGGCGTAAATGTTCGGGTTGAATTTCTTGTTGAGGGTGTTCCCTTCTCCTTTCTTCTAAATGAGTTTTGATAGCAATTACTCTACCAAAAAACTCATTTAGACGGCGTTTGTTACCAGGTACTAATCCAATATAGTCGTGTATATAAGCATTCTCCAATGAACGGGATAAAGCGTTAAATCGTTCAATTAAATCATGATCAGGTTCGATTCCATCCCTCAACGCTAGTTCCAAATTAACGACTATTCGAATATAATCTGGATCCATATTTAAAATCGGTAGAAGCCAACCAAATTCTTCTAAAGCTTGAGCAATTCGAATATCATTCTCTCTAGGCTGTGCTGGTTGCTGAGGTTGAGCTGCCGCCGGTCTCTGATCCAACAATTCACGTATAGCAGCTTTTAATCTATCAATAGCTATTAAGAATCTTCTAAACAATTCTTCTGGAAATCCTGGTCCCCCATGATGCATTGCTTGATATAATAAAATATCTCCTAATCGCGACGTAATATTTAGCATAGTGTTTAGAGTACGTTGATTTATGTTACCAGCCTGTAAAACTTGTTCGATATTATCAAGTGTGACCAATATCATACGATCCAAGCCTATAAAATCAAGAACAGGATAAAATTGCGTAAAGGCTTCAGGTGGATCCATTCTAATATCCTGAGTAGAAGCAATTAAGTATGTCCTTATGTCAGATAAATACAGTATATAATTTACTCGAAATATAAAATCCGCTATTTGTTGATCCTGTCCTAAGTCCCGGGGAAATCTCTCATTTAATTCTGCTATTTGTGTAGTCCTTTCTACTTCAACGTGTGGAAATAATAGATCTAACCTAGTTCGTGTATTTTCTAGAGATCGATAAATGTCGCGATCTAAAGATCGTACCTGCCTCGGTCGTAATGCATTTTCAGCCTCGACGACGGTTCTAAATTCTTCAACATTTATTAATCCGCCTACGACTGGGATAAGTGCATTCAAATTTGCCGGCAAATCCGCCTGCTCGCCTATGTTTTGATTAGGTGGAAATCTTACAAATGGGCCGAATCTATCTGGTTGAGCTTGAGCTGCAAAAGGATTAATTGCTTGCTGTTGTTGCATGGGTTGTGCAAAAGGATTGATAGGGGGTTGAATGGGTTGTCCGAAAAGATTGGGTTCTTCCTCAGCCTCAGGTTGAGCTACAATTCCTCCTCGTTGTTCAAGAGCTGCTACTCTATTTATTAATTCTGCCAGACGTTCTCCTCTAACCCCACGAAATATTTCATCGCCATTTCGGTGTCCGAGATATCGTAGATCATCTCCTATATCTGCAACAAGATCAAAAACGTCACCATCCATGTCCTCGACAGGTAAAGCCTCTGTAGCGTCAATCATCATAAGATAAATTTGATTCAATCCCAAATACTCAATCAGAGGCGAATAAACATCCAGATCTGGAGGCAATTGAATTTGGTGTTGCACATTCCTCTGTATATATGCTATAAAATTCGATGCGTGTATAGCGGAACGTATTCTGAATTGCAGATCTGCAATCTGCTGAGGCTTCCGTCCTTGTGGAAAATTTTCTTCTAGTATACCATCAAAAGCATCCAATTCTTCAGCCATTACATTGCCTAATTCGTGGTTATTTGTTATTTCTCGTTCCGCTTGTTGTATAGCCCATAAGTCTTCAATAGGCAATGCACCATTCAAAATTCTAAGAAGTTCATCATTATTTGCTGGTCTCAGATTAATATGATTTTCTTGAGGTTGATTGAGAGCAGGATTTACTAGTCCCATGCCTTGTTGCTGAATTGCTGCAAATAGATCTTGTTGAGGTTGATTTTGCTGCTGTTGAGGTTGTGCCGGTTGTCCTCTGATATTTAATTGTCTTCTCATACCATCATCAATTGCAGCTAGCCTAACCATTAAAGCGCGTAATTGCGGTCCCACCACATTACCTACTTCTCCTGCTCTTCTTTGTCCTAGATATCTCAAATTTTCGACGATTCCTTCGAATAAAATGAATTCCTCCTGATTTATGCGACCAGCAGCCAAAGTACCTTCCATTATATTAAGTGCCCAAAGATAAGCTATATTTAAATTAAGATATCTAATAAGAGGAACAAATACCTCATATGCTCCAGCCTGACGGACTCCTCCTCCTATTACAACCACATACTCCAACAATTCAGATGTAAGTATCGCGGATCGCACTCTAAATTTCAAATCACCGATCGGCCCATTATGTCTGTTAGGAAAACGATCATTCAATACAGCCAACGTATCATTCAAACGACCATAAGTCTGTTGATCTAAAATGTCGCCATCATCCAGTTCAAGTTCTGCATTGTCTAATTCTTCTAACATTCCCATATTTACCGCACCATTCAATATTTGAAGTAATTGTCCATAATCGGCGGGTCTCAAGTCGATATGATGTTGTTGAGGTTGATTTTGTTGGATTGGGATCATAGCAAAAGGCCCTTGCTGAGGTTGGACAGGTTGCATACCCGGCGGATTAAAAAGTTGTTGAGCGGGCTGAGCAAAAGGACCTGGCATATTTGGACCATTAGCAAAAGGAGCTGCCGGTTCAAAAAGATTAGGTCGTACTACCCTTCTTATATTCTGAACAAGCATCCTTACCCTGTTAATCAAAAGTTGTAACATTACACCAGCATTTCCATTGAGCATTTCTCTATTATTTCTATTTCCGAGATATTCTAAAA
>Ga0182013_10009591_pt1 | contig 10166 bp, 9 predicted proteins | sample 612S2MmetaG_FD_120487 | JGI IMG/M metagenome (GOLD analysis project Ga0182013, IMG submission 120487) | Permafrost microbial communities from Stordalen Mire, Sweden - 612S2M metaG | ecosystem: Environmental > Terrestrial > Soil > Wetlands > Permafrost | place: Sweden: Stordalen | collected...
GAGTCCCGCTTTGGAGGCTTTCGCTATGAACTCGCGGCGACTGGTGTCACCGTGTGCGAGCGAAGCGCAAAGCTCGTCGATATGATCCATCGATGAAACCTCTTGTGGCCCAAGATGACCCGGTACGATTCGCGGCACCAATGAGCCGGCTTTTTGGTGGAAATTCCTTACAAGTGAGCGCGCGGGTGATCCTTTGCATTCCGATCAAGCCACTGCATGTGCGGCTGCTCCGCACTGGTCGAGCGTTGGGGCAACCGATTACTTTGGGCGAACTCCGAGCGATCGACGCGCACCGACAGGCGCCGGCCGATGCACGCAACATGGGCGACCAGAGTGCGGTTCCGGCTCGTTTCTGCGCGGCGTCGGATGGATTCGAATCGAGCGGCGGCGAGCCGAAAGCTGAAGATGATCGCTGCACCCCTTCGGGGGACCGGTGCATGCTCGGGGCGGAGTATGCCCTTACCGTGCAGCCGTGGCGATTGGGGCGTCGCGTTCGATAGCTCGCGGTGACGAGTCGGAGGGTGCCCGACGGGCCCCCTCCGATCGAGATGTTATTGGCCCAACGAGAACGGCGCGGTGAACTTGCCGACGTTGGCCTTCGTGATCAGGATGCAATCGAGCAGCTGCTTTTCGGTCGCGGCCCCGGTCTTGCCGGTCTTGAGGAACGAGTCGGCTTCGTCGACGGCCTTCTTCGAGAATGTGGCAACCGGCTGCAGCACCGTGTACTGGAGGTCGCCCGCCTTGATCGCGGCGGCAGCGTCGGGCGAACCGTCGAAACCGCCGACCTTCACGCTCGCCAGTTTTCCGGCCGTCTTGAGCGCCGCGATCGCACCCAGCGCCATTTCGTCGTTACCGCTGATCACGCCGATGATGTCGGGATGCGCCTGGAGCATGCTCTGCATCTTGTCGTGACCCTGCGTGCGGTTCCAGTTGGCGACTTGCGAGTCGACCTTCTTGAGTCCCGGGACCTGGCTGAGCACTGAGGTGTAGCCGTTCGAGCGGGTCGCGGCATTGTTGTCGGACGGTGCGCCGACGAGTTCGACGTAATTGCCCTTCTGACCGACATCCTTGACCCACTGCTGCGCACCGAGCGCGGCACCCTGGGCGTTATTCGAAACGAGCTGCGCGGTCGCCAAGCCTTCCTGGTTGATCTCCGCATTGACACAGAAGACCGGGATCTTTGCGGCGATCGCCTTCTTCACGGCGCCGATCGACCCGCTGGCATCGGCGGGGTCGAGGATGATTGCGACGGACTTGTTCGTGATCGCGGTGTCGATCAGATTGCTCTCGGTATTCGTGTCGCCTTTCGATGCACCGACGTTGGCCGTGTAGCCGAGCCGTTTCGCTTCGGCGGCGGCAACTTTGCCTTCGGTAAGCCAGTAGGGGTTCGAGGGATCGTTGACGATGATCGTGATGAGTCCGCCTTTGGACGCCGCCTGAGCTGCCGGCATCCCCGACCCGGAGACCATCGGTAAGCTCAGCGCCAATGCTGCGCACGCAAAAATAGCTGCCTTTTTTGACATGAGTAACTCCCTATTTCCTGTTGTCCAGTGGTGTCGAGTGAGAAGGTTACTTTTCGCGAACGGCGTCGGCCGTTACGGCATCACCCCGCTTCGGAAGAGGCGACGGTCCGCCGGTCGAGTCCGCTGCCGGCTTCACCCGGCGCCGGTATTGAACGGCATTGAGCAACACCGCGAGCACGATGACCGCGCCGGTGAAGACGGTTTGCCAGTACGATGAGATTCCGATGATGACGAGGCCGTCGGACAAGAACCCGATGACGAACGCGCCGAGCAGCGTGCCGCGGATCGTGCCGCGCCCGCCGGTGAGTGCCGCGCCGCCGATGACGACGGCGGCGATCGCGGTGAGTTCGTACGTGGTGCCGGCGGTCGGGCCGGCCGAGGTTAGCTGCGATGACAGAACGAGACCGACGACGGCGGCGCACAGTCCGGAGATCACGTAGACCGAAACCTTCACGGCCTTGACCGGGACACCGGAGAGCTCCGCGGCGCGCTCGTTGCCGCCCGATGCGTACACCCAACGGCCGAACGCGGAACGCCGCAGCGTCAGGATGCCGATGACGGCAATGACCGCCATGACGATGACGCCGATCGGAATGCCGAGGATGGTGTTAAAACCCAGCCAGTCGAAGCCGGTGTTGCCCAGCTCCGGATTGCCGCCTAAATTGTTGTACGTCAAGCCATTGGTCATCAGCAGCGCGATACCGCGCACCATGTACATCACGCCCAGCGTCGCGACGAATGCCGGCACCTTCAACCGGGCGATCAGCACGCCGTTGACCGCGCCGATGAGTGCTCCGAGCACGCACACCAGCACGGCAGCGACCCACACCTTGGGGTACAGTGTCGCACCCAGTGTGGGGAGCGTCACCCCCTGCATGAGGGCACCCGCGACGACCCCGCAGAGCCCGAGCGTCGAGCCGACCGACAAGTCGATGCCGCCGTTGAGAATTACCAACAGCATCCCGATTGAGAGGATGGCGAACAGCGCGACGTGCGATGACATGACGAGCAAGTTGCTGGGCGTGAAATAATTCGGCGACAAGAACGAGAAGACGATGATGATCAGGATGAGCGCGAAGAACGCACGGCCTTCCAGCAGCAATCTGCCGATATCGAAACCGCCGCTCGAGATGCCCGAACCGGCGCTCTTCGGTTTGGCGTCGATCATCGTAGGACGCTCCATCCTTCAATCATCATGACTACGAAAGCACGGCTTCGCCCGAGGCGGCCATGATCATTTCCTTGGTAACAGTGGCGTCCGATTCGAACTGCGCCGATATGCGGCCGCGATGCATCACGACGATGCGGTGCGCGATGCTGAGGCATTCGCCGACTTCGGACGTCGAATAGACGACGGCGAGTCCGCTGCGTGCGCCTTGCGCGAGCAGCTTGAATACTTCGGCCTTCGCACCGACGTCGATACCGCGACTGGGCTCATCGAGTAAAATAACTTTCGGATTCGTCATCAGCATCTTGCCGATCACGACCTTTTGCTGGTTGCCGCCCGACAGCGAGCCGATCGGCGCATCGTCGCCGGCGGTCTTGACGCGCACGTTGCGGATCAAGCGGTCGACCAGGGACTGTTCGCGCGCACCCGACAGCCAGCCGAACTTCGAAAACGCGGCGATGCTCGACAGCGAGAGATTGCGGCCGACCGACATCGTTTGCACCAAACCGTCGCGCTGACGATCTTCCGGTACCAGCGCCAAACCATTCGCGATTCGCTCGGCGATACTCAGCCGCGACACGTCGTTGCCTTCGAGCAAGACTTGTCCGGTCTCCATCGGCACGCGACCGGCGATCGCCTCCAATAATTCCGTTCGTCCCGCGCCCATCAGACCGTAGATGCAAACGATCTCGCCGCGCCGCACGTCGAGCGAAAGATGGTCGACCAGAAGCGTGCTGGGATTGGCGGGATCGGACACGCTGACGTCGCGCACGGACAGGGCGACTTCGCCGAAGCCGTGTTCGTCGGGCGGGGAGCCGAGATCGAAGTTCTCGCCGACCATGTGGCGCACGATCCAGTTGAGGTCGATGTCTTTCGCCTCGGCCGTCGCGGTGATCGTCCCGTCGCGCAGCACGACCGCGTGGTCGGTGACGAGCAGCGCCTCTTCAAGGTGGTGCGAGATGTAGACGATCGAGACGCCGCGCGCGGTGAGCTCGCGGATGACCTTGAAGAGCACCTCGACTTCGGTCGCGCTCAGCGCCGACGTCGGCTCGTCCATGATGAGGATGCGCGAGTTGACCGACAGCGCGCGCGCAATCTCGACGAGCTGCTGTTGCCCGAGGCGCAAGTCTTCGACCAGCGTGCCCGGCTCGATGTCATCCGCTTCGAGATCGGCCATCAGCGCGCGCGTCTGCCGCTCCTGTTCGGCGAAGTTCACGCCGGTCGGCGTTTGCAGCTCGCGCCCCATGAAGATGTTGTCGCTGACGGACAGGTTCGGCGCCAAGCTCAACTCTTGGTGAATGATCGAGATCCCGCGATCCCGGGCCTCCGTCGGCGAATGGAAGCTCACGACGTGCCCGTCGAGTTCGATCGTGCCCGAGGTCGGCGATTCGACGCCCGACAGAATCTTCATGAGCGTCGACTTGCCGGCGCCGTTCTCGCCGAAAAGCGCGGTGACCGTGCCGCGATGGACGTCGAACGCTACGCCTTTGAGCGCGCGCGTGTTGCCGTACGTCTTGACGACGTTGCGCGCCGACAGCACGATATCGTCGGTCGCCGGCTTGAAAGCGGGAACCGTGCTCACAGGACGTCCAGTTTCACGGGCGTGACCAGCCAGGTGTTCGGATCCGCGTCGCTTAGCGTGAACGCACCGACGACCGAGATCTTCTTGCCCGTGAGCTTATCGGTGGCGACCTTCGAGAGCACGTTTTTCTTCAGCTCCGCGATGAGCGCGCCGCCGGCGTTCTGGTACTCCATCTGATTGTGAAACTGCGCGAAGGTGATCGCGCCGGTCGCGTCGCGCAGGTCCTGGCCGCTTATGAACGGCCCGGTCTGCACCTGCACGGCGATCGTGTTCGGCAGGCCGGCCACGGCCACGGTGTAGTTGCCCGAGTCGTTCTTGCCGGCCACCCCGGTGAATTTGACCGACATCTCGGCGCCCGCCGTCGCCGGGACGCCGTATTGCTTGGCGGCGGCCGCCCGATCTTTGGCGATCGCCGCCGCCAGCTTGGGCGCATCGACGGCGCGCTTTTCGATCTCGGTCTGCACCTTGGGGAAATTCGCCGGGCCGTAGGTCTCGGCCGAGAAGGCCCCCGTATCGGCGCCGATGTCCGAACCGATCTTCACGACCTTGGTGTTGAGCGCCATCGCGATGAGCACCACCACCACCACCGCGCCGATGATTCCGGCGCGCAGCCGCGCGTTGCCCCGCTTGAGCGGGATGTGGCCGGACGGAGCACTGAAGATACGAGGGGTTTGCATGCCGCTCAGCTCCCGGAGTTGCCGTGGGTCGGCGAAATGTGACCTCGCGGTGGGCGCGCAGGAGTGCAACGGAACGCCCGTCCGCCCGCCTCCGGCAGGAAAGTTATTTTCACGTAGGGCGTATGGTAATGCTTTACCGAGCTACTGTCAACGATCCACGGAGCTATTTCTCGCTAAATCGGGACCTCGGCGACACCCGACGTTTCGGGGAGTATCACGGCGACCGAAGCCCGCTCCATGAAGCGCGGCTGGAGCTGTACCAAGCGGGCCGCTCCGGTGTATTGTCCGTGCATTCGTTCGATGAGCATTTCGGCCGCGCAGGTGCCGAGCTGGTCGGTCGGCTGGCGCACCGTCGAAAGCGCCGGGTCGAGCAGCGGCGCCCAGGTCGGATCGTCGAAGGACACGATGCTGACGTCGCGCGGGACGCGCAAGCCGAGATCGCGGATCGCGTTGAGCGCCCCGATGGTCATCGGATGATTGATCACGAACAGCGAGGTCGGCCGGATCTCGCGTGAGAGAACCGCGAGCGTCTCGCTGTAGCCGCCGTCTTCTTTATAGTTCGCTTCGCGCACGAACTCGCTATCCAGGAGCACGCCGCGCTCGAGCAGGGTGCGGCTGAAGGCGATCATGCGGTCGCGGCCGGGTGTCGTGCGGCCCGCGCCGATGACCCCGATGCGCCGATGACCCGCCTCGTACAAAGCGATCGCGGCCATCGTGCCGCCGGCATCGTTGTTAACCAGCACCGAATCGAGCGCGCAGTCATCGACCTTGCGGTCGAGACAGACGACGGGGATGTCGTTGGTCAACAGCGGCACGAACGCGGCGCCGCTGAAGGATGTGGGCAAAACGATCACTCCGCCGATCCGCTGCGCTGCCATCGCCTGACAGTGCAGCCGTTCGCGGTCCGGATCCTCGTCGGAGTTGCTCAAGAAGAGGTCGTGGCCGTTGCGGTAGGCGACGGCCTCGATCGTCCGAATCACCTGCGCCGTGAACGGGTTTCCCACATCGGCCACGATGAGGCCGAGTGTGGCGGACTTCTTGAGCCGAATCGCCCGGGCGCGCTGATCGATGCTGTAGTTGAGCCGGCGCGCCGCCGCGATCACGCGTTCGCGGGTCGCTTCGGCGACGGGCCGGCTCGTGTTGAGCACCCGCGAGACGCTGGCGACCGACACCCCCGCCAGATCCGCAACATCCTTAATGCTGGCCATGAACTCTCACCCACATCACTTTCGAAGCGGAGGTCGCGGACGCCGGCTGGTAGGCGATTGACATTCCCACGGGTAAAGCATTACCGTAGTTTACACGTCCCGCGCAAGAAATAAAGTTCCATCGAAGCTAACGAAATCGAGGCGCATTGCAAATGAGCATGACAATCACGACGCCGGAAACTCCGTCAACGTCGAGCATTCCGGCAACCATGGCGGCGGTGGTCTGCCACGGTCCGGGTGACTACCGGCTCGAAACGGTCCCGGTTCCGCAGCCGGGCCCGCTCGAAGTGTTGACCAGCGTCGAAGCCGTCGGGATCTGCGCCGGCGACATCAAGACCTACCATGGCGCACCCTCGTTCTGGGGCGACGCGGAACAGCCGCGGTACGTGAAACCGCCGATGATCCCCGGGCACGAGTTCATCGGCCGGGTCGTCGCGCTGGGCGAAGGAGCCGGCGACAAGCAGAAGATCAAGGTCGGCGACCGGGTGATCTCCGAGCAGATCGTGCCTTGCTGGCAGTGCCGCTTCTGCAATCACGGCCAATACTGGATGTGTCAGAAACACGATCTCTATGGTTTTCAAAACAACGTCAACGGCGCGATGGCCGAGTACATGATTTACACCAAAGAGGCCATCGTCCACAAGGTCCCCGACAGCGTGCCGATCGAGGAAGCGATTCTGGTCGAGCCGCTGGCCTGTTCGCTGCACGCGGTGGAACGTGCGGCGGTGGAGCCCGACGACGTGGTGGTCGTCGCGGGTGCGGGAACGCTGGGCTTGGGGATGCTCGGGGGATTGCGGCTGCGCAATCCGAAGCTGCTGATCTCGCTGGATGCGAAACCCTCGCGGCTGGCGTTGGCCAAGCGGATGGGCGCCGACGTTCTGCTCAATCCCAAAGAGGTTGACGCCTTCGCGGAGATCAACCGGCTTACGGACGGCTACGGCTGCGACGTGTTCATCGAAGCAACCGGCTACGCCCCGATGGTCAACATCGGTCTGAAGATGACGCGCAAACTGGGACGCTTCGTCGAATTCAGCGTTTTCACCGACGAGACGACGGTCGACTGGTCGATCATCGGCGACCGCAAGGAACTCGACGTGCTGGGCGCTCATCTTGGGCCGTACTGTTACCCGCGCGCGATCCGGTACATCGCTGACCGCACGATCGACGTCCGCGGAATCAACACGCACCAGTTCCCGCTGGCGGACTTCAAGAAGGGTTTCGAGACGATGGAGCGCGGCGAAGACTCGCTCAAGATCGTGCTGTTGCCGGGAGCCCGGTGATGGCCGATACGCTGACGGTCGTCAACGCGGTTGTCGTTGCGATCGAAGCCAACGCCGACGAACTCTCCCAACTCGATGCGGTCGGCGGAGACGGCGATCACGGGGTGAGTTTAACGATCGGGGCGCGTGCGGTGCAGCAGGCGCTGACGGCGGAGCCGCCGGCGACCTTGGGCGCGGCGTTCCAGAAGATTGGGTTGACGTTGGTCAACGCGGTCGGTGCCGCGATGGGCCCGATCTTCGGGACGGCGTTCATTCGGGCGGGGGCGGCGGCGAATGCCAACCCAGCGCTCGACGGCAACGCCGTGGCGGCAATCCTCAAAGCGGCCGTCGAGGGCGTCCAAGTGCGCGGTAAAGCGGTGGCGGGCGATAAGACGATGCTCGACGCCCTGATCCCGGCGGCCGAAGCGGCGCAGGCCGCCGCCGGCGGCGGCGCCGACGCGGTTGGTACGCTGCGCGCGGCGGGCGAAGCGGCCGATGCCGGCGCGCGCTCGACTAGCGATATGATCGCCAAGCGCGGCCGGGCCGCGAAACTTGGTGAACGCACGCGCGGTCATCAAGATGCGGGCGCGACATCGACCGCCCTGATCCTGCGGACGGTGCTGCACGCGCTCGATGCAAGCCCAACCGAACCGCAACTCGAGGCAAAACGGTGAAGACATGCGGATAGCAATCGGCAACGACGAGGCCGGATTCGCCCTCAAAGGCGTCATCGTCAACCACTTACACCAGCGGGGCGTCGAAGTCGAAGATTTCGGCACCGCGAGCGCGGAGGCAACTCCCGGGGTCGACTATCCCGATGTCGCGCAGCACGTCGCCGAGGCGGTCGCCCAGGGCCGCGAGGAACGCGCGATCCTCATTTGCGGTACCGGCATCGGCATGGCCATCACGGCAAACAAGGTCCCGGGCATCCGCGCCGCCCAGGCGCACGACACGTACAGCGCCGAACGCGCGCGCAAGAGCAACGACGCCCAGATTCTCGCTTTGGGGGCGCGCGTCATCGGACCCGAATTGGCGAAGTCGATCGTCGACGCGTTCTTAGCCTCGGATTTCGCCGGCGGCGCGTCGACGGGCAAAGTGCAGAAGATGAACGCGGTCGACGCTTCATACCGCACGAAGGCGGCCGCGCGTTAACGCAATGGTGGCGTGACCGCGGCGCGCTGCACCGGTTCGTCTGCGACTTGCTCGCCGGCGAACTAGCGCAGCTGCGGCCGGGTCGCGCGCCGCTCGCGCTGCCCTGGTCGTCCGCCGTCCGGCTCGCGGACGACCTCGGAGCCGATTCACTCGAACGTCTCAAGCTCGCGACGGCGCTCGCCGAAGCGGTCCATCTGTATCGCAGCGGGATCGACGATTCGCTGCTCGCCGCGCCGACGGTCGGCGAGTGGGTCGAAACCATCGCCCGCGGGCTCGAGCGCTTCTGCGCGGAGCTGACCTTCCGGACGTCGGGCAGCACCGGCTCGCCCAAGTGGTGCGTGCACGAGCTCGCGGACCTCGAGGCCGAAGTTGCCGAAACAGGCCGCCTCTTCGGCGGCTGCCGTCGGGTTCTCGGCACCGTCTCGAGCCATCACATCTATGGATTTTTGTTCACTATCCTCTTGCCGGCGCGGCTCGGTTGCGCGTTCGTCGACGTGCGGGCGCATGCTCCGGCGCGGCTCGCCACGTTCCTTGAAAGCGGGGATGTCGTCATCGGCTTTCCGGACTTCTGGCGGGCGTTCGTGCGCACCGTTCCGCTTGTCGCGCCGGCCGTCATCGGCGTGACCTCGACGGCGCCGTGTCCCGCCGACGTGGCACGCGGCGTGCGCGCCGCCGGTCTCGCTCGCTTCATCGACGTATACGGATCGTCGGAGACCGCGGGGATCGGCTGGCGTGACGATCCGCGGTCCGCGTACGAGCTGCTCGCGTTTTGGCGGCGCGGTGCAGGCGAGCGCGGTCTGATCCGCACCGGGCTCGACGGCACCGAACGTGCGGTCCTCGCGCCCGACATCCTGGAGTGGGAAGGGTCGCGGCGCGTCCGCCCCGCCGGCCGGGCCGAGGGCGCGGTGCAGGTCGGCGGCATCAACGTTTTTCCCGAACGGGTCGCCGCCGTGCTGCGCGCGCACGAAGCCGTGGATGACGCGGTCGTCCGGCTCATGCGGCCCGACGAAGGCGAGCGGCTCAAGGCCTTCGTCGTCCCGCGCGCCGGATGCGATCGAGCTGGGCTGCTCGCGGCATTGTGGGCCCACAGCGAGGAACGGCTGGCCCCCGCCGAGCGCCCCAAATCGATCGTCTTGGGCGAGCAGCTTCCCGCGGGGGCGCTCGGCAAGGCCGCCGATTGGGCGATCGACGCAAGCAGCGCGCCGGCCTACGGCCAAGCGGGCGGCGAATCCCCGCCGGAAGGGTAGCCGCGCGGGAGCGGCTCGCTTCGGTCGGAGTCCGCTCGCGCGATATCGGCAGTAATAGGCAGCATTAGCAGTATTAAATGATCGAAATCGTCTGCTTGACCTTGGGCTGTGCGGCGAGTACCTCGATGAGCCGGGCAGCGAGTTTGTCGACGAACGGGTCATCGATCTCTTCGATTCGCCCGGCATCGGCGAGTTCGACCAAACGGCCGTCGATCGGCAGCCGCGCGAGCATGGGGGCCCCGGCCAGCTCGGCGACTTCATCGGCATACGAGGGCCCGAAGATGTCGTAGCGCGTGCCCGTGTCGGCAGCCACGAAGTACGACATGTTCTCGATCACGCCCAAAATCGGC
>Ga0182013_10009592_pt1 | contig 10166 bp, 8 predicted proteins | sample 612S2MmetaG_FD_120487 | JGI IMG/M metagenome (GOLD analysis project Ga0182013, IMG submission 120487) | Permafrost microbial communities from Stordalen Mire, Sweden - 612S2M metaG | ecosystem: Environmental > Terrestrial > Soil > Wetlands > Permafrost | place: Sweden: Stordalen | collected...
CGCCTATAATCTGCTCCGCGCGCACGGAAGCGAAAACATCAAAAATGCCCGATGGCGCGCCGCGCTCGATCTCGACTTTCTGCTCGATATCATCGCCAAATATTAAGAACTGAACAGCCCTGCGATAGCCCCCCAGGGGGCGCAATGCATCTGCTGCAGTCATGTGAAGGGTGTGAAGGCTAATAATATTATCGCTCTATACGTTCATCCTAGAAAAAGATATACAATTACCCTTCACGTCCTTCACCTATTGCATCCCATGGCTGGCCATCACACCGCAGCCCAGCGCACCAATATTGCATCCGAAGCGTCGATGACCGACGAGATTCAGCACCGGCGTTGATCCGGCCATGGGTCGCCCGCCATGGAAGGCCCCCATGTCCAGCGGACCCGTGAAGGCGGTGAAGGCTAAACAATATAAGGACTCAAAGCAGAAAACGCTTCGAAAGATAATATAATTAGCCTTCACAGCCTTCACAAATGTCCCCCATGGCTGGCGACCCGTGGCTGGCGACACGCGCTACCGCTGAAACACGCTCCTTACACAAACCGCCGATGATCGGCGTGCCCATCATCCCGTACGTGCTTGGATCAACGCTCGTTTTTGTCAGACGGCGTGAGCGAACCCAGATCGTCACGGCACCCCCTATGGCGGGCATCGCTCGACCAACGGAACGCCAGCGACGATTCTCATCTTGACGGACGATTGTTCGCCTTGGTTTCCTCCGGCAGCGTTACGCCTTCAATCGAATACCGTACCAAATGTTGCCCGTCCGAGTGTGCTGGGAAGTTAGATCGAGTTCAGTGAGCTTGGCCTTGAAGCCGCTCTGCGATTGCGGCTTTTCCTTTTGGTCGGAGCACCACACGTCGTAGGTCTCGTAAATCTCTGACGCCGCTACCTGCGCTCGTGGGTCCAATTCGCAGCAGTCTATCACAAAGCGCTTGATAACGTCAGCGAACCCGCGCCAGCGCTCGGTTCCCTCCTTGACGACGCTCGGCATCGGAAGGCCGTGTTGTTGCCATGACAGGCAGCCGCGGACCGCCCAGGCGAGGATGCCGGGATACTCGGCGCGCAGCTTTTCCATCAAGTTCGGGTCGACCTGCTTCGCGGGTATTTTTCGGTCGATCGGGATCACGCGGACGCGTCGCCAGAACGCATCCGAGCTTGCTCGCACGCGGGGGAAGTCATTGGCGATCAGCAAGAGTTTAAACTCGGGCATGAACTGGAAAAGATCCTGCCGCATGAATCGCGCGACGAGCGGGTCACCGCCGGTCATCGTTTTTAGTTTGGCTTCGTCGATCTGCCTGTCGAAGTTGGCCTCGGTCGCCACGACGACGCGAGCTCCCCGTAGGCGCGCGATGTCCGTCGGGATGCCGTTGTCGTACTGCTTGGCAAGAAAGCTGTCCATGCTTGCTTGGAGCCCATACTCACCGAGCAGCTCGCGCAAGACATTCGCGAGGACGACTTTCCGGTGCGACCTGGCCCGATGACGAAGAAGAAGACCTGCTCGGTCGTATCGCCGGTCAAGCAATAGCCGAACGCTCGGCGGAGGTAATTTACAAACTCTCGGTCTCCCTTGGTGATCCAGTTTACGACACGCAGGAACGTCGGGCATTTCGCCTCTGGATCAAAAGCGACGGGAGCGATCTTGGTGATAAAGTCGGCGGGATCATGCGGGCCCAACTCGCCCGTGCGAAGGTCGATTGTCCCATTCTCGACGTTCAGCAGGAATTTGTCGCGATCAAGCATGTCGTCGGCGATCGTGAACATCGGCCGCGCGAGGTGCACCATCGCGTCGACCGCCTGCCGCGAGCCAGATCTCTCGGCGTGACGTGCACGCGCCGGCTTTTCGACCTCGCCCAATTTATAAGGGATCTCATCCGCGATCTTGCGCGCGACATCCATGGCGCAATCCAGCGCGGCGCCAGTTTCACCGCGTTTCCAACGCTGGCCATCGAAAATCAACCATCCAGCTCCGGCGGTGTAGGCGAGGTTTTCCTTGAACCTCGCATACATTCGGGCCGCGTTGTCGATGTCTTGAACGCCAAGCTTAGCCAGCTCCTCCGCCAGCGGGTCGTGTGCGGCATCAATGGCGGACCCGTCCTGTTCGTTATGCGGCGTAACGCTGCGCGGCCTTTGCTTGCCCGCCGTTAGTCCACTGGTAATCGTGGCGACCGACTCTGCTTCCGATAGCCCGCCTGAGAGCGCGGCGCGGAGAAGGTGAGACTCGGCTTCGGACTCGTCCAATCTGTCGGCGGTGACGAGCTGCCCCATCCTGAACGACGCCTTGTTGAGGCCGTCGTTACGCTGCCCTTCCTGGAGCGCCGAAAGCTTTTGACATTCGACGGTTAGAGCGGCGCTTCCATAATCTGTCCGAACTACTCGATTCGTCATTTGCTTCATACCATATGTGGACGGCCCCGATGGCAAGCACTTTTTTGATGTTTCGAACGATTTGGTCGGCTGCGGTCATATGTCCGGCCTGCTGGTGCGGAGCATGTGTCCGCGGGCCTTGATGAAGTCCGACGATCAGGATCCCTATCATCAGAACGAGCTTTTCACTCGTGGCATGAAACGGGTTGTTCCCAATCTTCGGTCGCGACCGTGTCGTTCATCACGTCTGTTTAGTGCTCGCCAAACTCGAACCTATGAATCTCCTATGTGAACGCTACTCGTGGCGACAGGCCGTTTCCTCACGCCTTTGTAAACGTCTCAGTGCGGAAGCATTCGCCGGTCTTCATCATCGCCCAGAGGATCCGGGCCAGCTTGTTGGCTAGCGCCACCGTGACCAGCCGCGCCGGCTTTTTCGCCAGCAGCCCGACGATCCAGTCGCGCAAGGCGCCTTTGCGCTTTCCAACGACGTTGAGCAGCGAGGTCGCCCCCAAGACCAGCATCTTCCTTATGTATCGGTTGCCCTGCTTGGTTATGGCTCCGAGCGTCTGCTTGCCGCCACTCGAGTTTTGCCTCGGCGTGAGGCCGAGCCAGGCGGCAAAATCGCGTCCCGATTTGAACACGCTCGGGTCCGGCACGCTGGCTGCGATCACCGAAGCGATGAGCTTCCCGATGCCGGGAACCTTGTCCAGCAACCGGCTCATCTCATTTTGCGCATGGGCGCTGGAGATTTGCTTCTCCAGATCGCCGATCGCTTTGTCGAGCCCCTCAAGAGCCTGAGCCAGAACCTTCACGCTCGCCCTGGCGGCGTTCGGAAGCGTCGCATCGTTTTCGGCCAGATCGAGCAACTCGTCGACACGGCCGATCCCCTTGGCGGCGACAATGCCGAATTCCGAAAGATGGCCGCGAAGCGCGTTGACGCTCATCGTCCGCTGCTTGACCAGCAATTCGCGCGTCTTGTGCAGCATCAGCATCGCCTGCTGCTCCGCGCTCTTGATCGGCACGAAGCGCATTCCTGGCCGCGACATCGCTTCGCAGATTGCGTCTGCGTCGACGGCGTCGTTCTTGCCGCGCTTGACATAGGGCTTGGTGTAAGCCGGCGGCATCAACAGCACTTCGTGTCCCATCGCCTTGAGTTCACGCGCCCAATAGTGCGCCGAGCCGCAGGCCTCCATGCCAACGAGACCCGGCTCGATTTGCGAGAAAAACTCGCGCATCTTCACGCGCGTCAACTTGCGTGTAACGGGGGTGCCATCTTCGCTCGCCAGCGCGTGGATTTGAAAATAATTCTTGGCCAGATCGACACCGACTCTGATAAACTTCTTCACGGACGGTCTCCCTCTTTGTGGCGCTCCTGCGACTACGCCTTGGCACTATGATGCCGTTGAGGAGAGGCCGTCCACATCATCATCGGAAGGAGCAACAATTGCTTTAGAGGGCGACGTGACCAAAGACACGACCCACTCGGGCGCGGGACCAATTTCGACATCTTCGAGGCCACGCCCGTTCATGAACTGATATTTTTCGCCCTTCGGCCCGATGCTGCCAGGCAACAGCACATAGCCGCCATCACCACGGACATCGATGTGGGGTGCGATTCTCGACGCGGAATTTCCGACGGGAACCTCTGGACACAGGAACCAAAGATGCCAGCCGCGGGGAGTCTTTACCCGCACCGATTTGCTGATGCCGCCATTCCTTTTAATGAGCTTGTCTATCGAGGATTTGCCCTCGGAGCCGTCGACGTCGACGACAAAAAATCCCGAGAGCGAGCCAGTCGCCGCCGCGAAATTCGTGGCGGGGTTTTCGCCTAAAAACTTGATGATTTCCGCCCACGAAGAGAACGGCTTTCTCGAGCTGTAGCCGGCCATCGGCGCCTTGGAGCGTGGCGCGATGGGAATGATTTTGATTCCCTCGCGCTCATAGAGCCGCAGAAGGGAACGTAGTTGGATCAGCTCTTGCACCGAGCGCTGCATTGGTACATCCGCTGCGGACGGTTGGCGATCTTTCGCATAGATCTCCATTTCGGGGGCGCGGTATTTTTGATCGTTGTTACGATTACTCATCATATAGCTCCCGGCTTACAACCCGAGATCGCTGATTTAGCGAGCATTCCGAATCAATTCAGCTTTGAAGCGTTCGAGGTCGGAGCGCAGGAAATAGATGCGGCCGTTGATTCGGATCGCTCGCGGGAACCCCGCGGGGGCGTCGGCCATCCGGCGGCCCAGCGTGCGTCGACCGCACCCTAGTTCGGCCGAGGCCGTCGCAGCCGGAACGAAAATTTCGTTGGGGAGATTGATCATTTTTTTCGCCTCGCCTCAAAAGTTGAAGTCGACGCGCAGTTTGACCCTATTTTTTTTGTCGCTATTTATCGATGATCGCTATTTATCGGAATTCATTCGTCGCCAGAGTGCGGAAACAAGATAACCCGCGCCTCCCGGCACGTGGATGCTGCGGCCTGATATCTTGCCGCCATCTCCACATATTTCATGTTTTCAACATCCTTGCCCTGTGCCTTGTCAGCTTGCATTGCCGCTAAGACACGAGGGAGCACTACGGGTTTTGGTCCTCTCTTGCGAGCGGGTTGAGTCGGAGAAACGATTCCCTTGTCACCTGCCGCTTTGGTGAAATTTCCCTCGCGCTCGCCGCTCGCCTTCGTCGAAATTGTTCCCCCGAGTGTTTTCTCGAGACGTTGCAGCAAACGCTCTTCGCGCTCCGGCCATTCGCGAAGGATGTCCGAACGTCGAAAATAGGTTCGTTTTTCTTCAGGCTGTTTTCTAGGTAGACTCTTGCCAAACCACTGCTCTGGCGGCATTTGCTCGCCGTTCCTAATGGCGCGTAGCTTGCCATTCATAAGGGCCTGTAGCAGCGTACGCCTTGGCTGGGGATCCAGGCACTCAGCTTTTGAGAGTGGTCTTTTGGCGCGGGGACTAGCTAGCCCGACGAAGTGCAATAACGTTGGATCACCGTAGGCAATCCAAAGCGTGGCATGATCAACGCTCCAATCTTCGCGTTCGTAATTCTCGGATTTTAGTTTTTCGAGGGGCTTCCAGATGTCGCGAACTTTTTGCCCGAGGACGCTCTGACATCGTCGTATCGGGGAACATTGTCGATCCTGCTGCCGACGATGTCGGCGGACGCTGAGCGGTCGTCAAGCCAATCGAGAGAGGTCCATTCGTCTGGCGAGATTTTCGTCCCCTCGCTTTTCCCGCGGCGTTTTCCTTCTGCGATCAAGTCACCAGAACAAAGCCTATCCCAAAGCTCTTCGCGCGCCCTAATTCCGGAAACGACAATGGGCGGGAACAGATATTCGACGAGTAATTCATCTTCATCAACCTCACAAACTGCGTCGACGTCCGAAACAGTTGGAGGAGGAAGTGGTCTTAATTCCCAGCTTGTCCTCTTTTCGGAAATCGTTCCGGCAGCTTCAGTGAGCGGGAAAACCACCCAGTGCGTGCAAGCGCGCCGGGCCTCGACCCAGACCGCACGCACCGCCATCGGATCTCGCGCAATGATCCAGACAAGGGCCATAAGAAGTGTCCAGGCTGGCTCCGTAATCGGGTCGAGGTCAGCAGGTTCCATTCTCTGGCTGGGGTCTATCGGATAAGAACGGACTTCGAGAGGCCCGCATCCGTCCAGCAAAGCTGCGTCTTCGGCTTCCTCGGGAGTGATCTCGCCAAGCTTCGCCCGTGCCAATAATTCGTCTCGCAGGCTTGGTTTCGGTCCCGTCTCCATTGACATCATTTCATTCTTTGTCACCTCCGCCCGTTTTTGTCGGGGGAGGTGATTTTGGCGCTTGCGGCGATCCGATCAATAATGATCGGCCGTGCCTCAACGGGCAAGAAAACCGGGGCAGCGGATCTTACGCCAACCATTATCGGTCAGTTCGAACGTGGGGATGGTCTCCCGCGAGCAGTCACGTCCTCGCGCCCGCGAGTTCGACAACGCTGCTCGCCAGCTTGCCGTTCAGGATGACGTCGAGCGCCCCCCGTCCTATCGTTGCTGCCCGCCAAAAGGCTTTTCGGCGAGGCAGGGCGGGACGCTACCCTTTGCGCTTCCCTTTTGCGCCAGGGGTTTTTTCGCGACTCCGGGAGTTCCACGAAAGTCATTGATTTAATGGCGAGAGAGACGGGACTCGAACCCGCGACCTCCGGCGTGACAGGCCGGCGCTCTAACCAACTGAGCTACTCCCCCGCGGCGGCGTGCTGCGCGCGAGAAGGGCCGAATATGCCATGCGTCTTGCGAAGTCAAGGCGAAGTGCGAAACGCGCTAGCCCGATAGCCATTTCGCGATGCGCGGCCACTGCGTCTCCGCCGTGCGCCGGCCCATGAACAGCGCCAGATGCCCGCAGGGCGCAAGCGCGGTCTCTATGTCGCATTTCCGCGTGCCGACGAGCCCGGCCGCCGCGAAAACCTGCGCCGGCGGCGCGATGTCGTCGCGCTCGCCGGCGAGCAGGAACAGCGGCTGTTCCACGCGGCGCGGATCGATTCGTCGCCCGAGCGCCCAAAAGCGCCCCGTCGCCAGCCGGTTCTCGCGATAGAGCCAGTGAAACACCTCGCGATGATAGGGGCCCGGCAAATCGAGCAGGCGGGCGTCCCAGCGCGAAAAATTTTCCAGCGCGCGCCGCGCCGCCTCGGTTGTCGGCGGCTCCAGCTCCAGCGCCTCCAGCGTCCGCGCGGCTTTATCGGACGGGCGCGGCCAAAGTTCGGCCAGGTCGCGCCCAAGCGCCAGCCCGCCGCCGCGACGAATCAGTTCGTCGATCAAGGCGGCGGTCACCGGATTGATCATGCCGGAGAAAGCCGACGGCGCCGCGGTCGTGTCGATCGGCGCGCCGACGAGAACGAGGCGGCGCACTTTATTGGGAAAGCGCGCGGCGTAGGCGAGCGACAGCCAGCCGCCCTGACAAAGGCCGACCAAATCGACCGGCGGCCCGATCTCGTCGACGACGACATTGAGCGCGGCGAATTGCGAATCAATGGTGTTCAGCCGCGTCTTCGCCGTCGCCGATTTCCAGTCGGCGAGAAAAAGATCGTGACAGCCATTGGCCAGCAGGCTCTCGATCGGACTATGGCCGGGCGCGAGATCGGCGAGCCCAGCGTCATGAAGCGAAAAGGGCGCGACGACGAGGACCGGACGGGCCCGGCTCTCTCCCGATGAGAAATCGCGCAGCAGCAAGCTCGGCAGATCCAGCGTCACGCGGTTTGGCGTCGTCCATTCCAGCTCCTTGGGCGCGGCGGCTTCTTCCCGCCCGGGCTCCAGCGCGTGGCGATAAATGTCCATCGTCGTCAGCCAGGGCCATGCCCAAGCCTGCCAGGGGTCCATCATGGCCCTTCCCGCGCCCTCGCGCGTTTCGTTACGGCGTCAGCACCGCCGCGCCTTCCAGCCGTCCCTCGCGCAAATCGGCCAGCGCCTCGTTGGCCGCTTCCAGCGGATAGGCCCGCGTCGTCGTCCGCACGCCCACCCGCGCCGCGAGTTCCAACAGTTCGAAGCCGTCCGCGCGCGTCAGATTGGCGACGGAGGCGACGCTGCGCTCGCCCCACAGCAGCGAATAAGGGAAAGCGGGGATGTCGCTCATGTGGATGCCGCCGCAGACCACGCGCCCGCCCTTCGCGACCGCCGCCAGCGCGGCCGGGACCAGAGCGCCGACCGGCGCGAAGATAATCGCGGCGTCCAGCGGCTCCGCCGGCGCCTCGCTCGAGCCGCCCGCCCATTCCGCGTCCAGCGACAGCGCGAATTTCTGTGAGGCGAGGTCGCCGTCGCGGGTGAAGGCGAAGACGCGCCGGCCCTGCCAGCGGCAGAGCTGCGCGACAATATGCGCCGCCGCGCCAAAGCCGTAGAGGCCGATTCGCTCCGCCTCGCCCGCGATTTTGAGCGAGCGCCAGCCGATCAGCCCGGCGCAGAGCAAGGGCGCGGCCGCAACGGGGTCGAGCGATTCGGCGAGCGGAAAGGCGTAGGCGGCGTCGACGACGACATGGCTGGCGAACCCGCCGTCGCGCATATAGCCATTGAACAGCGGCGCGTCGCACAAATTCTCGCGCCCGCTGGCGCAATAGCGGCAATGGCCGCAGGTGTGGCCGAGCCAGGGCGCGCCGACCCGCGCGCCAATGGCGAGCGTTGCGCCGGGGCCGACCGCCTCGACCCTGCCGACGATCTCGTGACCCGGCACGATCGGCAGCTTGGGGTTCGGCAATTCGCCGTCGACGACATGCAGATCGGTGCGGCAGACGCCGCAGGCCTCGACCCGCAGTCGGACTTCGCCCGGCCCCGGCTGGGGCTCGGGGCGCTCCTCCATGACGAGCTTCTCGCTGGCCCGCCGCAGCACCATCGCGCGCATAAACGCAGCATAGCACTTTTGGGCGCGGGATTGTGGGTGTCGTTGTTGAAGGGGCGGGAACGGCCCTAATCCGTCACGCCTTCGGCTCCCCTCCTTCTCCCACTTGTGGGAGAAGGAGGGGAGCCGTCTGATTCAACTTCAATAACTTAAATAGCAAGGGCGGTCCCTTCTCCCGCCCGCGGGAAAAGGTGGCCCCGCGAAGCGGGGCCGGATGAGCGCGCCGCCCCACGAACGCGAAACGGCGGCATGTCCAGGACATGCCGCCGCCTCGATTTCGTCGCTAAGAGTCTCTTTTAGTAATGCCAGATCAAATCGGCCGAGAAGATCGTGGCGTGGCTCTGCGTGCCGTTCGAGAAGGCCGGGGTCTTCAGAGAATTGTAGAAGGCGACTTCCGGACGGATCGTGATGGTCGGCGTAAACCAATGCTGCCAGCCCATCGCATAGTTGAAATACGAGGTCGCGAAGCCCGTGCGCTGTCCGGTGATGTCGTTGAAGTATTCAGCGCGCCAGGAAAGGTTGTCCTGAGGCGAGAATTTGTAGTTCAGGTAGGTGAGCACGGACCATTCGCTCGAGGTGCAGCTTGGCTGGATGTTCCCCTTGCAAGTCGCCACTGGGAACACGTTGTTCTGGTTGAGGAACTGGTCCGGAACCACTCCATAGTACGGCGAGGCCGCGTTTGGCGTGATGTTCTGATGCATGTTCCAGCCTTCGAACGTGACATGCCAGTTCTCGTCGAACTTGTGGTATATCGTCGTCGTATATTGCTGGAGGTTGTTGTAGCCGTAAGTTCCGCCATTGATCGCGTTGGCGCAGGAGTAGATCGCGTTGTAAGCGTCATCCGACTGGTAGCGAACACAACCCGTGAAGCTGGGCCTGATGCCGGGATCGACCTGGCCGCTGTAGCCCGACTGACCCGCGCTGAGATAGCCCGCCGGCACCGTTGTCCAGACGCCCGGCAACAGAGAATACGCCTGGCCCGCCGGCAGGGCCGGATAAGTGGTGTGGCGCGCGTTCCACAGCGACGAGTCCGTGCCGATCGCGATGGCCGTCTGCACCAACCAGTTCTTCGTCAGCTGCCACGAGGCGATGAGGCCCTGGTTGGTATAGTTGTCGTAGCCATAGGTCATCGAGTGCGAATACATGTAGTTGTTCGGCGCGAGCTGCGCTTCGGTGTCAGGCACCGAAATGTAACGGCCAAGGCGGATCAACAGGCCTTCGAACACTCCGGGGACATAGAGTTCGCCGTAGATCATGGGCGCGTCATAGCCGGCGAACTTGTTCCATTTCTGCAACTGATCGCTGAAGATGCCGCTCGCCGTGGTGTAGCGATAGGTTTCGCCGAACAGCGGCGAGAAGCGGAAACCCCAGTCCCAATGGTCTTGCTGCACCGTGTCGGGCAGGCGCTCGAAGATCGTCACGACCTGATCGAGCTGGATGACA
>Ga0182013_10009593_pt1 | contig 10165 bp, 5 predicted proteins | sample 612S2MmetaG_FD_120487 | JGI IMG/M metagenome (GOLD analysis project Ga0182013, IMG submission 120487) | Permafrost microbial communities from Stordalen Mire, Sweden - 612S2M metaG | ecosystem: Environmental > Terrestrial > Soil > Wetlands > Permafrost | place: Sweden: Stordalen | collected...
AACCGCCCCGGCGCCGATCCGGAGACCATGGCCAACTCCGTCGCCGCGCCGCTGGAACGCCGGCTCGGCGAAATCTCCGGCGTCACCGAGATCACCTCGATCTCCGCCATCGGCAACACCAGCATCATCATCCAGTTCGACATCGACCGCGATATCAACGGCGCGGCGCATGACGTGCAGGCGGCGATCAACGCCGCCACCACCGACCTGCCATCCGACCTGCCGATCCGCCCGTTCTACCGCAAATTCAATCCGGCCGACGCGCCGATCATGACCATCGCGCTGTCGTCCGACACGCTGTCCACCGCGCAGATCTACGACGCCGCCGACACCATCCTGGCGCAGCGGCTGTCGCAGGCCGAGGGCGTCTCTCAGGTCCAGGTCAACGGCGCAGAAAAGCCGGCGGTGCGCGTGCGACTCGATCCGCAGCGCCTGGCCGCCACCGGCGTCTCGGCCCAGGACGTCTATACCGCCATCCGCAACACCAACGTGCTGCAACCGACCGGTGGCTTCGAAGGCCCCGATCGCGCCGAGAGCATCAGCGTCAACGGCCAACTCTCCCAGGCCGCCGAATACGCGCCGCTGGTGATCAAGACCGCCAACGGAGCCGTATTGCGGCTGTCCGACGTCGCCACCGTCATCGATGGCACCGCCAACACGCGGCTCGGCGCATGGAACGGCAAAACCCCCTGCATCCTGCTCAACATCAGCAAGGAGGCGGGGGCCAACGTCATCGCCACCGCCGACGGTATCCGTGCGCTGCTGCCGCAACTGATGGCGTGGCTGCCGCCCGATATCAAGGTGACGGTCGTCTCCGACCGCACCACCACCATCCGCGCCAGCGTCGCCGACGTGCAATACACCCTCGCCATCACCATTTTCCTGGTGCTGCTGGTGGTGCTGCTGTTCATGCGCCGCCTGGTGCCCACCATCGCCGCCGCGGTCACCGTGCCGCTGTCGATCTGCGGCACGCTCGCCGGCATGTGGTTCCTGGGATTCGCGATCGACAATTTCTCGCTGATGGCCCTGACGATTTCCGTCGGCTTCGTGGTGGACGACGCCATCGTGATGATCGAGAACATCGTCCGCCACATGGAAAAGGGCGTGCCGCCGTTGCAGGCGGCGTTCATCGGTGCGCGGCAGATCGGTTTTACGGTCCTGTCGATCAGCATTTCACTGGTCGCGGTATTCATCCCGCTGATCTTCATGGGCGGCATCCTCGGCCGCCTGTTCCACGAATTCGCCATGACGATGACGCTGGCGATCGCCATCTCCGCCGCGGTATCGCTGTCGCTGACGCCGATGCTGTGTGGCCGCTACATGCGGGTGCGCGAACGCCCGCTCGGGCGGTTCTGGGGCCGGCTCGACGTCGCAATGGAAGCCGGCTTCCGCGGCAGCCTGCGCTTCTATGCGCGCACGCTCGGTTGGGCGCTGCGCCACCGCGTGTTCATGCTGCTGGTGACCGTGCTTACCGTCGTCCTGACCGTGCGCCTCTACAACGTCGTGCCGAAAGGCTTCATGCCGTTGCAGGACACCGGCATCCTGGTCGGCTCGACGCAGGCCTCGCCCGACATTTCCTTCACCGCGATGGAGGACCGCCAGCGCGCGGTGGTTGACGTGTTGCTGGCCGATCCGGCGATCGCGACGGTCTCGAGCTGGATCGGCGTCGGTTCGGGCTGGTCGTCGATGAATCGCGGCTGGATGACCGTCAGCCTCAAGCCGCTGGCGGAACGGAAAATTTCCTCCGAGGCGGTGATCACGCGCCTGCGCGGGTCGTTGGCCAAGGTTGCCGGCGTGCAGACCTTCCTGTTCTCCGCTCAGGATTTGCGCGGCGGCGGACGCCAGGGCGGCTCGCAATACCAGTTCGCCATGATCTCTTCGAACCTCGCCGAATTGCGCACCTGGGCGCAGGCGCTGGAGGACCGGCTGAAGGTCACGCCCGGCATCGTCGATGTCAGTTCCGACCAGGATCGCGCCGGGCCGCAGATGAACGTGGTGATCGACCGCGACGCCGCAGCCAGGCTCGGCGTCAGCACCGTCGATATCGACAACGCCCTGAACAATGCCTATGCGCAACGGCAGATCTCCACCATCTACACTGCGCGCAACCAATACAAGGTGGTGCTGGAGGTCGATCCGAAATTGCAGGTCGATCCGTCATTGCTGGACCGCATCTATGTCGGCGACGCCGGCGGCGGGCGGATACCGCTGTCCTCGGTCGCGCATTTCGAGCGTGGCACCGCGCCGCTGTCGGTCCGCCACCAGGGTCAGTTTCCCGCGGCGACCCTCAGCTTCAACCTGCCGGAGGGTATGGCGCTGGGCGATGCGGAAAAGCTGGTGGAGAAAACCGTGCTCGACCTGCGGATGCCGGAGGATGTCCACACCGAGTTCGCCGGCAACGCACAATGGATGCAGAAATCGCTGGCAACCGAACCGCTGCTGATCGGCGCCGCGCTGATCTCGATCTACATCGTGCTGGGCGTGCTTTACGAAAGCCTGCTGCACCCGCTGACGATCATTTCGACCCTGCCGTCGGCGGGCATCGGTGCGCTGCTGGCCTTGCTGGTGACCGGCACGGACCTGTCGATCATGAGCCTGATCGGCATCGTCCTGCTGATGGGTATTGTGAAGAAGAACGCCATCATGCTGATCGACTTCGCATTGGAGGCAGAGCGTCAGCGTGGCCTGACTCCGTTCGAGGCGATCCATGAAGCGTGCATGGAGCGTTTCCGCCCGATCATCATGACGACGATGGCGGCGATCTTCGGAGCCTTGCCACTGGCGCTGGCCTTCGGCACCGGCGCCGAGCTGCGCCGGCCGTTGGGGATCGCGGTGGTCGGCGGCCTGATCGTGTCGCAGGCGCTGACGCTCTACACGACGCCGGTGGTGTACCTGGCACTGGAGCGCCTGGCCGGCCGGCGCAAGGCGATCGTGCTGCCGGCGGCGGCGGAGTAGCGGCGCGGACATACGTTAGAGCAGTTCCACCCCGACCGAAATCGTCGAATACATGTCATCGTCGAATACGTTTCATCGTCGAATACGTTTCATCGTCGAATACGTGTCATCGTCGAATACGTGTCATTGCGAGGCGCTTGGGCCGAAGCAATCCCCTGCCTGACGAGCGTTCCTCGGCTCGTCAGGCAGGGGATTGCCTCGGCGCAAGCGCCTCGCAATGACAGGCTTGGCCGGCATGACAGGTTTGCCCAGGCGTTTCCACTCACGGTGAAAACGCTCTTAGACCGACCGCCGTAACGGTCAGCCGGTTGGCATCAGGCCTCGATCTTCACGTATTCGAAATCGCCAGGCTTGTTGTCGATGCCGATGCGCGGCGGAGCGATCCAACCCGCGTACGCTCCCCGCTCATGCACAGGCTTCATCAGGCTGTTAACGAAACGATAATCCTCCGCCGTCGGCAACATAGAGTCCGCACGCGCCGCCCAGGCATCGGCGGCCAGCAGAGTACCGTCGCTATCCGCATGCACCGCAGCGAACTCGCCGATCCGGCGGTTGAACGCGACATGCGGCAGGCGAATGCGGAATTCGGTGCCCGCGCGCTCCAGCACCCGGTTCCAGCGCGCGATCCCCGCCTCGGTATCGGCGACGAAATCGTCGCGCAGCCGCATATTCAGCGACGAAAGCGCCGGCACGTCCTCGCACACGATCGCACCATCCTCCAGGCGCAGCACCGGATAAGTGTCGCCCAGCAATTGGTGGTCGTCGGTCAGCCTGTCCTCGCGATAGCGGCCCTTCAAACCCGCATTGAACACATTGGCCGCGTTGGTGCTGATCTCCGAGCCGAACAGGTCCAGCGTTAGCGAGAAATGCAGGTTCACCTTGCGCTGGATGGTCGGCAGATCGATCACCCCCAGCGCGCGCACCCGTTCCACGTCGGTGGGGTCATCGATCCCGGCCTCCCGCATCGCCTCGCAGGTGCGCTGGATGATGCGCTGCACGCCGGTCTCGCCGACGAACATGTGGTGTGCTTCCTCGGTCAGCATGAAGCGGCAGGTGCGCGACAGCGGATCGAAGCCGGACTGCGCCAGCGCCGCCAACTGCATCTTGCCGTCGCGGTCGGTGAAGAAGGTGAACATGAAGAAGCTCAGCCAGTCCGGCGTGCGTTCGTTGAATGCGCCCAGCATGCGGGGCGAGTCCGGATCGCCGGAGTGCCGCCGCAGCAGTTCCTCGGCTTCCTCCCGCCCGTCGCGGCCGAAGTATTTTTGCAGCAGATAGACCATCGCCCAAAGATGGCGGCCTTCCTCGACATTGACCTGGAACAGGTTGCGCAAATCGTATTGCGAGGGCGCCGTCGCGCCGAGATGCCGCTGTTGCTCGACCGAGGCCGGCTCGGTGTCGCCCTGGATGACCAGCAGGCGGCGCAGCATGGCGCGGTGCTCGCCGGGGACCTCCTGCCAGACCGGTTCGCCCTTGTGGGCGCCGAACGGGATGGTGCGGCCCTCGACCTGCGGCGCCAGCAGGATGCCCCAGCGGTACTCAGGCATTTTGACGTAGTCGAAGCGGGCCCATCCTTCGGCGCCGACCCCGACGGCGGTGCGGAGATACACCAGCGCGTCCTGGAAGCCGACGGGACCCATCTTCTTCCACCAATCGGTGTAGCCGGGATGCCAGGTCTCCAGCGCTTTGCGGACGCGAGCGTCCTCGTTGAGGCCGACATTGTTCGGAATCAGACCGTCGTAATCGATTGTCATGCCATCAGACATCGGGATCCTCCAATTCAGACTTTCCCCAGGGTGTAGGGCGAAAATTTCTCCCTATCACTTTCGCAAGGCCAACGCGCACGACGCATGCTCCCGGGTGAAGCGCGCGATCGCCGCCAGCGTTGCCTCCTTGGCTTCCAGGTGCGGCGCGTGCCGGGCACCCGGGATCAGCATGGTTTCCAGTGGCGCCCGCGCGTGGCGTTGCAACACGTCCAACTGCGCCACGGTGCCATACGGGTCGTCGGCGCCCTGCATGGCGAGGATCGGTACCGTGATGCCGGCGACCTCACGGGTGATGTCGAACTTGCGAAAGTCGGGATGCAGCCAGGAGTCGTTCCAGCCATGGAACGCCACATCCACATGCCGATGATAGCGTGCCAGCCGCGCGCGCAGCCCACCACGTTCGTACTCGTCGCGCATCTGGCGGATGGCGGCGAGGTTCTGCTCTTCCACGATAAAATGCGCCGCGATGGTGACGACGCCGCGCAGCCGTTCGTCGCGCACAATGCCGGCATAAGCGGCAGCGATCGAGCCTCCATCGGAGTGGCCCACCAGGATTGCCTCGCGGATGCCGGCCGCGTCCAGCACGCGCGGCAGCACGTCGCGGGCTTCGTCCTGCATGTAGCTCAACGGCCAAGGGAGTGGCTTGGGGTCGGACTCGCCATAGCCGAATCGCGAGTAGGCGAATACGCCGCAACCGGTCGCGTCCGCCAGTAGGGCCGGTGTGTCGCGCCAGAGGGCGACGCAGCCAAGTCCTTCGTGCAGCAGGACCAGCGTGGGGGCTTCGGTCGGCGCCGGACCCCACCAGGCGGTTTCCAGGCGTTGGGAGTTCAGGCGCAGTGTGGCCGGGGTCATGCGCCACCCTCACCCGCCGCTGTGCGGCGACCTATCCCGTTGACCGCGGGAGAGGTTTTCTTCGCGCAGCCGGAAGCGCTGGATCTTGCCGGTGGCGGTTTTGGGCAGGCCTTCGACGAACTCGATCCAGCGCGGGTATTTCCACACGCCGATGCGCTCTTTGACATGCGTCTTCAGCAGTTCCCTGACCGTGTCCGGGTCCTGCTGCTTCGCCGCCTCCTGCAGGATGACGAACGCCTTGGGTTTGGTCAGGCCATCACCATCCGTCGCACCCACCACGGCGGCTTCCAGCACCGCGGGGTGGGACACCAGCGCTTCCTCGACCTCGAAGGGGGATACCCAGACGCCGCTGACCTTCAGCATCTCGTCGCTGCGGCCGCAATAACGGAAATAGCCCTCGACGTCGCGCGTGTAGGTGTCGCCGGTATGGGTCCACTCGCCGCGGAAGGTGCGGCGGGTCTTGTCCCGCTGGTTCCAGTAGCCGTCCGCCGCTGACGGTCCGCGCACCACCAACTCGCCGGCCTCGCCGTGCGGCACCGGGCGGCCATGCTCGTTCAGGACATGCGCCTCGTAGCCGGGCACCGGCTTGCCGGATGTGCCGTAGCGCACATCGTCGGGGCGGTTGGAGACGAAGATATGCAGCATCTCGGTCGAGCCGATGCCGTCCAGGATGTGCACGCCCACCATGTCGAACCAGCGTTTTCCCACCGCCTCCGGCAGCGCCTCGCCGGCCGAGATGCAGCGGCGCAGGCGGTCCGACCCGGCCTTGGGCCCGATGCGCGGATGCGCCAGCAGCGAGGCATACAGCGTCGGCACGCCGCCGAAGATCGAGGGGTTGTGGCGCTGCATCACCCCCAGCACCGCCTCGGGAGTCGGCCGGTCGGGCAGCAGCACGGCAGCTGCGGCGACCGACATCGGGAAGGTCAGGCTGTTGCCCAGGCCGTAGGCGTGGAACGCCTTGGCGGCGGAGAACATCAAGTCGTCGCGGCGAATGCCCAGCACCTGGGCGCCATAGGTATCGGCGGTGTGGCGCAGGCTGGCATGCACGTGGCGCACCCCCTTCGGCGCTCCGGTGGAACCGGAGGAATACAGCCAGAACGCTATTTCATCCGGTGAGGCGGCCACGGCCGGGGTGGCGGCATCCCCGGTGGCCAGGAAGTCGGCGAACCCCACGGCGCGGGGATCCCCCGGGTCAAGCCCGGGGGCAGCCTCAGGCGGCGCCGGCACGCCGCCGTCCGGCTGGGCGACGATGATGCGGCGGAGCGCCGGCAGGCTGTGCAGCACCGGCAGCAGCGGGGCGAGCAAGGGGGCGGAGATCACCACCGCCTCGGCGCGGCTGTCGGCCAGGATGTAGCCGACCACCTCGTGCGTCAGCAGCGTGTTGATCGGCACCGGCACCGCGCCGGCGCGCAAAGCGCCCCAGAAGGCGACGGGAAAATCCACCGTGTCGAGCAATATCAGGGCGATGCGGCGTTCGCGGCCGATGCCGGCTTCACGCAGTGCACCGGCAAAGCGGCGCGTCTCGGTCGCCAGCGTGGCGTAGCTCAGGGTGCGCCACGGATCGAGGAAGGCCGGCGCATCGCCGTGGCCCTCGCGCAGGTGGCGATCGACGAACCAATCGACCGCGTTGCCGTCAGCCGTCATTTCCATCGCTGGGCTCGCTCCAATTTCCCTGGGCAATGGGTGCGGCACGCTGCACCCTCACCCAGCTTTTTCCCCGCCTTCGGTGGAGGGACGCTGGCCCCTCACCCTATTCTCTCCCGCTACGCGGAGCAGAAAACAGCCCTCAACCCCACCTTCTCCCGCTGTGCGGGCAGAAAAGGACACTAACCTACGCTCTCCGCGACGCGGGACCGGAAAGATAGGCGACGATCAGTGCGCAGGCGAGGGTGCGGGGGCGGCCGCCCCGGACCGCAGCAACGTACCCAGCAAGCTGCCGAGATCGGTCGGCAATCCAACGATGGTGGAGGGCAGGCGACCGTCGCTCTTGCGGCCGAACGACCGCAGTGCGTCCGCCGCCGCCAGTGCCTGGATGGTCGAGGCGTAGGGCGCCAACTCCGCGGCGATCGCCTGGTCCTGCGAGGCGATATACCGCCGGTTGACCGCGTCCTGCACGACCGGGTCGAAGGTGAACGTGTCGGCCCAGCCGATGAAATCCAGCGTGATGCCGACCGAGGCGAAGTAGTCGGTCGCAGCCTTGGCGACCGAGTCCATGATCTGGTTGGCTTCCTCGTTCGCCTTGTCAAAGCTGCGGCCGGCGATCTCGTTGCACACCAGGGTCTGCACCTTCTTGCGTCCGACATCGTCCATCACGTCGGACAGCCGACGGCTGAAAAACACCGAGGTGAAGATGACCCTCGGATCGGTACGGTCGCCGTTCGGCGGCAGCACGCCGAACCGGTAGAGGTATTTCGCCGCGTTCGTTTCCAGCACAGAAGCGCCGATCGAGACGCCGACGCTGATGTTGAGCCCTTCCTTACTCTGGCAGGGGAAGGACTCGTTGCGGGACGAGGTGCCGCGCTCGTGCGATTCCACCCATTCGCGGCTGTACGGCGTGCGATCGACGATGATCAGGCGGCCGGCAGGGACGTAGAAGTCGAAAAAGCCTCCGGAGCCCTGCAGCTTGGTATGCGGCACGATGAAGCGCTTTACCGCCACCTTGTTGGATTGCAGATAGGCCTCGGAATCGAATTGCGCCTGGTTGTCCTTGTTGGCGCCCACATCGGGAATCCAGAAGGCGGATTCGTTCGGCAGGATGGTATAGGCCTCGGTGTAGTCGGTCTTGTCGTAATAGGCCTGGGCCTGCGGCGCCGTCAGCAGCAGGCAGAACATGATCGCCGTGGCCGTTCCGGTCCACCAGTGCCGCAGCGGCACCCACCAGATCGCCACGACCACCGCCAGCAGCACCACGGTCGGGATGCCGAGATTGCTGAACAGGCGCATCCCGACCAGCGACGCGACATAGGAGACGTCGCTGTCGGCGAATTGCTGGCCGGCTGCCGCACCCGTCGCGATGGTGCCGACCGGATGCAGCAGGAAGTTGATCCAGCCGTACAGAACCACCGCGACGGCGGTGGCGACGGCGCGGCGCAGGGTGGGGGTCACGTCAGCCTCCGGTGGGGTGGATTGGCTTCAGGCCAGGCCGGTGCGCCCGCAATGGCGCTGTGCGCCGGCAAGCATTCGCATGGCGAAGCTTAAGCGATCATTACAACCACGCAGCTTTTTTCGCCAGGGCAATCGGGGCTTCGCCCCTGAAACCCCACCAAGGGGCGCTGCCCCTTGGAACCCCGCCAAGGGCGGAGCCCTGCCTCCCCGCCGCGCCGCAGAAAGAGTATGCTGGATCCATCCGTCGGGAGGACCTGCCTTGCTCGCCAACATCCCTGCCACCCAGACCGTCATCGAGATCAAGTCGCCCGGCGGCCCCGAGGTCCTTGTGCCTGCCACCCGCCCGGTCCCCGAACCGAAAGCGGGCGAAGTCCTGGTCCGCATCGCCGCCGCCGGCGTAAACCGCGCCGACTGCCTGCAACGCATGGGGCGCTACCCGATGCCGCCCGGCGCCCCGGACATCCCCGGCCTGGAATGCTCCGGCACCATCGTCAAGCGCGGCGACGGCGTGACGCAATGGCAGGACGGCGATCAGGTCTGCGCGCTGATGATCGGCGACGGCTACGGCGAATACGCCGCCGTTCCGGCGGTGCAATGCCTGCCGATCCCGTCAGGCGTCAGCCTGATCGACGCCGGCGGCCTGCCCGAGACGTTCTGCACCGTCTGGACCAACGTGTTCGACCGCATCCACCTGAGCGCCGGCGAAACCTTCCTGATGCAAGGCGGCAGCAGCGGCATCGGCATGACCGCCATCCAGCTCGCCAAGGCATTCGGCGCCAAGGTGATGACCACCGCCGGCTCGGCAGAAAAATGCCAGGCCTGCCGCGACTACGGCGCCGACCTCGCGATCAACTACCGCACCGAGGATTTCGTTGCGGAGGGCAAGAAATTCACCAACGGTCGCGGCGTCGATGCGATCTTCGACATGGTCGGCGGCGACTATATCCCGCGCGAGATCGAGCTGCTGGCCCGCGAAGGCCGTCTGTGTTTCGTCGCCCTGATGCACGGCACCAAGGTGGAAGCAGATTTCGGCGCCGTGCAGCGCAAGCATCTGACCATCACCGGCTCGACGTTGCGCTCTCGCACCATAGACCAGAAGGCGGCGATTGTTGCGGCGCTGCGGGAAAAAGTGTGGCCGTTGTGGTCGCAAGGCAAATTGCGCACCTGCACTTATAAGCAATTCCCGCTGGTTCAGGCATCCGAAGCCCACCGCCTCATGGAATCAAGCCAGCATATCGGCAAAATCCTGCTCGTGCCGTAACGCTGCAACTCTGAAATCTTGCTGCGCCGCAGCATGTTTTTGGCCGCGGGAAGCCCTCGCATGCGGCGGCAACCTGCGATATTGTAACCGTTCGCGCGTGGGCAGCGTGAGTACGTCTGGTCTTTTGGTCCGAGCATGAATCCTATCCATACGCATCTCTTGATCGGCCTGCTGCAAGCGTATGGTTACGCCGGGCTGGCATTGGTCGTCGGGCTGGAAAGCCTGGGCC
>Ga0182013_10009594_pt1 | contig 10165 bp, 12 predicted proteins | sample 612S2MmetaG_FD_120487 | JGI IMG/M metagenome (GOLD analysis project Ga0182013, IMG submission 120487) | Permafrost microbial communities from Stordalen Mire, Sweden - 612S2M metaG | ecosystem: Environmental > Terrestrial > Soil > Wetlands > Permafrost | place: Sweden: Stordalen | collected...
GCTGAAACCCCATCCATATCTACAAGACAAAGGTATTGATAAGCCTGTTTTAGTAATCATAAGAGACTACAAGGTAAACGAAACACAAACTATTTATGCAGGCGCATTAATAGTTCCAATTGATGATGTAGATAACCAAGAAGTGATTATAGGCGTTCAATTCATTAATCCTAATGGCCAAAGATTTTATATAAAAGACACAAAAATTGAGGATGGAGTCCACATCATAGAGGGCGATTCAAGCCTGCCTTATATCAATGTTATTGAGGGCTACGCCACAGGATTAAGTGCCTCCATGATTACAGGGGCTATAACAATAGTGGCGTTTGATGCCAATGGCATAAAAGGTAAGGCGGAGCGCATTAAGCAACTCTTTTCTGGCAAGCAATTAAGATTTCTAGGTGATAACGACGGCCATAAAAGATGGACAGGGAACGAAGCAGCGCACACGGCAGCACTTAAAACAAGCGGCTTAGTCGCAATACCTCCAGTTTCAGGAAAAGATTGGGATGACCAACGCAAGGCAAACGGCATTGAAGCAACTAAATCAGAGATTAACAATCAGCTTACTGAGTACAACAAAAGCATAGAGATTAACGAAAAGATTACAGGCCTTAGCATCACAAGTTCTATTTTTATAAGGACTGAAAACAAGGCTGTGTCCTTTGACGATGCTTTAATTAATTATTCTGGAAAGCATTGTATTTGCCCTATTTCAGGCGATAAAGCCATTATTAATGCTGGCTCTATTTACTCATTCACACAAAAAAGAACTCTAATACCGATCCTATTTAACCTATACGACCAAAGCCTTATCGATGAGTGCGCTGCAATTAAATCAACAAAAGGAAGGCTAAAATGGGTGGCCGCGCACAATACACAGAAGCATCTATATGCTTTTATCAGCCTAATTCATTATCGACTAGGCGCGGACTTACCAAACCATGAGCTTTTCAACGACTGGCTAGCCAAAGAAACAGGGGTGAACGTTTCTCCTGAAATAATGAGCCTCATAAGATGCTTGCAGGAATCACGGATAAACCAAGCTAAAAAGCTCTTTGAGTTAGAACCAAAAGAATTTAGTAATCGCATCAAGCTAAGACAGGAAAAGCAGGATAATGGCTCATCAAGGCTAAACTGGGAACAAGCCCTTAACGAGTCAAAAGGCGGAAGATACAGGCTTATAGCGATAAAAGCCCAGCATGGACAAGGTAAAACCCAAAACTTTATTAAAAACATGCTAGAACACGCAAACTCGCTAAGTGGCGGCATGGTTATTGCCCACAGAAGAAAGCTTATTGCCCAAATATCCAAAGAACTCAATTGTTGTAATTATGAGGATTATGACAAACGCTATTTTTCGGGAATCAGCCTGACCGCCCTTAAAGGGATGGCAATTTGCATTAATTCATTTAAGCACGAGCACTTTTTATCATACCTAAAACAATCACACTCAGTATTTATCGATGAAGCAAGCCAAGTATTAAAGAGCCTACACACCAACAAGCAGCTAGACGAATTAGTCCTAGAGAACCTAATTGAATCTGCGAAAAATGCGCAATGCATTTACCTCACTGATGCTGATTTAACATCAAAAGACATAAGACACTACCAGCAGTTATTTGGCATTAAAGATGATGAGATTTTAGTTATCACAGCAGAACCACCAGAACGCCATTATTTTTCGGAAATATCCTGTTCATCAGCCCCAAGGCACTACAGAACAAAAGTTATTCAATCAATCATTAAAGACTTACAGTGTAATACACCATCCGTTTTAGCAGTTGAATCAGAAACCCAAGGAAAAAGCATATTTAAGTACCTTAGTGCACAATTCCCAGATAAGAATATCAGGCTGTTAACAAGCAAAACACCTGAATCAGAGCTAAAACCATTTATCGAAAACATAACCGAGCAAACAGAAAATATAGACCTGTTAATACATACAAGCGTTATAGGCACAGGGGTTAGTGTTCAACACAAGAGCGAAAGATTTAAAAAGGGCTATGGCCTCTTTTCTGGCAGCGTATTGACCGCAACGGAATGCCTGCAAATGATGCGAAGGTTTAGGGATATAGACGAATGGGGAATAGGTTTATTATGCCGCCCAGAAAGCATGGTAATGACTAGCTATTACAGCAATCTTGGCGCTAAAGCATTAAGTAAACATGGTATAGATACAAACAACATACTTAGCGAAATAAAGCTTGATGACATACGAAATAAAGCCCTTTTCATTCATGCATTTACAGGGCTGTTACGCAATGAGTATAAGTTTAATATCATTGGACAGCTTGCAAGTGATGAAACTATCAAAGGCATGATGACTAATGAGGACGTAAGAGAAGAAGAGAAGCAAAAACTAATCAAAGCAATTCCTCAAAACATCGACAAAGCCATGCTTGCCAGAAAAAGGGGGTATAAAGATTATGCGGAACGATACAGTTCCGAGGCAGCTATTTGCCTCGATTATTTCAAGTGCAATCAAATAACAGAAGAAGAAGCAGAAATATGGTGCAATCCATCAGCAAAGGACGCTACGGAAAGACTAGAGAAAATCATTAAAATACTTAGGCTAGATTCATCAATCCATAAAGTAGAAAAAATTAACGAAATCCTGAATAAATCAGGGATAACCTTAGGTCTACTCAAAAGACAAAGGTTAAGCCAAGAAGAAATGAAAGCCCTAACAGAATGTATTGCGAACCATTGCGCAGAACTCGTTGGTTTTGGCCTTCTACGTGAGCGATACAGCAAGGAATCAAAAATACCTAAAGAACGGCCTATTAAGTTTGTCACTGAGTTCTTGAAATTCATTGGGTTAAACGTTGAAACCATTCGAACCAGAGCAAATGACCTGCATGACAGAGAGTACCAACTTGATATTGGCATACCTAAACCAATGGTTAGTCGATTAGGTGTCGATGCGAGAACAGATAAAGAGATTCTTGAAAGCACATTAAGAGGACGAGTACTCAAGCTATTTTGCGAAGGCTTAAGCTATGGGTGTATAGCAAAGGAACTTGGCATAGAAAAATGGAAAGTACAGAGGATATTAAAGCCGTAGCAAATGTACCCGTTAGCGTTACTTAATATATATATAAACGCCACTACAGGGTACAAATGCTACGGTCAATAAGTTAACAATAAGCTCAAAACAAAGCCGTAGCAAATGTACCCGCTATGGATGTTTAACTTAATTCTTTCCAAGTAATTGCTATGCCAGATGGTTATCTAAGCTTTGGAATTCTCTTCCGATATAATGGGTGAGATTTTTACCATTACCTATGAATGAAACCTTTTTTGGAAAGTAGATAAGGTTATTTAGCTCAAAAAATAAGAGATAAATTACAGTTTTTAGATGATAGAGAGTTGGTCAATATAGGGTTTTTACACCAGTACGCGCGATCACGTGTGTGCGTCATGGGGTATGGTTTATTAGGTGAATATTATGGACTCTTAGGGACTATAACACGCGCGCATCTTGGGGTGTGGATATGATGATTGTTTTACTTATGGTATATAGCTGAAGTCGAACACTATAAAATGCTCAGGCGCGTTATGGGGTATTGGAGGGAGCAATTATCAGGGACTTTGCGGAACTGTAACACGCGCGTATCATGGGGTATGGGATGTTCGTTAATAATAGGTAGTTTTCCGAGGTTACACACGCACGCGCCCGTCATGGAGTATGGTTTTTTTAAATAAAAAAGGAATTATTATGGCAGTGTATATAAGAAGCGATGGAGAAATTTGCATCTCATTATTGGCTAACGACCCCAAAAAGCCAAGAAAGAATAGGGGAACATGTGACGCAAAGACGCGAAAAAATACGCTATGCCAAGCACCTCCAGTATGGGATAAAAACAAAGATAAAGCCAAGAATGGCCGCTGTAAGCTACATGGTGGATTGTCTACTGGCGCACGAACGGAGAAAGGACGCGAAGCAATACGCGAAAGCAATCGCAGAAGGGCGAAGATGAAAGAATCATTTTCTGGCGAGCAAAATATTTAAAGGACTAAGAACATGAGTGCTATAACCACTAAGTTTCCTCAAGATAAAAACAAATATAAGGGTGGTCGTCCTTCGCTATATACACCTAAATTGGCGAACGAAATATGTATAGCTATCCTGAATGGAGATAAAGGCATTGAACGGCTTTGCAAAGAGCATCCCCACTGGCCTAGCAAGAAAACAATTTTTAATTGGCTCAATAAAAATAAAGATTTTCAAAGAAAATACGGAAGTGCCAAGCAAATTCAGATTGATTTCTTAATAGATAAGTTGGTGTTGCCGGACAGCTTAAAATGGAAAATAATTCACCTTGCAACAAGAAAATATTCATATAGCTAATAATTTTAAAGGACTAAGAATATGAACGCTACAGCGATTAAGTTTCAACCTGTAATGGGTAGCATGCCAGAAAAAGCAAACGCTAAGATTTTTAAGTTTCCTAAAAATAAAAACAAAGGCGGTCGCCCATCACCATACACAGATGAGCTAGCAGAAGAAATATGTATTGCTATAATGGATAGCGATAAAGGGATTGGAAGACTTTGCAAAGAGCATAAACACTGGCCAAGTAAGAAAACAATTTTTAACTGGTTGAGGAAAAACGAGGACTTTCAAAGACGGTATAAATTAGCTAAAGAACTTCAAATAGAAGACTTAATGGATGAGCTATTGCATCGCCCATTCAAGTGGCTTTTTTATATTGATAAGCGTGGAAATCGCAGAACACATCCAATTAGCATAGAGATGTATCGACTTGAGTTGGACATTTTAAAGTGGAAGATAGCCCATCTTATGCCACGCACTTACGATTTGTTTTCTGGGTAGCAATGATGTTGATATTGTACTCGCGTTAACTAACGGATAATATGTTATCCAGTTAATTGCAGGGTATTTTTTAATGACAACAAAAACAGTTCGTTATCACCTTCAACTTTCAGAGCACCGCACAACTATATCATTGGATAAAATAATATCCGATTTGATGGCTATCAAATTAGAGACTACACCACGCACAAAAGAAGCTCATATAGCCGTGAGAAAACAACTTGAAAGCTTTATTGCTCATGACCTAGGAAGAAGCGGGCGCGGTCTTGGCGAGTACCTCACCGAAAAGTCAGTTTTATTTATAGCGGATAAAATAATATCCAATAAATATGATGAATGGTGGAATGAGCAGTATGACAAGGGTGTGATTTAATAAACCTAAATTGAAAACGTACCCCAAATGAGTTACACTTATTAGTAAAGGTACTCAACGAGGGTAATATTATGAGTAAGTCAGCTTATGTCAGAGCGAGAATAGAGCCTGAGTTAAAGATGCAGGCTGAGGCAATATTTAATGAGTTTGGTGTTACAGCCACCCAGGTTATTACTATGCTCTATAAACAGGTATCAAGAAAGCATGAGATTCCACTTGATTTAAGCTTGCCTAATAAAGAAACGGCTAAAGCTATTGAGGAAGCCAGAAAGGGTGAAGGAATTGTAAGATGCAAAGATGTTGATGATATGTTTGATAAATTAGGCATATGATGCTTGAGCCTATTTATAAAACGAAATTTAAAAAAGATTTAAAGCTCGTGACAAAGCGTGGAAAGTCTATTGATAAACTTAAAACTGTTATACGTCAATTAATCGAAGAGAAACCTTTAGAGCCAAAATATAACGATCATCCATTAAAAGGCAATTATGTTGATACAAGAGAATGTCATATTGAGCCTGATTGGTTGTTGGTTTACATGATAAAAGGTGACTCTATTACTTTTGTTAGAACAGGCAGTCATGCTGACTTGTTTAAATAGAAACTAAATTATGGCGAAATAATAATGATAATAAGCGAAGGCACGCGAATATGAGCGAAAACAATTCGTCAATCAGTACGCGAGAAGCTGCCGAAATATCAGGCTTTAGTGCTAGACATATACAGGGCATGATTAAAAAGGGAAAGCTATCTGCAATAAGGACAGAAGGCGGAAATTACCTTATAGATAAATCCGAGTTTTACCGTGTTTTTCCTGATGCGCACACAAAGCGATCACAAGCGAACAGTGATAATGATAGTACGCGAACAGTTCTTGAGATGGAAGTGCAGCATCTTAAAGAAATGCTAGCAGAGAAGAATAAGCAAAACGAATTCCTACATAAGCAACTAGAGACAGCTACCGTAGAGAAAACAATGCTACTAGAGACGCTCAGTAGCAATCAAAAGCTACTTGAGCATAGTGGTAAAGGGAAAAGAAAGCGGTTTCTTGGAATATTCTAGCTAATGATCGGATAAAATGTTATCCAATTAACCAATCAATTAAAGATGGTTGCCACGAAAAGCTTGTTGTCTTTGTTGATTATCATTATAAAGCCGTTGTTCTGAAAGAGCTTCTTGCTGTTGCGTTGCTTGCTGCTGTAATAACCTATTTTGTTCTTTTTGTTGCGCAAGCATATCTTGATTATATTTTCTTTGCTCGTAGTCTGAATATACATCTGCAAATACATTGCTGCTTATTATTAACATTGTTGCCACTATTAGTTTTTTCACTCTCGACGACCTGTTTAAATTAAACTCAAACTTAAAGAACTGGTGAGCTTACGTAATGAGCAATAATTTGTCAATTATTTAAATTAAAACCTTTTTGGCATAATAGCAGCAAGTCGAAAAAGAAAAGATTTCAGAGGGTATTTTAGATTTATTTTTTAGTGTTTTTAGGCTGTAACGTCCAATCGTAAGGGTTGTAATACCACCATTTTATTACCATACGAGCAAGCAAAAAAACAATTAACACAGTTGCAAGTGCAGTTGCTATGTCACTTATTTCTGTATTTCCAATATGCTTAATATCCGCCTTGAAATTGCCTAAAAACAAAGAATAGTTATCGTGAAGCTCCGAAATTTTTGAGTAAATATTTTCTCGAATAAGTGCAAAAAATTGGTTAACAGTCATGCTAATTCTATAGTCAATAAATAAAATGGGGAATCTACTCAATGCTTAATAATTTGTCAACTGATTAAATTATCACCGAAAATAATAATTAGAACTTATCCCCATTTTCTGGGGGTAACAATGTGTGTAACGACCACAAATCAACTCAAGCACCGAGCCGAGCATGCAACATTAGCACATCAACCATAATGTGATGTTCGTATTCATCAAGTGGCTGGCCTGCTTTCAACTTAGTACCAATGTTTCTTACGAATTTCGATTGCTCATCGTCACCGATAACATCAACGAGTTCCAAAGCAAGCTCAAGAGTCTTTCCTGTGAGAGGCTCATTATTATTGAGTCGGCGTGTGATGTGACCATAACGAGCACCATTTGATTTGCGCTCTTTTCGTTTTTCTTCATAATCCATACTCGAAACCCTATCATTCATAAGGTAAATTTCATAATCACTAAGGGGTTGAGCTGCTTTCAATTTATCTCCAATAGCTCTATACAACTTGCAAACACTCTCATCACCATCAAACTCAACAATACTGAGCACAAGATCAAGTTCGTTTCCGGTTAGCGGCTCATTTCTTCTTACGAGACTCATAATCTCTTTCTGTTGTTGTAATTCCATCTTAAATCCTTGTTTCTTCTTTTGGTGCGGCAAATATATAAGCCCAATTAAGGCAAGACAAGGATAATAATTCGTGGCTGTAATGGGTCGGACTGACACCAAAATAAAATTTAAATTGTTTCTGGATAGCATTGGGTAATCCAAGGAAATAAAGGTATACCTTTGCTTACTTTGCCAGCTAACGAATAATCAATAACTTATCATGTAAATAAAGGTTGATAATTAATTTGTTTACATAAATAAATAAAGGTGGTAGCATTCGTTTACATTATGGATAGCTAATTACTTACTCAAGGTAGGTTGTTTTAATTTAGAGGTAAATAGAAGTGAGCTTTTTAATGAGTTTGTTATTTAACGTAATAGGCGGTGCAATGATTGGTTGTGGATTGTGGGCATTTATTGAAGATACATTAAATTTTAAAACAATGATGGTGCTTGGAGTTGGCTGCATAATCCTTTTGCTGGTCGAGATAAAAGACGGCATTAAAGAGCCTGGGATATAAAAATAGTTTGAATCAAATAAAAAAAACAAGGGTTATCATGACAGGACAAAGCATAGGCTACATAAGAGTTTCATCAGACGGGCAAAACACAGCAAGGCAACTTGAAGGGATTAATCTTGATAAGGAGTTCATTGATACAATGACAGGGAGTACTAAAAATAGGCCGCAGCTAGAAGAATGCTTAAATTACTTACGCAAAGGAGACACCTTGCATGTCCATAGTATTGATAGGCTTGCGCGAAATCTTCGCGACCTACAAGAAATCATAGAGGGGCTAGTGGTTAAGAATGTTAATGTTAAATTTCACAGTGAAAACCTTACCTTTACAGGTGATGACAGTCCTATGGCAACGCTTACTTTGCAAATGATGGGAGCATTCGCCGAATTTGAACGAACTATTACGCGAACAAGGCAGAGAGAAGGTATTGATGCAGCTCAAAAAGAGGGTAAGCATCTTGGCAGGCCGAAGCTCGAAAAGTCGCTTATAGATGTTGCTACGGGGCTTAAAACAGAAGGTTTTAGCGTGGTTGAGATTGCTAAAAGAATGAATTTATCAAGACCAAGTGTGTACAAGCTGCTTTCAAAAGCAAAGTGATTAAAAATCAATCTGTTGCAGAATAAATTATTGATATTTTATGGCAAGTTTTCTTCGATTTAGAACATATATATAGTAAGATAGATATTAAGTAATTAGTGGTATTTTAACGCTGTTACGACTCATCCAATCAAGGTCTTGCACCCGCAAAAGTAATAGACCTTGATTGGTGGATTGAAGTGCGTAAAGGTGCGTATTTTAGAGTAAAAAAATCTTTGATCAAGACATTAGTAAGACCTAAAGTTCAACAAAAGATTTTTTCATACCTGAAATAACAACGCTCCCTTTCCGTTATTATAAACATTGCTTTTTATGTATTGGAACACTTTACAAGAAAAATAGTACAAATGACTTGATATATAAAATCATATAAAAACAATAAGAATAATAGCAGCGCACTTCGATTAATATCAAAACATTAATTGAGGTGGAACAAATGGATGTTAAAAACAATAAATCTCAGGAAGAGATACTATTACCCGAAATACTGCTCAAAAAATTATCTTACAATCAAAAACTGATCGTTGAAGTTCTCGCGAAGCACCCAGAAGGCATGTTCTCGCGTCACCTCTCTCACAGAACAGGAATATCCAATAAGTCGGACACTATAAAACAGCATGTTCGCGAACTATTGGCGAAGCATGACCTTGAAGTTCGCACCAAAAGAATACCCGAAAAAGCCCAATGGTTATGGTCTTTGTGCCACATTTCTTCTGGAGAGCAATAATGCAAGAAAGAAGATGCGGAGATAAAGACTACAAAGAGCGAATGGCTTTGAGAACCATTTCATTACAACTCATTGAGGATTGCTATAAAGGAAAGCCAAGCAATAAATCAATCAGCGATTTTTTAACAAGGGTTTCTCTATTGAGAGATAAGGCGTGTAGTAAATGCTAGTGCAGGTGGTGAAATGACCAGCGCAGCGGACACTGCGCCCAAGGTCAACAAAATACAGTCTAATTATAAGACATCTGTCGCTGATTTAAAAGCAAAAGCAAATGGTCAATGGCCTTCTATTTTCTCGTATTGCGGAATGCCTTCAAAGAGCTTTTCTGGAAAGCCAAATGAGCACGTAGATTGTCCGTTTCCAAATCATGGAGGTGCAAAAGACTTTCGATTTGATAATAAAAACAGAGACGGATCGTACATATGTAGCTGCTCAAGCGGTACAGATGGATTTAACGCTATAGCAACTTTCCACGGCATAGAAAATAAAGATGCAATTAAGCTGGTTGCTGAATACTTCAATCAGAACAACATATTTGTTCAACCAATCTACATGCCTGCTAAAGCCACACCCAAAGACACTAATAACGAAAAATCACTCGCCAAGAAAAGGGCTGGCTATCATGCGGATAAAATATTATCCCAATGTAAGCTGAAACCCCATCCATATCTACAAGACAAAGGTATTGATAAGCCTGTTTTAGTAATCATAAGAGACTACAAGGTAAACGAAACACAAACTATTTATGCAGGCGCATTAATAGTTCCAATTGA
>Ga0182013_10009595_pt1 | contig 10164 bp, 7 predicted proteins | sample 612S2MmetaG_FD_120487 | JGI IMG/M metagenome (GOLD analysis project Ga0182013, IMG submission 120487) | Permafrost microbial communities from Stordalen Mire, Sweden - 612S2M metaG | ecosystem: Environmental > Terrestrial > Soil > Wetlands > Permafrost | place: Sweden: Stordalen | collected...
ACCGAGCCGAGCTCGAGCACGGTGTCGTGGAAGGCGCGGATATTGAAGCGAGCGCCCAACGCCCGCTCGGCTTTGCGGCGTCCTTCGAGGATCGCATTCTCCCCGAGGTAGTACGACAGCGCCTGGGCGGGCCATGCGATGTAGCGGTCGATCTCCGTCTGGATCTCGTGCTCCGGCAGCGCGGTGTACTCGCGCAGATAATCGACGCCGCGGTCGCGGCTCCAGCCTTGCGCATGGATGCCGGTATCGATCACCAGACGCGCCGCGCGCCAGATCTGGTAGTTGAGCATCCCGAAGCGGTCGTAGGGCGTCTCGTACATGCCCATTTCCTGTCCGAGCCATTCGCAATAGAGCGCCCAGCCCTCGCCGTACGCCGACAGATAGGTGTGCCGGCGAAATTCCGGCTGCCGCGTGTGCTCGAGGGCCAGCGGGATCTGGAAGGCGTGTCCGGGCGCGGACTCGTGCAGCGTGAGCGCGGTGAGATTGTAGAGCGGGCGGGTCGGCAGATTGTACGTGTTCAGCAGGAACAACCCCGGACCGCCGCGGCCGGCCGTGTAGAACGGCGCGATGTCGTCGGGCACCGGCTGGATGGCGAAGCGGGCGCGCGGCAGGAGGCCGAAGTATTGCGAGGCCTTGCCGTCGAACTTCTTGGCGATCCAGGCTGCGCGCATCAGGAGATCCTGGGCGGAGTAAGCCTGAAACTGAGCGTCGGCGCGCAGGAACACCAGGAACGATGCGAAGTCTCCCTTGAATCCCGTCTGCTTCATGGTGTCGACCATCTCGGCGTGCAGGCGTGCGACCTCCGATTCCCCCAAGGCGTGGATGGCGTCGGGATCCATGTTGAGCGTCGTGTATTCGCGGATCTTGGCGTCGTAATACGCCCTGCCGTCGGGAAGATCATGAGCCGCGAGGCTCAAGCGCATTCCCGGCAGATAGTCGTTGCGCATGAAAGCCAGCAAATCCCGGTACGCCGGCTGCACCGAATCGCGGATGACGGCAACCGCCTGCGCCCTGAGCGAGGTTTGGTCCGCCTCCGCGATTCCGGGCATCTCCTTGAACGGCGTATAGAAGAGGCTCTGCTCGGGGGAGGCGTCGGTGACGGCGGTGATCGAGGCGTCGCGCCCCTTCATGGTCACCTGGGGCGGCGTGAATCCGCGCTTCAGCCCGCGCCGCATCTCCTCGATCTGTTCGCGGAAGTAGCGCGGGATGTCGCGCATCTGCCCGATCCAATTGCGGTAGTCCTGCGCGTCGCGGTAGGGCCGGCGAGCCGTGTAGCCCAGATCCGTCCAGAACGTCGTATCCGAATTCGCGGGCATCTCGTAGTCGCGGAATTTCTGGTTCGCGATCAGCGTCTCGATCTGCGGGCGGTAGACGTCGTAGTTCACGCGCTCCCCCGGGGAGAGCTCCGCGCGCTCGATCGTGTCGAGCTTGGCGAGCGTGTCCTGCCACATCTTCAAGCGCGCCTGCTGCGAATCGGGATCGACCTTCGGAAGATGATCCTGGATGGGCTTCTGCGAGTCCTCGTCGTCGGGAAACTGTTCCTCGCGCCACTTCCATTCGGCCGTGTAGATGGCCGCGAAGCGCTCGTCCGCCGTCTCCTTCTTCGAGCACGACGCGAGTGTCATGAGCGATGCCGACAACGCGATGGCGACGACGAGGAGAGCGCGCATGCGCGATGGTCCATGATCGGTCATTTAACCCTCCCGGGAGCGCCGGCTGCAACCGGCGCCCGACGCGGTCCGAGATGCCCGCGCACCCCGTGCCACCAGCCGTGCGCCACGGCGGCCACCTTCGCGAGTTTCGCGTCCTCGTAGAGCACGATGCGCTTGCAGGTGCGCACGCGCCGGCCGAGGCTCTTGAGTGCCCAGGTCCCCCATGGAAATCCGCCGTACTCCTTGAGCATGATCGTGTCGTTGCGCGCCATATAGTAGCGCCGGTCCGCGGAATGATTGCTGGTCCACTTGCGCACCCCCAGCAGCGCATGATGCGTCGACGCGCCGATCGCGTGCGACATCAGCGGCTTTCGCGTCATTGCCACCCGGTAGCCCAAAGCCCTTGCGCGGAAGCAAAACTCGCTGTCCACGTAGTCGATGAAGAAGTCGTCGCGGAAGCCGCCGATGCGATCGAGCGTCGACAGGCTGAGGAGCGAGCCTGAGGTGATCACGGATTCGACCTCCCGCCACGCGGGCGCGGGCGCCGCGGAGTCGCGGCCCGGTCCGGCCCCATTGCGGGCAGTGCCGGCGGACCCGGCTGGCGCGGGCTCGCCTTCCGGCTTGTGGATGTCGCGAAAGCCCGCGCCCAGCACGGCGAGTCTCGCGGGCTCGGGGAAGGAGGCATGCACCGCGATCAGCTCGCCCACCATGCCCGCATCGGGCACGCTGTCCTGATCGAGCAGCAGCACCCACTCATACCCGAGCGCGCGCGCGCGCCGGATGCCGATGTTGAGCGCGCTGGCGACGCCCAGGTTTTGCCGGTTCGACTCGAGCGAGATTCCCGGATCGAGGGATAATTCCGTCAGCATCCGAAGCGTCGCCTCACCCGAGCCGTTATCCACGATCACGAGCGCGCCGACCTGTCCCAGAATGCCGTTCACTCTCGCGGGTAGATCGGCGCCCGGATGAAAGCTCACCAGCACGGCGCAGATGCTCCGGGCGCCCGTCGGGTGAGCGGGCATTTTGTCCTTCACGACCGCTGGCCGCTCCTGTTGGTTTGCACGCATAATACCCGCCCCGAGGAGACCCCATGACAACTACCAAGGCGCCGCGCGTCAGCGGCACGCGGCTCTGGTCGCGACTGATGGAGATGGCCGAGATCGGCGCGACGCCCCAGGGCGGCTGCAACCGTCAGGCGCTGACCGATGGCGACCTCGAAGGCCGGCGACTGTTCGGCCGCTGGGCGGCCGCGGCCGGTTGCTCGCTGCGCGTCGATGCCATCGGCAATATCTTCATCCGCCGCCACGGGCGTGACGACTCGTTGCCCGCGGTGATGACCGGCAGTCACCTCGACACGCAGCCGACCGGCGGCAAATTCGACGGCATCTATGGCGTGCTCGCGGGACTCGAGGTCATCGAGTCGCTCAACGACCGGGGGATCGAGACGCGGCACCCGATCGAAGTCGCCGTCTGGTGCAACGAAGAGGGCTGCCGCTTTCCGGCGGCCATGATGGGATCGGCCGTGTGGTCGGGTCGGATGCCGCTGGCCGACGCCCACGCACTCACCGATCGCGCGGGGCGCAGCGTCCGGCAGGAGCTCGAGCGGCTGGGTGTGGACATCTCCGCGCCGATCACCCGGCAACCGGTCAAGGGCGCCTTCGAGGTGCACATCGAGCAGGGCCCGGTGCTCGAGCAGCGCTCGAAAACCATCGGCGTGGTCACCGGCGTACAGCACATGAGCCGGCACGAGGTCATCGTGCATGGGCAGGAGGCGCACGCCGGACCGACGCCGATGGAAATGCGCAAGGATCCGATTCGCGTGCTGGCGGATGTGCTGCCGGCGATGTATGCAACGGCCGCCCGGCACGGCAAGGATGCGCGCTTCACGGTGGGCATCATCGAGACCTCGCCGGGGTCTCCCAACACGGTGCCCGGTCAGCTGCGCTTCACGGTCGATCTGCGCCACCCCGATGGTGTGCAGTACCGATCGCTTCGCAGGGAGATCGACGGCGTGGTGCACGCCGCGCTCGAGCGCCAGGGGCTCGAGGGAGGCATTCGATGCGTGTGGGAAGCTCCCGGCGTCGAGTTCGATGCCGCGTGCATCGGGGCCGTTCGGCGCGCGGCGCAGGCCCTCGGATGCGATGCCATGGAAATCGTCAGCGGCGCGGGCCATGACTCGGTCAACTTGGCCTACGTCGTGCCCACCTCGATGATCTTCGTGCCTTGCGCCGGCGGCTTGAGCCACAACGAAGCCGAGAGTGCCGCGCCCGCGGACCTCGAGACCGGAGCGAACGTACTCATGCATGCCATGCTGTCGCTGGCGGATTGAGGGGTTGCCCGGGGGCCGGCGGCGCTATCGTCAAGCGCGCCTTTCAAAATCCGTGATCAGCGTACTTAACCTAACCGTCCGGGACCCCTAATCTGCGCGGCATGAGAGCTGCGTTCGAGTCGGCCGATGCTGCAGTGCAGGATGAAGGGATACCCGCGGATGAGGCGGAGCGCCTGGTATCCCTGCACCGGCTGGGGCTTTTGGACACACAGCCTTCAGCCGCGTTCGATGGGGTGACCCGTCTGGCGGCCGCGGCGCTGCGGGTACCGCTGCTGTTGGTCGCATTGGTCGACCAGAATCGCGTTTGGTACAAATCGCGCGTCGGTTTGACGTTGCGCGAGAGCCCAAGGATGGGCTCGTTCTGCGCGCAAGCCATCCTGCAGCGCGAACCCTTGAGCGTGCGCGACGCCTCCACCGATCCGCGCTTCGCCAAGAACATCCTGGTTTCGGGCCCGACCCGGATCCGCGCCTATCTCGGCATCCCGCTTTTCACCCGCGATCGTCAACCCGTCGGGACCCTGTGCGCCCTGGATACCGAGGCGCGCGAGTTCGGAGAGGTCGAGCGGGTGGTGCTGTCGGAGTTCGCGAAGATCGCCGAAGAGCTGCTGGCCTCCCAGGAAGTCCTGTCCAAATCCGACGGCGTTTTGCAGTACGCCATGGAGCGCGAGAAGCTGTTCCGGGAGACCTTCGAGCAGGCCGCGGTCGGCATCGTGCACACCTCGCTCCACGGCGCGATCCTGCGCACCAATCAGCGCGCGTGCAGCGTGCTCGGCTACAGCGCCACGGAGCTGCGCGAGCTGTCGTTTCGAAATATCACCCACCCCGATGACTTTGCGAAAAACGTCATCGAGTTCAAGCGCGCGCTTTCAGGGGAGATCGAAAGCTACCGGCTGGAACAGCGCTTGCGCTGCAAGAACCAGAGTTACCTGTGGGCCGCCGTCTCGGTAACCTTGAAGCGCACGGCCTCGAGACAGGCCGATTACAGCATCGTCGTCATCGACGATCTGTCCGTGCAAAAACAGGCCGAAGCCGATGCCTTGCAAGCCCGCAATGCCGCCGAGGACAGGCTCGCGCAGCAGTCGATCAAGCTCAAGGAAACCGCGGACGCGCTGGTGACCCAGGGCGCGCGGGCGGTGGAGGCCGGGGAGGCGCTGCGCGAGGCGCAGACCAGGCTGCAAGACACCCGCGGGCTGCTGGAGGAATCGGCGCGCGCCCGGTCCGAGAGTCAAACTTCGCTGAAGGTGACCCAGCAGACGCTCGCGGATACGCAGGCGACGCTTCGCTCGACGCAGGAGTCGCTGCACTCCAGCCAGGAGGCGCTGCAGTCCACGCAGGAGGCGCTGCACTCGACTCAGCAGGCGTTGCTCGACGCCCAGGCATTGCAGCGCGAAGCCCAGTCCGCGCTCCAGGCGAGCAATGCCAAGCTCGCGACCGAAACTGCGACCGACGCGCTGACCGTTCTCCCCAATCGGCGCTCCTTCAGCCGCCGCAGCGAGCAGGCTGCCCAGGCACTGCGCAGCTCGAAAAAGCCCTACGGCCTCATTCTTCTCGACCTGGACGATCTCAAGCAGATCAACGACCAATATGGTCACGACGTGGGCGACGAGGTGCTGCGCTCACTCGGCAATATCTTGAATTCCCAGCTGCGCAATTCCTCGGACATGGCCGCACGGCTGGGCGGAGACGAATTCGGCGTCCTTTGCTTCGGCGACATCAACGAGCAGACGTTGCACGACGTGGCCGAGCGGATCCACATTCAGATCGGCAAGGAGCCGCTCGCGACCCCGAAGGGGCTGCTGCGATTCGCGGGCAGCTTCGGCCTGGCGCTCAGCATGCCCGATGATCCCGACTGGAAAACGCTGTACGGTCGCGCGGATGCGGCGCTGCGAGAGGCGAAGGCGGCCGGCAAGGATCGGATTTCCTTCGGACGCTCGCAATCGAAGAATGCGACGGCGCGCCTGAGGGCGCTCTCCGCTCCGCCACTCGGTTCCCCGGTTTAGACCGCCACCGCCGCTTGATCCCGCCGTCGATTGATGGCGTCGCGCAATTGCGCCGCGGCCGCGCGAATGGCCTCGCTCTCGGCGCCGCCCGCATAGATGATCGCGCGCGAGGAGTTGATCAAAAGGCCGCCCCCGGCCGAATCCAGGCCGGCGGACAGCACCTCGTCGAGATCGCCGCCTTGTGCGCCGATTCCCGGCACCAGGAACCAGAGCTCGGGGTGTGCCCGGCGCAGCTCCGACATCTCCGCCGGATACGTGGCGCCGACCACCAGCATCAAGTTGCGATGGGTGTTCCATCGTGCGGCTGCGCGCGCGGCCACCCGGGCGTAGAGCGGCACTCCCTCGATCAGAAGGTCCTGGAAATCCCGGGCGCCTGGATTTGAGGTCCGGCACAGCAGGATCGCTGCGCGGTCGGGGCGGGCCAGAAACGGCGCCACCGAGTCCTCGCCCATGTACGGACTCACCGTCACCGCATCCGCGCCGTAGCGATCGAACGCCTCGCGGGCATAGGCCTCGGCCGTGTTGCCGATGTCGTTGCGCTTGGCGTCCAGGATGACCAGTGCCTCGGGTGCCCGGTCGCGGATGTACTCGATGGTCGCCGCGAGCTCGTCTTCCTTGCCGAGCGCGCTGTAGAACGCAATTTGCGGCTTGTACGCCGCCGCTACGCCCCGTGTTGCATCGACGATGCGCCGGCCGAAGGCCAGAAAGGGTGTGGGGTCGCTTCTGAGGTCCGGCGGCAACTTGGACGGGTCGGGATCCAATCCGACGCACACCAGGCTGTCCGCGGCGATCCGGGCTCGATCCAGGCGTTCGGGGAACGTGAGCGGCATGTCGCAATGATAGCGGGCGCACTAGGAGTATGCTTGGCGCCATGAGCTCGGTCTTGTCAGCGAAGCCGCGCGGCGGTCAGCGGTTGGTGCTGCAGCCGCCCGCCCGCCGTTCCGCACGGCATACCAGTCGAAGCATCCTGAAGCGTTTCTTCGCGATCGCCGACGCCTGGGAGCTTTCGCCGTTGCAGCAGTGCCGGCTGCTCAAGATTCCCTCGCCCCAGGTGCTCGAGCGCTACCGTCTCGGTCAATCGCCGCGTCTATCGGCGGTGCAGCAAGAGCGGGCCGCCCTGGTCGCCAACATCCATAACTCGCTGTCCGCTGCGGCGGCCAACCCGGATCGGGCCTGGGCATTTCTGCACACGCCGCAGAGCAATCCGCCGTTCGGCGGCGACAGCCCACTTTACTTTATGCTGGAGAAGGGGCTTCCGGCGATGCGCGAGTTCGCCCGCCTCCTGGCGAGGGAAAGCGAGCCCCGCTGAGGCGCGTTCTCGCGTTATACTGCCCGGCTGTTCGAACGCGAATGTGGCGGAATTGGTAGACGCGCCAGGCTTAGAACCTGGTGGGGTAACCCGTGCGAGTTCGAGTCTCGCCTTTCGCACCATCGCCAGGGCCCATAACGAGGAGCGACATGCAGGTTTCCGTGGAAAGTATCGGCAAGTTGGAGCGCCGCATGCAAGTGCAGGTGCCCGCCGAGCGCGTCAGCGAGGAAATCGCGACGCGGCTCAAGCATCTCTCCCGCACCGCGCGGTTGAAGGGTTTTCGGCCCGGCAAGGCCCCGCTGACGGTGATTCGCCGCCAGTTCGGCCAACAGGTGCACCGCGAGGTCATCGGTGAGCTGATGCAATCGAGCTTCGCGGAGGCGGTGACCCAGAAACAGCTCGCCCCGGCCGGAAGCCCGCGCATCGAGCCCAAGTCCGTCGACGAGGGTCAGGACCTCACTTACGTGGCCACCTTCGAGGTGTTCCCGGAGGTCGTGCTGCAGCCGGTGAACGCTCTCGCGATCGACAAGGTGACGGCGGAGGTCACCGAGGCCGACGTGGACGCGATGATCGAGCGGCTGCGCAAGCAGCAGACCCAGTACATCGCGGCAACGCGCGCGGCGGCGGCGGGCGACAAGGTCACGATCGATTTCAAGGGCGCGATCGACGGGGTGCCGTTCGACGGCGGAAAAGGCGAGAACGTGCCCATCGTGGTGGGCGAGGGCCGCATGCTCGCGCAGCTCGAGCAGGGCTTGATCGGCGCGTCTTCCGGGGACACCCGCGAGATTGGCGTCGACTTTCCGTCCGATTACCGCGCCGTCGAGCTCGCCGGCAAGCACGCGGTCTTCCAGGTCGACGTCAAGAGCGTGGAGGAGCCCTCCCTGCCGGCGGTCGACGAGGAGTTCTGCGCCCTATTCGGCGTGACCGAGGGCGGCGTGCCGAAGTTGCGCGAGGACGTGGCCGCCAACATGCGGCGCGAGCTCGACCAGAACCTGCGCAACCGCAACAAGACCCAAGTCCTGGAAAAGCTCTACCAGGCAAATCCCGTGGATGTGCCGAATTCGCTGGTCGAGTCGCAGATCCGGGACATGCAGATCGACGTCATGCGCCGCACCGGCGCCAAGGATGTGTCGCAGGCGCCCGCCCGGGAGCCGTTCGTCGAGCCGGCCCGGCGCCGGGTGGCGCTCGGACTCCTGATCAACGACATCATCCGGCGCGAAAAGCTGGTGCTCGATCCGGCGCGCGCCAATGCGCGGCTCGACGAGATGGTGTCGAGCTACGGTGATGCGGCGGCCTTGAAGCGGGCCTATCTGCAGAACGCCGACGCCATGCGCCAGGTGGAAAGCCTGGCGCTCGAGGATCAGGTGGTCGACTGGATCCTGGCGCACGCCCTGGTGCACGAGAAGCCGTCCACCTTCAAGGAGCTGATGAATTTCGAGGGCTAGCGGGGGCTGCTCGCCTTGAAAAGGCGTGTGTGGTCCTCAACTTGATGTTTCGATGCGTCCAAACTTAAAAGGCTTTCAATGACAACCCGAGCACTCAATTTGGTTCCCATGGTGGTCGAACAGACCGCGCGCGGCGAGCGCGCCTACGACATCTACTCGCGCCTGCTGAAGGAGCGGTTGATTTTCATCGTGGGGCCGGTCGAGGACTACATGGCGAACCTGGTTGTCGCTCAGCTGTTGTTCCTGGAGTCGGAGAACCCGGAGAAGGACATTGCCCTCTATATCAACTCCCCGGGAGGCTCGGTGAGCGCCGGCCTCGCGATCTACGACACCATGCAGTTCATCAAACCGGACGTGAGCACCATCTGCACGGGCCTCGCGGCCTCGATGGGCGCGGTGCTGCTCGCCGGGGGAGCGGCGGGCAAGCGCTACTCGCTGCCCAACTCCAAAATCATGATCCATCAGCCTTCCGCGGGCTTCCAGGGACAGGCGTCGGACATCGATATCCACGCGCGCGATGTGATGGAAACCAAGGAGCGGCTGAATCGCATCCTGGCCAAGCACACCGGCCAAACCATCGAGCGCATCAAGCAGGACAGCGATCGCGACAATTTCATGAGCGCCGAAATGGCCAAAGCGTACGGATTAGTGGATTCCATGCTTGAGAAGCGCACTGAAATACCTGCAAAGTCTTAATGTTCGCTTAATCGGCCCTGCCACGGCCCGAATCGGGGCCTGCAGGCTCATTCGGCCGCTGATCGGCCCCGGGTGGGGCCGTCTTATGTCCCCCTTGAGAGAACCAACGAGGACCTCGGTCACACCCCGGCCGCTGCGATCTTTGCGCATGGTCGGCCGGGTGCTATATAGTCGTATCGTCGTCGCGCCCTGCCTGCAGAGGAGCGCGGCCAATTTGAGGGCAGCATGAGCGAAGATTCGCGCGGCAAACATGATGACGGCAAGCTGTTGTATTGCTCTTTCTGTGGAAAGAGCCAGCACGAAGTTCGAAAGCTGATCGCCGGACCATCGGTCTTCGTCTGCGACGAATGCGTCGAGCTTTGCAATGACATCATCCGGGAAGAGCTCGAGGAGCGCGCCGAGCGCACCCGCGACAAGCTGCCCAAGCCCCAGGAGATCAAGAAGGTTCTGGACGAGTACGTGATCGGACAGGAGCGTGCCAAGCGCGTGCTCTCGGTCGCCGTCTACAACCACTACAAGCGGCTTCAGACCCGCGGCTCGGAAGGCGGCGTGCGCTCCCGGGATGAAGTCGAACTCGCCAAGAGCAACATCCTCCTGATCGGGCCCACCGGCTCGGGCAAGACCCTTCTCGCCGAGACGCTCGCCCGGCTTCTGAACGTGCCGTTCACGATCGCCGATGCCACGACCCTGACCGAGGCAGGCTATGTCGGCGAGGATGTCGAGAACATCATCC
>Ga0182013_10009598_pt1 | contig 10163 bp, 7 predicted proteins | sample 612S2MmetaG_FD_120487 | JGI IMG/M metagenome (GOLD analysis project Ga0182013, IMG submission 120487) | Permafrost microbial communities from Stordalen Mire, Sweden - 612S2M metaG | ecosystem: Environmental > Terrestrial > Soil > Wetlands > Permafrost | place: Sweden: Stordalen | collected...
CCGCGTACCCGGCGAGGAGATCGCCATCGCCATGGATCCGGCCACCAGCGAGCTCTTCCGGGACGGTGCCTACGTGCTGGCCGGCGAGGGACGCTCGCTGTCGTCGGACGAGCTGGCCGACTACTGGGTCGACCTGGTCGGCCGGTACCCGATCGTCTCCATCGAGGACGGCATGGCCGAGGACGACTGGGACGGCTGGGCGGCCATGACCGCCACCCTCGGCGACCGGATCCAGATCGTGGGCGACGACATCTTCGTCACCAACGAGCGCCGGCTGCGCCGCGGCATCGAGGCCGGGTGCGCCAACGCCATCCTCATCAAGGTCAACCAGATCGGGACGCTGACCGAGACCCTGGGGACCATGGAGCTGGCCACCCGCTCGGCCTATGCCTGCGTCATGTCCCACCGGTCGGGGGAGACCGAGGACGCCACCATCGCCGACCTGGCGGTGGCCACCAACTGCGGGCAGATCAAGACCGGGGCCCCGGCCCGCTCCGACCGGGTGGCCAAGTACAACCAGCTCCTCCGGATCGAGGAGATGCTGGGCGAGACGGCCGGTTTCCGTGGTCTCGACGCCCTGGCCCCGGCGAGGCCAACCCGGTGAGCCAGGGGGCCCACTCCCGGCGCTCCGCCGCGGCATCGAAGCGGCGCGCCGTCGGCTCCGGCCGGTCGGCGGCGTCGGGGACGACCACCGGCGGCCGCGACACCGCCCGTCGGGCCGGCACGTCCCGGCCGGCTGCGGCCCGGACGGCCCCGTCGCGGACGGCCTCGTCGCGGACGGCCTCGTCGCGTACGGCCTCGACCCCGGCCCGGAAGACGCCGGCGGCGGCCCGGAAGAAAGCGCCCACCGCGACCCGCCCGGCCTCGACCCCGGCCCGCTCGAAGCCGGCGGCGGCCCGGAAGAAGCCGTCCCGTCCGACATCCGCCCGATCGACGACGCCGCGCTCGACGGCGTCGCGCCAGGCCGGGCCCGGGTCGTCCGGTGTCCGACGCCACCGCCGTTCCCGGCGCGTCCCGCTGGCCGTGGCGGTGCTGGTGGCGGTGGCCGTGGTCGGCACCAGCTTCCCGGCCTCGGCCCTCCTCGGCGAGCACCACAAGCTGGCCACCTCCGACGCCCAGCTCGCCAGGGTCGACCACCAGAACGCCCTGCTCGCCGAGCAGGAGCAGCAGCTGAACGCCAAGACGGAGATCCAGCGCCTGGCCCGACAGGACTACCAGCTGGTGCTCCCCGGGGAGTCGCTCTTCAACGTGCTGCCGGCGACCGGCCAGTCGGTGACCACGCCGCAGGGAACCACCTCGTCGGGGGACCCGGCGAACCAGCCGCTGGTGTCGCCGGCCGACGCCCCGAACATGACCCCCGACCCCGGCCTCCCGACCGCCACCACCACCCCGGCCGCCGGCGGCGCCCCGGCGACCACGGTGCCGGCGAAGGGCCCGGACATCGGCGGGTTCTGGCACCGGGTCACCACCACGCTCGAATTCTGGCGATGAGCCCGTCCCGCCCCGGGCGGCCCCCGGGCCGGGGTCGGGACGAGGGTACGGTCGGGCCCGCCGCCAAGGTTCCGGCCGGTCCGGAGGGGGTCCCCGATGACGCCGTCCTCGTCGAGGGGCTCCTCGGCCGGCGGCCGGCGGGGGACTTCGAGGTGGTCGTCCGGGCGGAGGGGGGCACCCCGGCCGTCATCGAGAACGCCCCGTTCCTCCACGACGGCACCCCGATGCCCACCCGGTACTGGCTGGTGGATCCGGCGCTGCGCGAGGCGGTGAGCCGGCTGGAGTCCGCCGGCGGTGTCCGACAGGCCGAGGCCGAGATCCCTCCGGACCGCATCGCCGAGGCCCATGAGCGCTACCGGGCGGCCCGCGACGCCGCCGTGGACCCCGACCGACCGGGTCCCCGACCCTCGGGTGGGGTGGGAGGCACCCGTCAGGGCGTCAAGTGCCTCCACGCCCACCTGGCCTGGTGGCTGACCGGCGCCGACGACCCCGTCGGCGAGTGGACGGCGCGCCGGATCGGCCTCCACCCCTCCTGACCCGTCCGGGTCGCCGGCCCGGGTCGCCGACCCGGCCGTCGGTGGTGGTCCAGCCGGTGCCGTGGTAGCAAGGCCCCCATGGACCTCGCCCCGGTGGCCGCCCTCGACTGCGGCACCAATTCGACCCGCCTGCTGGTGGCCGACCACCGGGGGGTGCCGCTCGAGCGGCTGATGCGCATCACCCGGCTGGGGGAGGGGGTCGACGCCACCGGCTCGCTGGCCGACGCCGCCATCGGGCGGTGCGTGGCGGTGCTGGAGGAGTACCGCACCGTGATGGACCGGCTGGAGGTGGGACGGGCGCGGCTGGTGGCCACCTCGGCGGCGCGCGATGCCGCCAACGGCCAGGTGTTCCTGGACGCCGCCCGGGCGGCGGTGGGCGTCGAACCGGAGCTGCTGACCGGAAGGGAGGAGGGTGCCCTCTCGATGGCGGGGGCCCTGGCCGACCTCGACGGTGACGGCGGCCCCTCCCTGGTGCTGGACATCGGTGGGGGCTCGACCGAGCTGGTGGCCGGCGACGGGCCCGACGACCCGGAGCTGGCGGCGGTCTCGCTGCAGCTCGGCTGCGTGCGGGTCGCCGAGCGGTTCCTCCACGACGACCCGCCCACCGGCGCCGAGCTGGCCGCCGCCGAGGCGATGGTGGGGGAGGAGCTCGATCGGGCGGTCGTCGAACACCCCCGCTTCGCCGACAAGCCGAGGCTGGTGGGGCTGGCCGGCACCGTCACCACGCTCTCGTCGCTGCAACAGGGCCTGGCCGAGTACGACCGTGACCGCATCCACCACTCGGTGCTCACCGCCGACGAGGTCGAGCACTGGTACCGGGCCCTGGCCACCGAGGACCGCGCCGCCCGGCTGGGGCGCCCGGGGATGGTGCCCGGACGGGAGGACGTCATCGTCGGAGGCGCCATGATCCTGGCGCTGGTGATGCGAAGGCTCGGCCTCGTCACCTGCCTCGTCTCCGAGGCGGACATCCTCGACGGCCTGGTGGCGAGCCTCCTGGGCTAACCGGCCGCCCGGTCGCCCGCCGGTGCCCCGGCGAGCCCCACCGCACCGACCACCCGCTCGATGAACCGGTCGGTGGAGCCGTACTCCTCCTCGGCGTAGGCGCGACCCTGCTTGCCCAGGGCCCCCCGGGTGTCCGGGTCGAACAGCGCCTCGATGCACCACATGAGCTCGCCCGGCGACGAGTACCACAGTCCGCCCCGGCCGCGCTGGGCGTGCTCCTGGGCCCGGGACCCGGCCGGGACGATGATCGGCGTGCCGAACAGGAGCGAGTCGACGCACCGGCGGGCGAACAGCGGTCCGGGCCGGAGGTCGACCGTCATGCGCGACCACGCCATCAGGCGCCCCAGGTCGCTCGAGCGCTCGACTGGCCAACCGGCCGACCACCGGCCCTCGTGCCACACCACGAAGACGTCGCGGTAGGAGATGCCGATGGGCTGCTCCGGGAAGGACAGCCGGATCAGGCGGGCCAGCTCGACGACCTCCTCCTCGGCCTCGCTGTGGGCGTCGGTGAGGATGATGGCGTAGTCGGTGGAGCCCACCCAGGGGTTCGGCTCGCTCAGGGCGCTGTCGTTGGCCGCCATGGGGGCGCCGATCCGGTGGGCCCGTTCGGGGCGGGGGTGGGCGGCGGCGACGGCCGACCGCTCGGTCTCGGTGACGGCCAGGACGGAACCGGCCCGGTCGAACACCCGGTCGAAGTGGGGGAAGTCCAGGCTGTCGAGGTCGGTGCCCAGGGCCAGCAGCGCCACCGGGACGTCGGGGTCCGCCCGGTCGACGGCGTCGATGGCCCCCACGTGCTGATGGCCCGCCACCACCACCAGGTCGGGGCGGAGGCGGTCGAGGACGTCGGAGGCCCCGGCCCACGGGTCCACCACCCCCCGGTCGAGGAGCGGCCCCACCGCCGCCGGTACCCGTCCGCCACCGGTGGCGCCGGAGGCGGTCACCGCCTCGATCAGGAGGTCGCGGCGGAGCTCGGCGGTGCGGGTCAGCGGGGTCCCCAGCTCGTGGACGGCGAACACGCTGTCGATGCGGTCGTCGGCCCCGAGCCCCTGGGGCGTCACGACATGGACGTCGGCCACGGTGGCCAGGGCCCCCGCCACCTGACGGGTCATCCAACCCTCCTCGGAGGCCGGCCCCCAGGTCGGGGCCAGGAGGGCCACGGTGGGCAGGCCGCGGCCGTCGGGCCACAGGCGGGTGGAGCGCCAGGGGTGGTCACCCCCGCCGGTCCTCCGGTCCCTCCGGGCGGCCGGCTCGGCACGACCGGTGGCGGGGCGGTCCGGGCTCATCGAGTGCGGGCGGCGTCCCCGGGCGACACGGCCCCGTCGGCGGGGCCGTCCGGCGTGGACGTCGTCCCCGGCGCACCTGCGGCGTCGGCCGGCAGCCGGCTGTGGAGCCACACCGCCAGGACCGCCTGGTTCCTCGCCTCGGCCACCTGTCGGTTGAGCACCTCGGTGTGCAGCTGCTGGATGAGGAGCGTCAGCTGGTCGCAGCGGCGCTCGAGGGCCTCGTTGACCTGGACCATGTGGCTCAGGAGGTCGCGCTCCTCGCGGAGGTAGCGCCCCAGCACCCGGAAGGTCAGTCGCCCGAAGAGGCCGACGGCCTTGCCCTTGGCCCCGCCCCCGGTGTCCTCGGGCGCGTAGGTGTGGGGGAGCTGCCAGTGGTGGTGGAGGTACTCCAGCGAGGCACGGTTGCGGTCCTGTTCGACCCCGATGGTCCGGTTGGGAGGGGGAGGGGGCAGCGGCTCCCACTGGAGGACCTGGTGCCCCTCCTTCAGCTGCTCGAGGAACTCGGTGGGATCGATGGCGGGGCCGTTCGGCCGCCGGTCCTTCTGATCCTTCGCTCTGGCCATGGTCTGTCACCCCTGTCGGGAAGGATCGGATGGGAAACGGAGGCACCCGCCGGTCGCGTCGCCCGTTGTCCGCGACCCACCGGGCGGCACCCGGTCGGCCCGCGGATTGTATCCGCGATGCCGCAGGGCACCGGTCGATCCCCCGTGCGAGAGGCCTGGATGTCCCAGGTCGGCCGGGAGGCCCATGGTACGCTGCGGCTGCCCTCCAGGCGGCTGCGAGCGGAGCTGCAGGGGCCGTCGCCGGCCACCCCGACGGTGCACCGACCGGGGGGACCGGACCCCAGAGACGCCATGCCGACCCCCGACGATCCACGACCGCCGAGTCCCTCCCCCGGGACGCCGGCCTCCGACGACCTGGCCGAGGTGGTCGGCGCCCTCGACTGGCTGGCCGAGCGCTTCGCCGAGTCGGTCCCCGAGCCCGAGCGCCCCGAGAAGGAGGTGCAGGAGTGGGGGGCCCACGCCGCCCTCTTCGCACCCGCCTACTGGCACTGGCTCCACCTCCACGCCCAACGGCGGGCCGAGGCCCTCGACCTCCGCGACCTCCCCACCGACGGTCCGCTGCTGAGCATCGTGGTCCCGGTCTACCGGCCGAAGCTCTGGTACTTCCGGGAGTGCGTCCGGTCGGTGATCGCCCAGACCTACGGGAACTGGGAGCTCTGCCTGTGCGACGACGGGTCGGACGACCCGGACCTGACCGCGGCGATGCACGAGCTCGCCGCCGCCGACCCCCGCATCAAGGCGCTGGCCCTCGAGCAGAACGGCGGGATCTCCAAGGCCACCAACCGGGCCCTCGAGGCGGCGACCGGGGAGTTCGTGATCCTCCTGGACCACGACGACCTTCTCGACCCCGAGGCGCTGGCCGAGTTCGCCTCGGTGATGGCCACGGTCGACGACGTGGACGTCATCTACTCGGACGAGGACAAGTACGACGAGCTCGACCGGCCCTTCCAGCCCCACTTCAAGCCGGACTGGAGCCCCGACCTGCTGCTGTCGTTCCCCTACCTGGGCCACCTGGTCGGCATCCGCCGCGAGCTGTTCGAGCGCATCGGCGGCTTCCGCACCGAGGTGGACGGCAGCCAGGACTTCGACGTGATGCTGCGGGCCACCGAGCAGGCCCGGACGGTCGTCCACGTCCCCCGCGTGCTCTACCACTGGCGGGTGGTGGCCGGGTCGGCCGCCGGTGATCCCGACGCCAAGCCCTGGGCCTACCTGGCCAGCCGTCGGGTCGTGGAGGAAGCCCTGGTCCGCCAGGGTGTCGCCGGCGAGGTGACCGGCGGGCCCTTCCAGGGGGCCTACCACGTGCGCCGACAGGTCGAGGGCGCGCCGACGGTCAGCATCATCATGCCGTTCCGCGATCAGGCGGCCCTGACGGTGGCGTGCCTGGACTCGCTGGAGGTGTCGCCCGGCTACGACATCACCGAGGTGGTGCTGATCGACAACGGGAGCACCGACCCCGAGACCATGGCCCTCCGCCGTCGCCTGGAGGACCGGCCGCGCACCCGGATGCTCGACTATCCGGGACCGTTCAACTGGCCGGCCATCAACAACATGGCCGCGGCCACCTGCACCACCGACATGCTGCTGTTCCTCAACAACGACATCACCGCCTCCTCGGAGGGGTGGCTGCACGCGCTGGTCGAGCACGCCCAGCGCCCGGACGTCGGGGCGGTCGGTGCCCGCCTGCTCTACCCCGACGGGAAGCTCCAGCACGCCGGGGTGGTCCTCGGCCTGGGCGGGGTGGCCGGCCACCTCTTCGCCGGCCTGCCCGCCGGCGACATGGGCTACTTCGGCCTCGACCTCGTGGTGCGCGAGTACACCGCGGTCACCGCCGCCTGCATGCTGGTCCGGCGCCAGGTCTTCGAGGAGGTCGGCGGCTTCGAGGAGACCTTCGCCGTCGGGTTCAACGACGTCGACTTCTGCATCCGGCTGCGCCAGGCCGGCTACCGGGTGCTCTACACCCCGCACGCCGAGCTGATCCACTACGAGTCGGTCAGCCGGGGCCTGTCGGGCTTCCAGCACGACTACGAGGAGTTCCTGGCCCGTTGGACCGAGCTGCTCCGGGCCGGTGACCCGTACTACAACCCGAACCTCGGCCGCCTCGAGCCGTGGTGCCCCCTGCGCCCACCGGACGAGGACGAGATCTGGCTGAAGCTGGTCGGCGGCCTGGCGCGGGGCGAGGACCCCGAGGTGGGTGGGGACACCCCGGTGGACCCCGACGACGGACCCGGCGCCACGGACCGGCCGGCCGGGTCCCCGTCCGGCACGCTTTCCACCACCGTCGCCGGGTAGCCGCCCGCCCGCCGGCGTCGGCGGGCCTCGAGGGCGAGCGAGCCGACGATGGCCAGCGCCGCCACCAGGGCGGCGGCGGATGCCAGCCCGGTGTGCGGGGGAAGGAAGGTGAACCGGACTGTGGAGGTGCCGGGCGGCACCCGAACCTGCTGGAACAGCCCCGGTGCACCGGCCGCCGCGTGCTCCACCGGTACCTCCCGGCCGTCGACCGTGGCCGTCCACCCGGGGACGTACTGCACCTGACGGGTGAGCACCGCCGGACGTGAGCACGTCACCGTGGCGACGTCCCAGCCGCTGCCGACCACCGTGCAGGCGGATCCGCCCCCGGACCCGGTGGAGTTGACGGCACCGCTCGCCGGCCTGGCCGGGGTCACCGAGAAGGCCGGGGCGGCGTCGGGGAGCTGCCAGATCTCGGCGAAGCTGTCGCGGTAGACGCGCCGCGGACCGACGGGCCACGGCGGGCTGCCGGTGGCCGGGAAGGGGTGCCCCTGGATGTCGGTACCCCCGGCGATCTCGATGACGTAGCGGACGCCGAGCTGCTCGTAGCTCGACAGGTGCTCGGTGAGCTCCTGGGCCGGCGTGGGCCCCGTGGTCGAGAGCATGGCGGTCCCCGTGAAGCTCCCCGACGGAGCGTTGGGGTCGAGCCGCGAGGCGATCTCCGTGTCGTAGCTCTTCGGCCGGGGGAGGTCGTTGGTGTCGAGCTGGGCGATCCCGAAGTACGACCCGTAGTTGGGCTGGATGGGGCCGAGCGAGTAGAAGCGGTAGGTGCCCAGGTGGTCCTGGAGCCACGTCACCGAGCCCGTGGCCAGGGGGCTCGGTGGTGGTGCCGACAGGTAGGTGAACGACAGGAGGGCCACCGCCTCGATCGCCACCGCGCCCGCCGCCAGCACGCGGCCGCGCCGTCGGAGCCGCTCGACCCGCGGGCGGCCGGGCCGGTGGCCGGCCCAGACGCCACCGACGGCCAGAAGGACCAGGACCACCAGCGCGCCCACCAGACTGCCCACCGCGTAGTCGTGGGGCTGCGGCCCGCGGGCCGGGCTCGCCCGCACGGCCTCCGTCAGCAGCGGCCAGACGGTGGCGGTGGCCCAGAAGGCGGCCACCCCGGCGGCGGCGGCCCCGGCGGGCACCAACCACCGGCGGGTGAGGTTCCGGGCGACGTCGTCGAGGCCGAGGGCGGCCAGCACCACCAGCGCCAGCTCCCAGGTCGGGTTGGCGTACCGGTAGAAGGCGGTCGACCGGAGCCCGGGGACCAGGGCCATGAGGTGCAGCACCGGCGAGAACCCGTAGGTGCGGAGCAGGCACAGGGCGATCCAGGCCCCCAGCCCGATCCGGAGCCAGCGGTTCCGCCGGCCGACCAGCCCGACCAGTCCGGCCGCGACGAGGGTCACGCCGAGGTAGCCCCCGACGTTCCCCCACAACAGGCTGATCACGTCCACGTGGCCCGGGGTGGCGTGCAGCCCGAAGATCGGGCCGAGGCTGTACGGCAGGATGTTCTGGGCCAGGCCGTCGGGGGAGAGGGCGGCATAGGCCAGCCCGTTCCCGTTGTGCGACCCGAGGTTGGCGAACGGGGCGTAGGTGACGAAGGCCACGAGGAGCGGCGCCGCCAGCGCCACCCCGGCGACGCCGCCCGCCGCCACCTTGCGCACCATCGGCCGCCAGCACCTGCGACCGGGGCCGACCATCCGGAGCACGGCCCACAGGCCGACGAAGGCCCCGTCGATGGCCGACGTCTCGGGGAAGCCGGCCAGGATCGAGAGCGCGATCGCCACCGCCAGGAGGCGCCATCCGCCCCGCCGACCCTCGGATGCCGCCGCCAGGGCGCGCTCCACCCCGAGCAGCGACAGCGGCAGCACCGCCACCGGCCGGATGGGCGCGTGGGCCAGCCAGGCGTAGGTACCGCACAGCCCGAAGGCCACCCCGGCGGCGGTGGCGAAGGTGCGTCCGACCCCCAGCCGACGGACCAGGGCGTAGGTCGACCAGCCGGTGACCAGTTCGAGGGCGATCTGGAGGAACAGCAGGCCGTCGTGGAACACCAGGAGCAGCGTCAGGGGGAAGAAGGCACCGCTCTGCATCTCGCCGGCCAGCGGGGAGCCGACGCCCTCGAAGGGGTTCCACCACGGGACGTGGCCGTGCAGCCAGTCGAGGGCGGCCAGGTGGCCGAGCGCCTGGGTGGTGTAGCCGGCGTTCGGGTCGATGTAGGGGTAGCCGGGGAGGCGACTGGTCGCCCCCGGCCCGAGGTAGGCGTCGATGTTCAGCGGGTTGGACGTGACCAGGTGGAGGAGCGCCGGGGCGTTGGCCACCAGGACGGCGACGAGGATCACGACCACGGGCAGGGCGTGCGGTCGCAGGCGGGCGAGGGTGGACCGCCACGCCGTCATGGGGCCACTGCCCGCTCCGCCGTTGCCCTCCGTCGTCACGGACGTGCCGGGTCGTACCGGTCGGCGGGCAGGGTGCGGCGCCCCCGGCGGTCGCGGGCCTGGGGACGCATCGCGGAAGGGTACCAAAGGAGCACCGGCAGACCGGGTCAACCGGCGCACCGGGTACCGTCTCGGGATGGTCAACGGGCGCCGGGCCGACCAGACGGCATGACGACGTCGTCAGCGCGGTGGGGGGCGCGCGTGTGGCTGTGGCGCTGGCTCTGGGCCGCCATCGTGGCGGCCGGCCTCGTCGTCAAGGCGGTGCAGTCGCCCCTGTACGTCTTCGGGGCCTCCGATGACGACGAGCTGATGGTGCGGATGGCCCAGGGCTTCCTCCACGGTCACTGGTCGAGCTCCTGGTCGTCGACCGGTGTGGCCACCCTGGTGAAGCCGGTGGGGTTCCCGCTCTTCTTGGCCGGTGCGCACTTCCTGCCGTGGTCGCCACTGGTCACCGTCTACCTGCTGTCCCTGGCCGGCGCGGCGCTGACCGCCTGGAGCTGGCGACGCCTGAGTGGGTCGCGGCCCCAGGCGACGGCGGTGCTGGCCCTCATGGTCTTCAACCCGATCGCCTTCACGCTCGAG
>Ga0182013_10009599_pt1 | contig 10163 bp, 10 predicted proteins | sample 612S2MmetaG_FD_120487 | JGI IMG/M metagenome (GOLD analysis project Ga0182013, IMG submission 120487) | Permafrost microbial communities from Stordalen Mire, Sweden - 612S2M metaG | ecosystem: Environmental > Terrestrial > Soil > Wetlands > Permafrost | place: Sweden: Stordalen | collected...
AGAAAAACGAGTCGTTGCTCAAGCGGGTGGAGGAAGACTTGGGTAAAATCAAAAAAGACCGCGCCTTGGTCAGGTCCTTTTTCGGGGCTAATAGTGTGCTCTATGCTAAGGACTAGTCAGTAATCTCCGGCGGAAAGTCGATCGCGGTAAAATTCATGGTCTCCGCGACCGCTTCGTTCACAACATTGACAACAAACTCACCGGTGCTGCGAATATTTTGAGCCGTCTGTTTTACCATCGTGCCCGGTCCGGGTTTGTTGGCGATGCCGACGGCCACGATCGGCGGGTCCATGCCCACATAATTGAAAGCGCTGAACGGCGCGGCATCCAATCGCCCGGCTGCATTCAGGCTGGTAATCCACGCAATGGGCCGCGGCGCGATCAGGCCGCAGAGCAAGCTATAAATCTGCTTCCGTTCCGCATTGGCAAGATTGAGTTCCATAAGTTGGGGTTTAAATCAGCGTGGCCGATGCCTTGCTTGCTTTGATGGGCCAGCATGATCATGCCGGCGCGTCAATGGAGCTCACGCGAACCAGTTTTTTGTTCACGAATTCCTGTATGCCCAAGCTGGAAAGTTCACGACCGTAGCCGGAATTCTTGATGCCGCCGAACGGAAGTTCCGCTGAAGTCCACGTTGGGTGATTGATGAAGACCATGCCGGTGTCAATGCGGCTGGCCACGCGTTTGCCGGTCGCGATGTCCGCCGTGAACACCGAACCGCCTAGGCCAAACTCGGAATCATTCGCCAGCGCCACCTCTTCATCCTCGTCTTTGACGCGGAAGAACAGCGCAACCGGGCCGAAAAATTCTTCGCGGTAAGCCGGATTACTCGGCTTGATGTTTGTAAGGATGGTCGTCTCCATGTAAGAGCCGGGGCGATCAATCCGTTTGCCGCCCATCACCAGCTTGGCGCCTTTGGCGACCGCGCGTTTGATTTGACCCAGCAATTGCACCAAGGCCGCTTCGGTGGACAACGGTACTAGGTTTGTTGACCACTCCATCGGGTCGCCGGGCTTGAAGGCCGCCAGCGCAGTCTGAAATTTTTCGAGAAATTTGTCGGCCACGGATTCGACGACGATGAACCGCTTGCCCGCGACGCAGCACTGACCCATGTTATTCATCTTCGCCCAAACCGCCCACTTAACTGTCTTGTCGAGGTCCGCGTCTTCCAGCACGATGAAAGCATCGCTACCGCCGAGTTCCATCGTGGATTTTTTTAGATTTTGTCCGGAACGCGCGGCCACGCATTTTCCGGCTTCCACACTGCCGGTCAAGGCAACGCCCTTGATCCGTGAATCGTCAATCACGCGGTTCACCTGATCATAAGAAATAATCAGATTGGTGTAGGCTCCGGCCGGCGCACCCGCTTCCAGCCAGAGTTTTTCAAATGCGATGGCGCATTGCGGCACGCAACCCGCGTGCTTCACCATCACGACATTCCCCGCCATCAAATGCGGCGCGGCAAAGCGTGCAAGTTGGTAGTAAGGGAAATTCCACGGCTGCACGCCAAACAGCACGCCGAACGGTGCAATTTCAATCACAGCTTCGCCCGAACTCGGTTTGAGCGTTTGCGGCGCGAGAAAACTCTCGGCTTTCTTGGCGTAGTAGTCCAGAATATCCGCGCTCAATTCCACCTCACCGCGCGACTCGGCGAGGAGCTTGCCCATTTCCAGCGTCACCGGTTTGGCGAAATCATCCACACGCGCGCGCAAAATAGCGGCCGCTTTGGCGACGATAACCGCGCGTTCCGCAAAAGTCTTGAACCGCCAGGTATCGAAACATGTCGCGGCCGTTTTAAGCGACGTCTCCAGTTGTTTGTTGGTGATTTCTTTGAATTTCTTCAGGACTTTGCCGGTGGCGGGATTGACGCTTTGATAACTCATGTCGGCAATTATGTTCATCCACACCAACCACCGATATGGGGTCTTCACCCCAGCTTTGGCTTTTACAGATGAAAATATTTCACCACTTAAACCCTAACGACACGAGCAATTCCCGGGTTGCCTGTTGGCCGACGCCGCGTGCCTCTGGGCGGAAGATTATTGGCGGCCAAGGAAAGCAATCGTCATTGTGTTCAACTGAAGAACTGGGGACAACACCCCATAGCGAATACACTTTGTTATGGTTTAATTAAGCTTCCATGATTGATCACATCACCACCCCAACTAGTAAGCCGACGCATGAATTTATTCCCAGCCAATCAAGTTGCTGCCAATACATTCTGGTGGTGGAAGAAGAAGGCGACATCCGCCAACTTAATGCGGAAGTGTTGATTGACGCCGGCTACCAAGTGGATGTCGCCGAAGATGGGGCATCCGCCTGGGCCGCGCTGCAGCTTACCCAATACGATTTACTGATTACCGACCAGTTTCTGCCGAAGGTATCTGGAGTGGAGTTGCTGAAGAAAATTCACATCGCCCGTATGACCCTGCCCGTCATCATGGCGACCGGCATTCTGCCCACGTGGGAATTCGCCCTGCATCCGTGCTTGCAGGCGGTCACGATGCTGCGCATGCCCTATACAATTGATAGGCTGTTGGGCTTGGTCAAAAGCATATTGCCTGAGAGTACCAAGTTTGCCGCGCAGATGGCGGCAACACCAAGCTGGCCGGCTAGATCCCCAGTGATGAGCTTTTCAAATATTTTATGACGCGGTTTATTTATCTGTGAAACAGAGCGTCGTGCCTTCGGAAAATCCTTAAGCTCTTGTGTCAAGGCGAGCGCCGGAGCAACTCGGCGGACTTAACAATATGAGCAATGATCACCAGAGCAAAAACGCAAACGGCAGGGAAACGTGCACGGAGCTTGCTCTGCAAGCCTCCGAACTTAGTTATCGCCGATTGTTTGAAGCGGCGCAGGACGGCATCCTGATTCTGGAGGCGGACACGGGACGCATCACTGATGTGAACCCCTTTTTGGTTCGGCTGCTGGGTTTTTCCCGGGAAGAAATGATCGGGCAAACAGTCGGCGAACTGAGCCCCTTCAAGGATATTGTTTCCAATCAAGCCATGTTGGAGCGACTGCAAAAGGATGGGTATGTCCGGTATGAAGACCTGCCGCTGAAAACGAAGGATGGTCGCGACATTGCCGTCGAGTTTGTCAGCAATATCTATCAGGTCGGCGATGCCAAGGTGATCCAGTGCAATATTCGCGATATCACCAAACGCAAGCAGGCGGAACTGACCTCGAATCTCCTGGCCGCGATTGTCGCCTCTTCAAATGATGCCATCATCGGCAAGGACTTGAACAGCACCATCACCAGTTGGAACCGGGGCGCCGAAAAGATTTTTGGCTATTCAGCCGGTGAAATAGTGGGAAGCTCCATCTTGGGATTGATCCCACCAGACCGACAGGAGGAAGAGAATCATATTTTGGGAAGGATTTTGCGGGGCGAAAGTCTGGAGCATTTTGAAACGCTGCGGCAGACGAAGGATGGTCGGCTCATTGAGGTCTCGATCACGGCTTCGCCCATCAAGGATGCCGCGGGCAAAGCGATCGGTGTTTCAAAGGTGGTGCGCGACATTTCGGCACGAAAAAAACCCGAGCAGCATCTCATCCTGCACAAAACCTGCATCTCCAATCTAAACGAGATCGTCATGATCACCGAGGCCAATCCGGTTGTCGAGCCGAGGCCGCGCATTGTGTTCGTGAATGAAGCGTTTGAGCGGATCACGGGTTATACTTCCGCCGAGACTTTGGGACGCAGTCCACGATTTCTTCAAGGTCCAAACACGGATCAACAAACTTTGGATGCCATTCAACACGCGTTGGCACGGCGGCAGGCTATCCGGCGGCAGCTCATTAATTACCGGAAGGATGGCACCGAATTTTGGATGGACATGGAAATCGTTCCCATTTTTGACGCGACGGGCATATGCACCCACTTTGTCGCCATCGAACGCGACGCCACGGCGGAGCGAAAAAGTGAGGAGCAACTCCTTTGGAAAAACAGTTTACTGGAAGCGCAGTTGGATTCGTCCATTGACGGCATCCTGGTGGTGGATCGGCTGGGGAAGCATATACTCCAAAACCAGCAGATGAATGACCTTTGGAAATTTCCCCGGCACGTCTTGGATGACCCGGCGGATGACGCGTAACTGGTTTTCGCCAGGAATCAGTCGCGGCATCCAGAACTGTTCGCGGAAAAGGTGGCTTATCTTTATCGCCATCCCGATGAGTCAAGCCACGATGAAATTGAATTACTGGATGGCACTATTCTCGATCGCAATTCCGCGCCAGTCCGAAACAAACTCGAAAAAAATTACGGTCGCATCTGGTTTTTTCGCGACATCACCGAGCGCCGGAAAATGGAACTAAAACTTCGACAGACGCAAAAAATGGAATCAATCGGCCAGCTCGCTGGCGGTATTGCCCATGATTTTAACAACATTCTCTCCGCCATTATTGGTAATAGCTACCTGATTAAATTGGACGTGGCCGATAGACCAGCCGTGCTGGAAAATCTGGAGAATATTTTTGACGCCACCAAGCGGGCGACGGATCTGGTCAATCAGATCCTGACCTTCAGCCGGCAAGGCAAACAAGAGCGCGAACCCATCGCCCTGAAAAATGTGGTTTTCGAAGCGCTGAAATTGCTGCGATCCAGCGTGCCGGCCACCATTCGTATCCAAACCGAATTGACCGAAACGCCTACCGTGCTGGCCAACGCCACGGCGATTCACCAGATTATCATGAATCTCGGCACCAACGCCTGGCACGCTATGCGGGATCAAACCGGCGTGCTCAAAGTTCAATTGAACGTTTTGGAAGTGGATGAAGATTTTGCCAAAACCCGCCCCGACCTGCATCCGGGCCGTTATGTGCAGCTCTCGGTCAGCGATACCGGCTGCGGCATGGATCGTGCGATGCTGGAACATATCTTTGAGCCATTTTTCACCACCAAAAACGTGGGCGAAGGCACAGGTCTTGGTCTCGCCGTGGTACATGGCATCATGAAAAGTCACGACGGCGGCATTTCTGTTTACAGCCAGCCGGGTGAAGGCACCACGTTCCATTTGTATTTCCCCGTCATTGAATCCGAAGTGGTCGCGGGGAAAACCGAAGCCACGCCCATTCCGCGAGGCAACGGCGAGCATATTTTATTTGTGGACGACGAAGAAGCTTTGGCCCGCCTTGGCAAGAAGATGCTCGAACGGCTGGGCTACATCGTCACTATGAAGACGGCCCCGACGGAAGCCATCGCCGCCGTGCGTGATCGAGTGGAGCCGTTTGACCTGGTCATCACTGATTTGACCCTGCCCGGCATGGATGGCACAAAACTCGGCAGCCAACTGCTGCACTTGCAGCCGCGCCTGCCCATCATCATCATGACCGGCTACAGTGGAGTGATGACTGCCGAGAAAGCGCGTATGCTTGGCTTCCGTGAATTATTAACCAAACCCTGCACCGCGCGGGCCTTGGGCGAAGCTGTGCATCGCGTGCTACAACGAACAGCAAATACAGCAACTTGAATTGGATTGAATGGTCACCGCAATCCTAGTTTCTTCCAGCCGACAGGTATATGCCGGGCTGAATCTTAGAATCCCTGGGTGGGGTGGACACCCCATATCTTCCAACCGATTTTTGTGTTTATCTCAAGCCATGAGAGAACTAAGATTTCTCCCCAGTTCATGGCCAATTGTGGTGCCGTTGACGCCACGATTGAATCGAGCAGGCATAAAAATTCATTGGATTGAGGACGCAACCATCAACATTACGATTCAGCAATGCCATATCAATCTGTCCACGAAGAACTGCAAAATTCATTTGAAACTCGGATCAGATTCTGGACGGATCTCGGGATGCATGACTCTCGGTATTGTGTGCTTGCTCCGATCGAGCAATTAGCTTCGTGGCAGCAGACCTCCGTCACGCCGCCGTCACGCCACGACTATTCTTCCGCACGAGTCTGCAGAATTCCGACATTCCCATGCAGCCCAGGCCGAGCGCGGACACCGTCAATCCTTGGTTTCCAAGTTTTCTTTGTTTCATAAACGTGCCGTTTTGTTTCGCTGAATATCAATCATTCGAGGCGCGGCGTAAATGAAATCAGTAGCGCGCCTGCGTGGCCAAATAATTTGGTCCCGGCAACTTGGCTCATGCGCGGCGTTCCCGCGCAGAGCGCTTGCAAGGAGCCGATATCGGTAGCCGTCACCGTTTCCGAAGGCTGCGGCTTGACGACGAGCGGAAGACGGCCTATGTTTATTTCGCTGTATGGCGAAATGAGAATATAATTTATTATGCGCGAGTTCATGAACATCACCAAGGCGCTGGCGGACGAAAGCCGCGTGCGAGCGCTGCTGGCCCTGCGCGGCGGGGAACTATGCGTCTGCCAGATCACGGAACTTTTCGGATTCGCCCCGTCCACGGTCTCGAAGCATTTGTCCATTCTCTTTCAAGCCCGGCTGGTGGAATCTCGAAAGGATGGTCGCTGGATTTACTACCAGCTGCCGGGCAAGAACGCCCCGGTGGCCGTGCGCGAAGCCTTGAACTGGATCGAGAAGTCGCAGGCTTGCGATCCGCAAATTTTGGCAGATAAAAAACACCTCGCAAAAATACTCAAGCAAGACCCGGCCGAATTATGCAAACGACAATGCAAAAAATGAAACCCACCGTCCTCATCCTCTGCACTGGCAATTCGTGCCGCAGCCATCTGGCCGAAGGCATCCTGCGCGCAGTCGCGGGCGATACGCTCAATGTCCAGAGTGCCGGCTCGAAACCCGCTGGCTATGTGCATCCGCTGGGTATTCAAGTGATGAAGGAAATCGGCATTGATATTTCCGGGCATCATTCCAAACACATGAATGATTTCCTGAACCAGCCGGTGGAGACGGTCATCACAGTCTGTGGTAACGCAGACCAAGCGTGTCCGATTTTTCCGGGCCAGCTGAACCGCCATCATTGGGGTTTTTACGATCCGGCGCACGCGACGGGCACCGACGAGGAAAAGCTGGCGGTGTTCCGGCAGGTGCGGGACCAGATCAAGATGGTATTCGAGGCTTACGCCGATGGGCGGCGTGACCAGGCGAAAGCAAAATAATTTATGAAACTAACAATGCAAACTCTCCAAATCTTTGATCCCGCAATGTGCTGCTCCACCGGCGTCTGCGGGCCGGAGGTTGACACCAAGCTGGTGCAATTCGCCGCTGATCTCGACTGGCTGAAAACGCACGACGTGATTGTGCAGCGCCACAACCTCTCCCAAAACCCGGCGGCGTTCGTTGAAAACGAGCTGGTGAAGACCGCGCTTACGGAAAAGGGTGAAGCCGCGTTGCCGGTGATTTTGCTCAACGGCAAGGTCGCGACGACGGGACGTTATCCCGAGCGCGCTGAACTGGCTGGCTGGTTCAAGCTGAAAGCCACGGCGACGGTTGCGGCTGCGAAATCGGATTGCTGTTGCGGTGGCGGAACGTGCTAAAATGAACATTGCCCCCGAACAATTACTCGCCAGCTTTCTGGAAGCGCCGACTCGCTTCCTTTTTTTTACGGGCAAAGGTGGTGTGGGCAAGACCTCGCTGGCGTGCGCCTCGGCCATCGCACTAGCCGACCAGGGAAAACGCGTGCTGCTGGTCAGCACTGATCCGGCCTCGAATTTGGATGAAGTGCTGGGCGTCAGGCTGACTTCGACCCCTACGAACATTGGCAGCGTGCCGCGACTCGCCGCGTTGAACATTGATCCCGCGGCGGCGGCGGCAACTTACCGTGAAAAACTGGTGGGGCCGTATCGGGGCAAACTGCCGGACGCCATTTTGCGCGGCATGGAGGAACAACTTTCCGGTGCCTGCACGATGGAGATTGCCGCATTTGACGAATTTTCCCGTCTGCTCGGCCAACCGGAAGCCACAACCAATTTTGACCATGTTATTTTCGACACGGCACCAACGGGTCACACATTGCGGTTGTTGTCATTGCCCGGCGCATGGACGGGCTTTCTGGCGAGCAGCACGACAGGCAATTCGTGCCTCGGCCCACTCGCGGGTTTGGAGAAGCAGCGTGGAATTTACGAACACGCCGTGGCTTCGCTGGCGGATGGCGAACGCACGACGTTGGTGTTGGTGAGCCGGGCACAAAAGGCGGCGTTGGCGGAAGCGGAACGCACCAGCCATGAATTAGCGGCCATCGGCGTGCGCAATCAACGGCTGATTTTGAACGGGCTGTTTCAAGCCATCGATTCCGACCCGGTTGCCCTCGCACTGCAAAAGCGGGGCACGGATGCGTTGACGGCAGCGGAAAAGTTTTTAACCCAAATGCGCTTGTTCAAAGTTCCGTTGCGGGCGCAAAATCTGGTCGGTATTCCGGCACTGCGGGCGCTGGTGACCGCGGATTATTTTCACACTAGCAACCAGTCTGATGAATCGGCGGGGGTGGTATTGCCGGCAACTCAATCCCTCATTGAATTGGTGGATGGCATTGCGCAAGCCGGTCGGGGCGTAGTGATGACGATGGGCAAAGGTGGTGTGGGCAAAACCACCATCGCGGCGGCCGTCGCCACAGAATTGGCACGTCGCGGTTTCAATGTGCATTTGAGCACCACCGATCCCGCCGCACATATTGCGGCGGCTGCGGGACAGATCACCGGGATGCAGGTCAGCCGGATCGATCCGCAGGCGGAAACACGCGCATACGTGGAACAGGTGATGGCGACGGCGGGCAAAAATCTTGATGCCAATGGGCGCGCCTTGTTGGAAGAGGATTTGCGTTCACCCTGCACGGAGGAAATTGCCGTGTTCCGCGCTTTCGCCCGCACAGTGGCCGGCGGCAAGGACGCCTTTGTGGTGCTTGATACCGCGCCAACGGGTCACACGCTTTTGTTACTGGACGCCACGGAATCCTATCACCGTGAAATCGCACGTAAGGCAAGCGACATGCCGGAAGAAGTGCGCGAGTTGCTGCCCCGTCTGCGGGACGCCGAATATACCCGCGTGCTGGTCGTTACGCTGCCCGAAGCCACGCCGGTTCACGAAGCGGCGATGCTGCAAGCCGATTTGCGCCGCGCTCAGATCGAACCATTCGCTTGGGTCATCAACCAGAGCTTTGCCGGGAGCGGTTCGCATGATCCACTGCTGGTGACGCGCGGACATGGCGAAATTCAATACATCCGCGAAGTGGTGGAGAAACTTTCCAAGCGCACGGCGCTCGTGCCGTGGGTGACGGAAGAACCGACCGACCCGGAACGGCTCCAACAATTCTTTCAAACCAAACCCAAATTAATTGAGCCATGAAACAACGTGTCTTATTCGTTTGCATCCACAACTGTGCCCGCAGCCAGATGGCCGAGGCGTTTCTAAACCAAATCTGCCCGGACGACTTTGAAGCGCACAGTGCGGGAATGGAGCCGGGCAAGCTGAATCCGGTCGTCGTCGAGGCGATGCAGGAAATCGGCATTGATATTTCGGGCAACCCGACGAAGTCGGTGTTCGGCATGTTCAAGACCGGCAAGATGTTTGCCTATGTGATCACGGTCTGCGATGAGGCAAGCGCGGAACGCTGCCCCATTTTCCCCGGTGTGACCAAGCGCCTTCAATGGAGTTTTCCTGACCCGTCCAGCGTGCAAGGCACGCACGAAGAAAAGTTGGCCAAGACGCACGAAGTGCGCGACGCCATCAAAGCCAAAATCGAGCAATGGTGTTCGCAAATGTGCGTGGCGGCATGATTCGGCTGGCAATTCAACCCATTAAACTTCAGCAAACGATGGCAACTACTCCGACTCCCAAACGTCTGGCTTTCTTTGAACGCTACCTCACGGTGTGGGTGCTGGTGTGCATGGTCGTCGGTGTCGCCTTCGGCAAATTGCTTCCGGGCGTCACGTCCGCGTTGAGCAAACTGGAATTTGGCCAAGGCTCACAGGTGAATGTGCCGATTGGCATCCTGTTATGGCTGATGATTTATCCGATGATGCTCAAGGTGGATTTCAGCGCCATCGGCGGCATTGCAAAACGGCCAAAAGGTCTGATGGTGACGCTGATCGTGAACTTTCTGGTGAAGCCGTTCAGCATGGCCTTTCTCGCGTGGCTCTTCATGCAGCATATCTTTGCGCACTGGATTGACGGTCGAGTAGGCGAGGAGGACGGGTTGAAAGGCGCACTGGCCAATGACCGTCGCTCCCTCGCCCCTCTTGGGAACCGGACGTGCAGATTTCCCGCATCCGGCTCGTATGACAACTC
>Ga0182013_10009601_pt1 | contig 10162 bp, 10 predicted proteins | sample 612S2MmetaG_FD_120487 | JGI IMG/M metagenome (GOLD analysis project Ga0182013, IMG submission 120487) | Permafrost microbial communities from Stordalen Mire, Sweden - 612S2M metaG | ecosystem: Environmental > Terrestrial > Soil > Wetlands > Permafrost | place: Sweden: Stordalen | collected...
GCGGCGCAGATGCTTGACCAGGTGGATGCCTCACGTCTGGCGCTGCTTTCGCCGCACAAGCGGGCGCAGCAGATGGCCGGCCAGGCGAAAGTCTACCTTGATCGCGGGCTGCTGCTTGAAGCCGAGCGGCTCTATCAGACTGCATTGGCTGCCGATGGCGGTGTTGCCGAGGCGCACGCGGGTCTGGCCGAGGTTCGCGAACGGACGGGCGATGCGGATGCCGCCCGCAAAGAGGCACTTGAAGCATTGAAGATTGAGCCTTTGACCGGCGCTTATCTGGTGCTGGCGCGACTGGACTTCGCGGGTGGCCACCTGTCTGAAGCAGATAAAGAGGCCGGAGACGCCCTTACGCTGGAACCGGCGAACCGGAAGGCCCTGGAGCTTCGCAAGCAGATCGAGGCCAGGGAAGCGCTGAAGAGGTAGCAATGTGTCAGCGAACTTCGATTAAGTGCATGTTTTGAAAGGGCACGGGATTTTCGAGGAGCAATGGCAGGACGCGCAGACAAAGGGATCATTCTTACTACAGGTACGTTTTCTGCGGAAGCTCGCCGTGAGGCGTCACGCGATGGGGTACCACCAATCGAACTTATTGACGGAGAGAAGTTAATTGACTTGCTTGAAAGATTAGAACTTGGATTGAAACCGATTACAACATTCGAGTTGGACCCGAACTTTTTTAGCGAGTTCAAGTGATCGAAGGGAGCAAGCCATGATCCATCGCATCTATGAGTTAGCAACTGTTCTGGCTACCATCTTCGTGCTCTCCGTTCCAGCCCATGCCCAGCAACCTCTGGTGGAGAAATTTGTCCTCTCCGACACCATCCAACCCATCAGCGCCGGGCAGTTGGACCGAGCCATTGCCAAGGCCAATGCAGACGGCGCTCAAGCGCTGCTCATTGAGATGGACACCCCCGGCGGACTGCTGGACTCGATGCGCTCGATGGTTGAAGCGATCCTCGCATCGAAGATTCCGGTAATCGTCTACGTGTCTCCTGGCGGCGCGCGGGCGGGCTCCGCAGGATTTTATTTGATGGAGTCAGCGGATGTGGCGGCCATGGCGCCCGCCACCAACGCCGGCGCAGCTCACGTTGTCTCGGAGTTTGGCAAAATGGACGAGACCATGAGCCAGAAGGTCGAAAACGACACAGAGGCTCTTCTGCGCTCCTATGTCAAGCAGCGCGGCCGCAACCCCGAGGCTGCTGCCGCGGCCGCCGCTACGTCGCACTCCTACACAGCTCAGGAGGCGCTGGACCAGCATCTGATTGACCTGATCGCCAACGACGACTGGCAACTGCTGGCCGCTCTGGATGGGCGCACGATCACCCGCATGGACGGCAGCAAACTCGTGCTGCACCTCAAGGGGGCGCGCATTGAGACTGTGCAGCCCACACTTCGCGAACAGATGCTGGGCTGGCTGGTGAATCCCAATATCGCCATGCTGCTGCTGGTGGGGGGTGCTCTGCTCATCTATCTTGAATTCAATGCCCCAGGCACGATCGTTCCCGGCGCTTTGGGCACGCTCATGGTGCTGCTGGCCATCTTCGGGCTGAATCTGCTGCCCATACGGTATACGGCGGTCCTGCTGCTGGTGGCCGCGCTGGTGCTGCTGCTGCTCGAGGCCAAGTTTGGCGGCCACGGCGTGCTGGCGGCGGCGGGAATCGTCTGCCTGACCTTTGGAACACTCACGCTGGTGGCCGCGCCGGTGCCGGAGCTGGGGATCAGCCTGCCTGTTGCCATCGGCGTGAGCACTGGATTCGGGTTGATTACGGTCTATTTGGTGAGGCTGGCGGTGCGGGCGCGCCGCATGAAGACCCGGTTGGGAGTGGATGCGCTGATAGGTCGTCGCGCCACGGCTATGGAGCCGCTGACGCCTGAGGGACACGTGCTCGTCGAAGGAGAGATTTGGCAGGCTGTGGCAAGTGAGCCGGTGGTAGCCGGCAGCCGGCTTTGCGTGGTCGGGCACGAGCAGTATCTGCTGCATGTGACGCCGGCCGAGCCGCAGGGAATGCCGGATTCCCCGGTATAGCTCGCTTTTGCCAATTGTGCGGCGCTGAGGAATCTGAGGATTCTAAAATGCGGCAATCGCCGTCCGGGAGTACAATTCGTGCTGAGTGAGGGAAGTCAAATGTCATTTTCCGATGCTAGTTTGCCGATTCTGATTTTCTTGGCTATCGTTGTTCTCTACGTACTCAACTGCATCAAGATTCTCCGCGAATACGAGCGCGGAGTCATCTTCACCCTGGGTCGCGTCTCGCCGCAGGCCTACGGCCCTGGCATCATCTTTGTCTTCAAGCCAATTCAACAGATGATACGCATCTCGCTGCGCCAGGATGTGCTCGAGGTTCCCGCCCAGGACGTAATTACCCGCGACAACGTCACCATCAAGGTGAACGCGGTGGTCACGCTCTACGTGGTGAACCCCAACGATGCCGCCATCAAAGTAGCCAACTACGTTTACCAGACCTCGCAACTGGCGCAGACTACTCTGCGGACGGTGCTGGGCGAGGTGGAGCTGGACGAGCTGCTGAGCCATCGCGACAAGCTGAACCTGCGCATCCAGTCCATCATGGACCAGCGCACCGAGCCGTTTGGGGTAAAGGTCGTCTCGGTCGAAGTGAAGCAGGTGGACCTGCCCGATCAGATGCAGCGCGCCATGGCCAAGCAGGCCGAGGCCGAGCGCGAAAAACGCGCGAAGATTATCCATGCCGGGGGCGAGTTCGAAGCCGCGCAAAAGCTGGTGGATGCCGCTGCACTGCTGGCCACTCAACCTATGACCCTGCAACTGCGCTATTTGCAGACACTTACGGAGATTGGCGTGGAGAAGAATACGACCATCGTATTCCCGCTGCCCATGGAGCTGCTGACGTTGCTTAATAAAATAGGAACCTTGGGAAAGGAATCCTCCGAGAAGCCGTAAGATAGAGCAGTTAGCTTCCTGTCCGGGTTCCCCCCCTTGGGCGGGTTCGAGTCCATCCAATCGCGAACCAACCCCCCGCATCTGTCTGCAGAGCGTGGTTCTTGTGCCGTGCGAAGATGGGAAGATCGGATAGCAATTGGCCACAGGTCTGAAGGTGAGCTATGCGGGGAGTGTCTGAAAACAAAGCGGTTGAGCCGGTTCAACTGCAGCAGGATGCTGATTTGACATTGGGTCCGGTCATGCTGATGGGCATTCTCTTTGTTCTGCTGCTGATCGGGGCGACTCTCTTTGGCGCGGGGTATCTGGTGGGTAGCCGTGGCTCGATCGATGGGTCGGCTGTCGTAAAGCCCGCGCCTGACGCCCCAGCGTCTGTGCAGGCGGGTTGTGTGCAGGCAAAGCCTTCGGCAAGCTCGCAAATGGATCTCGCGCCGGATGTCGATACCCCAGGGGACGGTATGTCGCCGCTGGCGTCTGCTGGCCCCAACGCATCAATGGTTCCGCAAGGTGCTGAGTCACCTGCCGGCGCCGGTGGAGCTGCGGGGCAGGCGCAGGCGCAAGTAAAGCCAGCCTTGCCTGGGGCAGACGGCTCATCTTCCGTCCTGCTGCCGGGTGCGGGATCTGGCGTGGGGCTTAACGCGGCGCCGGTCGTCTCTCCGCCAGGCGCCATCCTGGTCCAGATTGCCGCTGTGTCCCATCAGGAAGATGCGGATGTGCTGGTAAATGCGTTGCGCAAACGCGGTTATGCGGTTGGGACGCGCCGCGATGCAGACAACATGATCCATGTCCGGATCGGCCCGTTCAAGAGCCGCGACGAAGCCAACAAGTGGAGCCTCAAGCTGATGAACGATGGCTATAACGCGATTGTGCAGCCTTAGTCTTTGACCGTATTGTTTTGTGCCTTCCCACCCATTCCGCGTTAACCCTGCGGAATGGAGGTGGCACCCACATTGGTTCAACTTCAAGCGGTCACAAACCTGGGCTAGTTGATCCCTTATCCCCGCATCCATACCGGCAGACCCGAGGCAATTGCCGTCCGCACCGCACCAAGCAGTTCTTCGCGCGTCGCAAAATCGCATGGGAAGACAGGCGGGTGAAAGACAATGTGCGCAGTTCCTGGGCGGATGCGCATGCTGCCTTTGGCCATCATGGTCTCAGTGCCGTAGATTGACACCGGGATGCACGGAGCGCCGGTCTGCATGGCCAGGTAGAACGGGCCCTTCTTGAAAGGCAACAGCCGCCCGTCCTTCGAGCGCGTGCCCTCAACAAACGTGGTGATATGGACGCCTTTATCCAGCAGGCGCTTGGCCGCGGCCACGCTCTCCTGTGCGCTCGCCGGATTGCCGCTGCGGTCCACGGGAATGAACTCTCCCAGCCGGAAGCCAAGACCCACGATGGGAATCTTCATCAACGACCGCTTGAGGAAAGCGGCGGTGCGGCCGGGAATCTCAGGGATCAATGCCTGGGGATCGAGATTCGAAACGTGGTTGGCCATGAAGATGCAAGCCTTGCCGGCCGGCACGTTTTGCCGCCCCTCTGAGACGATGCGGATTCCCGCTATCCGGTAGCTGGTGCGCACCAGCCAGTGCGTGGCTTTGTAGAGCGGCAGCACGTTGCCCGTGATCAGAGTCCAGGGAATGAAGATGAGACCTACCGGAGGAATCAGAACGACCAGCGTGATGAGCAACAGAAGCGCAGGAATCATAGTTTCTTTACCTGTTCAAAGAATAGACTCGTTGAGGAATGGGGGCCATGCACTCTGCTGAACAACTTGATTCTGCCTCCCGTCAGTGTCGGTCGTCCACCGTCTTCGCCGACCCACGGGGGATGAAACAGCCAGCGTCCATTCTCCCGGAGGGAGAAGCCTAAATAGCCCAGGACAAGCGCAGCGCAGTCCTGGGTGACGTTGAACAAAAGACCACGCGTCCCGTAGGGACGCGGCGAAATCCTTCTCAAATTGTTTTCTCCGGGAATCAACATCTTGCATGCTCCACGGAAAGCAGTTTCTTTTTACGGCAATACTTCACAGGCTGCGGAAAAACACGATCCGGAGGGAGGCGGGGGTTTCAACCCCCGCATAAGGCCAACAGAATCAGCGACGGCTTTAGCCGCGGAGGGACGTTTTCCGCGAATATCATCGAAAACCCCGAGCTTTTCCACAGTCTGTTTAGCTCTTGCGGAGGTTTGCCTAAAAAGTGGCAAATAACGGCCGTCTTGCCCCAAAAGCTCTCTCCTATTCCGTGACCGTTGAACCGTAGTTCGTGGGTTGCGGAGCTGTGCCGCGAATCTGCTCAATGAACAGGGGCACCTCCTTCCAAATCAGGTCACGCCTGAAGAGTTGAACATAATGCCCGCTGCGTTTGGCGATGATTCTGCGGCTGCGCGTGGAAAGCTTCTTGAGGTCCTCCTGCATTTGGTTCCAGCTATTCGCCAAATCAGCCGTCTGCTGAGCGGGGACCGGCAGGTGCACCGTTGTCACATCCTGCGACAAGATCAAAATCGGAAGTGCACCGTAGGGGCCGGTATGAACTGTCTCGTGCCCCGACTGGTTGAAGCTGTCCTTCTCGGCGGCCATGGCACCGAAGTGCGGCTCACAAAGGTCTTCTGCCTGCAATATCCCGGCCTGTCCTGTAGAGCCAAGAAAGTTTGAGCACTGGCCCGTGAGTCGCGGAAGGCCCGCTATGTACCGAGCCCTCAAGAGCAGCATCGAGATCCATTGGGTTGGCGTCTTGGAATCCACAGCTTTCATGGCGGGGCTCTCGTCCTGCAAGGGTGTGGAGACATCCACAAAGACGATTCCGGCAATATCTGCCGGATAGCGCGATGCGTACTCGCGCATATAGAGGCCTGCGATGGAGTGACCCATTAGAACGATAGGGCCGGTGACCTTGGCTTGGAGAAGCAGGCCGTGTAATTCGGCGGCAATATGGTCGGCATCGCGCGGCGCCGGCAGTGCATCGCTCCAGCCGAATCCGGCTCGGTCATAGGAGCAGACGCGTGTGGTCTCCGAAAGAACTGGCTGAACCCCGCCCCAAATCAGCGCGTCGTTTCCCAACCCCGAATCCAGAATGATGGTGGGCGAGCCGCTGCCCGTACAGTTCATGTGCATCCGGTGGCCGTTGACGGTGTAAAAGACTCCGGGAGGAGGATTCGCTGCCCAGAATTGGTGAACAGCAATCGCGTTGTACGAGCTGCTCCCCGCCACGGCAGCCGCCACAAGAGCAACTATCGACAGAACAACGCACTCGGACACTTTCCGCAATGTGCGGAAATTCTTTGTCGGGAGTGAACACATCCGGCGAATGCTCAACCACACCACCAGAATGCCTATCGCCAGAATGATTCCTGGCATGACAACATAATCGAATTCCACACTCAGCCTCAGTGTTTCTGTTTACAACCCGAGCATTTTCACCAATAGCGTTAGGGCCGGGCCCCACCCTCGCCGCGTCTTAGTTTTTGCGGCTATGGTGCGATGGCATGATGCCCGCATTTCAGCAACAATGAGAGCGCTCTAGCCTTGACGTTCCCTGAGTCGCGCTGGCAGTTTCTCATAAATGCCGTCAAACCCGCCATTGGAAAGGATGGCGACAACATCGCCGGAAGCAAGCTTGGGCGCGATGGCGTTGATGATTGCGTCCACATCCGGGCAGAGTTCGGCCGCGGTTCCGCTCGCGTTGAGCGCATCGACCACGTCTTCCGGGTGCAGCCGTTCGGCGTCCGGGATGCGCTGCTGCTGGTAGACGCCAGCCATGACGACTCGGTCGGCCAGGCGCAGGCTTGCCACCAGTTCGGATTCAAGCACCTTGCGGCGCAGGGTATTCGAGCGCGGCTCCAGCACCGCCCAAAGTCTCGACTGCGGATAGACAGAACGCAGCGCCCGCAGCGTCTCGCGAATGGCCGTGGGGTGGTGGGCAAAATCGTCGACGATGGTGATGCCGCCGATTTCCGCGCGCACCTCAAGCCGCCGTTTAACGCTCTTGAAGGCCGCAAGCGACTCTTGAATCGCCTCTTTGCTGATTCCCTGACCCGCCGCCAGCGCAGCCGCGGCTGTGGCATTCAGAGCGTTGTGCTCGCCGGCCAGACGCATTTCAAGCTCAGCCCACAGCGCACCGCCGCGCCAGACCTCCCAGCGGGTCTTGCCGTCTTGATGGCGCAGGTTTTGGATGCGCCAATCGGCTTCCGCTGTAAAGCCATAACGCTCGACACGGCACAGTGCGCCGGCCACGCACTCCGTCACGTTGGCGCTGCCGTCGTAGGCCACAATCGCGCCGCGCCGCGGCACCAGGTTCACCAGCCGATTGAAGGCCGTCTTGACCGCTGCCAGGTCCACGTAAATGTCGGCGTGGTCAAACTCGACGTGGGTCAGGATCAGCGCGTCGGGAAAGTAATGCAGGAACTTGGGGCCTTTGTCGAAGAAGGCGGTGTCGTACTCATCGCCCTCGACGATGAAGGTGCGCGTGGGCCGCAGTTGAAAACTCGAGCCGAAGTTCTCCGCCACGCCGCCGATGAGGAACGACGGCTCCAGCGCCGGATTCTCCGCGGATGCGAATTGGTAGATCCACGCCAACATGCTGGTGGTGGTGGTCTTGCCGTGCGTGCCCGCGACGACCAGCGATTCGCGGCCCACCAGGAACTCCTCGCGCAGCAGGGCGGCCATCGAGGTGAAGGGAATCCGCTCATCGAGTACGCGCTCGACTTCTGGATTGCCTCGGGAGAGCGCGTTGCCGATGACGACGAGATCCGGGGCTGGTTCGAGATTGGATTCGGCGTACGGTTCCAGAATGGGGATGCCGAGCCCGCGCAGCAGGTCGCTCATGGGCGGATAGGCAGCCTTGTCGGAGCCGGTGATGCGGTGTCCCCGCAACTGGAGCAGCCCGGCCAGCGACGCCATGGCGGTGCCGCAGATGCCACTGAGGTGAATGTGCCGGGGCGACAGGAAGATTGATGTCATCGCGCCACCGCCGGTTCATTCGCGTGCAGCGATGTTCCCCGCTCCCTGGTCCCTGTTTCATGCATTCTCATGGCGTCACCGCCGGTTGCAGCAGGTGAAGCTCAGCGTGATCGGAGAGGATCAGCTCGGCTTCAACGCCAAATGTCAGGGTTACGTTTCCATGCGAAACGTGTCCGCTGCGCAGGCCAATGGCAATCGGTCCGTCGAAGTCGTCGAAGACGCGCAGGAGCACCTCTTCGAGCAAATTGGGAGATGCCCCGGGCGAGACGCAGTCGAGCATCTCGCCGAAGATGATGCCGCGTACGCCGGCCAGTTTCCCCGCATGGCGCATCTGCCACAACATGCGGTCAATCTGGTATGGCTTGGCGCCTGTGTCCTCAAGAAAGAGCAGCTTGCCCTCGGTCTGCGGTTCAAATGGCGTGCCCAGCAGCGAAACCAGGATGCTGAGGCAGCCGCCGTAAAGAACTCCGCGAGTAGAGTTGAAGAACCGGCCCGGCTTCAGCACACGCATGCCCTCTGCCGGTCCCAGGCCATACGGCACGCCGGCCAGCGCTAATTGAAAGCTGGACAGATGGACACCCTTGTCACTTGCGAAATCAGCCGCCACCATCGGTCCATGAAAAGCGGGCAGGCCCAACCTGTCGAGCAGCCGCAATTGAACGCCGGTCAGGTCGCTGTAAGCGAAGAAGGGCTTGGGATGCTTGCGAATCAGTTCGAGGTCCAGCCCGCCGAGCAGGTAGTTTGAACCGTATCCGCCGCGCAGAGACATGATCGCGCTCGATCTATCGTCTGTGAACGCGGCGTGGAGGTCCTCCAGCCGCTGAGCTGTGGTCCCAGCAAAATAGAGCGGCCCCTTCTGAAAAGCGTGGTGGCCAAGCTGCGGCAAAAGTCCCAGAGAGCGCAAACGCTTCATGCCGCGCTCTGCCAGGTCTTGCTTGGCAGATGCCGCGGGAGCAACGACGCTCACACCGGCTCCTTGAGCGATGGGGGCGAGCTTCAGCCGCGGGGCCAGCAGCGGAACTGATTTGGGATTGTAGCGGGGCGTCATATTTACCATGCCTCCCCGCAGGCAATCAAAGCCGCCGGGCCTGTGAGCTCAAGTTCTGCGGTGAGGCCGTTCCAGGTTACGGTTTGTGCGCCTCCGGGTGCAATAACTCTGAGGGGCGACTGACAGCCATGGACAGCGATAGCCGCCGTGGCGCAAGCGGAACTGCCTGTGCCCGAAGATGTCGTTGGTCCCACGCCGCGCTCAAAGATGCGGATTTCGATCTCGGTCGGACTGGCGACGCGGACAAACTCGACGTTCGTCTGATTGGGAAAGTCGGAATGGACACAAATCTCAGCGCCGATGGCAATCCAGGATTGACCGTCTACGGTGAACTCCGGATTGTCTACCAGGATGACGAAATGCGGATTGCCGGTGGAAACCTCGACGCCGGCAACCTGCCGGCTTTCAGCCAGCGCGACGGTCCGGGGCGCAAAAGCCGGAACACCCATCCCGGCGGTCACCTCCACGGTGAATTCGCCGCTCGTCCTGAGCGCATTGATCCGGCACACGCGCAACCCCGCATCCGTCTCAATCCCCAGTTCATCGCCGGCCGTGAAGTCGCGTTCGCGCGCCATCCACGCGGCCACGCAGCGCGTGCCGTTGCCGCTGATCTCGGCGATGGAGCCATCGGCGTTGTGTAGGCGAATGCGCCCGGATTTCGGTCCGGTCCAGGCAAAGAATTCGATGCCGTCTGCGCCGATGCCGGTATTGCGCGCGCAAAGGCGCCGCGTGAGATTCGCCCAGTCGATATCTTTCGCCGCTTCTTCGGTGACGATCAAAAAGTCGTTGCCGCAGGCGTGGGCCTTGGTAAAGGGAATCAATCTTCCTCCGGATCGCGGAAGGTCAGAAGCGCATCGATACCAGGCTCGGCGGCCAGCTTTCCGTGCAGCCGCTCATGCTGCCTTTTTGTAACCGTCAGCGAGAAGCTTACCCGCTGGATATCCCCTATGGCGTCGGTCTCAACGCCACTCAGCCGCTCACCCGCCACATCCATTGCCTTTAGAATCGACTCCATCATGCCGGTCAGGTCGCGCCCGCGGGCCTCATAGACAAGCGGGTAGATCTTCAGGTTGGCGCGCCTCTCCAGAAAGCCGACCACCTCCAGCGCCAGGATGACAATGATCGCCGCTACGGTCGCCGGCGCGTAGAGTCCAGCCCCGCAGGCCATGCCGATGGAGGCGACCACCCAGATGCTGGCCGCGCTGGTGAGTCCGCTGATGCGGCTGCGATTGTGCAGGATGAGACC
>Ga0182013_10009602_pt1 | contig 10161 bp, 8 predicted proteins | sample 612S2MmetaG_FD_120487 | JGI IMG/M metagenome (GOLD analysis project Ga0182013, IMG submission 120487) | Permafrost microbial communities from Stordalen Mire, Sweden - 612S2M metaG | ecosystem: Environmental > Terrestrial > Soil > Wetlands > Permafrost | place: Sweden: Stordalen | collected...
CGGATATCCCAGACCGCTCGGATATCCCAGACCGCTCGGATATCGAAGTCGCGCGCGACGTGCTGACGACGGAAGCGTCCGGGCTGCGCGCGCTCGCGGCTGGCCTCGGCGCGGAGTTTTCAGCCGCGGTCGAATGCCTGGCCGGCGCGGGTGGACGGATCGTGGTCTCTGGCATGGGCAAATCCGGCCATGTGGCGAGGAAAATCGCCGCGACGTTCGCCTCGACCGGCACACCCGCGCTTTTCGTGCATCCGGCCGAAGCGTCGCACGGCGACCTTGGGATGATCCTGCCGGGAGACGCGGTACTGGCGTTGTCGAACTCCGGGGAGACGGTGGAACTCGCCGACCTCGTGGCGCATGCGCGGCGTTTCGGACTGAAACTGGTGGCGATCACGGCGCGCGCGGGTTCGGCGCTGGCACGGGCGGCGGACGTGACGTTGTTACTGCCTCCGGCGGCCGAGGCCTGTCCAATGGGGCTCGCCCCCACCACATCGACGACCATGCAAATGGCTCTGGGCGACGCGCTGGCGGTGGCGATGCTGAAACGGCGCGGGTTCACCGAGGCGGATTTCCACGGGTTCCATCCCGGCGGACGGTTGGGAGCGCGGCTGAGGCGCGTGCGCGATCTGATGCACGACGGCGACGCGGTGCCGCTCACCGAGGCCGGAACGCCGATGGACCGGGCGCTGGTGCTGATGACCGAGAAGCGCTTCGGCTGTCTGGGCGTCACCAACGCCGGCGGCGCGCTTTTGGGCATCATCACCGACGGCGACCTGCGACGCGCGATGGGTCCGGATTTGCTTACCCGGACAGTGAATGAGGTGATGACCCGCGCGCCCAGGACCATCGGACCCGATGCGCTGGCGGCCGAGGCGCTGCACGCGATGAACGCGACCGACCGGCCAGTAACGGCGCTGTTCGTGGTCGGCGTGGACAGCAAGGTCGTCGGGATCCTGCACATCCACGACCTGCTGCGGGCGGGGCTCGCATGATGAGTGGTTCGATGGCGCACGGAAAGGCTCCGGGGGGACAGGGTTCCGGGGGACAGTCTCCACCGGAGCAATTACCAGTGACGCCGGCGAAGGTGGGGCAGCCCTCGCCGGGAACATCGATGGCGAAGATGGCGGGAGACTCGGGACGAACCGGCGGCTACCTCACGATCGTCAGCCGGCGTGGCGCGCGCCGGGTGCCGACACCGGGCGGACTGGCGCGGCGGCGCTGGATGATCGTCGCGTCGAAGTTCCTGCTGCCCGCCGCGGCACTGTTTCTGCTGGCGTCGATCGCGTTATGGCCGGAGTTCCACCGGGCCGCCGATCAGGCGCGTATCGTTTTGTCCAGTCTGCGAGCGACGGTGGATGGGGCGCGGGTGACGGACGCGCATTACAACAGCGTCGACGAGCGCGGCCGGCCGTACACCGTCACCGCCGCCACCGCGACGCAGCGGGACGCGGATCAGGTCGATATGACCGTGCCGAACGCCGACATGACGCTGGAAAACGGCACCTGGATGAATGTCCGCTCGAAACTGGGCGTTTACATGCGTAAAGCCCAGCAACTGGACCTGTCCGAGGATGTGGTGCTGTACCGGGACGACGGGACGACGATGACGACGGCCACCGCGACGGTGGAAATGAAGGCCGGCGCGGCGAGCGGAGCTTCGCCAACCCATGTCGAGGGACCGTTCGGGACCCTGGACGCGAGCGGCTTCACCACCGTGGACAAGGGCGCGGCCATTCAGTTCTGGGGCCCGGTCCGGGTCACGCTGAACGGCGTGTCGCAATGACCGGAACCGGACGGTCGGGCGCCGGCGTGGCAAAGGTCACGAACCGGAGAATGGGACCCCACCTGGCCGTGTTGGCGGTCGTCGCGGCGCTGGCTCTATCGGCCCCGGTGGCGCGGGCGCAAGGCATCGATTTCACGCAAGGCGGTCCGATCCAGATCACCGCGCAGGATGGCATCGAGTGGCGCCAGGCGGAGCAACTCGTTATCGCCAAGGGCGACGCGAAAGCGGTGCGCGGCAACGTGACCGTGACGGCGGATCGATTGCTCGCGTGGTACCGGCGCAAGGGCGGAGACGCGGGCGCCAGCAATGCAGCGAGGACACCTCCGACGGTTCAACCGGCGTCGACGGGCCTGACTGGCGCTACCGATACCGAGGGCAACGAGGTCTACCGCATGCGCGCGGAAGGCAATGTCCACATTTACACCGCGACCGATCAGGCGTGGGGCGACCAGGCGACCTACGATTTGGATCAGGCCGTGCTGGTGATGACGGGTCACGACCTGAAACTCACGACACCATCCGACACGCTGACCGCGCGGGACACGCTGGAATACTGGTCGCAGAAGCATATGGCGGTGGCGCGCGGCGACGCGGTGGTGGTGACCAACGACGCACGGCGCATTTCGGCCGACACCCTGGTGGCATACACGGTTGACCAGGCGGCGCCCGGATCGACGGCCGCTCACACAACGGGCGCGCCCACCTCTCCCGCTCCGCGACCAGGGCCGGCGGGTGGCGACACCATGGCGGCGATGGCCGGGAAGTTGGATCATGTCGAGGCATTCGGCGATGTGTCGATTCGTACGGCGACGGACATCGTGACGGGAGACCGCGGCGTCTACGTACCGGACACCGACATCGGCCATCTGGGCGGGCATGTCCGGATCACCCGAGGGTTGAACCAGATCAACGGCTCGGAAGCCGTGGTCAACATGAAGACCGGGATCGCCACGTTGCTGGCCGGCGACAGCGGACGGGTCAGCGGCCTCGTGGTGCCAAACGACCAGTCCGCCCCATCTCCCGACGCGCAAGCCGGGCCGTCGCGGACCCAAACCAGGCCAGGGGGCACGCCATGATCACTCCAACCAGGGAATTCCGGCCCAGGGACAGAGATGGATTGACGGGGGGGCCGAGGGTTCCGCTGAAGGTCCTGCAAGGCGGCGGCGGGCTGATCGCGCGAGGTGTCGGCAAGACCTACAAACGGCGGCCGGTGGTGCGGAACGTTTCCATCTCCTTGAACCGGGGCGAGGCGGTCGGCCTGCTGGGACCGAACGGCGCCGGCAAGACCACGACGTTTTACATGATCGTCGGGTTGGTTTCGCCGGACACCGGCTCGATCCACCTGGACGGCGCCGACATCACCACGTTGCCGATGTATCGCCGCGCCCGTCTGGGCATTGGCTATCTGCCGCAGGAGGCCAGCGTGTTCCGCGGCCTGAACGTCGAGCAGAATATCATGGCGGCTCTGGAGGTGGTGGAACCCGATCTCTCGACACGCCGGCTGATGCTGGACGAATTGCTGGGGGAATTCGGGATTGGCCATTTACGCCGCACCCCGGCTCTGGCGCTATCGGGCGGGGAGCGGCGGCGGGTGGAGATCGCCCGCGCGCTGGCGACGCAACCGTCCTACATCCTGCTGGATGAGCCGCTGGCGGGCATCGACCCGATCGCGGTGAGCGAAATCCGCGATCTGGTGAAGCATCTGAAGGATCGCGGGATCGGCGTGCTGATCACCGATCACAATGTCCGCGAAACGCTGGAGATCATCGACCGCGCTTACATCATGCACGACGGTCAGGTGCTGATGGAAGGCACGCCGGCCGAGGTGGTGGCCAATCGGGACGTGCGGCGGGTGTATCTGGGCGAACGGTTCAGTTTGTAGCGACTCCGAAATTACTGGGCTCCATCTGATCGCGTGACGGTTGCCCGGCCCGGCCGGACGGTTACCATGCGGATCAGGCCGGACACCTCGGAGCCCCTTTGATGTCGTTACGCGTAGGCACGGACGCCCGCTGCCTGAACACCAACTTCGTGCGTGGCATGGGGGAATACCTGGCCCCGCTCGCCACCTATATGAGCGCGGCGGGGGACATCGACTGGGTCTTCTACGGCAATCGCCCCGACCTTCCGTTTCACCAGCCGGCGGGGGTGGGAGCGCCGAAAGTCACATTGCGCGACATCCCGGGCGATCGGTTCCATCTCTGGGAACAGGTGGCGCTGCCGCTGGAGGCACGGATGGACCGGGTCCAGGTGCTGCATTGCGTCGCGACCACTTTGCCGCTGTGGCAACCGGTCCCAACGGTCGTCACGATTCATGACACGATCCCCTGGGATACCGGCGAGTTCCTGCCCGCGGGCCCCTACCGGGACCGCATCCTGCCCTGGGCGTTGCGGCGTTGTGCGAAAATCATCACAATCAGCAATCACTCGAAGCTGGACATTCTGCGAATCTGGCCGGATCTGCATGACAAGGTTCGGGTCATTCGCCACGGTCTGAATGACCGTTTCCTGCACCTCGCACCCACGCCGCTGACCGCCAGCCTGCGCGATGTTGGGGTCCGCGAGCCCTACTTGCTTTACTTCGGCGGGACCGCCGCGCGAAAGCGGCTCGACTGGACGCTGGAGCTTTATCGCGCGCTGGAACGCACCGACGTCGATCTGGTGGTCTGCGGCGTTCCGGAGGCGGCGCACGACCAGTATCGTCAGAGCGTGAAGCCGGAGCTTCGCGCCCATGTCGTGTTCGCGCCGTTTCTCGCGCCGGAGGACATGCCGTCGCTCTATCAGAACGCGTTGGCGGTGCTTTATCCGACATTGTACGAGGGGTTTGGCGTGCCGCCGCTGAACGCGCAGGCCGCCGGCACGCCCGCCATTTTCAGCAACGTCAGCAGTCTGCGGGAAATGGTCGGACCGACGTCGATCGCGCTGGAACCGGACGATGTCAAAGCGTGGCTCGATGCCTGTCACGTGGTCATCGACCGGCGCATGGCCACCGCGGTTCCGGATCCCGCGGCGCAACGGTGGGCGGCGCAATTCGACTGGCGGAACTCCGCCGCCGCCCATTGGGAGGTCTATAATGAGGCGGCGGCGCGCGGCTGGCGGATGGGGTGATGTGGAACAGTCACGTGAATGAATTCGTCGATGTCCGAGGGCGGCGGATCATTTATTGCGAATACCAAATAAATAGTAGTTGTCATGGGGTGATGGCTGCTTTGACCGCGGTCCGACCGGCAAGTGCTTCCATTCGACCGCCTCACGTGTGCGATCGGCGAAATCGCCAAAATACTTAACATTGTCAGTGCCTTCGAAAACCGCCTGGTAGGCCAGCAGAATTTTGTCGTGAGATGGGCGTTCGAGAATTGCCTCGACACGGTGCCGGAGCGACATCGGCATCTCGCTCATCGCCCAGGTGGAGATTCCAGACACATGTGAGTAGCCGTGATCCTGGAGATTCCGCGCAATGGCATCGAGGTCCGCGCAAAGCAGCACATTGGAATTCTCGGTGCCAATTCCATGCAGTCCCAGATAATAGCGCTGCAGCGCCAACACATGGGGCAAATCAAAGATGATGTAGGTCCCACGAAAACCCAGGGCGTGGATCAGGCGGCACATGCCGCCGTAACCTCCACCAAACTCAATGATGCAGTCCGACTGGTAAAAACGGGCGCCAGTGGATCGGTGGAAACGGTATAAATGAGCCGCATGCTCGATGGTCATCGCATTGGTTGACATCATCGGAGGGAACGGCGGCGGGTGTCCGTATTGCGTATGTGCCAACGCCGGGCGCCATGTGCTCCGCCACTCCGGGGACCGCCGGAGCATCCAAAAGTCCGTGAAGGTCTCCGGACGCGCGCCATGGACCATCGTCGCCCGCACCGGCGCCCAGCGCATGAAGAACCGGGGATCATTCTCGGTGGCCAGCGTGGAGAGATCACGGCAAATCGAGCGCCAGAAGTCCGACCCCTCGCCGGTCTCATTAAGGGCCAGAAGCTCATTGGCGAGACGCTGCCCAAGCACGACCTGCTCCTCAGTCGGCGAGGTTGACCACAGGTCCATGATAGTGCTGAGACCGTCTTCGAACCGCTTCAACAATCGTCTGGCTTTCACCGCGTCTCCTTCCGCCGCGCGAATCCGTCGGCACTCAATGTTGCCAAACCTACCATGAGATTGACGTTCGTCGCGAACCCCGCGGTCCGGCATTCACGCCCTTCCCTCCCGATCGCCAATTCAGACACGGCGGCCGCGGCGAGCACTTCCGGCGGAATGGGCAGCCATTTCCGCCGATTTTCGACTGGCATGAAAGCCACATCGGACAAGTTAGCACGCTTCTTGCATCTAAGTTTTTGCGAAAGCCATTGACCCGGACCGCCCAGGACCGCTAATCGCGAGGACATGGCTCTCGGCCCACGGTTAGACCTACGACAAAGTCAGACGCTGGTGATGACGCCCCAGCTGCGTCAGGCCATCCAGCTTCTGCAATACTCGAATATCGAAGTCACCACGTTCGTGGAGCGGGAGCTGGAGCGCAATCCGCTGCTGGAACGCGACGACGCGGCGGACGCTCCGATTGGCGAACGGGCGGCGCTGGATCAGATCACTCTCCGCGCCGACACACCCACTGACTCGTCGGAAGCGGTACGTGCCGACAAACTGCCCACCGAGGCGGCCAGTCCGCTCGATAGCGTGCACGCCGAGGATTACGACCCCGGCGGACCGGCCGATGGCGGACCGTCCATGGGATCGTACGAGGGCCGCGGCGGCAACCTGTCGTTCTCCGGCGACGACCGCACGATCGAGGACATGGCGGATGAGCGGCCTCCGTTGCGCGACCATCTGGGCGAGCAATTGCGGCTGACCTTTTCCGACCCGGTCGATCGGATGATCGGCGCGCATCTGATCGCCTTGCTGTGCCCCGCCGGGCGGCTGACCGCCGATCCCGCGGCGATCGCGCGGGCGATGGCGTTGCCGCTGGAGCGGGTCGAGGCGGTGCGTCACGTGATGATGCGGTTCGATCCGGCGGGCTTGTTCGCGCGCGACCTGAAGGAGTGTCTGGCGGCGCAGCTGCTGGACAAGAACCGGCTCGATCCGGCGATGCGGGCTTTGCTGGACAATCTGGAACTGCTGGCGCGGCGCGACCTGCGCGGACTGATGAACCGCTGCGGCGTCGATGCCGAAGACCTCGCGGAGATGATCAGCGAGATCAAGGCGCTCGACCCGAAACCCGGCGCCTCGTTCGATGACGAGCCGGTCCGTTCGGTGGTGCCGGATTTGCTGATGCGGGCGGCGCCCGGCGACACCTGGATGATCGAGCTGAACCCCGACACGATGCCTCGGGTGCTGGTGAACGAGGGTTTCCACGCCCGCATCGCGCCGCGGGCGAACAAGGCGGACCGGGTGTTCATGGCCGATCAACTGGCGAGCGCGAACTGGTTGGTGCGCTCGTTGCAGCAGCGCGCGCAGACGATTCTGAAAGTCGCCGCCGAAATCATGCGATTGCAGGATGGCTTCCTCCGGCTGGGTGTGGCGCATCTACGGCCGCTGATCCTGCGCGACATCGCCACGGCGGTGGAAATGCACGAAAGCACGGTCAGCCGGGTGACCTCGAACAAGTACATCGCGACGCCACGCGGGGTTTTCGAGCTCAAATATTTTTTCACCACGTCGATCGGCGCGGTGGACGGCGGCGAGAGTCACAGCTCGGAAGCGGTGCGGCATCGCATCCGGCAACTGATCGGAGCCGAGGCGCCGACCGGAATTTTGTCGGATGATCAAATTGTTACCATCCTCCGGCGAGAAGGGGTGGACATCGCACGCCGTACGGTGGCCAAATACCGGGAGGCGATGCACATCCCGAACTCCGTGGGTCGCCGGCGGGTCAAGGCAGTACCCGCCTGAGTCCGGACCGTTTGATACCACCGGGTCGTCCGGCGGCGTCAGCGGTACGACGCTATTGGGTCGCGTATCCGGCTTGTTCGACCAGGCTGGTGACCAGGCAGGTGCCGACCGGTCCGCTCCGTTAAGGGTTTGGTAGGACAATGGCACATGCAAATCACGGTTTCCGGTAAACAGGTCGACCTTTCCGACTCGCTGCGTGAGCGCGTGTCGCATGAACTGACCGGCATCACCGGCAAGTATTTCGAGCACGCGCAGGAAGCGCGGGTCACTTTCGCGAAGTCCCGTCTGGGTTTTCTCTGCGACATCAACCTGCACGCCGGCCGCGGCCTGACCTTGCGGGGCGAGGCCGAGGGAGCCGACGCCTACAGCGCGTTCGATAAGGCGGCCGTGCATGTCGGCAAGCGGTTGCGACGCTACCGGCGGCGGGTCAACGACCACGCACGCGACGACGCGCAGCGGGCGCGCCCGGAATCGGCGCGGCAGATCATCCTGCGCGCCGAGGCGGAGGATCATGAAGAGCACGAAACGGCCGCGCACACCGCGCCCGCCGTGATCGCCGAAACCACGACCGAGATCGCCCATCTGTCGGTCAGCGAGGCGGTGATGCGGATGGAGCTCGCGGATCACCCGGTGCTGATGTTCCGCGACATGAAGTCGGGCGTTTTGAATGTCGTGTACCGTCGCCCGGACGGAAATATCGGCTGGATCGATCCGGGCGCCTGATGCCGGGCGGGAGCCAGGTGACTCCCGCTCCGCGGCTTCGTCATGTACGGGCCTGACCTGGGCATCTGTCACGGCACCGGCGCGAATTCACTGAACGCATATGTCAACAGATCCTCGGTTCAAGACCGAGGATGACGAATGGAGACGCGACCGGACGTGATGACGACCGGGGACGCGACCGGGCGTTATGTTCGGTCGATACAGGGCGAATGTCGGGGGAGAGCGCGATGCCTCCCTCGCCTCGTTCGCGGCCGGCGCCAGCCCGGCGGTCGTCCACGCTGGCGCCCAGGGTCAAACAATCAGCCCGGTGCTGCTTTGCTCGGCGAGCGTGGTGAGATCCGTGCTTCCGCCTGATTGGTTACTTCCCTGCATGCTGATCAGGTACTGATCGGTCAGATTGTTGACGTAGGTCGGGTCCTGAAACTTCGCGTAATCGAGACGGGAGTTGATCGCGCTTTCCTGTGCCGCCTGTGACTGAAACACGACGTCGGCCGGGATGCCCAGAGCGCCGGTGATGACATAGAAATTGCTGGGATTGCTTAGCACGTCGCTGAAGGACTTGATCGAACTCGCCTGGCTGAGGAAGGCGAGCGCGTTGGACAGCCCAGGCGTGGACTGATCGAGCGACTGGCGCCACATCACCTCGGCGTAACCATTGGTGAGCGTGGACAGGATCTTGGGATTCTTTAGCTCGGCGAGACCATTCTTGAAGAAGTTATAGGTTGTCACGGTGGCCAGCAGCGTGCTGTCGCCGAGTTGATTCGCCACCGAACTCTGGTTCGTCGGGTCGGACATGAAGGCTTTCTGGACCAGTCCGGTCTCACCGATGTAACTGGAAAGTCCGCTTGCCGTCAGCAGAACCTGCTGCACGTTCGGGTTGCCCAGAGCGCTTTGGATGCTGGTCGCGTTATTCACCGCGTTGGTGAACGCGGTGATGGCCTGTTGGACCGCGGGTTGCTTTGCTTCGACCGCGACATCGGCGGTTTCGTTCTTCTGCACGAGCTTGAGATCGAGCAGTGGATCGCCGGTCGATGTGAAGGTGGACGCGGGCGCCGGATTATAGAGTGCGTTGAGGATCGCGGCGGATTCGTTCGTGGTTCCGCCGGGAGAGAAGAGCAGGCCGTAGTTGACGCCGCTGATGATGCCGCCCATGTCCGCCGCGTCCGTGCCGCTGTCAGTTGAGCCGGGATTGATAGGCCGGACAGATGAAGATTCCGTTAACGGGGGCGGGATTGACCAGGCGGCGAACCGGGAGCGTCACGGCCACTTCACCTCGGGGGGCAGACTCATCAGGATCGCCTCGACATTGCCGCCGGTCTTCAGGCCGAACAGAGTGCCTCGGTCGCGGATCAGGTTAAACTCGACGTAAGGGGCGCCGAGCTTAGCTCCGCCAGCCCGACGACACCCGATTCTCGTGTAGGGCAGTGCGCCTGTTCAGGGCAGCAAAAGGATAAATCCCGTGGGGGATTTCTCTTCCATAACGAGCAGCAAAACCACGCATCAATCTGGCGATCCGCGCACCGGTTAGTCCAGCGTGAGTATCGGCCAGGACGTCCGCCGCATGCGCGACGAACATGACCGGCAAGTCCTCTTCGAACATCTCAAACGCCATCTGGGAAAGCTCGTGACAATCTCAACCCTTCCACGCTTGTATTCGAGCGATCGTTGGTTCGCCAGTGTGCTCTAAACAGAAACTACTTCCTCTGACGAAGCCGGTGTGATCGTGCAATTGAAGCCGAGTCTGGCGATTTGCCTCGCGAGGC
>Ga0182013_10009608_pt1 | contig 10156 bp, 8 predicted proteins | sample 612S2MmetaG_FD_120487 | JGI IMG/M metagenome (GOLD analysis project Ga0182013, IMG submission 120487) | Permafrost microbial communities from Stordalen Mire, Sweden - 612S2M metaG | ecosystem: Environmental > Terrestrial > Soil > Wetlands > Permafrost | place: Sweden: Stordalen | collected...
ACCAAGGTCTTTCGACGTCAGCCGCATCCGGCGGTTTGAAGCCCCCTCCAATAAGGCGACTCCGATGGGCCTACCATCATCTTCTATACAGCATCGCGACTCGCGCGTTCTTGACACACTTGGATCACACCCCCCAAACGTGCGCGACGAAGCTGCGAAAGGTCGCAGCCGACTTCCGGGGGGCGAACGCATGCAGATCGAGGCTGGCCTTTTTCGAATCGACTCTTGACCGAGGCTGTCGCGCCTATGCAAAGTGATCCCACTCTTCGGTAAGGCTAATCGCCAACTCCACACGCGATCGCTCAATCGGCCGCTCCGGTCCTGCAGATCCCCATTTCCCCGGTGTGCCTCGCCTCGCTCGTCGTGATATGTTGGCATCGCGCCGATTTCAACGACCGAAACGGTGGCCGTAATCATCTGCGCGCATCCGGCGATTCGTAGTAGTCGCTCGTAAAGGCACGGCAGTATCTCCTTCACCAGCGGAATTCGGCGGAACATGATACAGCACGAGACAAAAAGGACTTCTGCCGCCGGCTGAAGCGGGCGAAGGCTTCGAATCCGGATGAGCGACCGCCGTCGTGCCGTTCGGCTTCGCGGTGTGGGCCTTTCCGTACTGGCTCCGCCGCGGCGTTCTGGGCGCTGGTGCTTGCCTTCTGGGTCGGTTACCTCTGGTCGCCGCAGGCCCAACAGCCCGTCGCCGCATCCGCCGACCCTGCCGTTGCGGCGGCCAAGGGGCCCGCCGCCGCATCCACCGACCGTGCCATTTCGGCGGCCCAGCTAGCCGCCCACGCGCGCCCGGACACGTGCTGGATGGCCATTCGCGGCAGCGTTTACGACCTGGCCGCGTCTTTACCCGCCCACCCGTCACCGCCGCAAGTGATCGAACCCTGGTGCGGCAAGGACGCCACCGATGCGTACAACACCAAGACCAAGGGCCGACCACATTCCAATAAAGCGGACACATTGCTGCTCAAGTATCGCATTGGCCGTTTCGTGCCGGGCATACCGTAGATACCGCGTCCGTTCCGGACCGCCGTACAATGAGTCGACTAGGTTTTTGATGTTCCCGGGGATCGGAGACCCAAATGGCCGCCCTCTTAACGACTGCACGACCGGCACCAGATCCCTCGGCGCGGCTCTACGCGAAGCACAGTTTCCTGGCGCGCACGCTTCATTGGCTCAACCTGGTCGCCATCGGCGCGCTCGTCGCAACCGGGATCGTGATACTGCGCAGCCCTGACCCTGCGCCCTTGGCGAACCTGCCACACGAGTTCTTCATCGCAGGCTCGATCCACCAGGTCTTCTACGTTCTGTTGTTCGCCGTCGGCGCCGCATACCTGGCCTTACTGATTGCCGGCGGTGGCTGGAAGATGTTTGTGCCGACACCCGAAACACTCCGCGACGCGCTCAGCGTTGTGCAAAGTGAACTCCGGATCGGGAGTCACGCGCCGCGCCTGGCCAAGTACAACGGCGCGCAGCGCCTCGCCTATGCTGCCGTGCTGTTGATGGTAGCAGGCGAAGTCTTCACGGGGCTTGCGATCATCTACCGCAAGCAAATCCCTTGGCTCGGCGCAGCGTTCGGTGGACGCCACGCCGTGCACGTCATCCATGTATACCTGATGTTCGGCATCATCGCTTTCATCGTCGTGCATGTTGTCGAAGTGATCCGCGCCGGCTGGCCCGCATTGCGCTCAATGCTCTCAGGTTATGATATTGTGTCGGCAACAACGCCGGACGCGATCGATGGCGCGTTCCCCGAGCCGGATCGGTTGTGCACCCCGGTGAGTCCAAGCGCCGCGCAGAAGACCGTCGACCTGCAGACACGCAAAGGATTCGCCGGCGTTGCGGTCTCGTTCGTAGCGGGACTCGCGCTCGTTGCGTTCGGCGTCATCCGAGGCAGCGGCGTCGAGCGCGCAACAAGACCTGGCGAACGCGGCAACGTCGCGGCGGGCGAACCTCCCGACGACCGTTAGCCGGCAACGTGAATCGTTCGACTATCAATTCGCCAAGCAGTAACCCGCAGCGAGTCACGCGGGCCAATCGATAAACGCCGAGAAGTGCGGGCTGCACCAGCCGGAGCATCCCTTTGACGTAGGTTTGCGGCTCCGCGGCAAAACAGACGGCGGTGAAAACGACGATGGCAACGTCGAGCGCTGCGGCAAGCGTACCGCCGATCACGCCACGCACGCCGCCGATGAAGCCGCCCGCACCCGTGAGCAGCACGCCGGGATCCGGCACGATCGTGGCAATCCGGGATGCCCAGGGTTCGGTGCGCGCGGCTCGAGTCAGGGCCTCGAAGGCTTTTGGCAAGGTCGAGACGAGCTGCGCCGTTTGTTGGGCGAGGAGCGTTTCCCAGGCCCAGACAACCGCCGCTGCCGCGCCGGCAACGCTGAGGATCACGGCGATCAGCGCGACGAACGTCGGCACGCGGAAGCGCGATGAAAGCGCAATCGTCGCCCGGCGCAACGGGATGGCGAAAACGGCCCCCGCGAAGAACACCAGCAGGATGTCGTGGAGCGTCACGACGGCGGCTCCGAGCGCGATGAGCCCCGCTGCCAACCAGACGGCCTTCATCGTTTGAACGGCTCCCACCAGATCGTCGTGGCGATCCCGACGCCCAGTGCGGACAAGGCAACGGGAATCGGCGGTGCAGCAAGATGCATGAGACCGGCGAGCGGCGGAAATTCCACGCATAGCGCGAGACTTGCGAGTGCGCCGCCGGCGAGCCACCATGCGATCCGTGTCGGCGCGGGTCCTTGCCAGAACGGCTTGCTCGGCGAACGTTGAACGAAAATCAAGAGCGTTTGCCCAACGAGCATCGCGACGAGCGCCGCCGCGCGAGCAGTGTCCGCCCCCAGACCGCTGTGCAAAGCCCATGCGTACATCGCGACAACGCCCAGCGCGAGCGTCAGCCCGAGCAGGGACGCGCGGAGCCAATCCACCCGGCGGAGCAGCCCTTCGGACCGCGAGCGCGGCGGCCGGCGCATGATTGCAGCATCCGCCTCATCGCTCTCGAACACGAGTGATGATGTCGGATGGACGATGAGTTCGAGCCAAACGAAGTGGATCGGCTCGAGGAGCAAGGGCACGCCGAGGATCGGAAGGACGAGCGCCGCAACGAGGAGCGGAACGTGAAAGCCGACCAGATATCCGAACGCCCGGCGCAGATTCTCGAAGATGCGGCGGCCGTCACGAATCGCGCGGACGATCGTCGAGAGATCGTCGTCGAGTAACACCAACCCCGCCGCCTCGCGGGCGACTTCGGTCCCGTGCTCGCCCATCGCGATGCCGATATCGGCCTCTTTGAGTGCGAGTGCGTCGTTGGTGCCGTCGCCCGTCATCGCCACGACCTCGCCCGCGCTGCGAAGTGCGCGCACGATCGTGAGTTTCTGCTCCGGACGCGTTCGCGCAAAGACGCGCGCGGAGGCAACCAGCGCGGGTAGCCGCGCGGCGTCGACGGCAACGAGGTCGTCGCCGGTGACGACGCGTTCGGCGTCATCGCCGAAGCCTGCAGCCCGCGCGATCGCACGGGCGGTCGCCGGGTGGTCCCCGGTGATCATCGTGACTTTGACCGAAGCCGAACGACAATCCGCGAGCGCCGCGGGCGCATCGGGGCGCAGGGCGTCCCGAAACGCGATGAGGCCGAGCAGACGCAGCGGAGCACCGTCCACCGCAGCGGCCACCGCGAGCACACGCATTCCATCGGCGGCGAGCCGGTCGTTTTCGCGGCGCGCAGCCGACGCGACGTCCTCAGGCACGAGCGCGACCACGGTCTCGAGCGCGCCTTTCATCGCATAGGTCTCGTGTTCGTCCATGCGCCAACGCCGGGCGGCATACCGGCTGCGAGCGTCGTACGGCACGTCCTCGACGAGCGTCGCAGTTGTGCGCGGATCCACTTGAACCTCGTCCGCCAGCGCCGTATCGAGCGGGTCCGCGCTCCGTGCATCGCAAGCGAATATCGCCGCGGTCATCAGTTCGTCGCGCGTTACTCCGTCCAACGGAGCCGCTTCGGCAAGCTCGACTCGTCCATACGTCAAGGTTCCGGTTTTGTCGACGCAGATCGTCGTTGTCGATCCCAGCGTCTCAACGCTTCCCAGGCGTCGCACCAATGCGCGGTCGCGGGCCAGACGCCACGCGCCAAGCGCGAGATATAGCGTGTAGACGATGGGAAGCTCTTCGGGTATGGCCGCCATGGCCAGGCTGACCCCGGCGATGAGCGCCAGACTCCAGTCCAAGCCGTGAAGACGTTCGACCAAAACGACCACGATGCAGATCACGACAACGGCGACGCCAAGCCGACCAACGAGCATTCGAATTGCTGTTTCGATGGGCGTCCGCGGGGGCCGAATTTTTTCCAGCAGGCCGGCGATGCGGCCATACTGCGTCGACTCCCCGGTCTTCGCTATCCGGACTATTGCTCGGCCGCTGACGGCCTTCGTGGCGGCTAAAACGAGCGAATCGTCTCCGGCAGCGTGACCGACCGGGATTGATTCGCCGGTCAGTGCAGATTCGTCGACCGTTACGCGGCCTTCGACGACCTCACCGTCCGCGGCAACGATATCACCCTCCCGTACGACGAGCAAATCGCCGGGGACGACCGCCTCGGCAGCAATCTCGATCTCGGTACCGTCGCGAACGACGCGCGCACGCGGTGCCGTTAAATCGCGCAGCCGCGCGAGAGCCGCATCGGCGCGCCCTTCGAGAACGACCCCCACCAGGACGATCGGCAGAAGAGCGACGCCTAAGACGATCGCGTCGGCCCGATCGCCGAGCGCCGCGTACGCTCCGGCGGCAACGAACAACAGTATCGCCATCGGATCGGTGACGATGCGGCGAACCCACACCAAAAGTGCGGGCGGCTCACGGCGCGCGGCGATCTGGTTTGGGCCGAAGTGCCGCAGCGCCGCGAGCGCTTCGTCCGTGCTCAAGCCACACAAACGATCGGCTACACTCGGACCATCGCGTACGTTCGTCATCCGTTCACCATAGCGCGGCTATGTGAACGTTCGATCAACCGCGTCGTTCACGTTCCGTTCAGCTGAACAGGTGACCATTGAAACAACCATTGCCGCTTCGCCGGCCCCGGCACCGGTTTTGGGCGGCGCTCACCTTACGCGCGAACGCAATCCTTGCAGCCGCCGACGTACGCTAGTACGCGAGCCGCGCGGTTGAAAGCAAGGTCTCCCTTGCTCGTTGTGAAGCCATCGGCAGCGCGCTACGATTCGATGGTCCGGACAAGCAAAGCCCTCATGTCATAAGAGTTTTCGCAGATCGTGAGCTGCTCGACGCGTCGGCCATCCAAGCGGCGGCGGCTTCTATGAGACGCAAATCGCGGACTGCATTTCCGTCGCAGCGTACATCGTAATTCGAAGCGCACTTCAAGGATGCGTTTTTGTTGCCCGCGCCGGCACCGTGACGCGGGCGCAATCGCACCGCGTGACGGGCCGCCGCAGGTTCATCCGCCCTCAGGCGATGTGCACCGCGCTCGTGTCGACGTCGCTCGTGCCTTCGACGCCTTTGGCAATCCCGACCAGTTGGTCGATGATCTCTTGCTTGTGCACGTTGCCTTTGAACACTACAGTCGTGCCGGTCTGCGAGACGTACAGATGCGGCGCGTCTTCCACGCCTGCGTCGTCGAACGCCTTGACGACGCGCTTGGCAAGTCCGCTCTGATCGTAATTGCCGTCGGGTCCTTGGCGTTCGATCGGAACTTCGGCCGTCGCGGTCGCGGTCGCGGCGTCCGCCGCGGGTGCGCTTGATTCACTTGGCGCGCTGTCGTGATGCGGGAATAGACGATCGAACCAGCCCATGAGATCCTCCTGTTGCGCGGACTATCCGCTGCGACGATGATATGAAGCGAGCGTAGCAGCCGAAGATTATCGTTCGATAATTTCGATCGCACCGCTCGGCTCGCCGATCATTTACGGCTCTCCCCCAGTCACCCTCCGTCAGTTTTGGGTAGAGCGCCGGCAAGCCGGCAAGCGCGCGGTGACGACGACATCTCGACTCTCGAAAAGGGGAGGCAAGTTGGTCTCGACGGACAGCGAAAACGGCCTGATGCAAACGGCCCCCTCCCCGCTGCCGAGCCTCGCGCAGATTCGCTCGGCCGCGCGCGAGATCTCGGCTGTGATGCCGCCGACCCCGCAGTTCTCATGGCCGCTGCTCAATGCGCACGCCGGACGTGACGTATGGGTCAAGCACGAAAATCATTCCCCGCTGGGTGCCTTCAAGATTCGCGGCGGCATCGTCTACTTCAATCGGCTGCGCGAGCGTGGGGACGTTCGCGGCGCGATTTGCGCGACACGCGGTAATCATGGGCAATCGATCGCCTTCAACGGCATGCGAACGGGCATCCCCGTGACCATCGTCGTGCCGCACGGCAACTCGCCGGAGAAAAACGCGGCCATGCGCGCTCTGGGCGCCGAGCTCATCGAACACGGCACGGATTTTCAGGATGCGCTCGAACATGCGCGGCGTCTAGCTGAGGAAGGCTCGCTGCACTTCGTTCCGTCGTACGCGCCCGAGCTGGTTCGCGGCGTGGCGACGCTTTCGCTGGAATTCTTCGAGCACGCGCCGCGGCTCGACGCGCATTACGTCCCCGTCGGCATGGGATCCGGCCTCGCGGGCGCGCTCGCGGCGCGCTCCGCGCTGAAGATCGATACCGAAGTCGTCGCGGTGATTGCCGAAGGAGCGCCGGCGATTGCCTTGTCGCTCGCGGCGCAGCGGATCGTCGAGGTCCCGGCCGATACGCTGGCCGACGGCATGGCGTGCCGATTGCCGAACCCGGAGGCGCTCGCGACGTTCATCGCGCACGATGTGCGCTGCGTTCGGGTCACCGACGCGGAGATCGCGCACGCGATGCGGCTCTATTTTTCGCTGACCCACAACATCGCCGAAGGCGCGGGCGCCGCAGCGCTCGCGGCCGCCCTCAAAGACGCTCCCGCCGGCGCGCGCGTCGGAGTCGTGCTCTCGGGCGCAAACGTCGACCGCGCGTTATACGCTGACATTCTGAGCGCGCGATGAAACGAACCGGCCGACGCGATTGCGCTCCCGCCGGAGCGCCTTCCGGCTAGAGGAATGCGCTGCGCGCATTCCTCTAGCGTTCGGGCTTCGCCCGAGCCGCCCGTCGCAGTTCGTCCGACAAGTCGGACAAACTGCTGCACTGGCTGTTCGACATCATCAACCGCCTGCGCGCGCGCGGCGTCGCGATCGTCTACATCAGTCACCGGCTCGAAGAGGTATTCGCCATCGCCGATCGCGTCGGCTCCGTTCTGACCGACCAATCCGACGACCTCACCGCCGGCGACGTCGAAGTCGACCCCGCGCGACGCCGAAGTCGACCCCGCGCGACGCCGCGACGCCGCCGTACGACTTCGAGATCCCGCGCATCTCAAGCACCTTGCGCGGCCTTTGGCGCTCCGGAGAGCTTCCGGCACGTTGCGCCGGAAACGCTCCTCCACGCCCCCGGCGCGACTACGCGCGCTTGGCCCCCAATTTCATGACCTACGAGCACTAGAACTTGTATTGGTCGATGTTTGCTTTCGTAAACGTCGTGGGGGGCCCTAACAGCAGCATCTTCTTGCCGGCGTCGTACGCGATCTTGCCCAAGCCCGGAACGTCGTTCTCGGCTTGGAACTCCTTGCCGGCCGCGAGTTGGGCGCCGGCCCAAACGGTGAGGTAGCCGAGCTTGCCCGGATCCCAGAGCACGAAGCTCTTCGAGGCGCCATTCTCGATATAGGGCTTCATACCCGACGGCAGCGCGACGCCCGTGACGAAGACTTTGCCGATCTTCTTGAGCTCGGTAACGGCCTGCGCCGCGCCGGGACGCGACGTCGTGCACTGGCCGAGGATTCCTTTGAGATTGGGATGCGCGGTGATGAGGTCGCGGCTGTCGGCGACGGCCTTGGCCTGATCTTCACCCGAATACACGACGGCGACGAGCTTCACGCCCGGATTGCGCGACACGCCGACAGCCGCGAAAAACGGCACCGACGTCCGTGAGCGAAACTGAGCGAATGTGTCGTTTTCGGAAGTATAGAATGGGAAACGTCGCCGCGCAACCCATGCCCCGGCGAAAATCTCCGCCGCGGTGCTTGCTTTCAGGCGTGCGGCACACCGGCCCGGACGAGTTCGGCAGCCGCGCCCGCTTAGTCGCGTTTGACTTATGAGCGCGAAGCCGCCTCGTTGCGACTCCGGCCGCGCGCGGCGCCGGGCGCGGCGGCGATCCGTACCTCGACACCGCGTTCGCGCAGTCCGCGCAGCATGAGCGGATCGGCGGCGGCGTCCGTGATGACGACGTCGATATCGGCAACGGGTGCGAAAAAACTCAGCGCGGTGCGTTCGAATTTCGAGGAGTCCACGAGCGCGACAACGCGCGTCGCGTTGGCGATCATCACTTCTTTGAGCGCCGACTCGGCGGGGTTCGCTTCGGTCAAGCCGCGTTCGAGCGAAAGACCGCGGGCCGAGATGAACGCGGTGTCCGCGAACAAGCGGCGCAGCATCGTTTCGGCCAACGGCCCCGACGCCGACAGCGACGTCGGCCGCAGCGTTCCGCCGATGAGCGTCGTCGTGACGCCCGAACGCCGGCTGAGTTCCGTGCCGATCGGCAGCGCGTTCACGATGGCGTGCAGTTCGGCGTCGCGCGGCAGACGCTGCGCGAGTGCGAGCACGGAGGTCGACGCATCGAGCATCACCGTCGAACCGGGAACGACGAAATCCAACGCCGCTCGCGCGATCGCGGCTTTCTGCTCCGCGTGCTCGGCTATGCGGAGTTTGAAGGCGCCCTCGAAGCCCAGCGCCTCCGCGGAGCGCGCGACCGCGCCGCCGTGCGTGCGCGTGAGCAGACCGCGGTCGGCAAGATATTTGAAGTCGCGGCGCATCGTTTGGGCCGAGACGCCGAACCGCCGTACGAGCTCGTCGACGGTCAGCACCGGATTCGCCTTGAGCAGTTCGGCCAGCGCCATCCGGCGCTCGAATGCCAGCATCAAGGGTTAAATCGAGAAAGCGAAGCAACGCGAATTGACAGAATCGATCATATGTGATTAGAGTGCTGCATGACGGGAGCTGTGTCAAACGCGAACCTTGGTTCGGTTCTGGATCGCCTCACGGCGCGCTCGCGCAGGCTGGGCGCCGACCGCACGATCTGCAACTGGGGCGGCGGCAACACGTCGGCCAAGACCACCGAGCCCGACCACGCGGGCCGCTCGACGCGGGTGATGTGGGTCAAGGGCTCGGGCTCGGACCTCGCCAGCGTCACTCCGGCGTCGTTTACCGGTCTGCGCCTGGACGAGGTCCTGCTGCTCCGCTCCCGGCCACGGCTGGCGGACACCGAGATGGTCGCCTACTTGCGGCGCTGCATGACCGATCCGGACCGCCCGCGCGCGTCGATCGAGACGCTCTTTCACGCCTTCCATCCGGCGACGGCGATCGATCACACCCACGCCGACGCGACCAACTACTTCGCCTGCGCCGCCGACGGCGAACGCCTCGCGCGCGAGCTTTTCGGCGACGAACTCATCTGGATTCCCTACCAGCGTCCGGGCTTTCAACTGAGCCGGCGGATCGCCGATGCCGTCGAAGCGAACCCGGCCGGTAAACTCGTCATCCTGCAAAAGCACGGCTCGATCACATGGGGCGAATCCGACGACGCATGCACGCGCTCGACGTTCGGGATGCTCGGCCGCGCCAAAGCCTTCGTCGAGGCGCGCTTCGCGAAGCGGCCGGCGTTCGGCGGCCAGCGCTTCGCGGCGCTCTCGCCCGAACTGCGGCACGAAATCGCCGCGGACATCATGCCTCTCCTGCGCGGTGCCGTGTCGACCGCCAAACCCTGCGTGCTGCGCTTCGAGGATCCGCCCGACGTCCTGACGTTCGTGAACTCCGTCGATGCGCCGCGCTTGGCGGCGATCGGAGCCGCCTGTCCCGACCATCTCGTGCACACCAAGGTGCGGCCGATGTTCGTCGACTGGGCACCCGATCGCAGCGTCGACGAACTGCGCCGGGCCATCACCAAGGCGGCGCCCGAGTACGAGCGCGCGTACCTGCAATACCTCGCCGACAACGCCGAGCAGAATCTCGATCCGGACGCGGAAACGCCGGTGTTCCGCTCGCCCACGGCCGACGTCAATCCCGCGCCGCGCGTGATCCTCGTCCCGGGCAT
>Ga0182013_10009614_pt1 | contig 10154 bp, 6 predicted proteins | sample 612S2MmetaG_FD_120487 | JGI IMG/M metagenome (GOLD analysis project Ga0182013, IMG submission 120487) | Permafrost microbial communities from Stordalen Mire, Sweden - 612S2M metaG | ecosystem: Environmental > Terrestrial > Soil > Wetlands > Permafrost | place: Sweden: Stordalen | collected...
GATTTTTCGCGCATAAGTGTGCTGAACACTGTGCTGGTATTCTGGACTTTTGCATGGATAAAACCGCGCGACTTCTTCCGCCATTTAAAAAAAAAGGACTTTAAAGTAATCCTGGAAGACTATTTGATAAGGTCGCATGAAACGGCCCATGTAAAGGCGTTTTCAGTTGCTTTGGGTGTTTTCTTTGGCATCACACCTTTGTGGGGCCTGCAAATGTGGTTTGTATTGTTCTTTGCATGGATATTCGGGTTAAATAAGACGCTGTCTGTATTGGCTTCCAACATCAGTATTCCCCCTATGATACCCCTTATCCTTTTTTTGAGTTTTGAAGCAGGGCGGCTGGTTTTGGGCCATCATGCGGTACACCTGGTTTACAACAATAAGCTTACGGTTGAAATGATAAACAGAAGTTTATTGCAATATGTGCTGGGTAGTTTTATCTTGGCATCCATCTGCGCAGTTATTGCAGGGATAGTTACTTTTATTTTTGTCAGCAACCTGAAAAAGCAGCGCGTTTAAATATTTGCGGGTGAGGAAATTTCTACTTGATACATACGATTATTTCGGCGTACATAAAAAAATCTTTTATGTACTTACCATATTCCTGTTTGTATTGCTGGGATTTGGGGCAGCGCATATTAAAATAGAGGAAGATATTTCGCGCATGATGCCGAATGGCGAGCAGACAGCGAAGATTAATAAAATCCTCAGCCAGTCGCGCTTATCTGAAAAAATAATCATTAAAATAGCCGGTAATGAAAAGGCCCAGCCGGAAGACCTGATTGCACAGGCCGACTCGCTTGAAAGCCAGCTTACAGCGCAATACCAACCTTATATAGCCGCGATTAAATCAAGGATAGATGATCAAACTGCATTTGATATTTATAACACGGTGCATGCAAACCTGCCGTTGTACCTGGAAGAGCAGGATTACAAAACGATTGATACACTTATAGCAACTGAGCATATTGACAGTGCCATTGCCAAAGATTACAGGGCGCTGACTTCACCGGCGGGCATGGTGATGAAAAAAATAATTGCAGACGACCCGGTTGGTATCTCATTTATTGCACTTAAAAAGCTGCAGGGGCTGCAAATTGACGACAACTATGAACTTTACGATGGGCACATAATAACCAAAGACCACCGCAATGTAGTGATGTTTGTTACCCCCGTTAATGGTTCAGGCGAAACGGCGAAGAATACTGCTTTAATCGACGGATTGCAAAACATAGTAGCTAAGCTGAATGCCAGCGCTGAAAATGTGACCATTTATTATTACGGGGGTACCGTAGCTGCGGTTTGCAATGCCAAACAATTAAAGAAAGATACCGCGCTTACCCTCACCATTACCATTGTTACACTGCTGTTATTTATAGGCTTCTTTTTCAGGCGCAAAAGGGTTCCGTTTATAATGATGCTGCCGGTAATTTTTGGTGGTTTAATGGCAGTTGCGGCAATGGCGCTTTTCAGGGGAAGCATCTCAGGTATTGCCCTGGCGGCAGGGTCTATTGTTTTGGGTATTGCCATTAACTTTTCGCTGCACTTTTTTAACCACTACAAGCATTGTGGCTCTATTAAAGACACTATTTCTGATTTGCTTGAACCCATGACCCTGGGTAGTTTCACTACGGTTGGCTCGTTTTTTAGCCTCGTGTTTCTGAAATCGCAAATACTAAACGACTTTGGCTTGTTTGCCTCCATTAGCTTAACCGGGGCTACCATTTTTACGCTGATATTTTTACCGCACATGGTTCCGCTGCAAAAGGAAGCTCATGCAGAGGTAAGTCACGAATCGTGGTTCTCAAAATTGCCGTCTTTTAATTGGCGGTATACTTTTATTTGGGTGGCGCTGGTATTTATAATTACCGGTATTCTGTTTCCTTACGCCATGAATGTGAGCTTTGAAACCAGCCTTACCAGCTTCAACTTTTTAACACCCGACCTGCGAAAATCCGAGAATGAAATCAATGCCTTACAGGTAGATTCTTCCCACACGGTTTACATTGCTTCAACCGGGCAGAATATACAGGAGGCTTTAAGGAATAACGAAAAACTGCTAAAGCAATTAGATACAGCGGTGCAAAAGGGCTGGGTGCGCCGGTACTCATCTATCAGTAATTATATACCCTCCATCGAAATGCAAAAGCAGAAATTGCAAAGATGGAATGACTACTGGACTGAGGATAAGAAACTGACTTTACTGGAGGATTTAAAAAAGGCAGGTGCAAAGTACAAGTTTACCCCACAGGCATTTTCGCGGTTCCAGGCCCTGTTGAATAAAGAGTATGCTCCGGTTGGGGATACTGCCTTTTCGGCAATCTATTCATCTATTGGTAACGAACTGATGTTTAAGGCGGGCAACATTCAATGCGTTGTAAATTCAGTAAAGGTAGTTGACCGGGACACACGGCTTAAACTTTATGCGCAATTAGAGCCCGTGCCTACAACGGTTATATTAGACATAGGCATAATCACCAATAAGTTTATTGACATTATTTATAATGATTTTAACTCCATACTTGCTTACAGTTCACTATTGGTATTTTTTGCATTGTTGCTAAGCTACGGGCGCATTGAGCTTACCATCATAACATTTTTACCCATGCTGATATCTATGATATGGATATTAGGGATAATGGAAATATTCGGACTTAAATTCAACATTATTAATATTATCATCTCAACCTTTGTTTTTGGCCTGGGCGATGATTTCAGCATTTTTATTTCTGATGGGCTTACCCGCAAATTCAGCGAGGGAAAGGAAACAATTGCCTCGCATAAAGTATCTATTTTTCTTTCAGCAGCTACAACCATTATCGGTTTAGGGGCGCTGATATTTGCCAAACATCCTGCACTGCGTTCGGTAGCCCTTATTTCTATTATAGGCATTACCTGCGTGGTATTTATAGGCCAGACTATACAGCCGTTCCTTTATAATTTCTTTGTTCAAAACCGGAAAGAAAAGGGCCTGGCGCCATGGACTTTTCCGGCGTTAGCGCTTTCCATTTTTGCATTTACCTATTTTGTGTTGGGGGCACTACTACTTACTACGTTAGGGTTTATTTTATTATACGTTGTGCCGTTTCCGAAAAAGAAAACCCGCAAGCTGGCCTATCATTTTTTACTCAGCAAATTTGTGGGCTCTCTGGTTTATGTTATGGTAAATGTGCGTAAAGTGCATATCAACAAGCAGGATATGGATTTTTCAAAACCCGCCATTATTATAGCCAATCACCAGTCGTTTTTGGATATACTGGTAACCGTAATGCAGCACCCTAAACTGATATTGGTTACCAATTATTGGGTTTATCATTCACCCGTTTTTGGCAAGGTGGTGCAAATGGCAGATTACTATCCGGTAATGCAGGGCGTAAACCCGGCCATTGAGCAATTTGAGAATATTGTAAAAGAAGGATATTCCATTGTAATTTTCCCTGAGGGCACGCGCAGTCCCGACGGAAGGATTAAGCGCTTTCATAAAGGTGCTTTTTACCTGGCTGAGAAGCTAAACCTGGATATCGTTCCGCTATTGCTGCATGGAACCGGCGATACGATGCGCAAAGGCGATTTTATGTTGTTTAATGGCCGGATGACTATGAAATTTTTACCCCGTATAAAACCGGGCGACAAACAATTTGGCGAAGACTATACCCACCGCACCAAAGGTATTTCGCGCTATTTTAAACAGGAGTATGAAAAGCTGAAAACTGAAATTGAAAACCCGCAATATTTCAGGCAGCGCCTGGTAATGAATTATATTTATAAAGGCCCAATGCTTGAATTCTATACCCGCATTAAGCTTCGCAAGGATGGTTATTATAAAACACTGCATGATATTTTACCGCAGCAGGGCAAAATAACCATACTTGGCGGTGGTTATGGGTTTATAAGCTACATGCTCCATTTTCTGTCCGCCGACCGGAACATACTGAGCCTGGATAGCGATGAGATGAAAACAGATGTGGGCAATAACTGCTATTCGAAGAGTGGCAATATTAATTTTGTAAAGGCCGATGTTTTAAACTATACTTTTGAGTTGAGTGATGCATTTGTCGTCAATGATGTGTTAGATACGTACTCTCCTCCGGAACGTATAGGCCTGCTTGAACGTTTGTTGGGGAATGTGAATGCCAATGGCCTGGTGGTTATAAAAACTTCTGCAATTGATGAAATAACTGCTGATACAAAGAAAGCTGCGGATGCAGCCAAAATGAAGTGGACCGCACAATCAGATAATAAATATACGTACATTATAATAAGTAAGAGATGAAAACCGGAGGCGCCGGGCGCAAATATGATGTGGTAATTATTGGCAGCGGGCTGGCCGGCCTGGTGTGTGGCAGTATTTTAAGTAAAGAAGGCAAAAAGGTTTGCATCATTGAAAAGAACGAGCAACTGGGGGGCAGCCTTCAAACCTTCAGGCGCGAGGGTGTAACATTCGATACCGGCGTTCATTATATCGGCGGATTGGATAAGGGGCAAAACCTTTACCAGTTTTTTAACTACCTGGGTATTATGGACCGGCTTGAGCTGCAGCGGATGGACCCGGAAGGTTTTGATGTGGTTCTTTTTAAGGACGACGACATGCAATATCCCTACGGTATGGGTTATGAGAATTTTATAAGGGTATTAAGTGAGCGGTTCCCCAACGACCGGGAAGCCATTGTAGCTTACTGCGATGAACTGCGGCGGATATGCGATAACTTCCCCCTGTATAACCTGCGTTTAGGTGAGTTTTACAACGATACGAATATTTTTAAACGCAGTATAAAACAGTTCTTAGAGGAACTGACCCCTAATCAAAAGTTGCGCAGTGTACTGGGCGGAACTAATTTATTATATGCGGGCATTGGTGATAAAACACCTTTATATGTCCACGCATTGGTGCTGAATAGCTATATAGAGAGTTCATGGAAATGTACTCAGGGCAGCGACCAGATATCGAACCTGATAGCTAAGGGCATTAAAGCTATGGGGGGCGATATTTTCCGGAAAAAGAAAGTAACAAAGATTCATGTAGAGGATGGTGAGGCGCAATATGTTGAGATGGAGGATGGCAGCCGTATTTTTGCTGATACGTTTATTTCGAACGTAAACCCCGCACGAACACTCGAAATGACAGATACTGAAAAGCTACGTAAAGCCTATCGTAGCCGGATACAATCGCTGGAGAATTCCATTTCGGTATTTGTTTTGTATGCCATCATGAAACCCGGCGCCTGGAAATATCAAAACAGAAACTATTATTATTTTGATGAAAACGATGTGTGGAAATGCGCTGACTATACAGAGCAAACCTGGCCTTACACCTACGCCATGTTTGAGTGTGTGCCGCACAGTCAAAACGAATATGCGGAGGCTATTACTATCATGAGTTATATGCGTTTTGAAGAAGTGCAAAAGTGGGCCGGAACTTTTAATACCACTGTTAAGGAAAGCGATCGCGGTGGAGACTACGCATCATTTAAAAAGGCTAAAGCTGAGAAGCTGTTGGATACAGTAGCCATAAAGTTTCCTGAAATACGGAATCAGATTCACAGCTATTACACTTCATCGCCCCTCTCGTACCGCGATTATATTGGTAATGATGACGGAAATATGTATGGCGTAATCAAAAATTTTAACGACCCCCTGAAATCATTCATCTCCCCTAAAACCAAAGTGCCTAATTTGCTGTTAACCGGTCAAAACGTAAATTTACATGGTGTTTTAGGGGTTACCGTCAGTGCGGTATTAACTTGCGGTATGATATTGGGCAAAGATTATTTGCTGAAAAAGATCATTTCCGCCAACGCCGGATTGAACTTATAATAGCAGGTATTGTTTGCTATCTGACAAAAGAGATTGGTCCTATATGAGAAGAGGGTTTAAAATAACCGGGTATGTACTCGGTGCACTGTTGGTTTTGATTCTGATTTCACTGGCTTACATGAAATGGGGCATGGCCCCTGAATTGCCGCACCCTTCTAATCTCAGCGCGCTAAAACTTGAGCGGCAAAAGCTGGGAGATAATTTTTACAAAGTTGGTAATTGCTGGTTGCGCAAAAGCAATTCAGGTTTATGGGAGGAATACCTGGAAGGCGAACCGTTTGAGCGCGGTGTAATAAGCGGAAAACTTACTAAAGAGCTGATGTATAGCCAGGAAGTGGCTTTTACCGACCAGATTCACCGGTTAGTTCCCAATAACAGATATCTTGGCTTCCTGGCTTTATTCACACGAATTTTTAACCGCAACCTATACATACCTGAAGAAAACAAGTTAGAGATTTATGGTGAATCATTCTCCGCGTCAGATGATTTTAATTACATATCTAATGCGTTCGACCGGATGCTGAATTATCACGCGGCCCACGATATTGGCCATGCCATGCAAAATTTTGCGATGGTGGGTTGCACATCTTTTGCTGCCTGGGACTTGCGAACAACGGATTCAGGCATGTTAATTGGCCGAAACTGCGACTTTTCGTTGGGTGATAAATTTGCAGAGAACAAAATCATTTATTTCTGCAATCCTAAACAGGGATACAAATTTGCAATGGTTACATGGGCCGGAATGCAGGGCTGTTTATCAGGTATGAATGACAAAGGCCTCACTGTAACGCTCAATGCTGCTAAGTCTGATTTCCCTACGGGTTCGGCAATGCCAATAGCAGTTTTGGCGCGCGAGATATTACAATATGCCGGCAATATTGATGAAGCCTATGCTATAGCCAAAAAGCGCAAAACATTTGTTTCTGAAACGTTGATGATAGGTTCGGCCGCTGACCATAAGGCGGTCCTGATTGAAAAATCGCCGGCGCATATTGCCTTGTACTATTCAGGTAAGAATTATCTGTTATGTACCAATCACTATCAAAGTGATACCTTTAAAAATGATAAGAACAACATTGATAATATAGCTACGAGCGCTTCCATGTACCGTTATAACCGCTTGCAGGAACTTGTAGATCAATACCCGCAGCTCGATTATAAAAACGCCGCTATTATACTACGCGACCAGCGGGGCCAAAAGGGGCTTGATATTGGTATTGGAAATGAAAAAGCACTGAACCAGCTGATTTGTCATCATTCCATTATTTTTCAACCCGAAAAATTAAAATTTTGGGTCTCTACCGGCCCCTATCAACTGGGAGAATTTGTATGCTACGACCTGAATAAGGTTTTTGCTGAGGCACATAACCTGGATACCAACCATGAAATTTACGAAGCGGACCTGACCATACCGGCCGATACCTTTTTACAAACTGAGGACTGGAAAGGGTTTTTACATTACCGGGATTGTAAGGCAGAAATAAAGAAGGCCATAAATGAAAAAGAGGCCATTGAAAACGAAAGCGCCTTTGAGGCGGGTATGATAAATGCAGACCGGCAGTATTGGGAAACTTACTTTTGGCTGGGCTGTTACCATAAAAGCAGAAAGAATAATGCTAAAGCCATTGCTTATTTTAGAATAGCTTTAAGCAAAGAAGTGAACGACCAAAGTGAAGTGGCGGATATGGAAAAGGAATTAAAACAGTTGCAGGCCAAATGATATTAGGCATAGGCACAGATATAATTGAAGTGGAGCGGGTAAAGAAGGCTATTGAAAAACCGGGCTTTAAGGCGAAAGTATTTACCGGAAGAGAAATAGCATACTGCGATACTTCGCCCATTGCTGAGCACTACGCGGCCAGAGGGGCAGCCAAAGAAGCTTTCTTTAAGGCGCTTGGCACTGGCTGGCGTAACGAAATGGAAATTACAGAAGTGGAGATTATTAACAACGAATTGGGTAAGCCTGAGATTATTTTATCGGGTAAGGTGCTTGCCGTTTTTAATGAAATGGGAGGTAAAAAAGTGCATGTGTCCTTATCACATATAAAAAACACGGCAATTGCTTACGTTATTATTGAAGGATAAAATAGAGGCATATCAAATTGCCCCTGTCCGAGGGAAATTCCGGTTGGCGGGGACGCCAACCGGAAGCCCCGTGGTTCGGCGTCCCCGCCAACCACTTGTATGCCTAACGACAATTTGATGTCTACCGGTAAAATAATTATCACCGCTTAGTTTTCAGTTTATTTTACATTTGAAAACCAGATTAACCGCTGTTATCCTTTCCATACATGCTTAACCTTGACCACCAATCGCTGGACAACATAAAATTATACCAGGAGCAGCGGTTAAAAAAGCAACTGGAGTATCTGCAACTTCATTCGCCCTATTACAAAAAGCTTTTTCAGGATAATAAAATAACGCTTGATAAGATTAATTGCCTGGAAGACCTGGTGCACATACCCACCACCGGCAAGGCTGATTTCGGAAAACATAATTTTGATTTTTTGTGTGTACCTAAAAACAAGGTAATTGATTACGCAACTACCTCGGGCACTACCGGCAGCCCGGTTATTATTGCATTAACGGAAAATGATTTGCAGCGGCTGGCCGAGAATGAATACTGTTCTTTTATATGTGCCGGTGGCGAACCAACAGATGTATTTCAGCTAATGCTTACGCTTGATAAGCAGTTTATGGCAGGCATGGCTTATTTTTTAGGTATCAGAAAACTCGGAGCGGCAGCAGTGAGGGTAGGCCCGGCATCGCCTCAAACGCAATGGGAGCACATACAGCGTTTTAAGCCCAATGTAATTGTTGCCGTACCCTCTTTTATTGTTAAATTGATTGATTACGCTGAAGCAAATAATATTGACCTGAATAACTCAGGCATTGAACGCGCGGTTTGTATTGGCGAACCATTACGAAATGGGGATTTGAGCCCAAATGCCCTGGCCAACCGGATAACAAACCGCTGGAATATTCAGTTGTTCTCCACATACGCTTCTACCGAAATGCAAACGGCTTTTACTGAATGTGAGTACGGCTGTGGCAATCATCATCAACCGGAACTGGTGATAGTGGAAATACTGGATGACGAAGGTAATCAACTGGAAGCCGGTGAATTTGGCGAGGTGACAGTTACTACACTGGGAGTAGAAGGAATGCCCCTGTTGAGATACCGCACCGGTGATATTTGTTGTTTTTACGATGAGCCATGCGGCTGTGGCCGGAACACCATCAGGCTATCGCCGGTGGTGGGCAGAAAAAATCAGATGATAAAATATAACGGCACTACTGTTTTTCCGCCTGCTGTATATGATGCACTCAGCAGTGTTGCAGAGGTAAGGGATTATGTAGTTGAGGTTTTAAAAAATGAATTGGGGAATGATGAACTGGTGTTGCATATTTCGCAAAGCGGCAACCTGAATATAGTAGAAGAGCGGATAAAACATGCGTTGCAGGCAAAATTGCGGGTACTGCCGGTGCTTAATTTTGTATCGGCCCAGCATTTGCAATCTATGAGGCCGGCGGAGTCGCGTAAGCCCGTAACTATCATATTCAGATAGAACTTATGGCGGTATTTCTTGTTTGAATCAAAAAAAGTAAGCAACCATGATAACCCTTAAAGCAGGCGATAGAGCCCCTGATTTTACAACAACGGATGAAAACGGCAAAGCGGTAAAGCTATCGGATTATAAAGGCAAAAAAGTGGCACTTTATTTCTATCCGAAAGATGATACCCCAACCTGTACAACCGAAGCCTGTAGTTTACGTGATAACTATAAAGCATTACAAAAAGCGGGATATGAAATACTGGGCATTAGCACCAATAATGAAAAACAGCATACTAAGTTTATTGCCAGATATAAATTGCCATTTACTTTACTGACCGACGTGGATAGAAAGGTGCATGACCTTTATGGCACCTGGATTGAAAAGCAATTATACGGACGTAAATATATGGGCACTGCCCGGGTTACTTTTATTATTGATTCCAAAGGTGTTATTAGCGAAATAATTGAAAAGGTTGATTCTGCTAACCATGCCCTGCAGATATTGGGTCAGGAAATTCCGAAAAAGGTAAGGGCAGGTACAGTAAAAGCTGTTACCAAAAAGGCTGCTGCCAACAAATAGAATTTACTGAATTACCAGTTTGCTAACGGCAATCCGCCCCTGCGGGTCATTAACCATTACCAGATATTGGCCGGCAGAAAGGTTACGGGTTTCAATATTGGAATTAAGCATTTGAAGCTTACTTGCCAATACTTGCTTACCACCGGCATCTATTATTCTCAGGGTTCCGCCAATAGTGCTTTGTTCTATGGTAATATTGAAGA
>Ga0182013_10009618_pt1 | contig 10151 bp, 8 predicted proteins | sample 612S2MmetaG_FD_120487 | JGI IMG/M metagenome (GOLD analysis project Ga0182013, IMG submission 120487) | Permafrost microbial communities from Stordalen Mire, Sweden - 612S2M metaG | ecosystem: Environmental > Terrestrial > Soil > Wetlands > Permafrost | place: Sweden: Stordalen | collected...
CCGGCCATCGGCGGCTCGGCGATCTCTTCGGCGGAACCGTGGTCGCGCACAGCCCGCTGCGCGCGTTTTCTCCGCTGGTCGGCTGGCTTTTACTGATCGGCTTGGGTGCGGTACCGTTTTTGGTCGCGGGCGGGACCGTCACCGTCTTGGCGGTTGGCGCGGCCTTCGTCGAGTTCGTTCCGCCGCTCATCGCGCGCGGCATGCACGCCGTGCTGGTGCTGCTGAACTCGTTCGGTGCGCCCGCGATTCACCCGGCGGTAACGTTTCCCGGCGCGACGGTCACGCCGGTACCCACGCCGGCGATATCGGCGCCCGCACCGGTAACGACGGGGTAAAGCATCGCGCGCCGCCGTAGGTCAGCGCGATGAAAGCGGTACGACTCAACGAAATCGGCGGCCCCGGGAATCTGCGGGTCGAGACGATCGACGATCCGGTGCCTGGAATGGGCGAGATTCTCGTCCGCGTGAAGCGCGCCGCGTTCAACCGGCGCGACGTCTTCATCACGCAGGGACTCTACCCGGGGATCGCGCTGCCGCGAACGCTCGGATCCGACGGCGCGGGCGAGGTCGCGGCGCTGGGGCCGGACGCGGGCGGTCCGGCCGTCGGGACGCCCGTCGTGATCGACCCGATGTTGGACTGGGGTGCGGATTCCGCGGTTTGGGACAGCAAGGCCAGTTCGATCCTCGGCATGCCGCACGATGGGACGTTTGCGGAATATGTCGTCGTGCCCGCGGCCAACGTCCACCCGAAACCGGCGCATTTGTCCGATAATGAAGCGGCCGCAATTCCGCTGGCTGGGCTCACGGCGTATCGCGCGCTGGTGACGCGCGGCCGGATCACGCGCGACGACGTCGTGCTTATCACGGGCATCGGCGGCGGCGTGCAGACGTTCGCGCTGCTCTTCGCAGCATATATGGGCGCGCGCACGATCGTGACGTCGTCGAGCGACGAGAAGCTCCAACGCGCGAAAACGATGGGTGCCGACGTCACGATCAACTACAACACCTCCGACGCGTGGGCCAAGGACGCGCGAAGCGCGGCCGGCGGGGGCGGCCCCAGCCTGATCATCGACTCCGCCGGCGGCGAGACGTTCGCGCAATGCCTGGACATCGCGCGTCCGGGGGCGCGCATCGTCACCTACGGCGGAACGGTGCCCAAAGCCAACGTGCGGCTCTTTTCGATCTTCTGGAAGCATCTCGACATCTTGGGAACGTCGATGGGCTCGCCCGAAGACTTTGCCGGAATGCTCGCGCTATTCTCCGAGGGCAAGCTCAAACCGGCGGTCGACGATGTCGTCGCGATGGACGACGTGGTCGCGGGCGCCGAGCGCATGAACTCATCGAAGCAGTTTGGGAAGATCGTCTTAGCGATCGAGTAATAACGCATGAGACGCGAAGAAATGGGCTGCCGTTGTGACCGAAGGTCGACGAAGAGCCGGGCGAAAAGACGAGTGAGATTTCGTAAGCGAACTTCCGACTCAGGACACTAGGCCTGCTCTTAAACACCACCAAGAACAAATAGCCCTCACTCTTTACACATCACCTTATTCTGGCGTTTCATGCCTTATTGTTCGGAATGTTAGCGCGCTTAATGCTTTTCCGTGTTATGATGTTTGATGGCTGCCGCCTGAAAGACGAGAACATGACTGATATCAGCGAGCGACGGATCGTCCATTGTCCCAATCCACAAGCGTTGGAGTATCTGGCCGCTTTCGTTGCTGACCATCAAAATGGCGCGGGAAGAGCGTGCGATCCGCTCACCGAGCGCCCGAGTGTCATGGCCTTGTGTCTGTTGAAACCGAGCGGCGACCTACATCCGACGTATTCCGTCACTTGGTCGCCCGGGGGCGGCGGTCGGTCCGCGAAATTCATCGGCGCGCTCGCCGTCGTGAAGAGCGCCGGCACAGATTGCTTCGGCCTGATCCTCAGCGGCCATTGCGCACCCCCCGGCGCCGTCGGTGCGACGCGTGACGCCACGTCTGGTCGTCGCATCGCGCGTGTGTCCGCGCGCAACGTTTTGCGCATCATTACAGATTACATCGAGAACGCGCGGGCCCATAACGAGGCTGCGCTAGCCGGCCACAGTCCCTTGACGTATCTCTCCGTTACAACCTCGCAGCGCCGCATTGACGCGCTTTCCGACTTGCGGCCTTCGTCGGACGTTTGTGTCGCAGAAAGCTCCGGGCCTAAGACTAGACCCGAATCGTCTTAGCACTTAGCCTGGACTTACCCCCGAGCAACTCACTGAATTGCTCGAAAACACCGATGGAATAGGGATTATTCGATGCCGACGGCTGACCGATTACTACTACATCCTCGGAAGAACCGGTGACGACCCGCCGGATCTTCCAAAAGGAATTGATCAGCAAAAGAGGTCTTGTCGCCGGATAAGTAAAGCGTCGAATAACGTCGCCTTCTCACGGCTCGCCTTTGGAGCCTCTCGTCGGGCATTCGACGTCGCCTTTGCCTCATGTGTACGGAGCGGTATTACGGGCCATTTCGCGGATTACAAGAAGGCCGTCTCGACGGCAGATAGGCTGTCGTGCGGAGAGCCCACTAGGCCCTACGGCGGGAGTTTGGGCGTCGCGTCGTTGCCGGCGAGCGGGTTCGTACTCGTCGCCTTCAGATGCCAGGGCAGCAACACGTTGACGTGAGCGATTGGATGTTCGGCGATGCGCGCGAGCACTTCGCACAGAGACGCTTCTGGATTGTGGCCGTTGAGTTTGGCGATACCCAGCAAACTGCAGATTGCCGCAGCGTGATTTGCGCCGGCGTCACTGCGGCGAACAAATAGTTCTTTGCGCCCAAACGCAACGTACCGCAACACGTTTTCCGCGGCATTGTTGTCGGATCTCGATACGCCCGTCGTTGCAATCGCGTCCCAGGGTGTCCCGGCGTCGCAGCGCATAGCGAAGGGTTTTTGCCATCGCGGATTTCTGCGAGAGCGTTCCGAGCGTCTGCGTAAGGCGAATGTAAAAGATTTCCGTTGACCTCTCACAATCGATGGACCAATCTGGCTGCAAATGTTAGGCTTTCTAGGAGCGTGTCGGGTTTACCCGACACGCGACGACGGGCGGCTTGGGCGAAGCCCAAACGCGACGGGTCGACGAAGTCGACCCTCTAGGGTCCCAACTCAGAAATAGGATGACACAAAGTGTGGTTCGCGATGGTCATTCTATTTCTGAGTCGGGACACTCGGCCTGTCCGAGTGAAAGCTTGCCCAGGTCATACTGAGTTTGTATCGTTCGGCTTCAGTTATGAAGTGGGTTTAGAACAACTCGGTGGGAGAAGGACGTGAACAACGAACCCAAAGTCATTGCGGAAAGCGTGTCGTCAGAACACGAATTGCCCAGTGAAACCATGCCACTGCTCGACGCTCTCCCATCGGATCAGATACTTTACCGTGCTTTGTTCGACAGCCTCACCGAATACGCGGTCTTTGCCGTATCGCCGGCCGGAATCGTCATCAGCTGGAACGTCGGGGCTGCGCAGACGTTCGGCTACGCCGACAAGGAGATACTCGGTAAGCCCTTCGATATGATCTTCACGCCTGAAGACGCGCTTGCGGGCGCACCGCGAGAAGAATTAGCGACCGCCCTTAGCGGCGTGCAGATCCAACATGACCGCTGGCACGTGCGCAAAGACGGGACGCGGTTCTGGGGCACGAACACCGTTCAACCGTTGAAAGATGCCACGGGCGCACTGCTCGGCTTCACGAAACTCGTACGCGACACGACGATCAGCCACAACGCACTTGAGGCGTTGAGCGATAGCGAGCAGCAGCTGCGGTTGATTTTCGAGGGCGTGCGCGACTACGCGATCTTTTCCATGAGCCTTGGCGGGATTATCACAAGCTGGAATGCCGGCGCCGAGAAAACCTTCGGCTACACGCAAGCCGAGATCTTCGGCCGTGACTTCTCCGTTCTTTTCGCCGCCGACGATGTCAGCGCCGGAAGGCCCGCCGCGGACCTGCGTAGGGCCTCGATCCAGGGGTCAGCCAACATCGAGCACTGGCTCGTGCGTAAAAACGGCTCGTGCTTTCTTGCGAGCGGCAAACTCAGCCAACTCAAGCCCGACATCGCGGGCGAACCGCGCGGTTTCGTGAGTATCGTTCACGACAGCACCGCGCAGCACGCGACCGTCCAAGAGCTGAGTCGCCGCGCCCGTTACGATGAGCTTACGGATCTCCCGAACCGGCGCACGTTCTACGAGCACGTTCAACGCGCGATCGCCTTGCTCAAGCGGCGGTCAACGCACCTTTTCGCGGTACTCTTCATCGACGTGGATCGCTTCAAAGAGGTCAACGACGAGTTCGGCCATGGCGTCGCTGATGAACTGCTCGCAATGGTCGCGCGACGCCTCGAGTCGAGCGTGCGCGCCGAAGACGTCGTCGCGCGCCTCGGTGGCGACGAGTTCGGGATATTGCTCAATGGGATTACCGTCGTCGCGGATGCCGATGATGCCGCCGAGCGGATCGCCGTTCAGATGCGCGAGCCAATCACCATCGATCAATACGTCGTCGGCGCGACATTGAGCATTGGAATCGCGATCGGCAAGGTAGGGTATGACCGGCCGGAGGACATCCTGCGCGATGCCGACTCCGCCATGTATAGCGCGAAGCTGGAGGGACGCGCACGCGCGGTCTTGTTCGATGCGGGGCCGGAGGCCGACGATACCATCGATCTCATCGCGGACATCCGTCACGCGATCAAAGGCGATGAACTGCGCATCGCCTATCAGCCGATCGTCCGGCTGTGCGACAACGCGTTGGTCGGTTTCGAGTCGCTGGTGCGCTGGAAGCACCCGCGACGCGGTTTACTTCTCCCCGTCGCCTTCATTCCGAAGGCAGAGCGGAGCGATCTGATTATAGGAATCGACCGCTGGATGCTGCTCGCCGGGTGCCGGCAGCTTGCGAGCTGGCAAGCTGAAGGAATCGATCCGGAACTCCGGATCAGTATCAACGTTTCAAGCCGGGAGTTTTCGCGCGAAGACTTCCTCGACGATTTGCGTCAAATCCTCGAATCGAGCGGGTTGGCACCGAAGTGCCTGCGACTCGAAATGACGGAAAGCGTGATCATGGAGCGGTCCGCGAATACCCACACGCTCCTGCGGGCGATTCGTGACCTTGGCATCTTGCTCGATGTCGATGACTTCGGAACGGGGTTTTCGTCGCTGGCCGCATTGCAACATTTCGCTGTGGACGCCTTAAAGATCGACGCCGCGTTCGTGGCAAATATGAGCTCTGACAACGGAGCCAAGCTCATCGAGACGATCTTGTTCTTGGCTCATGAGTTTGGCATCACGACGATCGCTGAAGGCGTCGAGACTGCAGAGCAAGCGCGACACCTCACGGCGATCGGCTGTCAGTTCGGTCAAGGATATTTCTTCGCGCCGGCCCTCGACGCCGAGGGCGCCCGGCGATTCGCGTCCGATCAGCGCTCGTCTTCCTTGGGCCGAGGCACCAGCTCCTAGGCCAGGGCGGCTAGAGCCAAGGCACGACGCCGCCAATCGTCGTGCGAACGGGCGCGCCGGAGGACGCGCTGTCCGGCGCGAATGCATCAAGCGCGATCGTCCCAGCGCAGAAAGCGCAGGTCGGCGAGCATCCCGTCATCGCGAATGGCAACTGACGCGACCAGCGGCGCGCGCTCGAAATCGACGCGGTAGTTGAACGACGTTTCCGGGTCGCGCCGCGACGCGTCGATGAGCGACATGCCGGTGATCTCGCCATACGCGCGAAGCTCGGCGAAACGTGCGCGGCGGCCCGGATGCAGAAAACGCTCGAAGCGCGCGGACAGCGGAAGGTCGCCGATCCGCCCGGCCGCTGCGGCCCGAATCCAACTCCGTGCGAACGGCCGTTCGTCAAGTCCCGAACTCACCGGCAGATTGGAACGCTCCGAGGCCGGGGCTCCCGCGGCCGGACGACCGGCAATCAACGCGAGAATGGGACGAACGATCGTCGCGTAGATCGAGCAGCCGTCATGATTGACGAAGCCGATGATGTCGATCCCGGCGTCCGGGTACGTCGCGTTGTCGGTGCTGATGCCCGGCAAGCCGCCCGTGTGGCGAATCTCGCGCAGACCGCCGACATCGTTCACGCTGAGGCCGAAGCCGTAGTCGAGCACCTGACCGGCACCCAGCCGCGCCCGCGCCGTCATCATTGCCAGCGACGGCGCGCTCACGACGCGTCCGGCGCGCAAGGCCCAATTCCATTTGAGCATGTCGATGACCGTGCTGTACATGCCGCCCGTGGCGAACTCCCACGTTGGATGATAATCGCGCGCCAGCTCCCATGGTCCGAGCACGTACGAGGTGTAGCCGACGGCAAGGTTGTGGTGGATGGCGGGCGTGTCGTCGATCCCGGTGCGCGTCATCTCCAAGGGATCGAAGAAATTCGTTTGCAGATACTGCGCGTAGGACTGCTCCGCGACGCGCTCGATGATCGCGCCGAGCATGACGTAACCGGTATTGCAGTATTGGTACTCAGCGCCGGGCGCGAACGCCGCCTCCCGGTTGAGAACCGATTCGATGATCTCGTGCGGGCGTGCGGCGCAAAATGCGACCCGGTCGAGTTCTTCGAGCGGAAAGTAATCGGGGATGCCCGAGGTGTGGGTGAGCAGATGCCGCAGCTCGATCCCGGCGCCGTACGGATGACCGGGAAAATAGCGCGTCACCCGATCGTCGATCCGCAGCATCCCGCGCTCCGCCAACTGCATGATCGCCGCCGCGGTGAATTGCTTGGAAATCGAAGCGATGCTGTAGATCGTCTCGGGGTCGGCGGGGAGGCGTTCGCCGACGTTGCGGTAGCCGTATCCGCGCGCGAACAGGAGACGACCGCCGCGCGCCACCGCGACCGACACACCCGGGAGATGTTGGCGTTCCACTGCCGCGGTAACGATCGCTTCGATCGGGGTCGCGTATTCTTCCGTCACGATACGGCATGTTCACCGCGCGGCGCGCCGTTCCGCGTCCGCCGGCTTGCGGCGCGGCCGCAAACTCTTAAGCGGCGGACCAGTACAGGAGCAGCGGCTCGATCTGGCCGCTCAGACCGAGCTCGACCCGCGCGAGGGCGCGGTCGCCGGGATGCGCGAGCGCGCCCAGATCCGGGTTGAGCAGCGCCGCCTCGCGCGGCGTCGGCTCCCGTTGCAGTACTGTTGCGCAAACGCGCTTCTCTGCGGACAGCGCGATCAGATAGGCCAACACTTGGCGTGCCGCCGCGGGCCAGAGCCGTTCGCTCACGCCGGCGTAGATCTGGGCGACGAGTTCGGGGATCGTGGCCGGCGCGCGATCCAGCGCGGCGACGATTTGTGTCTCGCGCATCTTGCGGTGGTCGATATACTCCTGCAGCTTGGCCCGCGGGGTGCGCACCGGCGGGCCATGGCCCCCGTAAATGACCTCCGCGTGTCCGTAGTCGCGCAGCAGCCGCTCGAGCGACGCGACGTAGGCGCGCATGTCGCCCGACGGCGGCGCGATCACGACCGTGCCGGTACCGACGACGACGTCCCCGGTGAAGAGCGCGCGTTCCTCTTCAAGCCAAAAGACGAGATGATCGCGAGCGTGACCGGGTGCGTGCAGCGCGACGATCGTCGCGTCTTCGTATGTCAAGCGCATCCCGTGGTCGAGCGCGCGGTCGTGGCCGAAGGTGGCGCTGCGGTGGGCGAAGATCGGAGCACCGCTGGCTTTGCGCAGCGCGAGTGCGCCGGGATAGTGGTCGGGATGGCCGTGCGTAACGAGGATCGCGGCGTAATGCGCTTGCGCTTCGCGCGCGCTGGCCATGAACGTTTCGATGTGCCTGGCCTCGTCGATCCCCGGGTCGATCGCGATGAGCCTGCCGGGGCCGACGGCGATCACGTAGCCGTTCGTTCCCTCGAGGGTCATCGGTGACGGATTGGGCGCGCGCAGCCGGGTTACCACGCGCCCTCGAGTGCCGGCGGGATCGTGAAGGTGTGGTCGTCCTCGGCGCTGGGCTCGATCGGATGGATCGGTTTGCGCTCGGCGTAGTCGAGCAAGGCGTCGAGCGTCTCGAAGCCGGCGACGCGCTCGAGATGTTTGATCGTCGGATAGATCAGCGCGAAGCTCCCGCTCGAAAAGCGCGCGAGCGCGTCGGCGGCCGTAATCCAAACGCCGTCGTGTGTTTCGCCGGCATCGGCTCGCGCCGTTTGCCCGGCTGGGGCCCGCGCGACGAAGAAGCATGTGTCGAACCGGCGCGTCTCCGAGGGCGGGGTGATCCAGCGCGAAAAATACCGCAGCGCGCCGGCGTCGACGCGCGCGTCGAGTTCGTCGAGCATCTCGCCGAACGTACACGTACCCGCGAGGACGCGCGCGCGCCCCCCGGTCAGCGCGCTTGCGTCGACTCGGCCGGACGCGAACAGCAGACCGCACTCCTCGAACGTCTCGCGGATCGCCGCAAACACGAACGCCGCGTCGATCGCTTGATCGGTACCGGCGAGTCGGCGCCGGGCGAACGGCGTGCGATCCGCGGCTTCGACCCGGCCGCCGGGGAAGACGAAGACGTCGGGCATGAAGACGCTGCGCGAGTTCCGGCGCAGCATGAAGAACTCGATGCCGTCCCTGCCGTCCCGGCCGATCATCACCGTCGCCGCGGCCTGCGGTTCGATCATGCGCCCGGCTTCGACGGAACTCGCCGCCGAGCCGTCCCGTTGCGGGAGTACGATGAACATGCGCTTTGCCGGGGGCTTGCTGCTCGCACTCAGTCTAGCCGCCGCGCTTTGGGGTTCCGCCGGGGCGCAGCCCGCGCCGACGCCGGTCCCGACGCCTTCGCCGATCGTCGTGCCGACGCTGCCCCCGCAGACCGACGCGGCGACGCAGGCCCTCATCCGCGCGGCGGCCGGAATCATTACCGAAGCGATCAATCGCAGCCGGCTCGACTACGCGAACAACACCCGCGGCACCGTGAGTTATTTCAAACACTTCGACATGCAGGTGCAAACGGGAACCAACAGTTACCGCACGGTGCGCCTGCGTCAGGGCACGGTCATCAATCCGCGCGGCGCGACGCCGGGCGCGGGCACGACCGTCGACGTCAGCGGCCGCGGCGCACCCGACGGCGCGCTCGAAGCCGATACGATCACCGTGCTCCGGTAGTGCATTGCGCCCGTCGTCAATAGAACTGCACGCAGCTCGCGGAGGCATTGCTCCACAAGGGTTGGGTCGGGTAGCCGGCCGCGTTCGGATTCGCGGCAATGTTCTGCCACGCGCACTTGTCGCCGATTTCCTCGCCGTTGCTGTCGTACCACGCGTCCAGCAGCGGATCGGTTTCGACTTCGGCTTGTTCGTGGCCTAACACCACGGACACGCCGTCGGCCAATCCGCCGGGTCCGGCGTGAACGAAATTCGCGCCGCAGCCGAAGCCCGCGTCGGGAAGATACGGCAGATTGGTGAAAGCGACGGTGCCGCCGGACGAGGTCGTCGTCGAGTGCCAGGCGCAGTAGCCGTCGGGGAAGCCGCTCGGCGCGACGCCGTGCGGCGTCATCACGACGTAGTCGGCGTTGATGCTGTAGTCGCCGGCCATCTGCGCGGCTTGCACCGCCGCCGCGGCGAGATCGCTCCATTGGGGAACGGCGGGCACGGGGCTCGAGACGTCAATGACGTCGACACGGCGGCGCGTGTTGCCGACGTGATCGAGCTGCGGATCGAAGTATTGCGTCACGGTGTTGAGCCACCGCGTGCCGCCCATGGCCCCAGCGAAGCCGGTTGCCGCCGCCTGCACGCCGTCGGGATCGCCGCCTGTCGGCGACGTGTCGGACCACCCGTCGCCCCAGAAGACGAGATGCATGGCGGGGGCCGTTTGGATCGGACCACCGTTGCAGAGTAAGTTGTTCGCGCTATCGGCCGCGCCCGCGGCGAGGCCCGGCGCGCGGTAGCGCGTTGCGGGGAGAAACTGGTGAAAGAGCCGCCCCGTGCGCGCGTCGCGGGCGGTGAACGCCGAGGTCGTGAGCCGCGACGCGGCGGCGGCCGTCGCGGCACCGTTGCAGGGATTCGGCGTCGGCGTCGGCAGCGGCGTTCCCGTGGCAGCCGCCGTCGGGGTGGGTTTGGGGGTCGGAGTGGGTTTCGGCGTCGGCGTCGGGGTCGGAATGGGCGTTCCGGTGGGACCGGGAGTCGGGGACGGGGCCGGCGTGAGCGTCGGCGCGGGCG
>Ga0182013_10009620_pt1 | contig 10149 bp, 10 predicted proteins | sample 612S2MmetaG_FD_120487 | JGI IMG/M metagenome (GOLD analysis project Ga0182013, IMG submission 120487) | Permafrost microbial communities from Stordalen Mire, Sweden - 612S2M metaG | ecosystem: Environmental > Terrestrial > Soil > Wetlands > Permafrost | place: Sweden: Stordalen | collected...
ACGATGATGTCCTCGAACCAGGCGCTCCAACGGACGTTCGCCTCGGCGTTCGCGAGCGAGCCGAAACAGGTCTTGGCGTCGGGCTCGCACTCGACGTAACCCACGATGCGTTCGTCACTGTCGCGAAAGAGCGTGTAGTTCGAGAGTCCCGCCTCCTTCAGTTCAGCCACGAGTTCGGGCCAGATCTCATCGTGACGGCGAATGTACTCATCAATCGATCCGGGTCTCAGTTCCATGGCAAAGCAAAGTCGCTCCATAGGCGGACTACTCCTTCACTTCAATCGTCGCGAGCGCGTTGTCGCGAGCACTTCGATAACAGGCGTCCAAGACGTCCACCGTTCGCGCCCCCAGCCATCCCGGCGAGCAGTTCTCCACATCCTTGCCCAGAGCCAAGTCGACCAACGCGTGCGGCGGGCCGGCGCAGTCGTAGAGGCCGGCGTCCGGCTCGAGCGTGGGGCGCACGTTGACGTCCGGTGCACGAAAGAGCCATAGTTCTTCGCGTTCAAGGTCCAATTGCAACTGACCGTCGGCGCCAATGAATCGGACTTCGAGTTGGTGCTTGTTGTTGTTGGCGTTCACGTGCGACGAACCGCCGTCCATGGTTCCGATGGCGCCGTTGCTGAAACGCATCGCGACCGCGTCGTGCAATTCGACCGGCGCGTCGAACGGAGCGGACATCATGGCGAACACTTCGGTGGCGTGCAGATCCGTCAGCCATAGGGCCATACCGAGGGCGTGGGTCAGCTGAGCTTGCGCGAATCCTCCGCCCGACAGTTCGGGGTCGTTCCACGTGCGTGACTCGGGAACGGTATCGGGCGATGCGGCCGGATAGGCCCCGGTGCCGAGCAGTAACTCCCTCGTCGTGGAACCCATGTGCACCATCAACTGCTCGATGTTCCCGACGCCCTGTTCCACCATCAGCCTCTTGGCTTCGCGCATAATCGGCTTGTAGTTCCAACCGAAGCTGAGCAGCAAATGACGTTCGAGGCGATCGGCAGTATCCGAAAGGTCCCAGGCGTCTTCGGGAGTGATGGTCATCGGCTTCTCGACCAAAACGTGAGCGCCGGATTCGAGGGCCGCTTTCGCGTGTTCGTGATGGAACCGAGTGGGACTGGCCACGAGGCATATGTCGACGCCCGCGTCCAGCACGTCGCGATAGTCCTCGCTGGCGACTTCGAAGCCCCAATCGGTCTTGATCTTCTCGAGGAGCTCCGGACCCTTTCGCGAGACCGCCACGAACTCCACGTCATCGCGACGCGTGGAAAGTTCCGGGAGGTGTGAGGCCACGGTCCAAGACCCCGCACCGATCACCCCGAGTCGCAAGCGCGCCATCTCTCTACCGTTTCTGTTGGCTAGTCCGTACCGTCAATGACGGCGATCGGCGCACCAACGTCAATTTCATCTTCCAGTGCCACGAGTTGTTCCAGCAGCGTCCCCGAGACGGGGGAGGGCACTTCCACCACGGCCTTGTCGGTCTCCACGCGCATGAGTGTCTCGCCTTCGTCCACGTGGTCGCCGACGTTGACCAGCCATTCGACGATGACGGCGTACTTCGTGGTGTCACCTAACACTGGCAGATTCACTTGGTGTTGCATTCGAAGCAGCTCCTACTTGTGAGATGGCCTAGGGGGCGAGGACGTGGGCGAACATCTGGGCAATCGAACCGGGTGGGCTCGCGAGTGCCGCCTCTTCGGCGACGTCAATCAGTTCGCGTTGACGCACTCGCATCGCGTCGACGTCCGCGAGGCTGAGTTCACCACTCGCCACCAGCGACGTTGCGAAGAGTTCGATGGGGTCGCGCGCGAGCCATGCGTCGAGTTCGCCGTCTGGACGGTACGTGGCCTGGTCGGAACGTGAGTGGCCGACGTATCGGTAGGTTTTCGCTTCAATGAAGGTCGGACCGCCGCCGTCACGCGCGCGAGCGACGGCGTTTTGTATCGTGGCGTGCGTCGCGTCGACGTCCTGGCCGTCAACGACCTCGGCCGTCATGTCGTAGGACAGCGCGCGCTTGGTGAGATCAGTGACGGCCGTGGTGCTCGCGATGGGACTGTACTCGCCATAGAGGTTGTTCTCGCATATGAAGACCACGGGTAGGTTCCACACCTTGGCCATGTTGAGTCCTTCGTGGAACCCACCGATGTTGGTGGAACCGTCACCGAACACACTGACCGCGACGCCGTCGCTCTTTTTCACCGCGAACTGCAACGCGGCGCCGACGGCGACGGGGACGCCCGCTCCCACGATGGCGAATGTGGGCAGGAGACCAATCTCGGGATCGCTCAGGTGCATGGAGCCGCCAAGGCCGCCCATGCAGCCGATCTGACGTCCAAGTACTTCGCCGAGGACCGATGCCGGGCGAATACCGAGAGCGAGGGCGACGCCGTGACCGCGATAGGTGCAACAGACCACGTCGGTCGGACGGGTCGACGACCCGAGGCCGACGGCGACGGCCTCTTGACCTTGGGACGTGTGGGTCGTCCCACTGATCAGTCCACGAGCGAAGAGATCTTGGATGCGATCTTCGACCAGTCGAATCTCCATCATCCTCTCCAGGCGGCTCACGCGACTCGAGATGATCTCCTCGCGACGAGACACGACGCTCTCCGTTCTCTCATTGGTCACGCGAACTCCTTCCACCAGGGCGCGGGCACCAATTGCGTCGACATGAACTCATTCACTTGTTGGGTTACGTAGTCAGGCGAGGGGAGGAATCGCCGTTCGAGTTCGAGGCCGTAGGGAACGGGTACGTCGGGCGCGGTGATTCGTAGCGCCGGCGCCTTGAGGTCCTTGAAGGCGTTGGTCATCACGTAGGACGCGACCTCGGTTCCCCAACCACCGGTGAACTGATTCTCTTCGACAATGACGAGGTGGCCGGTTCGGCGAACCGACGCGAGGACGCTCGACTTGTCCCAGGGCATGAGGGACTGCAGGTCAATCACGTCGGCCGACCACGAGGCGCCTTCGGCGGCGGCGAGCGCGACACCGACGGTCTGTCCGATCGCGACGATCGTCACGTCGTCGCCATTGCGCAGTGTCGCCGCGGTCCCCAGTTCGATAATTGACTGCTCGCCGGGGTCCACCTCTTCCCGCTCGCCGTAGAGGCTTCGAGGTTCCAGAATGACGACCGGGTTATCGTCGCGAATTGCGGCGCGTGTGAGGCCGTAGGCGCTGCGCGCCCCGGAAGCCACCGCCAGTTTCAATCCGGGCGTGCCGAGCAACCAACGTTCGAGCGTTTGGGAGTGCTGGCATCCGAATCCGAGGCCTGAACCCACCGACGATCGAACGACCATCGGCACGTTGTAGCGCCCGCCCGAGAGGTAGTGCATCAGCGCCGCTTCCGTTACGACCTGATCGAAGGCCACGCCGAGGAACTCGATGAACATGATCTCGGCGACGGGTCGAAGTCCGGTCATGGCCGCGCCTACGGCGGCACCTAGAAATCCGGTCTCGGAGATCGGCGTATCGCGCACCCGAAGGGGGCCGTATTTGTCGAGGAGTCCTTCAGAGGTCTTAAAGGGACCTCCGGCGACCGCGACGTCTTCACCGAAAACGATCACGTTCGGATCGGCGGCCATTTCGTCATCGATAGCGCGCGCGATGGCCTGGTTCATGCGCATTCTCATAATGACGTTCTGTCTCCTCTATATCGAAAACGTCGCCGCTCGTCGTTTCGCGGATGGCCTCACCAACCCGACAACCGGTCGATCACTTCAATCTCTACAATCGATTCCAAGACTATGGCGCACGGCCCGAGCCTGTCAACTACTTGCGTGCCGCGTTGGTCGTGCGCAGCTAGTCGAGGCGGTAGACCTTGGTGGCGTTTCGAAAGAACAACGCCTCGCGTTCGGCGAGCGAGAAATCACTGATGATGTCGGCGTACGCGTTGACGACGGGGTCGTACGAGCTGAACAGTCGATCGACCGGCCAATTGGTGCCGAAGAAACAGCGCTCGACGCCGAATCGCTCGATGCACGCCATGACCCAAGGTCGAAGGCTCTCGACCGTCCACTGGCGATCGAACATGCCCAGTCCCGAGATCTTGCACCAGGTGTTTTCAGCTTCGGCCAACGCCGACAGTCCCGTGCACCAGTTGTCGAAGTACTCCTTGCTCCTCGATCGCGGGTAACCGCTGTGTTCCAACACCATGGTGGTCGTGGGGAAGAGTCGCGCGACGTCGCGCGCCTTGCTCATGTTCTCCCACGTGCAGTCGAGGTCGCACAGCAGTCCGTTGGGTTCTAAGAGCGCGTACCCGCGGCGCCACTCGGGCGAGATGAGGTAGTCGCCCACGCCGAAGTCGCGGATGCCGCTCACGCGACGCGATGCCGCGATGTGTCGCTCCAGCACGTCACCCACATTGGGGTCCTGTAAGTCAGCGCAGGCGACGATCCCGTTGGGACATCCGGTACGTTCGGCCATCTCTTCGAGCCAGATGGTCTCCGTGACGGGATCGGCCGCGCCAATCGCGGCCTGGACGTGAACGGTCTTGATGACGTTGGCGAAGCGAGACTCGGCGAGGAAGGCGTCGGCCGAAAAGACGAGAGTCTTGATGGAGTTGATGTCACCCAGGATCGGATGGACGAATTCGGGTTGCAACCACTCGTATACCAAGTCCTTTCGTCGAAGGTCGTAAAAGTGAACGTGGGTGTCGACGAACGGCAGGTCGGCCATGTTTGCTCCTTGGTTTCATTTGATAGTCGTTACGGAGTAGTGCGAGTCGAGGTGCCACCACTAATACATCAGGAAGCCGCCGCTGACGTTGATGGTGGCGCCCGTGATGTAGCGAGCGTGATCGCTCGCGAGGAAGACGACTGCGCCGGCAATGTCATCTGGTTCACCGACGTAACCCAGCGGCGTCTCGACCCGCATTTTCTCGTAGACCGCGGGATCGAGGTCGGTGAGCAACATTGGCGTATTGATCTGTCCGGGGGCGACCGTATTGACGTTGACACCAAAGGGACCGTAACTGCGCGCGAGACCCCTCGCCATGGACACCACGCCACCCTTTGACGCGGCGTAGACGACGGAGCCACCAAAGCCGCCGGTCATCCAACCCTGTGAAGAGAAGAGCACGACGCGTCCTTGGCCCTTCTCCTTCATGGCGTTCGCCACACGTCGCGTCAAGAAGAAGGTGGCCTTGAGGTTGGTGTCGATCTGATCGTCCCAGTCCTCTTCGGTGACTTCGTCGAGACCGTTGCGCCGTCGAAGTAGTGCCGCGGTGTGGGCGAGTACGTAGGGTCCGCCGAACTCTCGTACGGACAGTTCGACCAGGTTCGCCTGCGCAGCGGGGTCGGTGATGTCGAGGGCGATCGCGTGGTGGCCGCTCCCGGAGAGGTCCGCGAGAACTTCGTCGAGTGGTCCTTGATTGAGATCGGTCAAAATGACTCTCGCTCCCGTGGTGGCGAAGGCTTTGGCGACTGCTTGACCAATGCCACCCGCCGCGCCCGTGACAATCACGGTGCGACCTTCGAGGCCAGCTCCGACACTCCAACTCACGAGATACCTCTTCCTCGAGTCATTGGACACGACTCGTTTTCTGGACGCGTTCGAAGTCTGTCACCGCGGCCGCTTCGATTCCCAACGGCTGAGTGGAACCGCCATCGGTGCTCGACCACGGCCTTCGTTGAAGGTTTGCAATCGAATCCAAAGAAGGTAATCTAACTTCGTCCGTCACGTCAAACGAGACACCGCACGTTCTTCGCCACAGTGAAAGGAGTTGACGTGAACGTCGAGCCAGTTTCCACATATCGCGTCGCACTACTGCCGGGCGACGGGATCGGACCAGAAGTCTGTGAGGAAGCTCGACGGCTCTTGGAGTTCGCGACCCAACTGGAGTCGTCGTTCACCATCGAATTCGAAAGCTTTCCGTGGAACGCCGACCACTACCTCGAGACCGGTTCGACGATTCCCGCTGACGGTCTCGCGACGCTGGCACACTTCGACGCCATCTATTTGGGGGCGGTCGGAGACAGCCGCGTCCCCGACCACATTGCACTTCGTCAATTGATCTTCGCGATTCGACAGGGATTCGATCAGTACGTCAATCTTCGACCGGTGAAGCTCTTGCGCGGCGTCGACACACCTCTCGCCGATCGCGGCCCGAACGACGTGAACATGATCTTCGTGCGTGAGAATTCAGAGGGCGAATACGTCGGAATCGGCGAACTGCTCAACGCTGACACGCCTGATGAAGTAGCGATGCAAACGAGTGTCTTCTCGCGCAAAGGCGTTGAACGTGTCCAGCGCTACGCCTTCGAACTCGCGCGATCAAATGGAACGTCGCTGACCAGTGTTTCCAAGGGCAACGCCCTGAACTACACCGGGGTGCTCTGGGACCGAATCTTCGATGAAATTCGAGTGGAGTACCCCGACGTGGAGTCGACGTCGCTGCTCGTAGACGCCGCAGCCCTGCACATGGTGCTTCATCCTGAGCGATTTGGCGTAGTGGTCGCCTCCAACCTCTTTGGTGACATATTGACGGACCTCGGCGCCGCGCTCGCCGGTGGACTTGGTTTCGCCGCCAGCGCGAACCTCTGTCCGGACCGACGTTTTCCATCGATGTTCGAGCCGGTCCACGGTTCTGCGCCCGACATCGCGGGCCAGAGGAAGGCGAATCCCTGCGCGGCGTTGTGGGCGGCCGGCATGTTGCTGGGACAGATCGTCGCTCCTGCGTGGGAGACGGCAGTCGTCGACGCCATTGAGACGGTCCTCGTCGATCGTCGCGTGCGCACGCCCGACCAAGGTGGTGTCGCGACTACCTCTCAGATGACCGACGCCGTTCTCGAAGCGCTGCGGGCGCCGCCCGTCGACACCCCCTTCTCGATGAATGAGTGAGGCTTCGTCGTCACGGCACAGCGTCAGATTGGCGACTCGTCGAACGACCAATGCAGCGGCGCTGGCCCCGTGAGCGATGACGTCAACCGCAAAGAATTCGTAGAACGCACGCTGCGCACCGACTTGCTCACGTCGGAGACGGCTCGAGACATCGGCGGACGAATCGTCTCGTCGTTGTTTGACTTGGACGTAACGCCGGGGAGCACGATCGTCTTTCAAAGTCCTAACTCGGTCACCCTCCTCGCGGGCATCTACGGAGCCCTACTGGCGGGATTGGCGCCTGTCATCATCGGCGAAAAGCTCAATGAACGAGAGACCGGCGAGATTGTGTCGAACTTCTCGTCCGCAATCGTCGTCACGGAGTCGATGTTAGAGAAGGGCGCTCGGACGTCGTTCGATTTGTCGATCACTTCGTCGCACCGATTTAAATGCCGCCCAATCCATTTCACGTCGGGGACATCGGGCCGGGCGAAGGGCGTGTGGAGTGGATGGATGTCTGACGCCGATGCCGACGCGCAGTCCGACGATGAACGCTCCGCGTGGTCATTCTCACCCACTGACGTGCACCTGGTGTGCGGTCCTCTGAGCCACTCCGCCCCACTGCGCTTCGCCCTGCACACGCTCTTGAACGGAGGTGGGGTCATCGTGCCCTTGCAGCCCGACGCCACGAAACTATCCGCGCTCATCGAACACGGTGGGGTGACCACCACGTTCATGGCCCCGATCCTGCTGCAGCGAATCGTCGATTCGGCACCGCCCAAGAGTCACACGCTTCGATTTCTCGCTCACGCCGGCGCGCCGTGTCCCGAACAGGTTCGCGTGCGAGCCATCGACTGCTTTGGGGGAGGACCGCTCATTGAGTTCTACGGCTCGACCGAAGGTCAGTTCACGCTCTGTCCGGTGAGTGAGTGGCTCGAGCATCGCGGCACGGTCGGTCGAGCGCGACCAGGTCGAGAACTACGAGTCGTCGATGGCCGTGTCTGGTGTCGAGCGCCGGTGTTCGCCCGGTTCGAATACTGGGAGGACCCCGATGCGACGGAGGCGGCGTGGGAGGGGGAGTGGTTCACCGTTGGTGACCTCGGGCGATTGGACGACGAGGGACGACTGTTTCTCGAAGGTCGACGGACCGATCTGATCATTTCGGGAGGGGTCAACGTGTACCCGGCTGAAATTGAGCGGGTTCTCTCGATGGCACCCGGAGTCAGTGAGGTCGCAGTCTTCGGCGTGGACGACCCCGTCTGGGGTCAACGGGTGTGCGCTCTCTTCGCGGGAAGCACTGACGATGAGTCACTTGCGGCGTACTGCCGAGACAACATGGCTCCCGTGAAGCGACCGAAGACGTTTGTGAAAGTCTCGGCGCTGCCCCTGACGCACAACGGCAAGATTGACCGGAGTGCCCTGGCGACCTTTCTCTCACGTACGGATGGTTGAGATTTCGACAGGCGAAGGGAACGAAGCACATTTTGGTCAGTTCCGATGTGGAGATTGTGAAGAGAAAATCACGCGGCCTCGACCGTCATCATCCGATTGGTGCCCGACAAACCCCGAAACATCAGGACATACAGTGTTAAATTCCCGAAGAACGAGAATTCCGGGAATTGGGAAATAATTCACAAATTCCCTGAACGAAATGTGAATGGTCTTTGACTTCTGTGACGTTTGAACATAACATTTCACCGTGAGTTCAAAGCTGCGTCGGGTGTCGATTGCCAACCGGCTGCTCAACACCGGTGAAGCGTCGATATCTGAACTGGCCCAGACCTATGGAACTTCAGAGATGACGATTCGTCGCGATCTGGATCTTTTGGAGATCGAAGGGTTGGCGAGGAAGGTCCGCGGCGGCGCAGTGTCCACCCAAAGCCGTTCCTATCAGACACCCATCATGCAGCGTTCGGCGCTCGAAAGCGAAGCCAAGCAACGTATTGGCGAGGCCGCGGCTGAGCTGTTGTCACCGCGCGAAACCGTCATCATCGATGGGGGAACGACGACGTTGCAAATGGTCAAGGCCATCAACCCGGGCCTCCATCTGACGATCATTACGAGCTCCCTGCTGATCGCGAGCGAGCTCGATCTCAAGCCCGAAATCGACGTCATGGTCACCGGCGGGCGGTTGCGTCACGGTGAAAAGAGTTTGGTGGGGTCGCGCGCGGAGAGTTCGTTCGAAGGCCTCAACGTCGACTCGGTGTTCATTGGCGCCGCGGGTATCAGTGAGGAGAATGGTCTCACTGAGTTCAATTTGGAAGACACAGAGATCAAATTGGCGGCGATTCGGGCGAGTCGCCGTGTGGTTGTACTCGTCGACGCCTCAAAGATGGGTCAGGTGACGTTCGTCAACGTCGTTCCGCTCCAAGAGATTGATCTGATCGTGACGAACGCTTCGCCGCACAACCACTCGATCAAAGTGGCCCGTGAACTTGGCGTCGAGATCTTGCACGTTGAGCCGGTGGCCCACGAATCAGTGGCGTAAGTAGTTGAACGTCGAAAATCGGACCGTTGGCTGTCGTTTTTCGGCGAAATCCCGACAAGATGAGCATGAAGATTCTCAGAATGTTAGAAAAAATACCTCGCAATGTGACTAATATGTTCGAATCGGAAGAAGGACGTACCCAAGTCAGATCAAGATTGGGTTGAGTATTTCCTGACGCGAGCACGAACACAGGGGGAGGACGATGCAGCGAGAAGTCACGAGCCGCGTCCTTTTCCCTACGAGAATCTGGTGCTCCAACAAGAGTCCTCGGACCCCTGGGTAAAGGTGCTTGCAACGTGCAACGAATCTGTTTTCAGTTGAAAGTTCGCCCGGAGCGTCTCGACGAGTACGTCTTGAGGCACGAAAACGTGTGGCCCGAGATGTGCGACGCGCTCCATGACGCCGGATGGAACAATTACTCTCTCTTTTTGAACCCGGACGGTACGCTCATCGGCTATTTGGAGACCGATGACTTTGCCGCGGCACAGGCGGCAATGGCCCAAACCGAGATAAATAGCCGCTGGCAGAACGAGATGGCGCAGTTCTTCGAAGGGCTCGAAGGGCGAGATCCCGATGAGGGAATGTTCGCCATACGAGAGATATTTCACATCGACTAAGCAGTGGCAAATGCAGTGATTAGGGAGGATTCGTCATATGAATAGTACCCAGGAAGTGAAGTCGGAGCTTCGCCAGTTGTTGATCGAAACGCCCTCGTGGGCCTACGGCAACTCGGGCACGCGGTTCAAGGTCTTCGCTCAAAAGGGCGTGGCACGGACGCCATTCGAGAAGATCGACGACGCTGCGCAGGTCAACCTCTTTACCGGTGTCGCGCCCTCCATCGCGATGCACAT